>Ga0068856_100000132_pt1 | contig 75819 bp, 72 predicted proteins | sample KBSCornC62_FD_66595 | JGI IMG/M metagenome (GOLD analysis project Ga0068856, IMG submission 66595) | Corn rhizosphere microbial communities from Kellogg Biological Station, Michigan, USA - KBS Corn C6-2 | ecosystem: Host-associated > Plants > Roots > Rhizosphere > Soil ...
GCACCGACAGGTAGCGGCGCTCCCGGCCGCTCTCGCCGGGGGCGGCTCCCGCTGAGCCGACACGATCCATGTCGGTTGACGCCGGTTTGAGCAGCTGCGGATTCATGGGCTCGTGCCTCGATACGTCGGGCAAACCGCCGGCCTCCGCGCGGCACGCACCTCCCCGCGATCCCCGCAAGCGGGACATCGGCGGCGGGAGAGTTGCCCCGACCCATCCGGCAAGGCATGCCATGGCACAGGAATCAGGCAAGCCCATGACAGATCAAGCACATTCCGTACCGCCCGCGGCCTTGCATCATCCCGCACGGCACCCCGCGCCCCCCGATGGTGTTTCCCCAGCAGCCGGCGGGCTTCGGCGGCGCCAGGCCGCGACGCACGGACACTGGGCCGGCAGACGCCACCGCGCCCAGGCAAGGCGCGCGGTGCCCCGGCGCGTCATCACATCTGCCCGCGGCGGGCAGGGCCTGACACGCCGCAGGCGACGGAGTTACTTCGCCTTGCCCTGATTCGCCACCGCGGCCATCTTCGCCTCGATCGCCGCGGCGTCGCCCAGGTAGTAGCGCTTGAGCGGCTTCAGGTCCGCGTCGAACTCGTACACCAGTGGCACGCCGTTGGGAATGTTCATCTCCACGATGTCGGCGTCGGAGATGCCGTCGAGGTACTTCACCAGCGCGCGCAGCGAGTTGCCGTGGGCGGCCACCACCACGCGCTGACCGGCCTTGATCGCCGGCGCCAGCACTTCACGCCAGTACGGCAGCACGCGGGCCACGGTGTCCTTGAGGCATTCGGTGTCGGGGATTTCCTCGGGCTTGAGCGTGGCGTAGCGCGGGTCGTGCACCGCCTCGTTCTTGTCGCGCTCCAGCGGCGGCGGCGGGATGTCGTAGCTGCGGCGCCACACCTTCACCTGCGCGTCGCCGTACTTCGCCGCGGTCTCGGCCTTGTTGAGGCCGGTGAGCGCGCCGTAGTGGCGCTCGTTGAGGCGCCAGTCGGTGTGCACCGGCAGCCACATCAGGTCCATCGCGTCGAGCACGCCCCACAGCGTGCGCACTGCGCGCTTCAGCACCGAGGTGTGCGCCACGTCGAACGCGTAGCCCTCGCGCTTCAGCAACGCGCCCGCCTCGCGCGCCTCTTCGGCGCCCAGCACGGTGAGGTCCACGTCGGCCCAGCCGCTGAAGCGGTTGTCGAGGTTCCACTGCGACTGGCCGTGGCGGATCAGGACGAGCTTGTGCATGGCGGGAATTCTCGGCGGTGGAAGGCCGAATGGTAGCGGCAGCCGCCGCCCCTGCCAAAGGTCACGCCAACCCTTCGCCGCCAACGTGCATCCCAGTCATGTCACCCACAGAACGGAGTCACGCCATGCGCCGCATCCTGCTTTCTCTCGCCCTCCTCCTGCCGCTGGCGGCCGTCGCCGCGGACAACGACATCGACAAGGTCAACGGCAGCGTGCAGGTGGACGCCGGCCAGCATGCCGGCGACGTCAGTTCGGTGAACGGCAGCGTGCACGTCGGCGACCACGCCGTGGTGCAGAAGGCCAGCACCGTCAACGGCTCGGTGGATCTCGGTGCGCAGGCCCGCGCCAGCGAACTGGGCACCGTCAACGGCGCGATCCGGCTCGCCGCCGGCAGCCAGGTCGATGGCAAGGTCGAGGCCGTCAATGGCGCCATCACCCTGGCGCAGGGCGCGCAGGTGAGCGGCCATCTCTCCAACGTCAACGGCGCGATCACCCTGGACGCCGCCCACGTCGCCGGTGGCCTCGAAACCGTGGCCGGCGACATCACCGTGGGTGCCGGCTCGCATGTCGAGGGCGGCATCCTGGTCGACAAGCCGAACAACGGCTGGTTCCGCTGGGGCAGCGAGCGCAAGCCGGTGATCGTGATCGGCCCGCACGCGGTGGTGCAGGGCACGCTGGAGTTCCGCCGCGAGGTGGTGCTCAAGGTCAGCGACAGCGCGCAGATCGGGACGGTGAAGGGTGCCACGGCGGAGAAGTTCAGCGGCCCGACGCCATAAGCCGCGACCAGGCATTCGTCGCCACAACGGAACACCCCCGAACCATCGCCGCGAGCCATCGTCCGGATGGCTCGCCCGGAGCTTGCCATGAACACCCGCATCCTCGCCGCGGCCGTCGTTGCCGCGGTGCTGGCCGGCTGCGCCGGCACACCTCTGAACCGCGTCGCGTTGCGTCAGCACGCCGAACGCAGTTGCCGCGTCCAGTCCACCATATCGAAGGCTTATGCCATCGACAGCACGGGCGTCGCCATGCGCAGCGTCGCCTATGTCCGTTGCCTGCGTGCCGCGGGTTTCAGGGCCGAAGCCTGAAACGGGCGCTACACCCAGTCGCGCGGCTGCAGGTACTCCGCCAGCCGCGCTTCCGGCGATCCAGCCTCGGGCTGGTAGGCGTACTCGAAGCGCACCCGCGGCGGCAGGCTCATCAGGATGGATTCCGTGCGCCCGCCCGACTGCAGGCCGAACAGCGTGCCGCGGTCGTAGACCAGGTTGAACTCCACGTAGCGGCCGCGGCGGTACAGCTGGAATTCGCGCTCGCGCTCGCCGTACGGCATGTCGCGCCGGCGCGCGGCGATCGGCAGCCAGGCGTCGAGGAAGCCCTGGCCCACGGCCTTGGTGAAATCGAGGCAGCGCTCGAAACCGCCTTCGTCGAGGTCGTCGTAGAACAGGCCACCCACGCCGCGCGTCTCGCCGCGGTGCTTGAGAGTGAAATACTCGTCGCACCACTTTTTGAAGCGCGGATAGGTGCCCGCGCCGAACGGCGCGCACAGGTCGCGCGCCACGGTGTGCCAGTGCACCACGTCCTCGTCGAACGGGTAGTAGGGGGTGAGGTCGAAGCCGCCGCCGAACCACCACACCGGCTCCACGCCTTCCTTGCTGGCCTCGAAATAGCGCACGTTCGCATGCGTGGTCGGCACGTAGGGATTCTTCGGATGCAGCACCAGCGACACGCCGGTGGCGATGAAGCTGCCGCCGGCGAGCTCCGGCCGATGCGCGGTGGCGCTGGGCGGCAGTTGATTGCCGCTGACGCGCGAGAAATTCACGCCGGCCTGCTCGAACAGCGCGCCGTCGCGCAGCACCCGGGTACGACCGCCGCCGCCCGCCGCGCGGGTCCAGGCGTCTTCGACGAAACGCGCCGAACCGTCCAGCCGCTCCAGTTCGGCGCAGATGCGGTCCTGCAGCTCGCGCAGGAAAGTTTCGGCGCGGTCGGCTTGTTCGCTCATCGCAGTGACTCCGTTGATATCGGTGCGAGCTTAGCAAGAGCGGTTGCCGTCACCGCTGCGACGAGGCGTCGCGCGGGCTTGCGCCGGATCAGGAGCGCACCGCAGCTGAACGCACCTGCGCCGCCCGCGACATGCAAGCTAGGCAGCGCGGAAGGCGCTCGCTAGGCTGGCGCGATGACGACACCGATGTGCCCGCTCGCGGTCAGCGCATGCACCGTCACTTCCGCGCTCGGTCGCGGGCTGGCGGCGCAGCACGACGCGCTGCGGCACGCTCGCAGCGGGCTGCGTCCCAACGATTTCGGCAGCGCGCCGCGACTGGGCTGGATCGGCCGCGTAGCCGGGGTGGAAGCCGTTGCACTGCCCGCCATGCCGACCGCCTGGGATTGCCGCAATAACCGCCTCGCCTGGCTGGGCCTGCAGCAGGACGGATTCCTCGACCGCGTGCACGCGGCGCGCGCACGCTACGGCGCGCGCCGCGTGGCGCTGCTGCTGGGCACCTCCACCGCCAGTATCGGCGTCACCGAGGAGGCGTATCGCCGGCTCGACACCGACGGCCGTTTCCCCGCCGACCTGCGCCGCCCCGCGCTGCATGCGCCGGATTCGCCGAGCGCGTTCGCCGCTGCGGCGCTGGCGCTGGAAGGGCCGTGCCTCACCGTCTCCACCGCTTGCTCGTCCAGCGCCAAGGCATTTGCCAGCGCCGCGCGCCTGCTTGAACTCGATCTCGCCGACGCGGCCCTGGTCGGCGGCGTGGACAGCCTGTGCGACAACGTGCTGTTCGGCTTCAACGCGCTGGAGCTGATCTCGCCCGCCGCCTGCCGTCCGTTCGACACGGCACGCGACGGCATCTCGATCGGCGAGGCCGCGGGTTTCGCGCTGCTGGAGCGCATTGACGCCGCGCCGCGCGCGCCGCGCCTGCTCGGCTACGGCGAGGCCAGCGACGCCTGGCACATGTCCTCGCCGCATCCCGACGGCCACGGCGCGGAACTGGCGCTGGACGCGGCACTGGCCCGTGCCGGCTTGGCCGCCGCGCAAGTCGACTACGTGAACCTGCACGGCACCGCCAGCCGCCAGAACGACGCGATGGAAGCCGCGTTGCTGACGCGCCGCTTTCCGGCGACCACGCGCGCGAGTTCCACCAAGGGCTTTACCGGCCACACGCTGGGTGCGGCGGGCATCGTCGAGGCCACGATCGCGCTGCAGGCGATCGAGCACGGCTTCGTGCCCGGCAACCTCGGTGCCGCCACGCCCGATCCCGGCTGCGGGGTGCAGTTCGCCTGGCAAAACGAAACGCGACGCGTGGATGTGGCACTCAGCAATTCCTTCGGCTTCGGCGGCAACAATGCCTGCCTCGTGTTCGGGCGCGCGCCATGAAACCGCTGGACCTCTTCGTCGAAGGCATCGGCCTGTGGTCGCCGCGGCTGGGCGACTTCGCCGCCTTGCGCGCACTGCTCGCCGGCGCGGCACCGGCCGCCGCCATCGCGCCCGCCGCCCCGCTGCTGCCCGCGAACGAGCGCCGCCGCGCGCCGGAAAGCGTGCGTCTGGCGGTGGAGGTGGCCGGCCAGGCGCTGGCGATGAGCGGCCGCGACCCCGGCACGCTGGCCTGCGTGTTCGCCTCGGCGCACGGCGACCAGGCGATCACCGACGCGATCTGCGCCACACTGGCGCGCGCGCCTGCCGAGCTCTCGCCCACCCGCTTCCACCATTCCGTGCACAACGCACCGGCCGGCTACTGGACCATCGCCACCGGCTGCCGCGCGCCGTCCAGCGCAGTCTGCGCCGGCGCCCGCAGCTTTGCCGCCGCACTGCTGGAAGCGTCCACCCAGGCGCTGGCCGAACAGCGCCCGGTGCTGCTGGTATGCAGCGACATCGCGGGGCGCGGCCCGCTGCTGGAGATGACCCGCTGCGACCGCGCCTTCGGCTGTGCGCTGCTGCTGGCGCCGGAAGCGGGTACGACCACGTTGGCGCGGCTGCGACTGAAGCTGCCGGCGGATCACGTCGCATCCACGCCGCCGCCCGCTACGCTGGCCGATGCGGTGGTCGGCAACCCCGCCGCCGCCGCGCTGCCACTGCTGGCACTGCTGGCCGGAGCCGGTGGCCGCTGTCGGCTCGAACTCGCCACCGCGCTGGACCTGCTGATCGACGTGGAGCCCGCTGCGTGAACCCTGCCCTGCCCCGCTGGTGCGTGCTGATCCCCTGCCTCAACGAGGAGGCGGCGATCCGCGACGTGGTCGAGTCGGTGCTGGCCCTGAACGTTCCTGTCATCGTGGTCGACGACGGCTCGGACGACCGCACGCCGGAGATCCTGGCCGCGCTGCCGGTGACCGTGCTGCGCCACGACCGCCGCCAAGGCAAGGGCCAGGCCCTGCGCGACGGCTTCCGCGAGGCGCTGCGCCAGGGCTGCGAGGCGGTGCTGACGATGGACGGCGACGGCCAGCACTTGGCGGCCGACATCCCGCGCATCGCCGCCGCCGCCGCCGCCTACCCCGGGCAGTTGGTGATCGGCGCGCGCCTGCTCGACAAGGCGCAGCAGCCGAAGGCGCGCCGCCGTGCGAACGCGTTCGCCGACTGGGGCATTTCCTGGGGTTGCGGCCAGCCGGTGGCGGACACCCAGAGCGGCCAGCGCTGGTACCCGCGCGCCGCGCTGGACCTGGTCGACCTGCCGGCGCAGAACTTCGTGTTTGAGGCGGCAATCCTGATCGCGGCCTCGCGCGAGCTGGGCATGGGCGTGGTCGCGGTGCCGATCGCCTCGCGTTATCCGCCCGGCGCGCGCGCCAGCCACCTCAAGCCGGTGCGCGACACCTTGCGCATCACCGCGTACACGGTCGGCCGCGTGCTGCACTACGGTCGCGTGGCGGAAAGCTACCGGCGCTCGCACACCGCGCCGCGGGTGATCGACGACCTGCGCGATCAGCTGGTCCGCGTGTAGGAGCGCACCCTGTGCGCGAATGCTGCTGGCTTCGATCGGACACCAGGGCGATCGCGCGCTGGGCGCGCTCCTACACGGATGCGGGATCGCCGCCGGGCCGCTGCCAGAAATCGTGAAAGTTGAACCAGTTGTACGGCGCCACCCGCACGTAGTGTTCCAGCCGCTGCGCGTAACGCGTCAACAGCGCGTCCAGCGCCGGGCCGCGCTGCCCGCGCGGAATCGCCACGCGCTCGGCGAACGGTTCGAACACCAGCCGGTAGCGGTTGCCGCCCAGGTACAGGCCGAAGCACAGCAGCACCGGCACCTTGAGCGCGTTCGCCAGCAGCCACGGCCCCACCGGCAGCTGCGCCGGCGCGCCGAGGAAATCCACTGCGCGTTGCGCCTCGTGTTCGCCGGCGCGATCGGCCAGCAGCGCCACCATCGCGCCCTGCCGGCACGCCTCGGCGGCGGCCAGCACCACGTGCGCGCCGCCTTGCGCGGCGTCGATTACCGCCGCGCCCACGTCGGGCGCCAGCGCCTCCAGCAGCTCGGTCATCGCCGGCGTCCTGCTCTTGTCCAGCACTACGCGCAACGGTACGTCGGGCCGCCGCGCGCTGAGCACGCGCAAGGCTTCGAAGCTGCCCTGGTGCGAACCGACCAGCAGCACGCCGCGGCCTTCGGCAATGCGCCGTTCCAGCTCCGCCAGGCCCTCGATCTCGATCGCGAAGCCGCGCTCGCCGTGCGCGAGCAGGAAGATCCGGTCCAGCGTGGTGACCGCGTACGCATGGAACTGGCGCAGCATCGGCCACGGGCCGGGCGACCGTCCGAACACGCGCGCGAGGTATTGCCGCGAGGCGCGCCGCTCGGCGCCGCGGCGCAGGAAGAAATACAGCGTCACCGGATACATCAGCAGCCGGCCGAAGCGGCGGCCGCCGTGCAGCGCCAGCAACCGGATCACCCGGTACGCGAAGCGGCTGCCGCCTTCGCGATGCTGGCGCCAGTGCCTGGCCTCGCTCATGCCGGGAGCGGCTTCAGCCGGACGCGCGATGCGCTTCGACGAACGTGCTCAAGCCGCGCAGACTGGCGAAGATGCGCTGGTTGTCGGGATGGTCCGAGCGCAGCTGGAAGCCGTAGCGCTTGGACACCGCCAGCGCGATCTCCAGCGCGTCGATCGAATCCAGCCCCAGCTCGCCGCCGAACAACGGCGCGTCCGGATCGATCTTCGCAGGATCGACCGCTTCGAGGTTCAGGCTTTCCACGATCAGGGTGGCCAGCTCGTGCTGGGCAGGAGTCAATTCGGCCATGTGCGCGGAAGCTCGTAAAACGTCGTCGAAACAGTGAAAAGCGGCGGCGAAGTGTAACATGGGGCCCTTGTCTTTCCCGGTTGCACATATGCTCGAAGGTTGTGGAAGCAGACTGGCCGAAACCGGCCCCGTGCGCGCGCCGCGCATCTCCTATCGCATGAACGATGCCACCGCCCTGCTGGCCGAGCCCGGCATGCTGGCGGTATTCGGCTTCGGCGACCACGCTGCGGACATCGATGATCCGCGCTGGCTGCGCGTGCCGCTGGAAGCCTTCGACTCCCCTGCGTCGCTGGAAGCCTGGCAGGTCGACGGACCGGTGCAGCACGGCCGCCACGGTGCGCTGCGCTGGTCGGCCGGCAGCGGCTGGCTGTACGCCGCGCTGGAACTGGATGAACGCGAACACGGCGGCCCCGCGGGTGCGGCCCGCGTCGCCTATGCGCAGCTGCGCGAGTTCATCCACGGCCGCGACGAGCGGCAGGTGCTGCGCCTCTGGAACTACCAGGGCGCGATCAACCAGGGTGGCGGCGACACCGAACGCTACAAGCTGTTCTGCGATGGCCGCGCCGAGGGCTGCGGCGACTGGTTCGCCGGCGGCTATCCCGCCGCCACCGCGATCGGCCATCACGGCGAGCCGCATCTGCTGCAGGTCTACCTGCTGGCCAGCGCGCAGGCCGGCACCGCGGTGGAGAATCCGCGCCAGGTCAGCGCCTGGCGCTACCCGCGCCAGTACGGCCGCACCGCGCCCGGCTTCGCCCGCGCGATGCGCCTGCCCGCGCAGGACGCGCTGGCGATCTCCGGCACCGCCGCCGTGGTGGGCCACGCCTCCGCGCATGCAGGCGACACGGTGGCGCAGCTCGACGAGATCCTGGTCAACCTCGAAGCGCTGCTTGCCAGCGCCGGCATGCCCGCCGGCTTCGACACTCACGCGCCGCTGAAGGCCTACGTGCGCCGCCCCGCCGACGCGCCGCGCGTGCGCGAACGGCTCCAGCAGCGCCTGCCCGACGTCCCCGTGCTGCTGCTGCACGGCGACATCTGCCGCAGCGAACTGCTGGTGGAGCTGGATGGGTGGCGCTACGCCTGAGCGCCGGTGCGGATCACGGTTGTTTTTCCGGCCGCTTCCAGCCGTGCAGCGTGGCCTGCCGGCCGCGCGCCACGGTGAGTTCGCCGGCAGGCGCGTCGCGGGTGATTACCGAACCCGCGCCGATGGTGGCCCGCGCGCCGATCGTCACCGGCGCCACCAGCGCGGCGTTGGAGCCGATGAAGGCGCCGTCCTCGATGCGGGTGACGAACTTGTTCACGCCGTCGTAGTTGCAAGTGATGGTGCCGGCGCCCACGTTGACGCCGCGGCCGATCACGGTGTCGCCGAGATAGGTCAGATGATTGGCCTTGCTGTTCTCGCCGATGCGGGTCTTCTTGGTCTCGACGAAGTTGCCCACGTGCACGCCGGCGTCGAGTTCGGTGCCCGGGCGCAGCCGCGCGAACGGGCCGATGGTGCACGGGCCGTGGGTGACCACGCCTTCCAGGTCGCAGTGCGCCTGCACCACGGTGCCGGCGGCGAGCCGCACGTCCTTGAGCCGGACGAACGGGCCGACGCGCACCTCGTCGCCGAGGCCCACCTCGCCTTCGAGGATCACGTCGATGTCCAGTTCCACGTCATGGCCGGCGTTCACGGCGCCGCGCACGTCGATGCGCGCGGGATCGGCGAGTCGTACGCCGGCCCGCATCAGCGCACCCGCGGCGCGCTGCCGGTATTCGGTTTCGAGCGCCGCGAGCTGTAGGGCATCGTTCGCGCCGGACGCCTCCATCGGATCGCTGCATTCCACGCTGAGCGCGGGGCGCTTTTCCTCGTTCGCCATCGCGAAGATGTCGGTGAGGTAGTACTCGCCCTGCGCGTTGTCGCGATCGAGCCCTGCAATCCACACGCGCAGCGCGGCGGCGGGCGCGACGAGAATGCCGGTATTGACCTGGTCGATCGCGCGCTGCTCGTCGTCGGCGTCCTTCTCTTCGATCACGCACCGCACGTGGCCGTTGCCGTCGCGCAGCACGCGGCCGTAGCCGCGCGGCTCGGCGACGCGGATCGCCAGCAGGCCGAAGCCGCCTTCCACCTGCGCCAGTTCGCGCAGGGTCTCGGCGCGGGTCAGCGGCACGTCGCCGTACAGCACCAGCACCTGCGCCGCGTCGGGCACCTCGGGCAGCGCCTGCTCCACCGCGTGGCCGGTGCCGAGGCGCTCGGCCTGCAACACCCAGTGCAGGTCATCCTGGCCCGCGAACGCGGCCCGCACCTGGTCGCCGCCGTGGCCATAGACCACGTGGATCGCCGCCGGCTGCAGCGCGCGCGCGGTGGCCAGCACGTGCGCCAGCAATGGTCGCCCGGCCAGCGGCATCAGCACCTTGGGGCGCGTGGACTTCATGCGCGTGCCCGCGCCGGCGGCGAGAACGATGACGTGGAGCGGGGCCTGGCTCATGCGGTCTGCCCTGACGTGGAGAATTCGCGGAGTCTATCAGCCCCCTGCCGGACGCCGGCTCAACCCCGTGCCGGCACGGACATCACCGTCGCCTTGCCAGCGCGACACTCGAAGCGGAACGCGTAGCTCAGGCTGAACGGCTTGGCCTTGCTGTCCACCGCATGGGTGTTGCCGTCCGCGTCCGCGGCCCAGTGGTTGATGCGCAACGGGTTGAACTCCCACTGCAGCACTGCCGCGCGCACGGCGGCGTAGAACGACGGACTGCGCGACGCGGCCAACACTTCGTCCGTCGACAGATCACGCACGTCGCTGACTTTGCCCGCCTCGTCCACGATCACCTGCACCCGCACTTCCTGCACCGGCAAGCAGGCCGCGAGCTGTTCCGGTGGATACACCGGCGTCACGCGCCGAAACGGCGTGGCGCCCGTGGCGGTATCGCCCATTGCCAGCTGGTAATGCGCCACGTGGCCGTCATCGAGCATCCGGTAGCTGGCGGAGCCCTCGTTCGGCGCCTTGGCGGGCGGCGCGATGACAGTGGCGCAACCCACCATGCCCAGCGCGAGCAAGCCCGGAGCCAGCAACCTCATGCGTGCCATCACGACACCTCTCCACCCGGCAAGTGTCGGCAACGCTATCAAACTACGTTTGTAATTTGAAGTGGCCGCCACGCCTTCCCAGGCGATCGCCGGACACAAGAACGCCGGCGCAAGGCCGGCGTTCTTTTCCGCGATGTCCATCGAAGCCGCTCGCGATCCCATCGAAGCGACCGTTTCATCCCTGAGTGCGGCCATGGATGGCCGCCCGTTTGATCCTCGCGCTCACGGACGAGCGCAGAGATCAGTGCCTGAGGTTCTTCCGCAGCCGCTCAAGCGCCTGCAGCTGGGCCATCGCCTGGGCCAGCTTGGCCTGCGCCTCGGAGACTTCCAGCGCGTCGGTGCGGTTGGCCAGCGCGTCCTCGGCTTCCTTCTTCGCGCGCTGCGCGGCGGCCTCGTCCAGGTCGGCCGCGCGGATCGCCGTGTCGACCAGCACGGTGACCACCTGCGGCTGCACCTCGAGGATGCCGCCGGAGATGTAGAACTGCTGGCGCTCGCCCGCAGCCAGCACCACGTCGACGTGGCCGGGCTTGAGGCGGGTGATCAGCGGCGCATGGCGCGGCGTGATGCCCAGCTCGCCCAGCTCGCCGGTGGCGACGAGCATCGTGGCCTCGCCGGAGAAGATCTCGGCTTCGGCGCTGACGATGTCGACTCGGAGGGTGGTCATGGTTGGTTACTCGTCACGTTCGCAGGAAACGATGAGGTGAAGAAAAGCAGGCTCGAATCGCGACGCTGCCGCCGACTTGTCCATGCCTTTGCGAAAGCCGCTTACGCGGCTTTCTTGGCGGCCCCCATCTCCTCGCCCTTCTTGATCGCTTCGTCGATGCCGCCGACCATGTAGAACGCCTGCTCGGGCAGGTGGTCGACCTCGCCTTCCACGATCATCTTGAAGCCGCGGATGGTTTCCTTCAGCGACACGTACTTGCCCGGCGCGCCGGTGAACACCTCGGCCACGTGGAACGGCTGGCTGAAGAAGCGCTCGCACTTGCGCGCGCGCGCCACCACCTGCTTGTCCTCTTCGGACAGCTCGTCCATGCCGAGGATGGCGATGATGTCCTTGAGCTCCTTGTAGCGCTGCAGCATGCCCTGCACGCGACGAGCCACGTCGTAGTGCTCCTGGCCCACCACCTGCGGATCGAGCTGGCGGCTGGTGGAGTCCAGCGGGTCCACCGCCGGGTAGATGCCCAGCGAGGCGATCTGGCGCGACAGGGTCACGGTGGAGTCGAGATGCGCGAAGGTGGTGGCCGGCGACGGGTCGGTCAGGTCGTCCGCGGGCACATACACGGCCTGGATCGAGGTGATCGAACCGGTCTTGGTGGAGGTGATGCGCTCCTGCAGCACGCCCATTTCGTCGGCCAGGGTCGGCTGGTAGCCCACCGCCGACGGCATGCGGCCGAGCAGCGCGGACACCTCGGTGCCGGCCAGCGTGTAGCGGTAGATGTTGTCCACGAAGAACAGCACGTCCTTGCCCTTGCCGCTCTCGTCCTTCTGGTCGCGGAAATACTCGGCCATGGTCAGGCCGGTCAGCGCGACGCGCAGGCGGTTGCCCGGCGGCTCGTTCATCTGGCCGTAGACCATCGCCACCTTCGACTCCGGCAGATTGTCCAGCTTCACCACGCCGGCGTCCTGCATCTCGTGGTAGAAGTCGTTGCCCTCGCGGGTGCGCTCGCCCACGCCGGCGAACACCGACAGGCCCGAATGCTGGGTCGCGATGTTGTTGATGAGTTCCAGCATGTTCACGGTCTTGCCCACGCCGGCGCCGCCGAACAGGCCGACCTTGCCGCCCTTGGCGAACGGGCAGACCAGGTCGATCACCTTGATGCCGGTTTCCAGCAGCTCGTTGGCCAGCGCCTGATCGGCATACGACGGCGCCTCGCGGTGGATCACCCAGCGATCCTCGGCGTTGATCGGGCCGACCTCGTCGATCGGGTTGCCGAGCACGTCCATGATGCGGCCCAGGGTGGCGTTGCCCACCGGCACCTTGATGCCCTCGCCGGTGTTGCGGGCGAGCAGGCCGCGCTTCAGGCCCTCGGTGGAACCCAGCGCGATCGTGCGCACCACGCCGTCGCCCAGCACCTGCTGCACTTCCAGCGTGATCTCGGTGCCGTCGATCTTCAGCGCGTCATACACCTGCGGCACCTGATCGCGCGCGAACTCGACGTCGATGACCGCGCCGATGATCTGAACAACTTTGCCCTGACTCATGGATGTGCTCCGGATGGATCTTTAAGTGTCTGTCGCGGCGCCGCTGCGCGTCGCCAAAATTCTTCTTGGAGAGCTGCTGTGGTCAAACCGCAGCAGCTCCTCCGACGATCTCGCTGATTTCCTGCGTGATCGCCGCCTGGCGGGTCTTGTTGTAGACCAGCGTCAGCGTGTCGATCACCTTGTTCGCGTTGTCCGACGCGCTCTTCATCGCGACCATGCGCGCGGCGTGCTCGCTGGCGAGGTTCTCCAGCACGCCCTGGTACACCACCGACTCGATGTAGCGGCCCAGCACGTGCTCCAGCACGGTCTGCGCGTCGGGTTCGTAGATGTAGTCCCAGTCGTGGGTCTGCTCGAGCTTGACGCCGGCATACGCCGACTCGCCCGCCGCCTGGTGCGCCTCCATTTCCGCCGCCACCAGCGGCAGCGGCAGCAGCGCGTCGATGGTCGGCTTCTGCGTCATGGTGTTGACGAAGTCGTTGTAGGCGAGGAACACGCGGTCCAGCGCATTCGCGGCATAGGCGTCCAGCACCACCTTGATCACGCCGATCAGCTGCTCCAGCTTCGGCCGCTCGCCGAGATGCGTGGTGCTGCCGATCAGGTTCACGCCCTTGATGCGGCGGAAAAACTGCAGCGCCTTCTGGCCGATCGCCACTACGTCGACCTGCACGCCCTTGCCCTGCCACTCCTGGATCGCCGGCAGCAGACGGCGGAACATGTTGGAGTTCAGGCCGCCGCACAGGCCGCGATCGGTGGACACCACGATGTAGGCCACCCGTGCCACATTGTCGCGTTCGACCAGGAACGGATGCTTGAAGTCGGTGCTGGCCTGCGCCACGTGCGCGATCACCTTGCGCATGGAGCGCGCATAGGGACGCGAGGCCTTCATCAGATCCTGTGCCTTGCGGATCTTCGAGGCCGAGACCATTTCGAGCGCGCGCGTCACCTTGCGCATGTTCTGCGTGCTCTTGATCTTGGTTTTGATTTCGCGTCCGCTGGCCATCTATTTCGCTCGCTGTGCTCGCATGGGGACGGGGTCTGGGGAACGCGGCGGTGGCGTTCCCTGCTCCCCGCCAGCTCTTACCAGCTACCCGTCTTCTTGTACTCGTCCAGCGAAGCCTTGAAGACGCCTTCGATCTCGGCATCCCAGGCGCCGGTGGCGACGATCTTCTTCATCAGCTCGGCGTGGTTCTGGTGCATGAAGGCGTGCAGGCCCTTCTCGAACGCCAGCACCTTGTTCACCGGCAGGTCGTCGAGGTAGCCCTTCTCGGCCGCATACACCGACAGCGCCAGCTCGGCGATCGACAGCGGCGCGTACTGCGACTGCTTCATCAGCTCGGTCACGCGCTGGCCGCGGTCGAGCTGGGCGCGGGTGGCCGGGTCGAGGTCGGAGGCGAACTGCGCGAACGCGGCCAGCTCGCGGTACTGCGCCAGCGCCAGCTTCACGCCGCCGGAGAGCTTCTTCACGATCTTGGTCTGCGCCGAACCGCCCACGCGCGACACCGAGATGCCGGCGTTCACGGCCGGACGGATGCCGGCGTTGAACAGGTCGGTTTCCAGGAAGATCTGGCCATCCGTAATCGAAATGACATTCGTCGGCACGAACGCGGACACGTCGCCGGCCTGGGTCTCGATGATCGGCAGCGCGGTCAGCGAGCCGGTCTTGCCCTTCACTTCGCCATGGGTGAACTTCTCGACGTACTCCTCGGACACGCGCGAGGCGCGCTCGAGCAGGCGCGAGTGGAGATAGAACACGTCGCCCGGGTAGGCTTCGCGGCCCGGCGGGCGCTTCAGCAGCAGCGAGATCTGGCGGTAGGCCACGGCCTGCTTGCTGAGGTCGTCGTAGACGATCAGCGCGTCCTGGCCGCGGTCGCGGAAGTACTCGCCCATCGCGCAACCGGCGTACGGCGCGATGTACTGCAGCGCGGCCGACTCGGAGGCGGAGGCAACCACCACGATGGTGTTGGCCAGCGCGCCGTTCTCTTCCAGCTTGCGCACCACGTTGGCGATGGACGAACGCTTCTGGCCGATCGCCACGTAGATCGAGAAGATGCCCGAATCCTTCTGGTTGATGATCGCGTCGATCGCCAGCGCGGTCTTGCCGGTCTGGCGGTCGCCGATGATCAGCTCGCGCTGGCCGCGGCCGATCGGGATCATCGAGTCGACGGACTTGTAGCCGGTCTGCACGGGCTGGTCGACCGACTTGCGCCAGATCACGCCCGGCGCAACCTTCTCGATCGGCGAGCTGAGCTTGGCGTTGAGCGGGCCCTTGCCGTCGATCGGGTTGCCCAGCGAATCGACCACGCGGCCGAGCAGCTCGGGGCCGACCGGCACTTCGAGGATGCGGCCGGTGGTCTTGGCCACGTCGCCCTCGCGCAGATGCTGGTATTCGCCCAGCACCACCGCGCCGACCGAGTCGCGCTCCAGGTTCAGCGCCAGCGCGAACGCATTGCCGGGCAGCTCGATCATTTCGCCCTGCATCACGTCGGCCAGGCCGTGGATGCGCACGATGCCGTCGGACACGCTGATGATCGTGCCCTCGTTGCGCGCTTCCGCGCCGAGCTTGAACTGCTCGATGCGGTTCTTGATCAGCTCGCTGATCTCGGACGGGTTCAGGGTGGTGCTGGACATGGTCGTTATCCTGAAATTTTGTAAACGCGATGCTTTCTTTGAGAGTCCGGCATGGATGCCGGGGTTTGCTCTCCGCGAAATGGACTTCGCGTGAAAATTACTGTGCGAGCGTGTTGCCGAGGCGCTCCAGGCGCCCACGCGCGGAACCATCGATCACTTCGCTGCCGGTGTCGATCACCACGCCGGCCAACAACGAGGCATCGACCCGGGCATCGAGTTCGATCTCGCGCCTGAAGCGGCGCTTCAGCGAAGCCTTGAGCTGCTCGGCCTGCGCCGCGTCCAACACCATCGCGCTGGTCACCTTGACCAGCAGCTGCGACTCGGACTCGCGGCGGTACTGCTCGTACAGCGCGGCCACTTCAGGCAGCAGCGCCATGCGGCGATGCTCGGCCAGTTCGCCGAGGAACTGCGCGAACGGCGCATCGGCCGCCATGCCTTGGGGCATATGCAGCGCCACCAGCTGTGCCGGCTGCACGCGCGGATCGTTGCCGAGACCAGCCACGCGCGGATCGACCGCCACCTGGGCGGCGAACGCCAGCGCCTGCGACCACGCGGCCAACGCACCGCTGGCATGGGCCAGCTCGAACGCGGCGCGGGCGTAGGGACGGGCGAGGGTGATCGACTGGGCCATGGATCAGATTTCCGTGGCGAGCTGGTCGAGCAGCGCCTTGTGCGTCGAGGCATCCACCTCGCGCTGCACGATCTTCGACGCGCCCTGCACGGCCAGCGCACCCACGCGCACGCGCAGCTGCTCGCGCGCCTGCTGCGCCATCGCGGCGATGTCGTCCTGCGCGGCTGCCTTCAGCCGGTTGATCTCGACGATCGCGTCGGCGCGGGCCTTGTCGAGGATGTTGTTGGCCTGCTGCTGCGCCTTGTCGATGATCTCGGACGCCTGCTGGCGCGCCTTGCGGATCTCGTCCGCTACCTTGGTGTCGGCACTCTTCAGCTCGGCGTGCGCGCGCTCGGCGGCATTGAGGCCCTCGGCGATCTTGATCTGCCGCTCCTCGATGGCCTTGGTGATATGCGGCCAGATGAACTGGACGCAGAACCAGATGAGGATGGCGAAAGCAATCATTTCGCCGATCAGAGTGCCGTTGGGAAGCATCGCTGCGTTACCTGCAAATACGGAATGGAACCGGCGCGGACCTCAGTGGCCCGCGCCGACTTGCGGTGTGCTGCCCACGGCAGCACACCGGGGTACGACTTACTGACCGGCGCCGGCGGCGGTCAGAATCTTGCCCAGCAGCGGGTTCGCCACGGCGAAGTACATCGCCAGCGCCACACCGATCAGGAACGCCGCATCGATCAGGCCGGCCAGCAGGAACATGCGGCCCTGCAGCAGCGGCACCAGTTCCGGCTGGCGGGCGGCGGCTTCCAGGAACTTCGAACCCATGACGCCGATACCGATACAGGCACCCAGCGCACCGAGGCCGATAATCAGACCAAGTGCGATGGCGGTGAAGCCCTGGATTTGTGCAAACTGGACAAGATGTTCCACGGTGATCTCCTCGAAAAAGCGGTTTTGCGTTGAAGGGTTGAAAAACTGAAACAGAACCGGAATCAGTGATGGTCGTGCGCCATCGAGATGTACACGATGGTCAGCACCATGAAGATGAAGGCCTGGATCGAGATGATCAGGATGTGGAAGATGCCCCACACCGTGTAGCCGATGATGCCGGCACCGTACAGCGCCCAGCCAGCCACGCCCGCGCCCGCGCTGAACAGGCCGGCGATCAGCATGAACACCAGTTCGCCCGCGTACATGTTGCCGAACAGTCGCATCGCCAGGCTCACCGGCTTGGACACCAGCTCGACCAGATTCAGCGCGAAATTGGGAATCCACAGCAGCGGGTGCTTGCCGAATGGCGCGGTGAACAGCTCGTGCATGTAGCCGTTGAAGCCCTTGGCCTTGAAGCTGTAGACGATGATCAGCAGGAACACCGTGATCGACATCGCGAACGTCATGCTGGTGTCGGCGGTGGGCACGGCGCGGAAATGGCCGATGCCGAACTGCTCGGTAATCCACGGCAGCAGGTCGACCGGCAGCAGGTCCATCGCGTTCATCAGGAAAACCCAGACGAACACGGTCAGCGCCAGCGGGCCGAGGAAGCGGCGGTCGCCGTGGAACACGTCCTTGACCTGGCCGTCGACGAACTCGAGGATGATCTCGACGAAAGCTTGGCCCTTGCTCGGCACGCCGGCGGTGGCCTTGCGTGCCTTGGACCAGAACCACAGGCAGAACAGCACGCCCAGCACCAGCGATACCGTGATCGAGTCGATGTGCACCGCCCAGAAGCCTTCCTTGCTCGCATGCGGCACGAGGTGCTGGAGGTGGTGCTGGATGTATTCGGTAAGACCGCCCTGCGGCTCGCTTGCCATGTATCAACCCTTGAATCTGAACGCCAGCAGATAGACCGCGTAGGCAGCCACCAGCCCCGTCACGGCGGCCAGCGGCGGCAATTTGTACTGAAACAGGATCAACCCCAGCCCGCCGACGACCACTGCCCACTTCAGCAGCATGCCGAGCAGCAGGCGGGCGAAAGCCGCCGCGCCGCCGACCAGGCGACCGAAGACCTGCACGGACATCAGCGCGGTACCCAGCGCCACCGTGAAACCTCCGGCCGCGGCCGCAACCGCCTCCCGATGCCCCCTCAGCAGGAACACCGCGCCGACCATCGCCGCCACCGCGAGTTGCAGCAGCACCGTGCGCAGTGCGAGGCGCCGACCGGCGTCGAGACTGTTGAGCACGTAACCTCTCCGCACCGGTTTCCACCAGGTGGCACCGATACAGCCACGAACCATGATTCAATCCGTAAAAGTATATCAGTGCCCCGCTTGCAGCGACAAGCCGCGAATGCTGCGGCAACTTGTCCCGCAGCCCGCCTCGAGTGCAGACGTTGTCGCCTGATTCGCCAAAGAAAAGGGCCGGACTGGGGAAGTCCGGCCCTTGCTGCCGTGCGGGAGGGAGGGGGGCCGCCGGCAGGGTGCCACTCGGGTTGTTTCGTTGCCTTACTTCGCGGCAGCCTTCTTCGCGGCCGGCGCGGTCACCGCCTCGTTCGCGGCCTGGCGCTGTTCCTGCACCAGCGCCTGCAGCGACTCCGCAGCCTTCTGCGTCACGGCGATGATTTCCTGCGAAACCGCCACCGCGCGCTCGGCCTGCTCGCGGCTGAGGCTGGCGCCCTTTTCCCACAGGCCGCGCAGCGCGTCGGCGTCGCGGGTTTCCAGCGCCTCGGCCACGAAGGCGGCCGAATCGCGCGTCTGCTGCTCAAGCGCCTTGAGCTGCAGACCGGCGACCGTCTCCAGGCTCTTCAGGGCCAGCGACTGCGCCTTGAACGCGCCCTCGGTGACCTGCTTGGTGTAGGCGAAAAACTGGTTGCTGTACTGCTGGTTCATGAGCTTGCCCTCACTGGGGTTTGCGGGTAGTGGCAAGCACTCTAGCAAGCATTTTTGTGCAATGCAATATATTTTTGTGGCTTGGCAAGACCACTTCGAAAATATTCAGGTTATACACATGATTGGATCAGTCACGCAGCTGTCGCAACGCCGCAATATTCGCGTCTGCGGGCCAGGAATACAGGCGCCCTGACCACCGGCAGCACCGATCTACCGCTCACGCGCGTGCTCCGGCGCGGGCGCCAGGAACGATGCCGTGGCGTTCGCTTTCCCGCCGGATCCGGGTCTACCCCCGGTAGCGGCAGCCCGATGTGCAGGTCTCGTGCACGACGACTTCGGACAGCAGCGGCAGCGCCGGCTTGAGGCGTTCCCAGATCCACATCGCCAGCCGCTCGCTGGTGGGATTTTCCAGCCCCTCGACATCGTTGAGGTAGTGGTGGTCGAGCCGGTCGTACAAGGGCTGGAACGCCGCCTTCACCTCGGCGAAATCCATCACCCAGCCGCTGTCGGCACCCAGCTCGCCGCTCAGGTGGATCTCCACGCGGAAGGAGTGTCCGTGCAGGCGCGCGCACTTGTGCCCCGCCGGCACATTCGGCAGGCGGTGCGCCGCCTCGAGGGTGAAGGACTTGAAGATATCCATCGCGGCATTCTATCGCGCCGCCACTGCGCGCCCGCGGAGACCGGCCCATTCCTCCTGATACCCGACGCAGCCGACCCACAGGGGGGGCACGGAATGATGCAACGCAGCATGCCAGAGACATGACGACGCCCGATACATCGCTATTAATTCTTTACTTTCAATGAACTGAACGATTGCACCAGTCATGTCGCGGTGTGTCGCATCGCGGATTGACACCGGTGTCAACGACTCGCAAGCTGGCACCCGTTCCGTTGCGGGGGAGCACGGTGAACGCGGCAATCGACCAACCGGATCGACCGGCGAGTGTCCTGACGACGCCATTCCTGGCGGCCGACGTCGGTGGCACGCACGCCCGCGTGGCGCTGATCCAGGTCGCCCGGGACGAGGGACACGCGGTCGAGGTGCTGGCCTACCGCAAGTTCGCCTGCGGGGATTTCGGCGGGCTGGCGGAACTGCTGCAGGCCTTCGTCGACAACGAGCTGCAGTCCCCGGTGCGGCGCTGCGTGCTCGCCTGCGCGGGCCAGCTGATGGGCGACGAGGTGCTCAACGACAACTCCGCCTGGCCCATTCACCTGCCGTCGGTGCGCCGGGCGCTGGCGCTGGATGACCTCGTCGCCCTCAATGACTTCGAGGCGCTGGGGTACGCGCTCGACAACCCGCTGGCCTGCGGCGGCCGCCTGCTGTGCGGGCCGGACCGCCAGGCCGATGGCCCGACGCTGGTGATCGGCCCCGGTACCGGCCTGGGCGCGGCGGTGCGCTTGTCCGGTCCCGCTGGCGGCTGCGTGCTGGCCACGGAAGCCGGCCAGATGGATTTCGCGCCGCATTCGATCCGCGATCGCGAGATCCTCGCGCAGCTGGCGCCGGATGGCGGTTACCTGCCGTATGAGCGCATCGTGTCGGGCCCCGGCCTGCTGACCCTCTACCGGACCTTGTGCGCCTTGCACGGGGCAACCCCTTGGCTGGCCACGCCCGCTGCCGTCACCGCGGCGGCCATGGTCGGCAGCGACGCGCAGGCCACGGAAGCGGTGGAGGTCTTCTGTGCGGCGCTGGGGAGTTTCGCCGGCAGCCTGGCCATGGCCTGCATGGCCAGCGGCGGCGTGTACCTGGCCGGCGGCTTCCTGGATTCGATGTTCGGCCTGCTGGCACGCAGCGCCTTCGAGGAGCGCTTCCTGCACGGGCGCAGCGTGCGCGCGTTCCTGTCGCAGGTTCCGGTGTGGGTGACGGAGCACGGACGCCAGGGCGTGCTGGGCGCGGCGAGGTGGTACCTCGGGCGTGGCGCGTCCGCTGCAGGCGGCCCGGCCCCATGAACCGCATCGCGACATCGGCGCCGCGCTTTTCCCGACAGCCGGGCGCGAGGGCGTGTGCGGGAAAAGGTCCCGCCGCGTTCGCCGCCGCGTGGCTGGCGACCATGGGCGTCGCCACGGCGACGCCGGCCGCGCCCGCCTGGTCGCTGCTGCCGCAGCCCGCCCACACCTACCCCGCCACGTCGCCTGCGTTCGAGGTTGCGGATGGCGCCGCGGTCGCGGTGCGCGGCGCGGCGCGCCCGCAGGTACAAGCCATCGTGGACCGGTTCGTGCGCTTGCTGGCCGATACGCGCGGCCTGCGATTGCACGCGACGACGGCGGCCGATGCGCGCGCAGCCATCACGTTCAACGTGAACCCGCACGCGGACGTGGCGGGCGATGCCGGCTACCGCATCGTGGTGGGCGACCAGGGCATCCAGATCACTGCGCGCACACCGCGCGGCGCGTTCTACGGCAGCGTCACCCTGTGGGAGTTGCTGACGCCGCCCGGCCGGACCCGCGGCAGCGCGGCCAAAGTGGCCGCGGGCGTCATCGACGACCACCCGCGCTTCGCCTGGCGCGCGCTGCTGCTGGATTCCGGGCGGCACGTCCAGAGCGTGGCCGAGATCAAGCAGCTGATCGACTGGATGTCGCTGCACAAGCTCAACGTGCTGCTCTGGCACCTGAGCGAGGATCAGGGCTGGCGTCTGGCCATCCCGAAGCATCCCGAGCTCACGCGGATCGGCGCCTGCCGCCCGGCGGCGGGCCTCGATGCCGAGTTGAGCGGCTCGCCCGACAAACCCTACTGCGGCTACTACGCCGAGGCCGACGTGCGCGATGTCGTGCGCTATGCCGCCGAGCGCTACGTCGACATCGTGCCGGGGATCGACCTGCCCGGGCATGCGCAGGCGGCGGTGGCCGCCTATCCGTGGCTGGGCGTCAACGGCCAGCGTCCGCCGGTGTGGACCGACTGGGGCGTCAGCCCGTGGCTGCTGAAACCCGACGAGAAGACCTTGCGCTTCGTCGACGACGTGCTCGACGAGGTGATGCGGGTGTTCCCCTCGCGATACATCTCGATCGGCGGCGACGAGGCCGACAAGCAGCAGTGGAGTGCATCTGCCGACGTGCGCGCGCAGATGCACAAGCTGGGCCTGGCGAACATGGACCAGCTGCAGGGCTGGTTCACCAACCAGGTCGCCGCATATCTCGTCAGGCACGGACGCACTCCGGTCGGCTGGGACGACGAACTGGCCGCCGGCGCGACGCTGCCGGCCTCGGAAGTGGTGATGTCCTGGCACGGCAACGACAACGAACGCGTGGCGCTCACGGCGGTCCGGCAAGGCCACGACGTGGTGATGACGCCGCAGGAGTCGCTGTACTTCGACCACTACCAGTCCAGCCTGCCCGACGAGTGGCCGGGGCAACCGCCCATGGCGACGCTGCGGCAGGCCTATGACACGACGGTCATCCCGCGCGGCGCGAGCGCGCGCGAAGCCGCGCGCGTGATCGGCGTGCAAGCCGGCCTGTGGACCGAGCTGATGCCGACGTTCACGCGCGACCAGCATGCCGTGTTCCCGCGCATCGCGGCACTGGCGGAACTCGCCTGGTCGCCGGCGGGCGCGCACGACTGGAACGGTTTCCTGCAACGCCTGCCCGCCGAACTGGCGCGCTACCGCGCACTCGGCATCGGCTATGCCGACACGGCGTTCGCGCCCGCCTTCGACGTGACGGCGGGCGCCGGCGGCACGGTGCGCGTCGCGCTCGCCAACCAGGCGAAATTCGGCACGATCCGCTACACGACGGACGGCTCCGCACCGGCTTCGGCGTCCACGCCGTATGTCCGCCCGCTGGTGTTTCCCGCGCAAACCAGGATGACGCTGCGCGCGGCGAGCTTCGCGTCCGGCGGCTTCGAACTTGCCGCCCCGCGCACGCAGGTACTGGATGCCGCGACGCTGCTCGGTCGTGACGGCAGCGCATTGGCAGCGTGCTCCAACCGGCCGGGCATGCGCCTGGGCGGTCGGCGACCGGCGCAGGGTCGGCGACCGGTCTACGCGATGGACGTCGGCGACATGTGCTGGCGATGGCCGCGGGCGCCGCTGCAGGGCATCAGGCATGTCGTCTTGACCGTCGAGCGCGTGGCATGGCGCTTCGGCGACGAGGCCAAGGATGCCGTAGCGCGCCCTAAGGCAAGTGCCGCCGGCGAGATCGAGATCCGTGCCGATTCCTGCACGGGTCCGCTGTTCGCCACCCTGCCGCTGGCAGCGGCGGCGCGAGCGGCGGGGCAAACCACGCTGCAGGCCGACGTATCGGCGCCGAAGGCTGGCGACGTGCGCGATCTGTGCATCGTCGCCACCGGCGATCCACGCGACGGCCAGTGGGCGCTGGCCCGAATCGCATTTTCGAAATAGGCGGTGCGCGGAACAGGCGTGCCGCAGGGGGAACTCGGCATTGGAAACGGCCATGGCGCGCCAGGCCAGGCCCGATGCATCGAGAGATGGCATGGCGGCGACACGCCATGCGGCAGGCGTCATCCGGACACGCAGGCCCTGAAGCAACGCGGAGCAGCTGGGATTCGACCGACATCAACCGAGAGGCAAAGCCCATGTCCACCGATCATCGCAAGCACCCCTTGTCATTCGCCATCTCCATGTCGCTGCTCGCCGCCGTGGCGACCTCGGCCATGGCATCGCCGCGCCCGGGTGCCCAGGCGGACAAGCAGGGAGCGCAGGCCGCCACGCCGCAAGACGCACAGGCAACGTCGCCGGCCGATGCCGCGAAAACCAAGTCCAGGGCCGATGCCGCGAAGGAAAAAGCGGCGGTCACCTTGTCCACCGTCACCGTCTCCGGCGTGCGCGCGTCGCAGATGCGCGCGATCGACCTGAAGCGCACGGCGCCGAACATCCAGGACAGCATCACCGCGGAAAACATCGGCGCACTGCCCGACGTGACCATCACCGATTCCCTGCAGCGCGTCACCGGCGTGCAGATCAACCGCGACGCCGGCGTGGGCACCTCGGTGGACGTGCGCGGCCTGCCCCAGGTCGGCACCATGCTGAACGGCGAAGTGTTCATCACGGCAGACCAGATCGACTCGCAGCAGCCCGACTTCACCATGCTGCCGTCCACGCTGTTCCATGGCGTGGACGTGCTCAAGTCGGCCACCGCCGACACCACCGACAGTGGCATCAGCGGCGCGATCAACCTGCATACCTACCGGCCCTGGGATTTGCCCAGCGGATTCACCTACAGCTATTCCGCCAACGGCGAGCGCGGCTCGAGCACGCGCCATTGGGGCCCTGAGGCCAACGGCCTGGTCTCGTTCAACGACGACGGCCACTGGGGCCTGCTGGTATCGGCCGACTTCTCCGACACCCGGCGGATGAACTCCACCGAGGGTCTCGACCAGTACGGCGTCGTGCTGAACGGCGAGAACGCCACCAGCGCGGCCAGCTACAACGGCTTCCTGACCGCGTGGAACGGCGCGCCGATCCCCTCGCAGATGGTGCAGAACGCCGACGGCAGCGTGGACGTCAACGGCGACGGCAAGTCCAACGGCGTGTTCATGGGCAGCCAGAACATCGGCCTCTACGACACCACTACCCAGCGCAAGCGCAAATCCGGCAATGCCTCGTTCCAGATGGACCTCGGCAACGGCTTCAGCCTGACCAGCGACTACTTCTACTCGCAGCAACGCGAGTACGACCGCAACTACGGCATCCAGTTCAACTCCACCAACTGGCAGGGCGCCACCTACGTGCCGCTGCAATCGCGCAATACCGGCAGCCCCGCGCTCGGCTCCTACGGCACGCCGGAGCCGGGCTGGGAGGGCTCGCAACTGTTCACCACGCAGGTGTACGAGAAGTGGCCGGGCGACGTGGAGTCGTTCTCGCAGATCATCCAGAAGAGCTCGGTCGCGAAGAACTTCAACCTCCAGCTGGACTACGACAACGGCGGTTCCTTCACCGCCAGCCTGCGCGGCATCCGCGACACCGCGTCGCAGTCGAACGTCGAGACCGACGTCAACATTTCCGATTCCGACGGCGCCCTGTGGCCCAACGTGCTGAACGACGGCGTGTCCGTTCCCGACGGCACCATGATTTATCCGTCGCAACTGGGCGGCAACCGGGTGTTCAACGCGAACGGCGTGCCGCAGAACACGGTACCGATCGTCGCGAACTTCGGCGGGCGCTACCTCACGGTCAGCATGCCTCCCGTGCTCGCCGGCAATTTCGCCAATCCCAACGACTGGACGATGAAGACGCTGGAATCCTCCGGCGACTACAACCGCGAGGTGGCGTTGAACGCGCTGCGCTTCGACGGCAAGTACGACTTCCAGGACGGCTTCCAGCTCGAATTCGGCGTGCGCAACAGCATCCGCAGCGCAAACAACGTCGGCTGGACGCTGGAGACGCCGGTCTATGCCGGCATGGGGGCGACCGACCCGAACGGCTGCCTGGTGCGCTACGTCGGCGCCGACGTGGTCATGAACAGCGGCTCGTGCACCGCGGGCAACGACCAAGGCTACTTCCGCGCGGGGCCGTTGTCCGCGATATCGATGCCGAACACCGCCGCACCGCTGTCGGGCAACTTCAAGCAGTACACCAACCTGCTCGGCTCGGGCATCAACTTCTGGGCGATCAATCCCTCCGCGATGATCGATCCCGTCGCGTACTGGAAGTCGCTCTACCCCGATACCGTCCAGGTGAGCGAACCAGGCACCAGCTGGGGCGTGGGGCTGAAGGAATTGACGGGCTACCTGCAGGGCGATTTCAGCGGCACCCTCGGCAGCATGCCGTACAGCGGCAACGTCGGCGTGCGGGTGATCCGCACCCACCTGAACGTCACCCAGCACTTGAGCGGCACCCCGGGTTCGTACGGCGACGAACCCGCCGACGTCGGCACCTCCATCACCAAGCGCAGCTACCAGGACGTGCTGCCGTCGGCGAACTTCTCGCTGGACATCACCGACGGCCTGAAATTCCGGCTGGCCTATTCCAAGAACATGATGCCGCTGGACCTCAGCACCTGGGGCGGCGGCCTGCAGCTGAACTACTCGCTGATGGAAACGCCGCAGGGGCCGATCTTCCGCGTCGCGAACGGCCAGTCGAGCGGCAACCCCAGCCTCAACCCGTGGCGCTCGACCAACTACGGCGCGTCGCTGGAGTACTACATCAACCCCACCAGCATGATCAGCCTCGCGCTGTTCCGCATCAACGTGGACAGCTTCATCAAGAGCGGCAGCGTGACCAACTGCACCCTGCCGGACGAGGATGGCGTGGTGCGCAACCACTGCATCGTGATCAACGAACCCGTGCAGGGCACCGGCAACAGCATCCACGGCGCGGAGTTCGATTACCGCCAGGGCTTCACCTTCCTGCCGGGCATCCTGTCCAGGACCGGCATGGAGGTGAACGCCACCTACGCGCCCAGCAACTCGGGCGAACGGGACTTGTCCGGCGCCAAGATCCCGTTCCAGGACAACTCCACCAAGTCCGGCAACTTCATCCTGTGGTACCAGGACGACCGCTTCCAGGCCCGCCTCGCCTACAACTACCGCTCGCGGCGCGCGGTGATGGACAGCGTGGGCGGCATCACCGGCATGGAGATGTACGAGGCGCCGCAGAAGTACCTCGACGCGTCGGTCTCGTACAAGATCAACAAGTACGCCGAGGTGTTCGTGGACGGCACCAACCTCACCAACGAGTACCAGCATTACTACCTGGTGTGGCCCGACCAGCCGGCGCACTCGAATTTCTCCGAGCGCATGTACATGGTCGGCGTGCGCGGGCAGTGGTAGGCGGAGCAATTTGCTCGTCATTCCGGCCTTCGCCGGGATGACGACAAAAACCGGACGTCCCATCGCGCACGCAACCGACAACGACAAGGCAGACATGCAGGATTCCAGCACGCCAAGGCCCGCCCGCGACAGCGACCGCCACTTCCATCGATCGATCGGGCTGTTCTCGGGCACCGCGATCAACATGACCCAGATGTGCGGCATCGGGCCGTTCATCACCATTCCGATCATGGTCGCCACCATGGGCGGGCCGCAGGCGGTGGTCGGCTGGATCGCCGGCGCCATCCTCGCGATGGCCGACGGCATGGTCTGGGCGGAGCTGGGCGCCGCCATGCCGGGCTCCGGCGGCACCTACGTCTATTTGCGCGAAGCGTTCCAGTACCGCACCGGCAAGCTGATGCCGTTCCTGTTCATCTGGACGGTGCTGCTGACGATCCCGCTGCTGATGTCGACCGGCATCATCGGCATGGTCGAGTACCTGGAGTATTTCTTCCCGCACCTCGGCTGGTGGCCGGTGCATCTCGTCGGCCTGGCGGCGACCGGCCTCGTCACCTGGCTGCTGTACCGGCGGATCGAATCGATCCGCGCGATCACCATCGCGCTGTGGGTCATCATGCTGGTGTCGGTGGTCGGCGTGTCGGCGGCGGGTTTCTCGGACTTTCACGCCGGCTACGCCTTCAGCTACCCGGCCGGCGCGTTCGGCGGCCATTTCTTCGTGGGCCTGGGCGCGGGGCTGATCCTCGGCATCTACGACTACCTCGGCTACTTCACCACCGCCTACATGGGCGACGAGCTGCGCAACCCCGGCCGCACGATGCCCGGCTCGATCATCGTCTCGATCATCGCGATGATGATCGTCTACCTCGTGCTCAACCTCAGCGTGCTTGGCGTGGCGCCGTGGCAGGAAATCGCCCAGTCCAGGTCGGTGGCCTCGCTGGTGGTGGAGCGCAGTTGGGGGCACCTGGCCGCCGCGGGCATGACCATCCTGATCATCGTGACCGCGTTCGCCTCGGTGTTCGCGGGTCTGCTCGGCGGCTCGCGCGTGCCGTTCCAGGCGGCGCACGAAAAGGTGTTCCTGTCGGTGTTCGGCAGGCTGCACGCGAAGCACGGCTTCCCGCACGTGGCCCTGCTCACGATGGGCGTGGTGACGGCGATCGGCACGTTCTTCGACCTCACCGAGGTCATCAACATGCTGCTGGCCGCGACCATCATCGTGCAATCCATCGCGCAGATCGCTGCGCTGGTGGTGCTGCGCAAGCGCCAGCCGTTGCTGATCCGGCCATACCGGCAATGGCTGTATCCGATACCGTGCGTGGTGGCGCTGCTGGGCTGGATCTATGTCTACGTGTCGGCGTCCACGATGTCGCTGATCCTGTCCGGTGCGTGGATCGTCGCCGGCCTCGTGGTGTTCGCGATCTGGGCCAGGATCAACCGTTGCTGGCCGTTCGCGCCGGTGGAAATCCGCGAAGCCTACCTGGGGAACGACTGACAACATGCGCACCCTCACCAGACCCGTATGGCTGATGCTCGCGACGCTGGCGTTCGCGCCGTTGGCGTACGCCGCGACCGCCTACGCACCCACGCCGGTGAACGGCGGTGCCGGCTCCGTCACCGCCATCGCCCACTGGCAGATCCAGGACAGCGCCAAGGCGCAGGAGGGCGGCGCCGCGATCTCCGCCGCCGGTTTCTCCACCCGCGGCTGGTATCCGGTGAGCGGCCGCGCCACGGTGATGGCGGGTCTGCTGGAGAATGGCAAGTTCCCGGACGTGTTCCACGGCGACAACCTGCGTGCGGTGCAGGTGCCCGACGCCAGCGGCAACCTGTTCGTGCTGCCCTGGTGGTACCGCAGCGAGTTCACGCTCACGGAAAGCGCGCCGGGAACGCACACGCTGCTGCGTACCAACGGCATCGTCGCGAGCGCCGACCTGTGGGTGAACGGGCATCCGGTCGCCGAACACGCTGCCGTCGCCGGCGCGTATCCGGTGCGCGAGTTCGACATCACGCGCTGGGTGCATGCGGGCGTCAACGCGCTCGCGCTGCGCGTGCATCCGGCCGATCCGCGCCAGGCCCTGACCATCGGCTGGGTGGACTGGAACCCCACGCCGCCGGACAACAACATGGGCCCATGGCGCGGCGTGGACGTGGTGCAGACAGGGCCGGTCGAACTGCGCTTCCCGCAAGTGACGTCGACGCTGTCGCTGCCCGATCTCGCGCACGCTGCGCTGACCGTGCGGGTGGAAGCGCGCAACCTCGACGCCGCGGCGCGCGAGGTGACGATCACCGGCGAAGTGGCCGGGGTTGCGCTGCGGCGGACGATCCGCCTCGCACCCGGCCAGGCGCAGGTCGTGGCGTTCACACCGCAGACCGACTCGGGCTTGGCCCTCGACCATCCGAAGGTCTGGTGGCCGATCGGCATGGGCGCGCATCCGCTGTATGCGTTGCAGCTGGCAGCCAGCGTCGGTGGCGCGATCTCCGACCGGGCCAGTACGACGTTCGGCATCCGCAGCGTCAGCTCGCACCTGACGAAACAGGGCTATCGCCAGTTCGTCGTCAACGGCCGGCCACTCTTGATCCGCGGCGCGGGCTGGGCGCCGGACATGTTCCTGCGCGACGACCCCGCGCGCATGGAGGCCGAGTTCAGCTACGTCCGCAACCTCGGCCTCAACACGATACGCAGCGAAGGCAAGCTGGAGGACGCGCGCTTCTACGAGCTGGCCGACCACGACGGCATCATGGTCCTCGCCGGCTGGGAGTGCTGCGACATGTGGGAGTCGGCGGCGAAAACCGGCGGCAAGCCGTGGGACGAAACGGACGTCCGGACGGCCAGGGACTCCATGGCCAGCGAGGCGCGCCTGCTGCGCAACCACCCGTCCCTGATCGGCTTCCTGATCGGCAGCGACAATGCGCCGCCGCCCGCGATCGCGAAGATCTACGTCGACACCTTGCATGCGGAGGGCTGGACGCTGCCGATCATCGCGGCGGCCGCGGACCAGGCCACGGCCGAGACCGGGCCGTCCGGCATGAAGATGGCCGGGCCCTACGCGTGGATTCCCCCGTCCTACTGGTATGCGGACAAGCTGGGCGGCGCGTTCGGCTTCGACTCCGAGGTCGGCGCGGGCGCCGCGATTCCGCGGATGGAGGACCTGCAGCGCATGCTCTCGCCGCAGGAGCAGGAAGCGTTGTGGAAGTACCCGCAGACGCGGCAATACCATGCCTCCGCCGCATGGTCGCCGTTCGCCATCCTCGCGCCGTTCGACAACGCGCTTGCCAGGCGCTACGGCGCACCGAAGGACCTCGCCGACTACGTTGCCAAGGCCCAGCTCGACAATTACGACAACACCCGCGCCGAGTTCGAGGCGTTCAACGCGCACATGGATGCGGCCAGCCCCGCCACCGGCGTGATCCACTGGATGCTCAACAATGCGTGGCCCTCGCTGCACTGGCACCTGTACGACTGGTACCTGAATCCAGCCGGCGCCTACTTCGGCGCGAAGAAGGCCAACGAGCCGCTGCACATCCAGTACGCCTACGACACGCATGGCGTGGTGCTGGTCAACCACACGCTGACCGACGCGCAGGGTTTGCAGGCCCGCATCCGCGTGCGCAACCTCGACGGCAGCGTGCGCTACGAGCGCACGCTGCCGGGCATCGGGCTTGCCGGCAACCACGTGCAGCAGGTCGCCACGCTGCCGGCGCTCACCGGCCTGTCGCGCACGTACTTCATCGAGCTGGAACTCGCCGCCGCCGACGGCAAGCCGGTCAGCCGCAACGTCTACTGGCTTTCCATCCAGGCCGACCGGCTCGACTGGCCGCATTCGAACTGGTACCTCACGCCGCTGACGCAGTACGCCGACCTCACCGCGCTGCAGTCGCTGCCGGGCGCGACGAGCGTAGTGCAGGCGAGCGTGCGGCGCGAGGGCGCCCGGGACATCGCCACCGTCACGCTGAGCCTGCCCGCCGGATCCAGGGGCGTGGCACTGTTCCAGCACCTGTCGATCAGGCGGTCCACCGACGACCAGCCCGTGCTGCCGGTCCTTTGGAGCGACAATGACGTTACGCTGTGGCCCGGCGAGTCGCTCACCCTGACCGCGCATTTCGCCGCGCAGGGCACGGCAGCGCCGGTCGTCGAAGTGGGCGGATGGAACGTGCCTAGCCGGCGCCTCCCCGCCACCATCGAACACCCGGCAGGCGCCGACCAGGGAACCATGCATTGAATCCGGCCAGACTTCCATGACGCGCGCGACCATCGACGACGTCGCCCGCGCCTCGGGCACCTCGAAAAAGACCGTGTCGCGCGTGCTCAACAGCGAGCCGAACGTGCGCGACGCCGTGCGCGAGCGCGTGCTGGCCGCCATGGCGGAACTCAACTACCGACCGCTCACCTCGGCGCGCAGCCTGGCGACCAACCGCTCTTTCATGATCGGCCTGCTGTACGACAACCGTTCGCCCAGCTACATCATGGAAGTGCAGACCGGCGTGCTGGAGGCCTGCGAGGCGCAGCACTACAGCATGATGGTGCAGCCGCTGGTTTCGGAGGCCGCGGACTTCGTCGAGCGCGTCGAGGACATCCTGTCGCGGCACCGGCCCGACGGGCTGATCCTCACGCCGCCGATCACCGACCATCCGCAGCTGCTGGCACGCCTGCGCCAGGCCGGCCTGCCGTTCGCCTCGATCGCGCCGCACCACCCCAGGGATTGCATCGGCGTGATGCTCCGCGAACGCGAGGCCGCCGCGGCGATGGTGGAGCACCTGGTGGCGCTGGGCCACCGCCGCATCGCCCACATCCTCGGCGATCCGGAGCACGGCGCCGGCGTCTGGCGCCTGGCCGGTTTTCGCGACGGCCTCCGGCGCGCCGGACTGCAGGAAAACCCCGCGTACATGGTCCAGGGCCGGTTCTCCTTCGAGTCGGGCGTGGCCGCCATGCGCCAGTTGCTGGCGTTGCCGCAGCGGCCGACCGCGATCTTCGCGGCCGACGACGACATGGCCGTCGGCGCGATCTGGGCCGCCGCGGAAGCGGGCGTGTCGGTGCCCGGCGAGGTTTCCATCTGCGGCTTCGACGACACCACGATCGCGACCCAGGTGTGGCCGCCGCTGACGACCGTCCACCAGCCCGTGCGCGAGATGGGCCGGCGCGCCACCGAGGAACTGCTGCTGCGCGTGCTGGACAAGGGCGAGCCGCGGATGGTCGAAGTCGACTACGAAATGCGCATCCGCGCCTCGACCGCGGCGCCGGCCTAGCGCGTCCGCGTATATTCCGCCGGACGCCACCACCGCACCGATCCACAGGAGAGCGCCCCATGCCCGCCGCCCCCGCCGCCGCGAAGCCGCCACGGAAGTTCCATTTCATTTCCGGGCTGCCGCGCTCCGGCAGCACGCTGCTGGCCGCCATCCTCAACCAGAACCCGCGCTTCCACGCCGGCATGACCAGCCCGCTCGCCGACATCATGGGCGTGGTGATCGCGGAAGCGAGCAGCAAGAACGACTTCTCGTTCGACGTCTCCGACGAGCAGCGCGTCGCCATGCTGCGCGGCCTGGTCGAGAACTTCTACGCAGGGCCCGCGGGCGGCGACGCCGGCATCGTGTTCGACACCAGCCGACTGTGGTGCAGCCGCATGCAACTGCTCGACACGCTGTTTCCGGAAGCGAAGGTGATCGCCTGCGTGCGCCAGCTGTCATGGGTGCTGGACAGCATGGAACGGCTGGTGCGCCGGCAACCGGTCGGCGTCAGCAAGGTGTTCCGCTTCGACACCAACACCACGGTGTATTCGCGCGTGGAAGCGCTGACCGACCCGCGCGGCATGGTGGGCTTCTCCTTCCAGGCCACCAAGGACGCGTTCTACGGCCAATACGCGCCCGGCCACCTGCTGTTGCTCACCTACGAAAGCCTGGTGCGCAACCCCGCGGCGGCCCTGTGCGCGGTCTACCAGTTCATCGGCGAACCCTGGTTCGAACACGACTTCGACCACATCGCCTATCGCGCGGACGAGTTCGACGCCCGCGTCGGCATGCCCGGCCTGCACACCGTGCGCTCCAAGGTGGAGCCGATCGAGCGCACCTCCATCCTGCCGCGCGAGATCTTCGGCCGCTTCGTCAACGAATCGTTCTGGATGGACCCGAAGAACAACGTCAGCCAGGTGCCGATCGTGTGACCCGGACACGAAAAAGCCCGCGGCGAGGGCGGGCCATTTGGTCCAACTTGCTGATTTCTCGAAGCAAATGGTGGCTATGGGTGGACTCGAACCACCGACCCCAGCATTATGAGTGCTGTGCTCTAACCGGCTGAGCTACATAGCCATGGGGAGGCCGCCGCGCCGGATCGCTAGGATCCCGAAGACGGGGCGCGGCAGTTTAATGGCGAGCACGCTCCGGTTCAAGTTTTTCGGCTTGCCGCGCTTCGGCGTGCATGGTTGAATCGGGTCATCGCCTTGTGCGCACCGGCTGCTGCCGGCGCGCGACACGGCCCGAGGATGACGAGATGATCGACGTCGATGGCTACCGTCCGAATGTGGGCATCGTGCTGCTGAACGCGGACGGTCGCCTGTTCTGGGCGCGCCGGATCAACCGCGACGGCTGGCAGTTCCCGCAGGGCGGCATGCGCAGCGACGAGACGCCGCTGGAGGCGATGTACCGCGAACTGGAAGAGGAAACCGGCCTGGCGCCCGAGCATGTCGAGGTGGTGGCAGCCACCCGCGGCTGGCTGCGTTACAAGCTGCCGCAGCGCTACGTGCGCCACCATCAGCATCCCACCTGCATCGGCCAGAAACAGGTGTGGTTCCTGCTCAAGCTGGTCAGCGACGAGGCCTCGCTGCGGCTGGATGCGTGCGACAAGCCCGAGTTCGACATCTGGCGCTGGGTGGATTTCTGGTACCCGGCCGCCCACGTGGTGAACTTCAAGCGGCAGGTGTACGAGCGCGCGCTGCGCCATTTCGCGCCGCTGGTGGAAGGCCTGTGCCGGGTCGAGCTGGGCAACGCGCCGCCGCGCGAGAACGGCGATACCGCGCCGGACGAACCCCGGCATGGCTGGCGCGCCGCCTGAACGGCGAAGCGCCGGCACCATTTGCATAGTTGACAATCATTCGCATTTGCGTTCTGATGCGCGGCATGTACATCTGCCTGTGCAACGCCGTCACCGATCACGACATCCGCCGCGAAATCGCCGACGGCGTGCGTACGTTCGCGCAACTGCAGGCGCGCACCGGCTGCTCGGACTGCTGCGGCTGCTGCGAACCCGAGGCGCGCGCCTGCCTTTCGCAGGCGATCGAGCAGCACGAATCCGTGGTGGCGCTGCCCGCCTTCGTCGCGGCCGCCTGAGCCGCCTGCGCGTTCAGGCGCGCAAACCATTGCCATTCGCGTTACGCCCGCCCGACGGCGGAGTTCGTATAGTCGTCGCATCCCCAGCGAACGGAGAGCGGCCATGAAGGGCGACCCCAAGGTCATCGAATTCCTCAACAAGGTGCTCTACAACGAGCTGACCGCGATCAACCAGTACTTCCTGCATTACCGCATGTTCAAGGATTGGGGCTACGCGGAACTGGCCGAGCACGAGTACAAGGAATCGATTGAGGAGATGAAGCACGCCGATCGCCTGATCGAGCGCATCCTGTTCCTCGACGGCCTGCCCAACCTGCAGCACCTGGGCAAGCTGCGCATCGGCGAGAACGCGCTGGAGTGCATCCAGGGCGACCTCGACCTGGAACTGGCCGCCACCAAGGACCTGCGCGCGGCGATCGCGCACAGCGAGGGCATCGCCGACTACGTGAGCCGCGACCTGTTCAAGGGCATCCTGCACGACGAGGAAGAACACATCGACTGGCTGGAGACCCAGCAGAGCCTGGTCAAGGACATCGGCGCGGAGCGCTACCTGCAGAGCAAGATGCAGGGCTGACGCACGACAGTCATGCCGCCGCAAGGCAGGCGAAGTATGCTTGTGCCATTCGCCCGCGCCCCCATCTGAGTGCCATGGATACCGTCGTCCCGCTCCCCACCGTCCCCGACTACCGCAGCAGCGGCGCGCCGCTGCTGTTCACCGAGGCCGCCGCGCGCAAGGTGCACGAGCTGATCGCGGAGGAGGGCAATCCCGCGCTGAAGCTGCGCGTGTACATCTCCGGCGGCGGCTGCTCGGGCTTCCAGTACGGCTTCACCTTCGACGAGGCCCAGGCCGAGGACGACTTCGCGCTGGAGCGCGAGGGCGTGACCCTGCTGTGCGATCCGCTGTCGCTGCAATACCTCACCGGCGCCGAAATCGACTACAGCGAGAACCTCGGCGGTTCGCAGTTCGTGATACGCAATCCGAACGCGAAGACCACCTGCGGCTGCGGCTCCTCGTTCTCCGCCTGAACATGGGCGCGGCTACGCAGGGCAACACCTTCGCCGGACTCAGCCTGATCCTCGACCGCATGGCCGAACAGCGCGACGACGCGGCATGGGTCGCCGCGCAGGCCGGCGCGCCCGATGCGCGCTTCCTGCTGCTCGACGCGGCAGGCCGCGCCTTCCTGCACACCGACCGCGACGCACTGCGCTGGCTGGATTCCGACGAGCGCCGGCAGCTGTGCGCCGATACACCGGCGTCGCTGCTCGGCATCGCCGGGGACCACCCGCATTTCCTGCTGGCGCTGGTGGACGACGCGCACGCCGGCGCACTGGAAGCGAGCCTGGCCGCGCGCCGCGCCAACCTGCGCGAGGCCGGCCTGCTGCTGCCCGCCGACGAGGCCGGCCTGTTCGCCTACGCCAAGGGTCTGGCGCACTGGCAGCGCGAGACACGGCACTGCACGCACTGCGGCGCGCCGCTCGTCATCGTCTCCGCCGGCCACCGCATGCACTGCACGAACGCCGCCTGCGGCCGCATGCATTTCCCGCGCACCGACGCCGCGATCATCGTGATCGTGGAACACGAGGGCGCCTGCCTGCTCGGCCGCCAGGCGAGTTGGCCGCCCGGGCGCTACTCCACGCTGGCCGGCTTCATCGAGCCGGGCGAGGCGCTGGAGGATGCGGTGCGCCGCGAGGTGATGGAGGAATCCGGCGTGCTGGTGGGCGAGGTGCATTACCACTCCTCGCAGCCCTGGCCGATGCCGTCCTCGCTGATGGTCGGCTTCACCGCGGTGGCCCGCGATCCCGCGATCCGCCTGCGCGACCGCGAGCTGGAAGACGCGCGCTGGTTCACCCCGCGCCAGATCGCCGACGGCATCGCCGACGGCAGCTTCCTGCCATCCACGCCGCTGTCGGTGTCCTACCGCCTGCTCGAACACTGGCTGCGCGAACGCGCGGGCATGGAGCTCGACTCATTGCTTGCGGCGCGCGCCGTACACGCTTGAGCCGGGCCTCGTGCGTCATGTGATGCGCGAAAGGCTCGCTTACAATGCGGCGGATCCCCGGAGAAGCGCATGGCCATACGTCTGCTCGTTGCCCTGATTGCCCTCGGCCTGCTGCACTGGCAGCCGCGCCTGGCGCACTGGCGCAACGACGCCGGCTTCCATCGCTGGGTGGCGCAACTGGGCGACACCAGCGGCAGCGGCCGCGTGGTGCTGACCCTGCTGCTGCCGCTGCTGCTGTGCGCACTGGCGATCTGGGCGCTGGGCCTGCCGCCGCTGGCCGACCTGTTGCAGCTGCTGTTCGCATTGGCGGTACTGCTGTACTGCTTCGGCCCGCACGCGTTCGAGGCCGACCTGGAGGCGATCCTCGCCGCGCCGGACGGCGCCAGCCGCGAAGCCGCCGCGCAGGCGCTGGGCGAGGACGGCGAACACGTGGCGTGGCACGCCACCGAATTGGGCGAGGCCACCGCCTACGCCGCGCTGCGCCGCCGCTTCGGCGTGCTGTTCTGGTTCTTCCTGCTCGGCCCGCTGGGCGCGCTGCTGTACCGGCTGACGCGCGCGCTGGGCCACGACGACACGCTGCGGCTGGACGCCGAGGCGCACGGCGCGGCACGCCGTTTCGCCAACGCACTGGACTGGATTCCCGCCCAGCTGCTGGTGTTCACGCTGGCCCTGGTCGGCCACTGGGATGCGGTGATCGGCGCCTGGCGCCGCTGGCACCAGCAGGCCTTGCCGAACAGCTGGCTCAACGAAGGCCCGGGCTTCCTCGGCGCCGCCGCGCGCGCGGACATCCAGGTCGACATCGAGGGCGGCGAAGGCTATGCCGAGGAGCGCAGCGATCCGCTCGTCGAGCTGCGCCGCCTGCGCAGTGCGCTGCTGCGCGCCCTGCTGGCCTGGCTCAGCGTGGTGGCGTTGGTCGTGATCGGCGGCTGGCTTCGCTAGTCAACCTGTGGAGCGCACCCTGTGCGCGAAATGCCCTGGCGATCGACCAAAGCCAAAAGCCATCGCGCACAGGCCCCTACGGCAATACGTCACGCCATCTCGCCGCGCAACTCTCGCACGCGCGCTTCCAGCACCGCCGCGCTGGCCTGTTCCGGCGCCAGCGGCGCATCCACCACCAGCTCCACCCGGGCGCGAAAGCGTCGCGGCAGGCGCGCACGCGCGAGCGCGGAATCGCGCCGGCTCCACATGCTGCCCCACAGCCCGCGCAGCGCCATCGGCAACACCGGCACCGGGCGGCGCGCGAGGATCTTCTCCACGCCGGGGCGGAACGGTGCGATCGCGCCGTCGCGGGTCAGCGCGCCCTCGGGGAAGAGGCACACCAGTTCGCCGTCGGCCAGCGCCGCGTCGATGCCGTCGTACGCCTGCTGCAGCACGGCGGGGTCTTCCTTCTGCCCGGCGATGGGAATCGCCTTCGCCGTCTTGAACAGGAACTTCAGCAAGGGGACGTTGAAGATCCGGTAATACATCACGAAGCGCGCGGGCCGGCGCAGGTTCGCCATCAGCAGCAACGGATCCACGAAGCTGACGTGGTTGCATACCAGCAACGCCGGTCCTTCCTCGGGGATGTGCTGCAGGCCGTCCGCGCGCACGCGATACAGCGTGCTGGCGAGCAGCCAGGTGACGAAGCGCAGGATGAACTCCGGCACCAAGGTGAAGATGTAGGTCGCCACCAGCACGTTGAGCAGCGCGGCAGCGAGGAAGATCCGCACTGCGTCCAGTCCCAGCGCACCCAGGCCCAGGCCGAAGCCGGCAGCGGCCACGATCAGCACCGCGTTCATGATGTTGTTGCCGGCGATGATGCGGGACAGCTTCTCGCGCGGCGCACGCGCCTGCACGTAGGCGAACAGCGGCACCACGTACAGGCCGGCGAAGGCGCCGATCAAGGTGAGGTCGAGCACGATGCGCCAGGTGCCCGCGCCGTGCAGGAAGACCAGCCAGTCGAGCCCGCGCACCGGTGCCATGCCGTGCCGTGCGAAATACAGGTCCACGCCGAACACGGTGAGCCCGAACGCGCCCAGCGGCACCAGGCCGATCTCCACGCGCCGTCCCGACAGCTTCTCGCAGGCCAGCGCGCCCAGTCCGCTGCCGATCGAGAACAGCGTGAGCACCAAGGTGTAGACCGTGTTGTCGCCCCCCAGCGTCTCGCGCGTGTAGATCGGCAGCTGCGCGATGAGCACGGTGCCGAAGAACCAGAACCAGGAGATGCCCAGCACCGCGTTCCACACCGCGCGGTCGGCATGGGTGATGCGCAGCACGCGCGCGGTTTCGGAGAGCGGGTTCCAGTTGATCTTCAGCTCCGGCGCGGTGGCCGGCGCCGGCGGAATCGCGCGACAGATGACGTAACCGATCACCGCCACGCCAATCGTGGTGCCCGCAGCCAGCCACGGTCCGATGCGCGCCACGCCCATCACCGTGGTGCCCGCGATCATGCCTAACAGGATCGCCAGCTGCGTGCCCATCTCCACCAGGCCGTTGCCGCCCACCAGTTCGGCCGGTTTCAGCGCCTGGGGAAGGATCGCGTACTTGATCGGCCCGAACACGGTGGAGTGCAGGCCCATCATGAACAGCACGACCAGCAGCAGCGACACGTGGTGGGTGATGAAGCCCGCGGCGGCCACCACCATCGCCAGGATCTCGAACAGCTTCACCCAGCGGATGATGCGCGTCTTCTCGATCTTCTCGGCGAGCTGCCCCGCGCTGGCCGAGAACAGGAAGAACGGCAGGATGAACAGCGCCGGCGCGAAGTTCGTGTAGATCGACGCCGCGCGGTCGTCCAGTCCCAGCTGGAACGCCACCAGCACCAGGAGCGCATTGCGAAACGCGTTGTCGTTGAACGCCGCCAGCGCCTGGGTCCAGAAGAACGGCGCGAAGCGGCGCTGGCCGAACAGGGCGAACTGGCTCATGCGGATCCATGGCAGCGGAGTCGGCGGCCAGCTTAGCCGATGCCGCCACTCCGCCTGCTCTTGCCGAGGCCAGCCATGGATGGGTGGCACGCGAATCAATCACGACGTGATTGATTCGTCGGAGTCGAATCCGGGCATGTACCGGATTCGACGAGCGGGAAAGGTGCAGGACAGCCCCTTTCCCGCCATCGGTCAGTTCCGCGACTGCAGCTTCGACAGCAGGCGCAGCATCTCCAGGTACAGCCACACCAGGGTCACCACCAGCGCGAACGCGCCGTACCACTCCATGTACTTCGGCGCGCCGGCGCCCACGCCCTGCTCGATCATGTCGAAGTCGAGGATCAGGTTCAGCGCCGCGATCACCACCACGGCCAAGCTGAACAGGATGCCGAAGGTGCTGCTGCCGGTGATGAAGCCGAAGGAGTGCCCGAAGAAGCCCATCACGAAGCTGGCGAGGTAGACCAGCAGGATGCCGCCGGTGGCGGCGACCACGCCGAGCTTGAACTTGTCGGTGGCGCGGATCAGCCCGCTGCGGTAGGCCAGCAGCATCGCCGCCATGGTGCCGAAAGTGAGCCCCACCGCCTGCATCACGATGCCGGGGTAGCGCATCTCGAAGATCGCCGACAGCGCGCCCACGAACACGCCCTCGGCCAGCGCGTACAGCGGCGCGGTGACCGGCGCTCAGGTCTTCTTGAACGCGGTGACCATGGCGAGCGCGAAGCCGACCAGCGCGCCGCCGAGCACCAGCGGACCCAGCGCAGGCAGGCTCTCGGCGCCGTGGAAGCGGCTCCAGCTGAACATCGCGCCGACCACCACCAGCGCCAGCATCAGGCCGGTCTTGTTGACCGTGCCGTTGAGCGTCATGGCGTTGCCGTCGTGCTGGAATACCGCGCCGCTGGCCGCGTCGAGGAAGGTGTTCTTGTTGAGGGCGGGATTGCCGCTTTGCATGTCGTGCTCCTGTCGTTTGCACCATCCTAGGAGCTTGGGCGGCAGAAATCATCCGGGCTGCAAAGCCCGTCGTGCGGCGCATCTTTCCGCCGATTCTTGGCCCATAGAACCACTATGGGCCGGCGAATCGTCGAAAACCCGCCCTCGCACGGCGAACTTTTCACCTCGAATGTTTCTACCGCCCGAGCTCCTGGCCGGTCGCCGCGCACCTTGCCGGTGGCGACCTCGCCTGCACGCCGCCAGTGCGAGCATGGACGGCATCACCAGTCAAATGAGACCACCACCATGAGCCAGCAGTTCCACGTCGGCGACCACGTGCGCTGGAATTCCGAGGCCGGCTACGTCACCGGCCACATCGTGAAGGTGCACACGGCGGACACGCTGTACAAGGGCCACCCGCGCCACTGCAGCCCGGACGATCCGCAATACGAGATCAAGAGCGACAGGACCGACCACATCGCCATGCACAAGGGCAAGGCGCTCTCGAAGATCGCGTGAACGCCGCCGACCCCGCCACGATCTGGACGATTGGCCACTCCACCCGCACGCTGGAGGAGTTCCTCGCACTGCTCGCGGCGTATTCCATCGAGGCCGTCGCCGACGTGCGCCGTTTCCCAGGCTCGCGGCGCTGGCCGCAGTTCGCGCGCGATGCGCTGGTACAGAGCCTGCCCGCGCACGGCATCGGCTACCAGTGGTTTCCGCAGCTGGGCGGGCGGCGGCGTGCGCGACCGGATTCGCCGAACACCGCGTGGCGCAACGCCGCGTTCCGTGGCTACGCCGACTACCTCGCCACTGCGGAATTCGCGGAGGGACTGGCCGCGCTGCTGGCCTTCGCCGCGCGCCAGCGCACGGCCATCATGTGCGCCGAAGCGGTGTGGTGGCGCTGCCACCGCTCGATCATCGCCGACGTGCTGAAGCAGCGCGGCATCGAGGTGGTGCACATCCTCGACCTGCACCACAGCGTGGTGCACCCGTGGACCTCGGCGGCGCATGTCGAGAACGGCGAGCTCAGCTATGCGGCCCCACAATCGACACTGCTGTAGGAGCGCACCCTGTGCGCGAATGCTCTGGCGCTTGATCGAAACCAAGAGCATCGCGCGCAGGGTGCGCTCCTACCGGGGTGGCGCCTGGTACGCGCCCTGCGCCAGCTGCAGCAGGATCTTCATCTCCTCGCGCAGCGGCAGCGGCGCGACCACCTCGGCGTCCGGGCCGTACTTGAGCACGTCCATCAGCAGTTCCTTCGAGTTGGAGTAGGGCAGCTGCAGCTCGTAGCGGCCATCGCCCAGCCATTCGCCCTTCTGCTGCGAATGCCAGTGCTCGTCGGCCACCCAGCGCGCGGCGTGCGAGGAGAACCGGATGGTGGCCCAGGCCTTGGGCGATCCGGCGAAGATGCCGTAGCTGGAGGCGAGCGCCTGATCGAGTTCCGCGTCGGGCACGTCACGTGCCGGCGCATCCAGTGCCTGCGCCTCGGCGATGCGATCCACCGCGAAGCTGCGCAGCGCCTCGCGGTCGTGGTCCCACACGTCGAGATACCAGTTGTCGCGGTAATGGGTGAGGCGCTGCGGCGATACGGTGCGGCGGCTGTCGGCGCCGGTGGTGCGCGCGCGGTAGCGGAAGCGCAGCTGCTTCCGCTCCAGCACCGCACCGGCCACGATGCGGAACGCCTGCTGGTCGAGCTTGCGCGCGCCCCACGGAATCACCCGGATGCGCTCGACCGGCAGCGCCTTGCCGCTGCCGCGGTCGGACAGCAGGTGCTCGATGCGCGACTTGAACGGCGCCAGCGCACCGGACAGCACGCCCGGGCCGTTGCGGCCGATCAGCTCGTTCAGGGCCAGCAGTGCCGCCAGTTCATCGGAGGTGAGCCACAGGCCCGGCAGCTCGAAACGTTCGCCCTCGACCTGCTCGTAGCGGAACGCGGCGTGCTCGCCGCCTGCGCTCTCGATCGGCGCGCCCAGCGCATCGCGCAGGAAGGCCACGTCGCGATACAGCGTGGCGCGCGAGCATTCCAGTTCGTCCATCAGCTTCGGCAACGGCACCGGGTAATGCGCCGACTTGAGCAGACGATGCAGGGTGAGGATGCGTTCGTAGCGGTCCATGGCGGGCTCGGCGGTCGCGGCGGGTGCTGCGTGAGCTTCCTAGCATGGGTACGCCCGCCTGCGCCCGCAAGCCTGCCGAACGTTTGGCTAACCCGCGTGCCCGGCGGCTGGCTTAAGCTTGGAGTTCCCGCCTTCCCCGGACGGTACCGATCCATGCAGCCCACCCACGCGTGGCCCGACGCGCTCGCCACCGGCTCGGCGACGAGCGCCCGCCCGAACCGCGCCGCCGCGCTGCTGCAGGTGCTGGCGACCACCGGTTACGGTATCTGGCTGTGGTTGGGCCTGTCCCTGTTGCTGGGGCTCAGCCCGCCGGGCCGCAGCGGCACCCTGATCCCGCTGGGGCTGGGCTCCGTGCTGGCAGGCAGCGGCCTGCTGCTGGCCTGCCTGCGGATACCCGGGCTGGTCAGCTGGCACGGCTGGTTGCCGCGACCAGGCCATCGTCCCACGCGTTCCGCGCTGATGGCGCTGGCGACCTGGTTGCCGGTGCTGGCGGTGGCAGGCCTGGCGCATGGCGACAACGGCTTCTGGGTGACTCGACTGGCCGGCGCGACGCTGATGCTGTGCAGCTTGGTCAGCCTGCTGCTGGCCACCCACGACGACCGTGCCCGCCTGCCGCCCGCGCTGCAACGCGCGACCGCCCTGCTGCCGGCCTGCCGCATCACCATCGCGGCCTACATCGGCGGCCTCTGGCTGTGGCTGAGCGTGCTGGCGCAAGACGAGTTCATTGGCGGCCGCGGCGCCTACCTGTGGATCCTCCTGCTGCTGGCGCTGGCGCTCGGCCAGGGGCTGCTGGAAAGCGGGCTGTGGCAATCCCTGCGCGAGCCCGAAGCACCTGCTGGCGAGTCTGCGACGACAAACCGCGGCCGCTTCCCCGCGCGCTTGGTCGCCTCACTGCTGAGCTATGCACTGCCCTGCACGGCCCTGCTGCTGGGTGGCGCCTCCGGCAACCTGGCCGCAGCCGTACTCGCCGCGCCCGGCTGTCTGCTGGGCCAGCTGCTGGAGCGCTGGCTGTACGAGGCTGCGCTCGCTGATGCGATGGGCGCAAAAGCGGCCTGATCGCCCCGTGTTCATTGAAAATTCAAGCCATTCCGTTAAGGTGTGCCACTTACAATTGCTTAACGAAACGGATATCCACCCATGAACAAGACCCTGATGGCCGCCCTGCTGCTGGCGGCATGCGCGAGCTTCGGCGCGCAAGCGCAAGACGCCAACAGCGCCGCCAACAACGGCGGCTGGAGCGGTTCGGGCGAATTCGGTTTCGCCTCCGCCACCGGCAACACCCGCTCGCAGAACGTCAACGCCAAGCTCGGCCTGAACCAGGAAAACGAGCAGTGGAAGAACAGCTTCTTCCTCGACGTGCTGCGCACCAAGGTGCAGCAGAAGGTGGTCGACCAGAACGGCAACACCATCAACGAATTCAACACCACCGCCAACCGCTACGACGGCGGCGCCTCGGTGGGCTACAAGCTCGATCCGCGCAGCTACATCGTGGGCGCGGCCCGCTACGACCACGACCAGTTCGGCGCCAACCTGTGGCAGGGCGTGGTGTCGTTGGGCTACGGCTACATCGCGCTGAAGGACGCCCGCAACGAGCTGTCCTTCGAAATCGGCCCCGGTTACAAGAAGTACCGCCCGGCCGACCTCACCGTGGACACCGGCGGCGTCGTCACCAAGGAAAGGCAGACGGTGCAGCACGAGGTGGTGGCCCGCGGCCTGATCAACTACAAGTTCCGCCTCACCGACAACACCTCGTTCGAGGACACGTTCCTCACGGAAGCGGGCTCCAAGAACACCTACCTGCAGAACGACGCCGGTCTCGCCGTCAACATGACCAAGAAGCTGGCGCTGAAGGTGGGCTTCCAGGTGCGCCGCAACAGCGACGTGCTGCCCGGCATCAAGAAGACCGACACGCTGACCACCACCAACCTGGTCTACAACTTCTGACCAGCGGTCGATGCATCGCTGGTCAGCGCAATCCACGGATGGATTGCACGCCGATCAAGCGCCTCGGCGCTTGATCGGCGGAGCCAAGGCCGGCTGCAGGCCGGACTTGGCGAGTCTGGAAAATGCAGGAAAGCATTTTCCAGACATCGAGCAAGGGCCGCTTTGCATGCTGGCGCCTACACGCCAAGCGGGTGCCTACACGCCAAGAAACTCGGCCGCACCCCGATCCAGCAGCGCCTGCGCCACCGCCTGCCCAAGCGCCACGGCATCCGTGCCGTCCGCCTGCGCGTGCAGCAGGCGACCGCTGGCCGCGTCGCCCACCAGGCCACGCAGGTGCAGGCCGCGTTCGGTGAGCGTGCACCACGCGCCCACCGGCACCGTGCAGCTGCCGCCCAGCGCCCGGTTCATCGCGCGCTCGGCGCCCACCTCCAGCCGCGTGTCGGCGTCGTCCAGCACCGCCAGCAGGGCCAGCGTGGCCGGCTGGTCGGCGCGCGCCTCGATCGCGATCGCCGCCTGCCCCGGCGCCGGCAGCCAGTCCGGCGCGGCGAGCCGGCTGCGGATGCGCGCCGCCAGGCCCAGCCGCTCCAGCCCGGCGCAGGCCAGCACGATCGCGTCGTAACGGCCGGCATCCAGCTTCGCCAGCCGCGTGCCCACGTTGCCGCGCAGGTCCAGCAGTTCGAGGTCGGGCCGCAGCGCGCGCAGCTGCGCCTGCCGGCGCAGCGAGGAGGTACCCACCTTCGCGCCCGGCGGCAAGGCGGCGAGGTCGGCGTGGTCGTTGCTGACGAAGGCGTCCGCCGCATCCGCGCGCGGCAGCATTGCCGGCAGCGCGAAGCCCGGCTCCAGTTCGGCCGGCACGTCCTTCAGCGAATGCACGGCGAGGTCGGCGCGGCCTTCCAGCATCGCCACCTCCAGCTCCTTGAGGAACAGCCCCTTGCCGCCGATCGTCGCCAGCGGCTGGTCGAGGATCTCGTCGCCACGGGTGGACAGCGGCACCAGCTCCACCGCCAGCCCCGGATGCGCCGCGCGCAGCAGCACCGCCACGTGCTCGGCCTGCCACAGCGCGAGCGCGCTCTTGCGGGTGGCGATGCGCAGGGTGTTCGGGTTCATGCGGGCTCCACGGTCTGGCTCGTGCGTCATTGTCGCCGATGCAGCGAGGCTGCGCAGACAGCGACGAATCGACGCGCCGTGCAACCAACGTTCAACCCATCCTGAGCAGCTTGCGCAGCGCCGGCAGGTTGCGCCGACTCACCTCGGGACTGAAGTCGGTGCCGGCGAGGCGGGCCAGCACGCGGCCGTCGGACAGGTTCTTCAAGCCGAGCAGGCGGGCAGGCGGCACCAGGCAGTTGCGATGCAGGCGGATCAGCTGCTCGGGATAGGCCTCCTCCAGCTGGCGCAACGATTCGTCGATCAGCAGTTCGCCGCCGGCGTGCCGCACGCACACGTACTTCTCTTCGGCGAGCAGGCAGATCACCTCGTCCAGCGCAACGCGCACCTGCTCGTCGCGCACGCGCGCGTGCAGCCAGGCGGTGGTGGCGCGCGGCGTCTCGGCCAGCCGCTTGCGCACGCGCTGCAGCGCCCCGCGCAGGCGTTCCAGCCGCACCGGCTTCAGCAGGTAATCCACCGCGTCCAGCTCGAAGGCGTGCAACGCGTGGTTCTCGTAGGCGGTGCAGAACACCACCTGCGGCCGCGCGCGTCCGGCCAGCCGCGCGGCCAGCGCCAAGCCGTCGAGGCCGGGCATGTTGATGTCGAGCAGCAACAGGTCGGGTTGCAGCATGGCCAGCGCAGCCAGCGCGGCCTCGCCGTCGCCCACGCTGCCGGCGAGCTCGGCGCCTTCGCATTCGCCCAGCAGCGTGGCGAGGCGCATGCGCGCCAGCGGTTCGTCATCGACGATCAGCACGCGCATCGTCATTCCCCTCCGTCTCGAACGGCAGCCGCAGGCTCACCACATAGCGCTCGCCCTGCGCCCCCGCCTGCACCGCTGCGCGCGGGCCGTAGCGGAACGCCACGCGCCGACGCACGTTGTCCAGGCCATGGCCGTTGCCGCCGCGCGCAGGCGCGGACGACAACGGGTTGGCAATCTCGATCACGATGGCGTCGCCCCGGCGCTCGCCGCGCAGCGTGACCACGCCGCCTTCGCGCAGCGGCTGGATGCCGTGGCGCACCGCGTTTTCCACCAGGGGTTGCAACAGCAGGCGCGGCAGCGGGAAATCGTGCGGCAAACCGTCCAGTGCGCGCTCGATGCGCAGGCGTTCGCCCAAGCGCAGCTGCTCGATCGCGAGGTAGCGGTCGAGCAGGGCCAGTTCCTCGCCCAGCGTGCCGTCGCCCTGCTCGTGCTGGCCCAGCGCGGCGCGGAACAGCTCGGCCAGGTCTTCCACCGTGCGTTCGGCCGCCGCCGGGTCGAGCGGGATCAGCGCCGCCACCGTGTTCATGCTGTTGAACAGAAAGTGCGGGCGGATGCGCGCCTGCAGCGCCTCCACCTGCGCCCGGCTCACCGCGGCGAGGCGCAGCCGCCACTGCGCGGCCACGTAGAAGTAGCGCAGGATGGCCGCGCCGAGCAGGGCCGCGATCAGCACGTTGTCGCGCACGAAGGCCGCCGCGCCGTCGCGCAGCAGGCCCATCTGCAGCGCCTCGTCCAGCCCGTGCGCCATCCAGCTTGCCGCGCCCACGATCGGCATCATCAGCAGCCAGGCAGCGAGGTAGGGCAGATGTCCCGGCAGACGCTGCAGCGCCCGCCGCAGCAGGCACAACACCACGCCGAGCACCAGCGCCAGCCAGGTCACGAACAGGATGCCCACGCTGTAGCCGGAAAGATCGCGATGGTCGCCCGCGGCCAGCCACACCACAGTGGCGGCCAGCGCGCCGGTCACCAGCAAGGTGAACAACACCGGCAGGCTGCAAAAGTCCGGCAGCGGACTGGGTTCGTCGGGGTGGCGAAAGAGAGGCTCGCGCATGCGCGCAGTATGCCGCAGCGTCGCGTCAGTTCAGCTCAATCTGGCGCCCAGCCAGCGGCGCAGGTCGGCGATTTCCTCGGCGCAGACCGCGTGCGCCATCGGGTAGCTGTGCCAGTCCACGCGATAGCCCAGGCCTTGCAGCAGGTCGCGACTTGCACTGCCCCGCGGCGGGATCACCACCGGGTCGAAGCTGCCGTGCGCCTGGAAGATCCCCACGTCCGCGTTCGCCGCGCTGCGCTCGGCGGCCAGCGTGTCGGCGATCGGCAGGTAGGTGGACAGCGCCACGATGCCGGCCAACCGCGATGCGTGGCGCAGGCCCGCGGCCAGCGCGATCGCACCGCCCTGCGAGAAGCCGGCGAGGAAGATCCGCCCGTCCGGCACGCCGCGCGCGTTCTCGCGCGCGATCAGCGCCGCGGTGGCGGCGATCGAGGCGCGGATGCCCGCCTCGTCCTGCCGCGCCAGCAGGTCGAAGCCGACGATGTCGTACCACGCGCGCATCGGCATCCCGCCGTTCACCGTCACCGGCCGCACCGGCGCATGCGGGAACACGAAGCGCAGCGCCGGCCAGTCCGCCGCCACCAGCTCCGGCACGATCGGCGCGAAATCGTGGCCATCCGCGCCCAGGCCATGCAGCCAGATCACGCTGTAGCGCGGGCTGGCGGCGGTTTCGTGTTCGACGGCGGGGAGCAGCCCGGACATGGCGGAGATCGCGACGGAAAGGCGCACAGCTTAGCGCCTGCCGCGTCTGCGATCTCCGCCTCCCTGCCTCAGGCCGCCGCCGCCAGCTGCGCCAGCGCCCGCTGGTGCGAGGCGTGGATGGTGTCGCGCTCCGGCAGGGTGCCGGCTGCGAGGTGGCCGATCCATTCGGCGGTGGTCATCACCGCCGCATAGCGCGACTGCTCCACCACCGCGAACACGCGGTGGATCTCCTCCGCCGTGGCGGCGCCCGCGCGGTTCGCGTAGGGCACGCTGCCGGAGGCATCCATCAGGAATTCCACCGCCAGCCCCGCATCGAAGGCGTGCTTGATCGTGGTGTCGTTGCAGTTGTGCGTCATGTAGCCGACCACGGCGAGCGTGTCGACGGCATGCGCGGCCAGCCACGCGGCGAGATCGGTGCCCGCGAACGCGCTGGGCAACTTCTTCTGCACGAAGTGCTGGCGCGGCCGGCTGGCGACCACCTCGTGCAATTGCCAGCCATGCGTGCCTTCGGCGAACAGCGGGGTGTCGGCGGGCGCCATCTGCTGCACCACGATCACCGGGATGCCAGCGTCGCGGGCGGCGTCCATCGCCGCGCCGATATGACGCAGCGAGTCGGCCACGGGCGGATATTCGATGCGCAGGCCGCCGCTCTCGTATTCGTTCTGCACGTCGACCACGACGAGCGCGCGACGGGGGATGTGGGTCTGGGCCATGGCGGCATTCCTCGGAAGCGGGGACGGTTCGTCCCGGTGACGCCATGATCCGTGCCTGCACGCTCCGGCGGCAGTGGCCCGATTGCCAGTTTTGGTTAGAATCGGGCCATTCGATGCAGGGGATTCCGGCATGGCCAGGACACGCGTGGCGGTGGTGGCGTTCGACGGCATCCGGCCGTTCCACCTGTCGGTGCCGTGCGCGGTATTCGGCGAGACGGCCGACGACGAGGCGTCGCCGTTCGAGCTGCGCGTGTGCGCGGCCGAAGCCGGCGAACTGCGCAGCCAGGCCGGCTTCGGCATCGTGGCGCGGCACGGCCTGCGCACGCTGGCCTGGGCCGACATCGTGGTGGTGCCGTCGTGGCGCGACCCGCACGAGACGCCGCCCGCGCCGCTGCTGGCCGCGCTGCGGCGGGCACACGCGCGCGGCGCACTGATCGTGGGCCTGTGCGTGGGCGCCTTCGTGCTGGCCGAGGCCGGCCTGCTCGACGGCCGCCGCGCCACCACGCACTGGCGCTGGGCCGCGCACTTCGCCGCGCGCTACCCGCAAGTGCGGCTCGATCCCGACGTGCTGTACGTGGACGCGGGCGACGTGCTCACCTCGGCCGGTACCGCCGCCGGCATCGACTGCTGCCTGCACGTGCTGCGCCGACGCCTCGGCGCGGAGGCGGCGAACCGCATGGCGCGCACCCTGGTGGTGCCGCCGCACCGGCAGGGCAGCCAGGCGCAATACATCGAGCAGCCGGTGCTGGCGACCGCGCGCGACACGCCGCTGACGAAAGCGCTGGACTGGGCCGCGCGCCACCTCGACACCGCGCACAGCCTCGACTCGCTGGCCGCACGCGCCGCGATGAGCCGGCGCAGCTTCACCCGCCACTTCCGCCAGCACACCGGCACCACGGTGGGTCAGTGGCTGCTGGCGCAACGGCTGGCGCTGGCGCAACGCCTGCTGGAAACCACCGTGCAGCCGGTGGAGCGCATCGCCGAGAAAGCCGGCTTCGGCAGCGCGCTCTCCATGCGCCAGCACTTCGGCCAGGCGCTCAACACCACGCCGTCGATGTATCGGCGGGAGTTTCGCGGCGGTTAGCGCCTGCGCGCCCGTTCAGGCGCCTTCCAGGTCCTCGTAGGCTTCGGGCCGGAAGCGCGGCGTGCACAGCGCATGGAACAGCAGGTCGCCCGCGCCGTCGTTGGTGATGCGCTGGCGGCAGCCGGCGGGGATGACGACGACGTCGCCAAGCGCCACCGACAGCGGCGGCAGCCCGCCCAGTTCCATCACGCCGTGGCCGGCGAGGATCACGTAGCGCTCGTCGATGCCGCGCAGGCGGTGCCAGCGTGTGGTGACGCCGGGCTCCACCCGCGCCAACGCCACCGACAGCGCCTCGTCCGCGGGCGAGTTGGAGAGCTCGGTGATGTGGCAGAGCTCCGCCGTGAAGAACTCGGCGGAGCGTGCCGTCAGGATGGCGGGTGCGGGGACGTTCACGGCGTGGACAAGCCCAGCTCCTGCGCGAAGAACGTCAGCATCAGCGCGATGTTGCCCACGCGCTGGGAGAACGGCGCGCCGATGCCGTGGCCGGCGTCCATGCGGGTGAGCAGCAGGATCGGTTGCTTCGAGCTGCTGGCGTTCTGCAGCGCGGCGGCGAACTTGCGCGACTGCCACGGCGCCACGCGCGGGTCGTTCGCGCCGGTGGTGAGCAGCACGGCGGGGTAGGCGGTGTGCGGCTTCACGTTCTGCAGCGGCGAATAGGCCAGCGTGGCCTTGAACTGCGCGGGGTCGTCGATGCTGCCGTACTCGGGCACGTTGTAGGCGCCGTTGGCGAAGTCCTTTTCGTGGCGCAACATGTCGTAGATGCCGACCATCGCCACTACGGCGCGGTAGTCGCCCGGATGCTGCACGATCTGCGCGCCCATCAGCAGGCCGCCGTTGCTGCCGCCCAGCGCGCCCAGGTGGGCACGGTCGGTCCAGTGCGTGGCGATGAGCGCCAGCGCGGCGGCGTGGAAGTCGTCGAACACGTTCTGCTTGTGCAGCTTCTGGCCCTGTGCGTGCCACAGCTCGCCGTTTTCGTTGCCGCCGCGGAGGTTGGCGTAGGCGAGCACGCCGCCGCGCTCCAGCCACGCCAGCTCGGCGCCGACGAAATGCGGTGCCACCGGAATGTCGAAGCCGCCGTAGCCGTACAGGATGGCCGGCCGCCGGCCGTTCGGACTCACGCCTTTCATCGCCAGCACGGTGACCGGGATTTTCGTGCCGTCCTTCGATACGCCGTCGATACGGTGCGCCTCGATCTTCGAATAGTCGGCGGCGGCCTTCACCTCGAACACGGTCTTCAGCGTGCCGGCTTTCGCGTCGTATTCGGCCCAGCGCGAAGGCAGCGTCCAGCCGCCATAGCCGACCAGCGCGCGCGCCTGGCCCGCCTCGCTGGCGATGCCGCCGATGCCGATGCCATGCGCTGGCAGCGGCAGGCGACGCACCAGCTTCGCGGCGCGGTCGTACTGCTCCACCCACCAGTCCGGGCCCCAGCTGCGCACCACGAGGAAGCCGTCGGCGATCGGCGCCACGCCCTGCAGCGCGCCTTCGCGCTGGCCCAGCACCTCGCCGGCCTTGCCGTTCGCGTCGACGGCCAGCAGCTTGCCGCGCGGTGCGCCGGCGAAGCTGGCGACGAACAGGCGCTGGCCCACCCAGCCGGCGAAGCGCACGTCGGCGGCGTCGCCCAGCACCTGCTTCCACTGCGTGCCCTCGCGCAGCCACACCTCGGCCGGGCCGCCGTCGCCCACGTTCGCCAGCACGGCAAGCTGCTTCGCGCCGGGCGAACTCAACAAGCGGTATTCGGCCACCTTGGAGAAATCCTTGCCGAACACCGCGACGTCCTTCGCCGCGGGCTCGCCCAGCACGTGGTGCACCAGCGCGGCGTGGAACTGCACGACGTCCTCGCCCCTGGGCGGCGGCGGGAAGCGCACGTAGGTGAAGCCGTGCTCGTTCGCATCCCAGGCCAGGCCCTGCGGCGTGGTGCCGCCGCCGGCCCAGGGCAGGGCGTCGGGCAGGATCTTGCCGCTCTTCACGTCGAGCACGTGGAGGGTGGTGAGCTCGCTGCCGCCCTCGGCCGTGCCGTAGGCGAGGTAGCGGCCGCTGGGCGAGGGCCAGTAGCCGGTGATCGCGGTGTTGCCGCCGTTCGCGTTGAGGTCCACCAGCACGCGCGGCGCGCCGTGCGGCCACGGCTGCGCGATCAGTTGCGGCTGCGCTTGCGGCGGCGTCTCCTGCAGATAGAACAGCGTGCCGCCGGCCAGCAGCGGGCCCGAGCGGGTGGTGGAGGTGATCGCCAGTTCGCGCACGCGCGCGTTCATCGCCTGGCCGTCCGGCATCGTCGCCAGCGCCTGCTCGGTGTACGCGTTCTGCGCCTTGATCCAGGCCTCGACCGCGGGGTCGGCGGGGGTTTCCAGCCAGCGGTACGGATCGGCCACGGTGACGCCGTGCAGCACACTGGCGTCGGCGTGCCGCGGCGTGGCGGGCGGTTCCGGCATGCGGCCGCCGATCAGCGACACGTCGCGTTGCGGAGGCGCGGGCATTTGCCGGGCATCGGCGGCGCAGGCGGCCATGCCCGCGAACAACGCAATCGACAGGGCGAGTACGGGACGCATGCGGATTCTCCGACCGTGGGACCACCCCCGAGGGTAACCCTGGCTCCCGGCCCATGCACCTGACTTTCGGCACAGGGGCGGCTGCGCCTCCGCCGCGCCCGGTATCCTGAAGTTTTCCTTGCCAGGAACTCCCATGCGCCGATTGCTGCTCGCCGGCCTGATCGCTCTCGCCACGCTGCCTGCGGCGAGCTTCGCCGCCACCACGGCACCGACCGCCGCCGGCGCGCCACTGGACCTGGCCACCATCATGGCCAGTCCCGACTGGATCGGCCATCCGGTGGAGGCGCCGTACTGGAGCGTGGACGGCCGCAGCCTGTACTACGCGCTGAAGCGCGACGGCGACAGCGTGCGCGATCTCTACCGCGTGAGCGCGACGGGCGGCGCGGCGACGAAGCTGGACCCCGCCGCGATGGCGCTAGCCGACGGCCCGGCGGTATACGACCGCAGCCACACGCATGCCGCCTTCATCCTGCACGGCGACGTGTTCCTGGTCGACCTCGCCAGCCGCCGCCGCGTGCAGGTGACGCGGACGCCGCAGCCGGAATCCGCGCCGCAGTATTCCGCCGACGGCCGCACGCTGCAGTTCCGCGACGGCAACGACTGGTACGGCTACGACCTCGTCAGCGGCGTCACCGCGCCCGCGGCGATCCTGAAGTTCGCCGACGATCCGCAGGCGAAAAAACCCGATGCGCTGGAACGCCAGCAACTCGAACTGTTCAGCACGCTGCGCGAGGTGAAGGCCGACCGCGACGCGCACCGCGCACAGCAGCAGGCGCTGGACGCCGCCGACGCCAGCCGCGCGCCGCAACCGTTCTGGCTGGGCGACAAGATCAAAGCGGTGGACACCGAGCTGTCGCCCGACGGCCGCTGGATGCTGGTCATCACCGAGCCGGCCCACCACGACGACGGCAAGGCGCCGGGCGTGATCCACTACGTCACCGACTCGGGCTACACCGAGCTGCAGAAGGCGCGCGAGTACGTGGGCCGCAACGATCCCGCGCCGCAGTCGCTGCTTCTGCTCGATCTCGCCGCGCACAAGGCGTGGCCGCTCGCCACCGACCCGTTGCCCGGCATCAAGGACGATCCGCTGAAGGCGATCCGCGAGAAGACCATCGCCATGCTGGAAAAAGCCGGCCATGCCGACGAGGCGAAGGCGCTGAAGGCGCCCGCGGTGCGTCCGGTGACCATCGCCAGCAACGGCAGTGGCGGCGGCATCGTGTGGAGCGAGGACGGCAACGAGGCCGCCGTGCAGCTGCGCGCGATCGACAACAAGGACCGCTGGATCGCCAGCGTCGACTTTGCGAAACATGCGCTGGTGGCGCAGGACCGCCTGCACGATGCGGCCTGGATCAACTGGAGCTTCAACGACTTCGGCTGGCTCAAGGACGGCCGCACGCTGTGGTACCTCAGCGAGGCCAGCGGCTGGTCGCGGCTGTACGTGAAGCCGCTGGACGGCAAGGCGAAGGCGCTCACCGGCAACACGCGCTACGAGGTGAGCCAGCCCACGCTCAGCCCGGACGGCCAGTGGTTCTACCTGCTGGCGAACAAGGTCGCGCCGTACAGCTACGACGTCTACCGCCTGCCTTCCGGCGGCGGCGAACTCGTCCGCGTGACGGAGTACGAAGGCGTGGACGGCTATACGCTGTCGCCCGACGGCAGCCGGCTCGCCGTGCTGCATTCGGCGCCGTACCTGCTGAGCCAGCTCGCGGTGCAGAGCTCCGCCGGCGGCACGCCGCGCGAGCTCACCGACACCATGAAGAGCGCGTACACCGCACGCCCATGGATCCAGCCGCAGTTCGTCGAGGTGCCCTCGTCGCACGGCGCCGGCACGATCCGCGCGAAGTACTACGGCCCCGCCGGCGAAACCGATGCGCCCGCCTCGCGCCCCGCCGTGCTCTTCGTGCACGGCGCCGGCTACCTGCAGGACGTGTCGAAGCAGGAGACCTATTACATCCGCGAGCAGATGTTCCAGAACCTGCTGGTGCAGCAGGGCTACGTGGTGCTGGACGTGGACTACCGCGGCTCCGCCGGCTACGGCCGCGACTGGCGCGACGCGATCTACCGCAAGATGGGCCATCCCGAGCTGGAAGACCTGCTCGACGGCAAGGCGTGGCTGGTGAAGCACCACGGCGTCGATCCCAGGCGCGTGGGCATCTACGGCGGCAGCTACGGCGGCTTCATGACCGAGATGGCGCTGCTGCGCGCACCGGGCCAGTTCGCGGCGGGCGCCGCGCTGCGTCCGCCGGCGGACTGGGCCACCTACAACCACGAGTACACCTCGAACATCCTCAACGACCCGCAGCTCGATCCCGAGGCGTACCAGACCAGCTCGCCGATCGAATACGCGCAGAACCTGCAGGACCCGCTGCTGATCGAGCACGGCCTGATCGACGACAACGTGCTGGCCAGCGATTCCATCCGCCTGTACCAGCGCTTCGTCGAACTGCACAAGAAGAACTTCTGGATCTCGCTGTACCCGCTGGAACGCCACGACTTCAAGCACGCCGACGACTGGTACGACGAGTACCGGCGCATCGACGAGTTGTTCGATACGTACGTAAGGCACCGCCCGGCACAGGGCGCGAACTGAGCGCTGAATGACGCAGCCGCCACCATGGCGGCTGCACACCCAACCCTACTCAAGGAGAGTACCCATGCGTCTGATTGCCCTCGGCCTGCTCGCCGGCTTCCTCGTCTGCGGTTCGGCTGCCGCAGCCACGTCGACCAGCCAACCGCCCAGTGATGCCTCGATCCAGCAACTGCTGCAGGTGACCCAGGCACACAAGATGCTGGACGCCATGCAGGCGCGCATCGACGGAATGATGCGCCAGGCCAGCGAACAGGCGCTGGCAGGGCAACCTGCCGATGCCGGCGAGCAGAAGATCATCGACGCGCAGACGGCCAAGCTGAGCGCGCTGATGAAGATTCAGCTGTCGTGGAACTCGATGGAGCCGATGTACGTCGACATCTACCGCAAGACCTTCACGCAGAAGGAGGTCGACGACATGATCGCCTTCTACAAGTCGCCCTCGGGCCAGTCGATGGTGGCGAAGATGCCGGCAGTGATGGGGCAGGCCATGCAGAGCGTGCAGGGCAAGATGGCCACGCTGATGCCGCAGTTGCGGCAGATCTCCGAGGACACGGCGAGTCAGCTCAAGGCCTACGAGGCGAGCAAACAGAGCGCCGCGGCACCCGCCGCCGCCAAGGCCAAGTGATGCCCGTCGCTCCGGCCAGGCTTTCAGCGTCGGGGTGACACGGCCTGCGACGACGGCTGTGGCGCGATGCGTCGCAGCCGGTCGGCCAGGGTGGCGCGCGATAGTTCGCCCATGTGCTGGTCGCGCAGGATGCCATCGGCGTCCAGGAACAGCGTGGTGGGATAGCCATGCACGCCGTAACGAGCGGACAAGTCGAGCTGGCCGTCGATCAGCACGTGTTGCGGCGCCAATCGCTCCCGGCGCAGGTAGCCCGCCACGGTCGCGGCATCTTCGCCCTGGTCGGCGAACACGAACCGGTAGTGCGGCATCCGACGCTGCGCCTCCACCAGCATCGGCAGTTCGCTGCGGCAGGGCCCGCACCAGGTGGCCCAGAGGTTGATGACCAACGGCTTGCCGCGCAGCGACTGCAGCGGCACGGCCTGCCCATCGAGATCGTGCAGCACCGCGGCGGGCATGGGCTGTCGCGTCGCCTCGCGAAGGAGCTGCGCCGTCAGCGTGGCGAAGCCCCAGGCCGCCACGCCCGCCACCGCGCCCGCGGCCAGCGCCTTGCGCAGGGCGGGCCGACGCCAGCCGACCAGCACTGCCGCCAGCACCAGGCCGACCAGTCCGGCCACGGGATCGAAGCCGCCGTCGCGCAGGTTGAGCATGCCGACCGGCTGCTCCAGATACTGCTGCCGCCAGCGCAGCACATAGGCCGCGCGCGCCAGCAGCAGGCCGGCGACCAGGGCCAGGTACAAGGCGGCACCGGCGTCGGGCAGTCCGCGCTTGCGCAGGAAGCCGGCTGTGGCGAGCGCGGCGACCAGGCCGAACAGCAGGGCGATCAGGCCGGTGGAAAAAGCGAAGGGACCAAGGTTCACAAACGGTGCTCAGATATGCAGGTTGCGCACCAGCATGTACGCGGCCACCGCCACGATGGCCAGCGCGAACACCAGGTTGAGCGCACCGCGCGTGCGCGCCAGCCGCCGCGCGAGCTGCGCCCCCAGCCAGCCGCCGACGATGCCGCCGGCCACGAACAGCGCGGCCACGCGCCAGTCGACCAGGCCGGAGGCGGCGTAATTGATCGCGGTGGTGGAGGCGAACGCGCCCACCGCCACCAGCGAGCTGCCGATCGCCGCGATGATCTCCATGCCGCTGGCGAAGACCAGCCCCGGCACGATCAGGAAGCCGCCGCCGATGCCGAAGAAGCCGGACAGCACGCCCGCCCCGAAACCGGTGGCGCCGAGGCGAGGAAACAGGCGCGGCTTCGGGTAACTGCTTTCCGCGCCGTTGCGCCGGCCACGCACCATCAGTACGGCCACCGCCAGCATCAACAGCGCGAACAGCACGAGCAGATGGTGGCCGTCCACGCGCTTGCCCAGCGTGGAACCGGCGAGCGCGCCCAGCACGCCGGCCGCCGCGAACGCCAGCGCGGCCGGCCAGCGCACGTGGCCGGCGCGCGCGTGCGGGATCAGGTTCGCCCAGGCGTTCGCCCCCACCGCCACGGCGCTGGTGCCGATCGCCAGATGCGGGTCGGGCAGGCCCACCACGTAGAGCAGCATCGGCGTGGCGAGGATGGAGCCGCCGCCGCCGATCAGCGCCAGCGAGAAACCCACCAATCCGCCGCAGGCCAGCGCCAGCAGGTCGGCCAGCATCAGCGCGGCGCGTCCGGTGCGCGATGCAGCACCGCGGGGTGCAACACATAGCCGGCATCGGCGGCGATGCGCTGGATGTTTCCGGCATCCAGCGTGCCCGCCATCGCCAGCGCCCACAAGTGGATCGAGCGCGTGCCCGTGCGGCAGAACGCCAGCACCGGCGCGGGCAGCGTGCGCAAGGCCTCGGCGAACGCGGCGACATCGGCGTCGCGCCATTGCCCGGAGACGACGGGGATGTGACGCCACGCGAGGCCATGCGCCGCCGCGGCCTGCACGAGTTCGGCGCCGGCCGGCTGGTCTGCCGTTTCGCCGTCGGGGCGATTGCAGAGCAGGCTGCGCCAGCCTTGCGCAGCCAGCGCGGCGATGTCGTCCGCATCGAGTTGCCCGGCCACGCCGAATGCGGGCGTGAGGCGATGCACGGGTGTACTCATTTCGCCGCACCGCTGCCGAGCACGTGTCCGTTCACCGTGGTGCCGTACAGCGACATCGGCGTGTCGTGGTACTTCGCACGGGTGGCCGCCACATCGCCGGCATAGCGCGGATCCTGCGGGCGCTCGTGCGCGTCCATGTACATCGCCACGTCCCAGGCGTCCTGGTCGGTCAGCGTGCCGCCGCGGCTGAGCGGCATGTTCGCCTTGATGAAGGCTGCGGCGTTGTCGAGTTCGTGCATGCCCGCGCCCCAGTTGAAGGACTGCGTCCCCCACAGCGGCGGGAACACGTTGCGGCCGGCCACCTGCTGGCCCTGGCCGTCGGCGCCGTGGCACAGCGCGCAGTCCTTCGCGTAGACCGCGGCGCCGCGCGCGTAATCGGGCGGCTGCGGCGGCTTGAAGCCTTGCTTGGGATAACCCGCACCGGCCAGCTTCACGCCGGTGGGTGCGCCCTCGGCCATCCACCACGCGTAGGTTTGCAGCGCCACGATCACCTCGCTGTCCAGCGGTGGCGCCTTGCCGTTCATGCTGAAACGGAAGCAGCCCTGCAGGCGCTCACCGAAGCTGTTCACGCGGCCGTTCTTCTTGCGGTATTGCGGGTAGACGCCCCAGGCGCCCCACAACGGCGCGGAGTTCGCGAGTCGCCCCGCATCGAGATGGCAGTTGCTGCAGCTGAGGCCATTGCCCACGTAGTCGCGGGCGTGCGCGGGCGTGTCGGTGAAGATCGCCATGCCCCGACGGATCTCGTCGCCCAGCGGGCCGGCGGGGATGTCGGCTTCGGTGGGTGGCGTGAACACGGGCAGCGCCTTGGCCTTCGCCGGTACGCCCCGGGCTTTCGCCACGCTGGCGGCTGGCGTCGGCTTCGCGGCGGCCGGCGCCTCGGGCGCCGGATGCGAACACGCGGCGAGCACCAGCGTGCCTAGCAGCGCGATCGGCAGCTGTTTCATGGCGTGCTCCCTTTGGCCGGCAACGGCTGCGCGGCGAACCAGCCGGCCACGGCCTGGATCTCCTGCGGCGTGAGCTGCTTCGCGACGTGTTGCATCAGCGCCAGCGGATCGTTGTGGCGTGTGCCCTGCTGCCATGCGCGCAGCTGCGCTTCGATGTAGGCCGCAGGCTGGCCGGCCAGCGGCGGGAAGTTCGCGCCCACGCCCACGCCACCAGGCGCGTGGCATTGCACGCAGCCGGGCAGGTCGCGGCTCCAGTCGCCGCGCGTGGCCAGTCGTTCGCCTTCGGCATCGGGCTTCGCCGCGACCGGCTTCGCGAGCCGCGCCGGCGGCGGCATCGCGCTGTAGTAGTTCGCCAAGGCAGTCCGCTCGTCCTCACTGAGCGCGCTGGCGTTCGGTTGCATCACCGGGTTCGCGCGCATGCCGTTCGCGAAATCGTCGAGCTGGCGCTGCAGGTAGGCCGCATCGAGCCCGGCGAGTCGCGGATAACCGGTGGCTGCCATGCCGCCGCCCTCGACACCGTGGCAGGCCATGCAGGGCGCGGCGCCCTTGCCGTTGCCTTGCTTCACGATGGTCGCGGCATCGGTGGCGCCGGCGGCCAGCGGCGCCAGCAGAGCGAGCAGGGCAAGGATGCGCAGCATGGCAGGCCTCACTTCGGCGGCTGGAAGCCGTATTTGCGGTAGATCGCCTGTGCAGTCGGGCTCTGCATGAAGGCGAGGAAGTCCCTGGCCGCCTGCGGATGCGGCGCGGCCTTCAGGCGCGCGGCGGTGTAGGTGGCGACGGCGTTCTGCTCGGTGGGGATCGCCACGGTCTCGACCGGGTGATGCAGGATCTGCTGCTGGAAATACGCCTCGGTGGACCACACCGGCGCGGCATCCGACTCACCCTGCAGCACGCGCAGCGGCGACTGCCGATGGTGGATGGTGGTGAGGAAGGTGCTGCCGTCCTGTACCTTGGTGACCATGATGGCGTGATCAAGTGCCTCGCCGCCGGCCTTGCGGTAGCCGGCCTCGATCTGCTTCGCGATGCCTTCCCACGCCGGGTTCGGCATGCTCACGCGCACGTCGGCTCGGCCGAGATCCTTCAGGCCCGCGATGTGTTTCGGATTGCCCTTCGCCACCAGGATCGCCAGCGGGTTGCGCGCGTAGTCGGCACTGGCGGCGAACCAGCCGTGCTCCTTCTGCAACCGTTCGACCGCGCCCTTGCCGGCGGTATAGACGTCCGGCTTCAGCGCAAGGCGCAAGTTGCCCATCACCAGGGCGCCGCTCTCGATCTGCTTCGCCAAAATGCCTGGCGGCAGCGTTTCCACGAACACGCGCTGGTATGCGGGGTGCGCCTGCTTGAACGCGGCGACCAGGTCGTGCACCACCATGAACTGGTTGCCGGCGAAGAACACGATGAGCTGCGGATCGACCACGTCGCCGTGCAGGTCGGCGATCGCGTCGAACGGAGGGACGCTGAACTGCAGGCCTTCCGGGGGCGGGTTCCAGGGCGGGAGGTAGTCGGGTCGGGTTTGGGCGGCGGCTTGGGCGGTGGCGCATAGCGCGCCGAGCGCGAGGGCGGCCATCCACGAGTGCTTGTGCTTCATTGGTATTCCCCAGGAGCAGGAGCGCGTGCTTGATGCTTGAAAAGTGCGTCCTGCACTTTTCAAGCTCGCCGAGTCCGGCAAAGCCGGACTCGGCTCCGATCGAGCAGGCGCGTGCCGCGCCTGCTCGCCGTCGGGCCATCCATGGCCCGGCTGATGCCCCTTACAGGGGCATCAGCGCATAGCCCTGCTGCTGCAGCTCGGTGATCGTGGTGAGCGCGGACAGCGCCACCTCCACGTCCTTCGCCACCCATGCGTCCTCGAAGTGGTTCTCGATCACCGCCTGCCCGCACACCGCCACCGTGACACCGGCCTTGCGCAGCTGCGCGATCGCGGCGAGGTTGGGGTTGGCCACGCCGAACTTCGCGCGGTAGTGCGCGTCGTCCAGCACCAGCGCGGTGGCCGGGCCGTAGGCGATGGCGACGAACTTCAGGTGATCGAGCGGCACGCCCGCGGCGGCGTACAGGTTCACCGTGCGCGCCACGCGCTCCAACGCGGGATTGACGTGGTCCGGCTTGTCGCCGGGTTTGGTCATCGCGAACACCACCTTGTAGGTGGCATTGCGATCGGGCAGGTAGGCCGCGTGCGGCACCGGGTGGAACGCGCCGGCGGCGGTGATGGGGGGCACCGGGTTGTCGGCCGCCATCGCGGCGGCGGGCAGCAGGCCGAGCACGAGCAGACCCGATACGAACAGGCGTGACAGCAGCGGACGGAGCATGGCGACCTCGATGCGTGGCGACGCGGATGAGCGACGCCGCATGCTAGGCCGGCCCGCATCGATAAGCCAAGACGGTTTTGATGATGGAGACGATAAACGCCTCTTATGTTGGAGCCTGTTTACGATCTCCACATGGCTCGCGCCGGGAGCTGTTTGCGCGCAGGTCATGGAAGAACGAAGGCACGCGGGGAGAGTCCAGGGATGGACTCGGCTCTGAGGAGCGAGGAGTGGACGTCCGTCCACGACCGAGTGATGACGCAGGCATGCGGGCAAACAGACCCGGCCCCGGAATTTACAGGTGCAGGGGTTGCCTTGCCGTGGCCGCCATGCGGCAGCGCGCGGCTTGGCCTGCCAGCCAGGCAGGCGCTGCGCCACGCACTACCACCTGACGGCCACGGCAAGGCAACGCGAGCTATGCGGAGATCGTAAACAGGCTCTCAAGTCGGCTCGGTCTCCGTCGCGTCGGCACGCTGCAGGCGGCGCGCTATGCGCGCGAAGCTGGCCGCGGTTGCCGCATCCTCGGGCGTGAAGAAGAACGCGGTGGCGCCGCTGGCGGTGCCGTCGGCGTCGCGCAGCGGGAAGCGGTTGGAATGCAGGCGTACCTCGCCGAATTCGGGATGTCGGAAATGTCCCGACCACGCGGTCAGCGGCGCGGTGTAGTGGCGCCGCCACAGCGCGAGGAATTCGGGGCTGGCCGCGGCGAGCGCCTCGATCAGTGTTTCGAAGCGCGGATCGTCGGGATGCGCCGCCTGGTTCACGCGGAAGATGCCGAGCAGGTTGAGCAGGCCCGGCTCGAAGCAGGGTTCGTACAGCCGCCGCCGCGCCGGGTTCATGAACGCGTTCCACAGGTGGTTGGCGGCGAAGCGGCCACGGCATTCCCCGAATCGGTACAGTCGCTCGGCCAGCGCGTTGCAGGCCAGCACGTCGAACACCGGATCGAGCACGAAGGCCGGCGCCTGGTACAGGTCGAGCACGCCCTGCACCGTGGGCGGCAGCAGCACGTGGTTGCGTACCGGTTCCGTGCGCGCCAGCCCGGCCAGTGCGAACAGGTAGGCCTCGTCGGTGGCGTCCAGCTGCAGCGCCCGCGCGATGCGCGCCAGCGCCGCGGCGGAAACGTTGATCGCGCGCCCCTGCTCCAGCCACGTGTACCAGGTGACGCCCACCTCGGCCAGCGCGGCCACTTCCTCGCGGCGCAGGCCGGGAGTGAGCCGACGGCCACCGCGCGGCAGGCCCACCGCTTCCGGAACGAGCGCGGCGCGGCGCGCGCGCAGGAAGGCCTTCAACTCGGTGCGTTGGCGGGTGTGCGGCATGCAGGGTCGCCGGGGAGGGGGGGTAGTGGGAATACCAGCAGCGGGAACTGTCTCCCCATGGTACTGGCCACGGATTTATGGTGACGCTACTCCCCAGATCCAACGGATGTCCCGGCCCGTCCGTCATGGACGGCCCCTGTCGGGCCGGGATATCCCGCGGTTGCGTGCAACGCGCAGCCCTTTCGGCCCCCTCGCGCCCCGTTCCCCGCACGCTCCGGATGGAAGCCCCGCGCGCGCCGCCGGTAACGTCGAGGCCACGTCCCACGTCCCTGTTGTCATGCAAGGAGATCGACATGTCGTTGCTGATCACCGACCGCGAAGCCGCCAGCCGCGTGCTGACGGAACCCGATGCGCTGACCGATTTCGTGGTCAACGCGCAACTGATGCTGGACCCGGCCACGCCCGAGCCGGTGCGCCGCGCGGCCGAGCCGCGGCTGCTCGCCCTGCTGCCCACGCTGCAGGCGCTGGGCGTGTTCGAGCTGTTCGCGATCCGCGATCCGGCGCTGGCCGTGCTGGTGCGCGACGAATTGCCGGAGGACCGGCGCTGAGCGAGGCCGGCTCAGGCGACCACCGCCGGCCCGCGTTCGAAGTAGCGTGCCGGCGACTGCCCGCAGGCGCGGCGGAACATCGCGATGAAGGCGCTGGTGTTGGCGTAGCCGGTGGCCTCGGCCACCTGCGCCACCGGCATGCCCTCGGCCAGCCGCTCCAGCGCGCGGCTCAGCCGCGCCTGCTGGCGCCACTGCGCGAAGCTCAGCGCCGTCTCGTGGCGGAACAGCCGGCTGAGGCTCCGCACCGACAGGCCGGCGTGCCCGGCCCAGTCTTCCAGGCTGCGGTTGTCCTGCGGTGCCTTCAGCACCGCATGGGCGATGCGCAGCAGGCGGCGGTCGACCGGCATCGGCAGGTGCAGCGGTTCCTGCGGCGCGCGGCGCAACTCGTCCAGCAGCACCACGGACACGCGCTCCTGTTCCGGCTGCAGCCGCTCGGCCAGCACCCAGCTGCTGGCGCGCCGCACCAGCGCACGCATCAGCTCGCTGGTGCCCAGCACGCAAGGGCGTTCGGGCAGGCCCGCACAGGCGCAGGGAGCGAGGAACAGGCCCCAGCCGCTCATCGGCCCGCTCACGCTCACCGTGTGCAGTTCGCCGGGCGGCATCCAGCCCGCGCGGTGCGGCGGCAGCAGCCAGGAACCGTAGCGGGTGCGCACATGCAGCAGGCCGCTCTCGATGCAGTACACCTGCCCGCGCAGGTGCCGGTGCCAGTCGTGCGTGCGGGTTTCCCCGTCCTGCTCGCTGGCCGCCTCGCCCTCGTCCCAGTAGGCGATCACGGCGGGGCCGTCGGCGCTCTCGATGCGGTCGTGCAGTTGCTGGTGCCAGGCGCCCATGTCCGATTCTCGACATTTGTTGACCAAGTAACGTTATCAGCTTGCCGCCGCGCGTGCGTAAGCTGGCCGACGTCCGCTGCCGATGGCCGGATCGCACTGCCGCTGCCGTCGTCCGCGGTCCCCCGTCTCCCCGTTCGCCGCCCCGGCGCCCCCACCGGAGAGTCCGCATGTCCGCATCCACGCTGTCCGTCGCCACCCCGTTCCGTTCGCCGCTGGAAACCTTCGTCGCCTGTGCCCACGAGATGCTCGATCCGGCCACGCCCGAGTCCGCGCGCCGCCGCGCCGAACCCCGCCTGCTGGCCGTATTGCCCGCGCTGCAGGCGCTGGGCGTGTTCGAGCTGTTCTCGATCCGCGACCCGGCCTTGGCCGCGATGGTGCGCGACGAACTGGAGGCGCGCCGGCAACGCCACGGCTGATCTTGCCGAGACAAAATTCGACACACACATATTTGCCTTGACAAATATACTTTCGGCAATAGAATGCGCGTCCATGAACACCGAATCCATCGCCTTTTCCAGCTCCCGCGAAAGCCTCGGCGTCCTGCTGGGCCTGGTGCGCGCCGAGATCGTGCGCGCCATGGAAACGGAGATCGCGGCCAAGGGCCTGGAGCTGAAGTTCACCCAGTTCCTGATACTCAAGCGGCTGGCCCGGCTGGGTCCGATGAGCGCCACCGAGCTGGCCCGTTCGGTGGAACTGGACGGCGGCGCGATGACGCGCCAGCTCGACCAGCTGGAGCGCCGCGGCTACCTGCGCCGCTGCCCGCACGCGCAGGACCGGCGCGCGCTGCGCATCGAGCTCACCGCCGAAGGCGACGCGCTGTGGCGGCAGCTCGACGGCTGCAACGAACACGTGCTCAAGGCGGCCCAGCGTTCGCTGAATGCCACCGAGCGCAAGCACCTGCACGACTACCTGGAACGCGTGCTGCACGCGCTGCGCAACAAAGACTGACCTGATGGCACTTACCCAGAACCACCCGATTCCCAACCGTTCGCGCTGAGCGTAGCCCGCGCCGCGGGCGTAGTCGAAGCGCCGCCAAGCGTGGACAGCCCTTCACTGGCATGTCCTTCGACTTCGGCCTTCCGCCTGCGCTCAGAGCCTGCCCCGGACCTGATCCGGGGACGAACGGGTCCAAGCAAGTGTCATTCAAGACTGATCCCTACCCCCACCTGTTTCGAGACCGAAAGCTCATGCGTCTGCATCTCCTTGCGGCAGCGGTCGGACTGACCCTCGCGCTGGCCGGTTGCGCCAGCAGCGGCGGCCTGCATCCGGACGGCACACCGATCGACCCGTCCTCACTCCAGGCCGGACGCAGCCTTGCCAAGGTGCCGGCCGACGTCGCGTGGCCGCAGGCGGACTGGTGGACCGGGCTGGGTGATCCGCAGCTCGATGCGCTGATCGCCGAGGCGCTGCACGACAACCCCAGCCTGGCCGTCGCCGATGCGCGCGCGCGCGAAGCGCAGGCCGCGGCCGGCGTTGCCGAGGCTGCGCGCCGGCCGAGCGTGAATGGCGGTGCCGCGATCGCCGGCGCCCGTCCGCCGGGCGCGTTCGGCAGCAAGCTGGCGCACTTCTCGATGGCCAAGTACGGCTACGCCAGCTTCAAGTGGGATCTCGACCTGTGGGGCGGCAAGCGCGCCGCCTGGGAAGCGGCGGTGGGCCAGGCCCGCGCCGCCGAGGTCGAGGCGCAGGCCGCGCGCATCGAGCTGTCCGGCAACGTGGCGCGCGCCTACGTGCAACTGGGTTACGCCTATGCGCAGCAGGACGTGGCGAAGGCCGAACTGCAGCGCGCGAACGAGTCGCGCGAACTGACGCGCCAGCGCGTCGCTGCCGGCATCGACAACCAGCTGCAGCTGAAGCAGGGCGACGCCGAGGTGGCGAGCGCCGAGGAACAGCAGGCCGTGGCCGCCCGCGCCATCGACGCGGCGCAGTCCGCGCTGTCGGTGCTGCTGGGCAAGGGGCCGGATCGCGGCCTCGACATCACCCGACCGCGGCTGTTGGCGCCGTCGACCCTGAGCGTGCCGGCGAATCTGCCGGTGGATCTGCTCGGCCATCGCGCCGACCTGGTCGCCGCGCGCTGGCGGGTGGAAGCAACGAGCAAGGACATCAAGGCCGCCAAGACCGAATTCCTGCCGAACGTGAGTCTCGGCGCGATGGCCGGCCTGCTCAGCATGGGCGGCGGCAACCTGTTCGAGGCCTCGTCGCGGTTCTATCAGGTGGGCCCGTCGCTCAGCCTGCCGATCTTCGATGGCGGCCGGCTGCGCGCGAACCTGTCCGGCAAGGATGCGCAGCATGACCTCGCCGTGGCGCAGTACAACCAGACCCTGGTGAGCGCCGTCAACGAAGCGGCCGACGATATCGACGCGCTGCAATCGCTCAAGGAGCAGGCCGCCGCACAGCAGCGCGCGGTGGATGCCGCGAGCGACGCGTGGAAGCTCGCCGAACAGCGCTACAAGGCCGGCGTGGGCAGCTATCTGGAGGCGCTCAGCGTGCGCCAGCAGTTGCTCGTCGCCGAGCAGCGCATGGCCGCGCTGCAGGCGCAGCAGTCCGATCGCTCGGTGCAGCTGATCCAGGCCCTCGGTGGGGGCTACCGCCCCACGGCCGACCAGCCAGCGCCGGCGTCCGCCGCATCCGTTCCCCCCGCATCCGCACATCATTCCTGAGGCAGCCCCATGTCCAGCCAGAATCCCGCCGCAGCCGCCACCCCGGCCGCCACGGCGACCGCCCAGCCGCCGCAGAACAACAAGCGCCGCGGTTTCCTGTTGCGTGCGCTAGGCGCGGTCGTGGTGCTCGCCGCGATCGCCTGGGCGCTGTGGTATTTCCTCGACGGCCGCTGGTACGAGGGCACCGACGACGCCTACGTGGGCGGCAACGTGGTGCAACTCACCCCGCAGATCCCCGGCACCGTGGTCACCATCGGCGCCGACGACGGCGATCTGGTGAAACAGGGCGACGTGCTGGTGAAGCTCGACCGCTCCAACGCCGACGTGGCGCTGGCCGAGGCGAAGGCGAATCTCGCCGCCACCGTGCGCAAGGTGCGCGGCCTGTATTCCAGCGTCAGCGGCCAGCAGGCGCTCGTCGCCGCGCGCGAGACCGCGGTGGCCAAGGCCAGGGCCGACTACGACCGCCGCACCGGGCTGGCGAAGTCCGGCGCGATCTCCGCGGAGGAACTGTCGCACGCCCGCGACGAGCTGACCGCCGCGCAGAGCGCCCTGGTCGCCGCCCAGCAGCAGTACCAGACCAGCAAGGTGCTGGTGGACGACACCGTGGTCGCCTCGCACCCCGACGTGCAGGCCGCCGCAGCGAAGTTCCGCGCGGCGTACCTGGACGACGAGCGCACCACCCTGGTGGCGCCGGTGACAGGCTACGTGGCGATGCGCTCGGTGCAGCTGGGCCAGCGCGTGGCGCCCGGCACGCCGCTGATGGCGGTGGTGCCGCTGCATGAGGTGTGGATCGACGCGAACTTCAAGGAAACCCAGCTCACCCACATGCGCATCGGCCAGCCGGTATCGATCGAGTCCGACGTCTATGGCAGCAAGGTGAAGTACCAGGGCAAGCTGTCCAGCCTTGGCATCGGCACCGGCAGCGCGTTCTCGCTGCTGCCCGCGCAGAACGCCACCGGCAACTGGATCAAGATCGTGCAACGCATCCCGGCGCGCGTGGTGTTCACCGATCCGAAGCAACTCGACCAGCACCCGCTACGCATCGGCATGTCGCTGAACGTGGAGGTGAGCCTGCACGACCAGAACGGCCCGATGCTGGCGCAGCAACCGCCGACCCAGCCGGTCCTCAGCACCGACGTGTATGAGCAGCAGGCATCCAAGGCCGATGCGCTGATCGCGCAGATCATCCACGCCAACATGGCGGGCAATTCGAAGTAGCGAAATGAGCCCCTCTCCCGCTTGCGGATGCGGAGCAGGGCCATGGATGGCCCTGCTCTGAGGAGCGAGGAAGAGGGGTTGGGGAGAGGGTTCGGCGAGCCGGCGACGCCACGCTCCGCCCGTACCCTCTCCCGCCCTTCGGGCACCCTCTCCCGGCGGGAGAGGGAACCTGCAGAATCACCGACCGACACGGCACCATGAGCACCCACTTCCGTCCACCGAATCTTGCCGTCACCACGATCGGGTTGTCGCTGGCCACCTTCATGCAGGTGCTGGACACGACCATCGCGAACGTCTCGCTGCCGACCATCGCCGGCAACCTTGGCGTGAGCAACGATCAGAGCACGTGGGTGATCACCTCGTTCGCGGTGAGCATGGCGATCTCGCTGCCGCTCACCGGCTTCCTCACCCGCCGCTTCGGCGAGGTGAAGCTGTTCGTGTGGTGCACCCTGCTGTTCTCGCTCACCTCGTTCATGTGCGGCGTATCGCAGAGCATGGGCATGCTGCTGCTGTTCCGCGCGCTGCAAGGCGCGGTGGCGGGGCCGATGTACCCGATCACGCAGAGCCTGCTGATCGGCACCTACCCGCCCGAAAAACGCGGCATGGCGCTGGCGCTGCTGTCGATGGTGACCGTGGTGGCGCCGATCGCCGGCCCGATCCTCGGCGGCTGGATCACCGACAACTATTCCTGGCCGTGGATCTTCTTCATCAACGTGCCGATCGGCATCTTCGCCAGCGTGGTGGTGGCGAACCAGCTGCGCGAGAAGCTGGAAAAACTCGAACGGCCGCGCGTCGACTACGTGGGCCTGGTCACCCTGATCGTCGGGGTGGGCGCGCTGCAGATCGTGCTGGACAAGGGCAACGATGCCGACTGGTTCAACTCCAACTTCATCATCGTCACCAGCATCGTCGCGGTGATCGCGCTGGCGATCTTCCTGATCTGGGAGCTGACCGACAAGGACCCGATCGTCGACTTGCGCCTGTTCCGCCACCGCAACTTCGCGGCGGGCACGCTGGCGCTGGTGCTGGCCTACTCGGCGTTCTTCGCGATCGCCCTGCTGGTGCCGCTGTGGCTGCAGCAGAACCTGGGCTACACCTCCACCTGGGCCGGCTTCGCCACCGCGCCGCTGGGCGTGATCCCGGTGCTGCTGACCTTCTTCGTCGGCAAGTACGCCACGCGCATGGACCTGCGCCTGCTCGCCGCCGCCTCGTTCGTGGTGATGGGCGCGACCTGCTTCATGCGTTCGGACTTCTACCTGCAGATCGACTTCTACCACGTGGCGATGGTGCAGCTGTGGCAGGGCCTGGGCGTGGCGTTGTTCTTCATGCCGGTGCTGACCATCCTGCTGTCCGACCTGCAGACGAACGAGATCGCCGCCGGCTCGGGCCTGGCCACCTTCCTGCGCACGCTGGGCGGCAGTTTCGCCGCCTCGATCACCACGCTGATGTGGACGCGCCGCGCGGTGGCCCACCACGAGCAGCTCACCGAGCACATCACGCCGTACAGCCCTGCCGCGCAGGCGGCGATGCAGCACCTCAGCCAGGGCAATCCGCAGCGCGGCGCCAGCGTGCTCAACGGCATGATTACCCAGCAGGCCTTCCAGATCTCCTTCAACGAGATCCTGCACGCGCTGGGCTGGATCTTCCTCGCCCTGATCGTGGTGATCTGGCTGGCCAAGCCGCCGTTCACGCCCAAGGTCAGGCCGGCCGGCGGCGGGCACTGACGCACGGATGACATGCACGACCACGGCCCCGTTCGGGGCCGTGGTCGTGTCGGGGCGGCGCAGTACCTACAGGTCGAAGCCCACACCCACCAGCGCCATCGTCTCGCCGCGGTTCGGCTCGTGCAGCTTGCCGTTGGAGATATGGCGGACCTGCAGGCTGAGGTGGCGCCACTGCCAGCCCACCGTGTTGACGAATTCGTAGGCGCTGCTGAGCGCCTGCGTGCGACCACCGTGCAGCGCGACCTGGAAGCCGTAGAAGAAATGGCTGTACCAGTCGCCGGGGCCGCCCGTGCTGAGGCGCACGCCGCCGGCGGCCAGCCAGATGTCGTCGCTGGTGCCGTAACGGGCATGGCGGTAACGCTCGATATCGCGACCGTTGATCCAGCCCAGCGAGAGATCGGGTGCCCAGCGGATGGTGGTGTCGCCGAGCGGGTGGGCGGCGAACACGCTTTCGACGAACACGGCGTTGGCGGCGCGGTTGTCCATGTAGCTGCGGCCGGCCTGCAGTTCGATATGGGCGGCGGCGGCCGGCAGGGTGGCGAGCGCCAGTGCGGTCGCCGCAAGGGGGCGAAGGAAACGTGGAGAGTGAGACATGACGAAATGCCTGCGGGGACAGGGGGATTTAATTCATGAACTATACCGAATGGTATTGTAAATGAACCGTGCTCGACCGGTGCATGCGACGACCGGAAACACAGCGTTTCGCCAGCGGCAACTATGCGGTGGCTCCCGTGCATGACCTGCCAAGACTTTGGCGATCAGGCATGACCGCGAAGGTCAAACGGGCGGCCGTCCGTGGCCGCGCGCCGGGGTCGTAGGCGATGCGAGGTGGCGGCTCAGTGCCGGGCGGGGGCCACCGGCTGCAGGCCCGGACTGTCCAGGTCCAGCTGGCTGGCCTCCAGCAACGCGGCCTTCGGATCGGCCTTGCGCAGCGCCGGCGCGAACTGGGCGGCATCGCCCACCACCACCACGCGGGTGTGCTTCGCGTCGAGGTGCTTGCGCGCATAAGCCTCGATCTGCTTCGGCGTCACCGCCTGCACCTTCGCGATGTACTGGCCGATGTCGGCCAGCGGCAGGCCATAGACCGCGAGATCGGCGACCTGCTGGGCGAGGCCGGCGGTGGTCTCCAGGCTGCGGCCGTAGCCGCCGATCAGGGTGGCCTTGCGCGCGGCCAGTTCCGCCGCGGGCACCCGGCCGTCGCCGAGCTGGGCGAACTGCTGCCGCATCAGCTCCACCACCTGCGGCGCGGAGGGGTTCTTGGTCTGCGCCGCGGCCAGCCACAGGCCGGCGTCGGCCATCGGCTGCAGGTGGCTGCTGGCGCCGTAGGAAAGCCCGCGCTTGATGCGGATCTCCTCGTTGAGCCGCGCCGAGTACGAGCCTCCCAGCACCGCGTTGGCGACCACGCCGGTGTAGTAGCCGGCGTCCTTGCGCGGCGGCGCGGCGTGCGCGGCGACCACGCCGGCCTGGCCGGCGCCATGCTGGTCGATCAGCAGCAGTGCGGGCAGCGCGCTGTCGGCGTTGCCCTTCGGCTTCGCCGGCAGGGGCGCGGCGGGTTTCCGCCAGTCGCCGAAGCTGGCCTGCGCGAGCTGCACTGCCTGTGCCGGCGCGATGTCGCCGGCGAGCACCAGGATCGCGTTGTCGGGCCGGTACAACTCGGCGTGCAGGCGTTCGACATTGGCGCGGGTGATGCGCGCGATCGAGGCCGGCGTGCCGGTGCGCGAATGGCCGTAGGCGCCGTCGCCGAACACCGCGCGGCCGGCGGCCAGCGAAGCCAGCGCGATCGGCCGGCTCAGCGCGAGGCGCAGGTCGTCCACCGCCTGTGCCTGCGCGCGCTTCAGCTCGGCCGGCGCGAAATCGGGGTGGCGCACCACGGTGGCCAGCAGGTCCAGCGCCTGCGGCAGCTTCGGTGTGGTGACGGTGATGCCCACCGCGCTCTCGTCCCAGCCCGCGGCGGCCTGCAGCGAGCCGCCCAGCGCCTCGGCGGCGGCGGCGATCTGCGGCGCGCCCTTGCCGCCGGCGCCCTTGGTCAGAAGGTTCGCGGTGAGGTCGGCGAGGCCGGCCTCGTTGGCCGGGTCCATCTCGCCGCCGCTGCGCAGCACCAGCTGCGCGGTGACCAGCGGCAGGCCGGCACGGCGCACGCTGACCACCACCAGGCCGTTCGGCAGGGTCTGCGCGACCGGCGTGGGCACGTTGAGCCGCGGCGCGGGACCGGGCGCGGGCGGGGTGGCGGGGAAATCGGCGGGCGCATCGGACGCCGCGGCAGGGCCGGCCATCACACCAAGCATGGCCGTAAAGACGGCCGAACGCAGCAGGGCAGGAAAACCGTGGCGGCGGGTCATTTCGCGTCTCCCTGCTTGCCGGTCTTGGGCTCTGGCATGTAGTCGATGGTGACGCTGTGCGCGCCGGTGACGTAGTCGCGCAGCACGCGGTGCACGTCCTCGGCAGTGACCCGCTGCAACGCGTCGAGGTCGCTGTTGACGCGCGCGGGGCTGCCCTCGGTGAGCGCGGCCTGGCCCAGCGCGAAGGCGATGCCCTGCGCGGTCTGGCGCCGCTTCAGTTCGCTGGTCAGCAGCTGGGTCTTCACCTTGTCCAGCTCGGCCGCGGGGATCGGCTGGGTCGCGAGCCAGACGATCTCCTCGTGCAGCAGCTTCTCCGCCTCCTTCGTCGTGTGGCCGCTGGCGAGGATCGCGTAGACGGTGAACAGCCCCGGCCCGACCCGGCCGTCGGCGTCGGCGCCGACCTGCTGCGCCACCTGGTACCTGTACACCAGCGACTGGTACAGCCGCGAGGAATCGCCCTGCGCGAGCAGCGCGGCGGCCACCTGCAGCGGAACCAGGTCCTTGCCGTCGTGCGCGGACGGGATCAGCCAGGTCACCGCCACCGCGGGCAGCGGCGCGGTCTCGCTGGCGACGGCGTAGCGCTCGTCCTTCCTGCGCTTCGGCTCCTTCGCGTCCACCTGCGGGATCGTCGTGGCGGGCTTCGGGATCCAGCCGAAATACCGGTCGACCCAAGCGTCCAGCTGCTTCGGATCGAAGTCGCCGGCCACGATCAGGGTGGCGTTGTCGGGGCGGTAGTACGTGTCGTGGAACGCGATCACGTCCTTGAGCGATGCGGCCTCCAGGTCGGGGATGCTGCCGATCGTGGGCCGCTTGTACGGATGCACCTTGTACGAGTACTGGTCGATCGCGTTGAACAGCTTGCCGTAGGGTTGGGCCAGCACGCTCTGGCGGTATTCCTCCTCCACCACGGCGCGCTCGGACTTGAAGTTCGCCTCGTCCACGTTGAGGTTGGAGAGCCGCTCGGCCTCGGCCCACAGCAGGGTCTGCAGGTGGTTGCTGGGCACCACCTCGAAGTAGTTGGTGATGTCGTCGCCGGTGGAGGCGTTGTTGGCGCCGCCCACGTCCTCGGTGAGCCGGTCCATCTGCTCGGCGTGCATGTGCTTCGTGCTCTTGAACATCAGGTGCTCGAACAGGTGCGCGAAGCCCGAGCGACCCCGCGGATCGTCCTTGGAGCCCACGTGGTACCACACCTGCACCGCCACGTTGGGGCTGGCATGGTCCTCCACGCTGAGCACCTGCAGGCCGTTCGGCAGCGTACGCTCGCGGTACTGGATCGGCGGGATGCCGAGGGTGTCCGCCGCCACGACGGGCGGCGGCGACAGCGTGGCGACGCAAAAGGTGAGGCTGGCCAGCAAGGCAGCCGGGCGCAGGCGCATAGGCTTGGGTCCGTTCGGCAGGAAGCCCGAACCATAGCAAGCCCGGCTGAACCGTGCGTGCCCTCCGCATGCGGCACTGCCGCAAGCGGCTGGCACGCTACTCCGGCAGCGCCGGCGCCTGCTGCGCCAGCGCGCGCTGGCGGCGGATCTCCTCGCGCAGCACGCGGCGCTTCGCCTTGCGCTCGTGGCGGTCGTGCTGCCACAGGTAGATCGCCGGCGTCGAGAGCAGGGTCAGCAACTGCGACACCATCAGGCCGCCGACGATCGCGATGCCGAGCGGCTGGCGCATTTCCGAACCGATGCCGAAACCGATCGCCAGCGGCAGCGCCGCACCCATCGCCACCAGGGTGGTCATGGTGATCGGGCGGAAACGCACCAGGGCGGCTTCGCGGATCGCCTCGGGCGCGGGCACGCCGCGCGTCCGCTCCGCCACCAGGGCAAAGTCGACCATCAGGATCGCGTTCTTCTTGACGATGCCGATCAGCATCAGGATCGCGATGATCGCCATCAGCGAGAGCTGCGTCTGCGTCACCAGCATGGCAAGGAAGGCGCCGGCGCCGGCGGCCGGCAGGGTGGACAGGATGGTCAGCGGATGACCGAGGCTCTCGTAGAGGATGCCGAGCACGATGTACATCGCGATGATCGAGCCGATCAGCAGCACCATGCCGTTGGACTGGGCCTGCTGCAGGCGCTGGTTGCGGCCGGTGAAATCGACCCGGATGCCGGCCGGCAACCCGGCCGTGTAGGCCGCCTGCTCGACCAGCTTGATGCCGCGATCCTGCTGCACGCCCTCGGCGAGGTTGTAGGTGATCGTGGCCACTTCCATCTGGTTGTGATGGCGGACGCGCAGCGGGCTGTTGTTGGGTGCGACGTGCGCCAGCGCGGACAGCGGGATCATCCGCCCCCGGTTGTTGCGCACGCGCAGGTTCAGCAGTCCTTCCGGGCTGACGCTCTCCGCCGTGCCGGCGGTGAGCACCACGGCGTACTGGTTGATGTCCGAATAGATCGTCGAGACCTGGTGCTGGCCGAACGAGTTGTACAGCGCCGTGTCCACGTCGCCCATGCCGACCTGCAGGCGGCTGGCCGCCTGGCGATCGACCATGAGCAGCTGCTGCTTGCCGACCTGGTCGAAGTTGCTGCTGACATCGCGGAATTCCTTCATCGCACGCATCCGCCGCACCATCTTCAACGCCGACGGCTGCAGGTCGCCCCCGTTGCTGTCGACCAGCTGGAACTCGTATTGGCCGCCCTTGTCGCCGCTGCCGCCCCCGCCGAGGAACTGCGAGGCACTGACCGACACCTTCACGTCGGGCAGCTTGTCGTACTGTTTGGTCAGCCGCTCGATGACCTTCTTGATGTTCTCCGGCCGTTCGCCCGGGCCGCTGCCGCGCGGCTTCAGGTCGACGAACATCTGCGCCGAATTGCCCACCGCGCCGCCGGCGTCGTTGCCGCCAAGCATGGTCAGCTGGTCCAGCACGGCCGGGTCGGCCAGCATGATCCTCATCACCGCCCTGGTGCGCTCGGCCAGCTGCGCCGGCGAGATGTTGGCATCGGCGCTGATATCCACCTGCAGCTGCCCGGTGTCCTCTTCCGGCATGAAGGTGCCGCCGGCAGTCTTCACCACCGCAGCGCCGAGCAGGCCGGTAAGGACCAGCAGGAGCAGCGGCTGCCAGCGCATGATCCGCCGATGCCGCATCGCCCAGTCCAGCGCGCGCTCGTAGGCGCGCAGCATGCCGCGGTCGAAACGTTCCACCGCGCACTCCAGCCGGCCCGGCGGCGGCGGGTTGGCCGGTTCGTGCCTGAGCAGATGGGCGCACAGCGCGGGAGTCAGCGTGAGCGAGACCAGCGCCGAGATCACCACCGCCGCGGTCAGCGTCACCGAGAACTCGCGCAGCAGCATGATCAGCATGTTGTTGCCGAACAGCAGCGGCGCGAACACCGCCACCAGCGACAGCGTGATCGAGATCACCGTGAAGCCGATCTCGCCCACGCCGGTCAGCGCCGCCTGCATCGGCGACATGCCGTGCTCCATGTGGCGCACGATGTTCTCGATCACCACGATCGCATCGTCCACCACGAAACCGATGCACAGCACCAGCGCCACCAGCGACAAGGTGTTGAGCGTGTAGCCGAGCGTCCACATCACCACGAACGCGCCGGCCAGCGACAACGGCACGCTCAGGGTGGCGATCATGGTCGGGCGCAGCCGGCGCAGGAACACCAGCATCACCAGCACCACCATCGCGATCGAGATCAGCAGCGCCACCTTCACCTCGTGCAGCGCCGACTTGGTGGTCTGGGTCAGGTCGAACACCGGCGTAAGAGTGATGCTGGCGGGCAGCGACGCGCGCAGCTGCGGCAGCCGGGCGCGGATCGCCTCGACCGTCGCCACCGCATTGGCTTCCGGGCGCTTGGTGATCTGCAGCCCGACCGTATGCTGGTCGTTGAACCATGCCGCCTGGTATTCGTCCTGCTCGCCGCCATAGACCCGGGCCACGTCGGACAGGCGCACCGGGACGCCGTTCCTCACCGCGATCAGCAGGCGGGCGAAATCGGCCGGCTGCCGCAGGCCGTCGTTGGCCGTCACCGTCATCTGCGTGCGGCCGTCGCTCAGCGTGCCCTGCGGCGAGGTGACATTGGCCGCGCGCAGCGCGTTGGCGACATCGTTCGAGGCGAGTCCCTTCGCCGCCAGCGCGTTGTTGTCCAGTTCGATGCGCACCGCATGCGGCGTGCCCCCGAACACCTGCACCTGCGCCACGCCGTCGATTTGCGCCACCGCCGGCTTGAGCAGCGTGTCGGCGAGGTCGTACAGCCCGTCCTGCGGCAATCCTGTCGAGGTCAACGTGATGAACACGATCGGGATCTGCGCGGTGTCGAACTTGAAGAACTGCGGCGGCGACGGCATGCCCGGCGGCAGGTCGATCGCGGCCGCGTTGATCGCCGCCTGCACGTCGCGTGCCGCGCTGTTCGCGGTGCGCGAGAAGTTGAAGCGCACGCTCACCGAGGCGGCACCCTCGGTGGCATTGCCGTACATGTCGTCGATGCCGGGAATCTGGCCCAGATGGCGTTCCAGTGGCGCCAGCACCGTGTTGGCCATGGTTTGCGCACTGGCACCCGGCTGGTTGGCCACCACGTAGACACCGGGAAAATCCAGCGACGGCAACGCCGCCACGCCCAGCAGCAGATAGGCCCAGGTGCCGGCCAGCGCCAGCCCGATGGCCAACAGGGTCGTGCCCACGGGCCGGCGAATCATGGGTGCGAAGACGTTCACGCGGCCTCCGTGGCACGCATGCTTGCCGAGCGTGCACACACGAACGCCAGCGGCATGGAACGGTTCCCGGTCATGCGCTCCTTATGCCCGGCTTCGCGTGTCGGCGTATGTGCCTGAAGGCGGCCCCTGCCGAAAGGCATGGGATCGAAGAACGGCAGCGTCGCTGCCGCAAGCGGGTCCCGGGCCCGGCGCGGCCTATTCCGGCAGCGCCGGCATCTGCTGCGCCAGCGCGCGCTGGCGGCGGATCTGCTCGCGCAGCACGTGGCGTTTCGCCTTGCGCTCGCGGCGGTCGTGCTGCCACAGGTAGATCGCCGGCGTACTGAGCAGGGTCAGCAGCTGCGACACGAACAGGCCGCCGAGGATCGCGATGCCCAGCGGCTGGCGCATCTCCGA
>Ga0068856_100000133_pt1 | contig 75774 bp, 69 predicted proteins | sample KBSCornC62_FD_66595 | JGI IMG/M metagenome (GOLD analysis project Ga0068856, IMG submission 66595) | Corn rhizosphere microbial communities from Kellogg Biological Station, Michigan, USA - KBS Corn C6-2 | ecosystem: Host-associated > Plants > Roots > Rhizosphere > Soil ...
CACCTCCGCGGTGAGCTCCTCGGTCGAGGAGGAGGTCGACAAGCTGCGGTGGGCCTGCCGCTGGGGCGCGGACACGGTGATGGACCTCTCGACGGGCCGGCACATCCATGCCACGCGGGAGGCGATCATCCGCCACAGCCCTGTTCCGATCGGTACCGTGCCGCTGTACCAGGCGCTGGAAAAGGTCGACGGCGACCCGCAGCGGCTGACCTGGGAGCTCTACCGGGACACCGTGATCGAGCAGGCCGAACAGGGCGTTGACTACATGACCGTTCACGCCGGGGTGCTGCTGCGCTACGTGCCCATGACGGCCACCCGGGTCACCGGGATCGTGTCCCGCGGCGGATCGATCATGGCCGCGTGGTGTCTCGGCCGACACGAGGAGAACTTCCTCTACACGCGCTTCGGCGAGCTCTGCGAAATCTTCGCCGCCTACGACATCGCGTTCTCCCTCGGTGACGGCCTGCGGCCGGGCAGCATCGCCGATGCCAATGACGAAGCACAGTTCGCCGAGCTGCGGACCCAGGGCGAGCTGACGCGGATCGCCTGGGAGCACGACGTACAGGTCATGAACGAAGGGCCCGGGCACGTCCCCCTGCACAAGATCAAGGAGAACGTCGACAAGCAGCAGGAGTGGTGCGCGCATGCGCCGTTCTACACGCTCGGGCCGCTGACGACCGACATCGCGCCCGGGTACGACCACATCACCTCCGCGATCGGCGCCGCGGTAATCGGCATGTACGGCACGGCGATGCTGTGTTACGTCACCCCGAAGGAGCACCTCGGCCTGCCCGACCGCGACGACGTCAAGGCCGGGCTCGTCGCCTACAAGATCGCTGCCCACGCCGCTGATCTCGCGAAGGGACACCCTACCGCGCAGGCCTGGGACGACGCGCTGTCCAAGGCTCGCTTCGAGTTCCGCTGGGAGGACCAGTTCAACCTCGCCCTCGACCCCGACACTGCGCGCGAGTACCACGACCAGACGTTGCCGGCGGAACCGGCGAAGAGCGCCCACTTCTGCTCGATGTGCGGGCCGAAGTTCTGCTCGATGCGCATCTCGCACGACCTCCGGGACGGCGCGCTCGACGGCATGGCACGGATGTCGCAGCAGTTCGTGCAGGCCGGCGGCGAGCTCTACCCACGCCGGCGTTGAGAGCGTCAGGGCCGCCGGGCCCCGATTGGCGGGTCAGCGGCCCCCGAACGCCACCGCCAGCCCGCGCAGGGTGTCGCAGAGTTCGGTGATCTCCTCGTCGCTGTTGGCGGCCGTCACCTGAATCCGGAAGCCGACCTGCGAGCGCGGCACGAGCGGGTAGGCGGCGAGGGTGACGTAGATGCCCGCATCGAACAGGTAGCGTCCCACTGCCTGCACATCGTCGGTCTCGGCGATGGGGATTTCGATGATCGGAAGTCCGGATCGGTTGGGCGTGGTCAACCCGACCTCGTCGATGCAGGCGAGCACCCGGGCGGTCTTGCGGTGCAGGTCGGCCCGCAGCTGGTCGCCGCGCGCGGCGTTGACGCGGAAGCCGGCCTGCACCGTCGCCAGCGAGGCGACCGGCGAGGGGCCGGAGTAGAGATAGGGGGCAGCGGCGACCTTGAGCTCGTTCTTGACGGCGGTGGGCAACGCGACGAACGCGAGCAACGACGAGTACGCCTTCGAGAAGCCGCCGACGAGCACGATGCCGTCATAGCTCTCGCCGGCGTGCCGGACGACGGAGTTTCCCCGCCAGCCGTAGGGGGTGCTGGCATCCGGTTGCTCACCGATCACGCCGAACCCGTGCGCGTCGTCGACGTAGAGGAGCGCGCCGAACTCCCGCGCGAGGGCGGCCGCCGCCGGCAGGTCCGGCGCGTTGCCGGTCATGCTGTTCACCCCGTCCATGCAGACGACGCGGGGCGTTCCGGTCGGGGCGGCGGTGAGGAGGCGGCGCAGCGCCTCCAGGTCGCCGCTGGGGAAGCGGTGCAGGCTGGCTCCCCGCGCGCGCGCCATGACGCAACCGTCGTAGATCGTCCGGTGCGCCTGGGAGTCCAGGAACAGCGAGCCGGAGCGCACGAGTGCCGGGATAACCGAAACGTGGATGAGGCTGATGTTGGGCAGCAGCAGCGAATCCGGGGCACCGAGGAGGTCGGTGAGTTCCTCTTCGAGGTCGGGATAGAGGCGTGGGCTGCCGAGCATTCGCGACCAGCTCGGGTGCGTGCCCCACGCGCGGACCGCCGGGGCGATGGCATCCATGATCTCGGGATCGAGGTCGAAGCCCAGGTAGTTGCAGGAGGCGAAGTCGGCTAGCCAGCGGTCGCCGATCCGGATCCTCCGGCCGTGCAACTCGTCGATGACGGCGTCGTACAGCGGGGTTGCGCCCAGCAATGCGCCGACGTCGAGCGCGCCCGCGCCACGTGGTGGAGTCTCTGTCAGTTGACTGGGCACAGTGTGCACCTCGCGAGATCGGTAGGGATTCGAAGTCGAGAAAGGTCGTGATGGCGCACGGACGCGCCTGGGACGGCTAGCGGGCCGTGCCGAGCAGCGGCGGCCCGAGGGACGCGTCGGAGGCGATCATCGAGCTGAACTCCTCCGCGGTGACGGCGGCCGAGTAGAGGTGTCCTTGGGCAAGGCGGCACCCGAGGGCCCAGAGCGCATCGCGCTGCGCCGCACGATCGACCCCCTCGGCGAGGACGTCGAGCCGCAGGGAGTGGGCCACCGAGACGATCGCGCGAGCCAGGATGTCGCCGCCGGGGTCATCGGCGCCCAGCCGCTCGACGCAGGACTTGTCGATCTTGAGCATCGCGATCGGGAAGCGGGAGAGGTAGGCAAGGCTGGAGTAGCCGGTACCGAAGTCGTCGACGACGATCCGCACCCCGAGTTGGTCGAGGGCCGTGAGGCGCTCCGTCGCGCGGCCCTCCTCGTCCACCAGGACGCTCTCGGCCAGCTCGAGCATCAGCGCCCGCGGAGCCACTTCGTGGCGCGCAAGCACGGCGCGCACATGGTCGACGAACGCGAGTTCCTGCAACTGCCGGCGGGAGAGGTTGACCGACACGCCGAGGAACTCCGGGCGCAGGCCGAGCCATCCCCGCGCCTGCCGGCATGCCTCGTCGAGCACCCAAGCGCCGAGCGGCACGATCAGCCCGGACCGTTCGGCCAGGTCGATGAACTGCGCCGGAAGCAGCTCGCCGCGGCTGGGATGTTGCCAGCGCAGCAACGTCTCTGCCCCCACGATCCGCCCGCTCTCGATTAGCATGATCGGTTGGTAGACCACCGCGAACTCGTTCGACTCCACCGCGCGCTGCAGCTGCGAGCGCAGGGAGACCCGCTCAAGCGTGCGAACGTGTAGCTCAACGTCGTAGAGCACGAGCTGACCCCGGCCCCGTGCTTTGCCGTCCAACAGGGCCAGCTCAGCGCACCTGAGCAGTCCCGATACGTTGGGTTCAGACTCCGTGCTATCACTGAGCACCAGTCCCACGCTCGCCGACGCGGGGAATAGTTCGCCCTGCACCTGGAACGGCGCCGCGAAGCAGCCGAGCAGGTCCCCGGCGATGGCAAGCGCCTCTTCCCGGTCTGCGACGTCTTCGACCGCGAAGGCGAACTTCCCACCAGCGAACCGGGCGAGCGTGGAGTGGCCGGGTAGGACGCTGTCCAACCGACGCGCGACTGTACGCAGGACCTCGTCGCCGAAGAATCCTCCGCGGCTGTCGTTCACTTCGTTGAGGTCGTCCACATCGATCAACCCGATGATGAACGGACACCCGAGCCGCATCGAGCGTTCGAGAGCCAGCTCGGCGCGGTCCTCGAAGAGGAGGCGGTTCGGCAGAGCAGTGAGGGCATCGTGGAAGGCTTGGTGCGCCAACTGGTCCTCCAGCGCGCGCCGCTGCGACACGGCGCGCATCGTCAGCACGATGCCGCCGACCGTCGTGTCGTGGCGAAGATCGTTGGCCAGAGTCTCGAAGGCGAGCAACCGTCCGTCCGCTGCGCGCAACCGCCAGTCGCCGGCGGCCATCTGCAGCCCCTGGCGCGCTGCGACGGTCGCCAGAGTCGCGCGCGCTTGGCTGAGGTCCGCTTCGCCCACCAGGTCGAACAACGACCCGCCCAGCACGGCGGCTACCGGTCGGTCTAGCGCGCGCTCGAGAGACGGTGCCGCATAGATGACCGTCCCCGCCGCGTCGACCACGAGGATGATGTCCGACGCGTTCTGGACGAGAGCTCGAAAGTGTGCCTCGCTTTCACGCTGCCTCAGATCGGCAGCGAGCCCTATGGCCTCGATCGCGAGGGCGGCCTGTGCGGCGAGCGTCCGTAGCGCGCCGTGCTCCTCCCAGCTGATTGGTGCGCGGCTGCACACTACGAGCATGCCGTTCACCCGTTGGTCGCGGAACAGCGGAGTTACGCTGACCCGCCCTGTTCCGTCGAGTTCACCGCCGCGGCGGGCCACTATCCAGTACACGAGGTCGCCGGCCGCGCCCACGGCGAGCCGGTTACTTGCGACGCATCGAATCTCCTCGCCGTCGCCGTCGCCGTCCACGTCCGCGTGCGCGAGAAATAGCGATACTTCTTGTTCGCCCCGGCCGCCGCGCAGGACGGCGACGCCGTCGAGCAATGCCCGGCAGACCGTCGCGATGGACTGAGCCGAGACGAGAGCCTCCGCGCATGACCGCAGGACCCGCTCCCGTGAGAGCGACTGGCGATGGATGGCCATGATGCCCGCGAGCCGCCCGATGACTAGAGCGAAAGAGATGGCCGCGAATACTGCAATGGTGACGCCGTCTAGGACGCGGCCCGTCAGCGACTGCGCGAGAAGGACTGACGGGGCGATGAGGCTGGCCCCGGCCAGCGCCGCGATCCGTCCCGCGCCGGGCCGATCGAAGGAACGGCGGGCCACGTGGTCGATGTGTCGCATGGACGGATGAAGAGCCGCTGCGCCCCAGGCGGTGTAATACACCGCCCACCCCAAATCGATCGGTGTGCCGGTGCGCCAGGTGCCGTGGAGTTGGATCCAGCCGTAGCAGATGTCCGACACCAGCAAGCCGAGCGCACCACACATCAGCAGCCGCGTGGCTGCGCAGTGCAGCCCGCCCGCGGTCATGAGGTGCGCCAGCATCGCGAGGACGAGTACGTCGCCCAACGGGTACGCGATCGAGACCGCGCGCTGCACCGCGGTCAGGTTGTCCGCGTGGACCTGGGGTTGGACGAGGAAGACCCATGACAGCAACGCCAAACCGGTCGTGACGATGAGTGCGTCGAGCAGCGCGGCGGTGTCACGTCGGACGGCTCGGCCCCGGATGAGGAGGAACAACCCGCCGGTGAACAGCGGGTAGGTCATGAGGTAGCACAGATCGGCAACGGACGGATACGGGTTGTGCTCGCCGTACCAGTGCGTGAGTACGCGATAACTAGTGTCGCCTGCGGCAAAGCACAACTCGGAGGCCGCTAGTAGGTACCACGGCAGGAGCCGCGCCGGCCGGTGGCTGCTGACTCCGGCTACGGTCGCCACGACCGCCGACACGGCAATCGCGGGCCACAGCCAGATCCGGGCGGGCTGCAGCAGGTAGTCGGCGAACAAGGCTGCTTGCCACAAGACGAAACCGAGCCACGCCCGCGACCCCTGCGGGCCGGTCGCGTCGCGCAAGTAGGCGATGACCGCGTCGCGGCGTAGAGGGTCGATCTGGCCTTGCTGGTCGGGCGGCCGCGGTTCGTCTTGCATCGATCTTGGCCGCCCGATCGCGCGCGCCACCGCGACATCTCCTCGAGGGGCCCACTGAAAGCGGCCGGTAGCCATCGGCGTTCCTCCCTAACCTCGAGTCGATGCGAGAGAACCGTCTTGATCAGAGAAGTCGCTAGGGCCCACGGGCCCTGCCGGGCGGTGGCCCTCCCTTGGTTTGCTTCGGGTTCTTGTCCAGCGGGCCTGGCGGTAACCAGCCGGCCGGATCGCCAGATATGGAGGTGACTTGCCGTAGCCGCGGCGACCTTCCGCCTACGGCCCGCCGGGCCGGGCGATGCCACCGTCCTTGCCCGCATGCTCGTCTACGCCGTGAACTACCGGAGCTGCGAGCCGGTACCGGATCCGGCACCGTTGCTCGCCGATCCGCGGGTTGCCGGCTACCTCGTCGGCTGGCCTCGCGCGGGCGACATCGGCGTCATCGGCGAACGTGCGTCGTGCGAGAGCAGCAGCGAGGAAGTCGGCGCCTGTTGGCTGCGCTATCGCTGCGCCACGTCGCCGGGGTTCGGCTACCTGTCGAGCACCGTCCCCGAGGTGACCCTTGCTGTCGCTATCGACGCTCGCGGCAACGGGTACGGACGTGCGCTGCTTCGCGAGCTGACCTCGGCGGCGGCTGATGCCGGCATCGCGGCACTGAGCCTCAACGTCGAGCGGAGCAATACCCCAGCGCGCGCGCTATACCTGAGCGAGGGGTGGCGGACGGTGTGCACCGACGACGACAGCGACACGCTGGTCAGACACCTGCATCGCCCGCGCCGCGGTGCGACGAACCGCTGACGCGCAGCGCGGGCTACGCGGGAAGGGCCGGCGCCTTGGTCGAGCCACGGCTGAGGAGGCGTACCGGCGAACGGCGCGCACCGAGGCGCCGAGCGCCATCGGATTGCCCGGGAAGACGGCGCGGACTCGGACTCGCGCTCCGCATCTCCGCGACCTGCCGGCGAAGCGCGTCATGGATCGCGCACGGCATGTCCGCGATAACGGCCTCAGTGACGAGCGGATGCGGGAACGCGAGCCCTGAGGCGGAGATCGTGAGCAGCGAGGCGTCGACGACCTCGTCGATCAGTGTCAGCAGCGACGGCACCGAGCGGTCGAGCAGGTCCGCGAGCTGCCGGATGGTGAGGTCGGGGGCGGCCGTTGCGGCCACCCGTACCATGGCGCGAGCGGCGGGGGACAGTCCGGCCAGTCGGCGCAGGACGGACACGGGCGGCGGGACGACATCGGTTCGGACGCCGAGGGCCAGCCCGACCGCGTCACCCTCGACCGCGAGGGACCGCGACGTCGCGAGCGACTCGATGATCTCGTGGATGTAGGCAGGGTTCCCTTCGGCGCGCTCAATTACGCCCAGCAGGGCCGCTGTCGGCTGGCGACCTGTGACCCGGCCGACGAGATCCTTGACCTCGTCATCGCGAAGGGGCGGCACCGCGACGACCGAACCGCCCAGTACCTCCACCAGCGCGCGCAGGTTGAACGCGTCGGGTGACATCTCCGAGGTTCGCGCAATCAGAACCAGTAGCAGAGGGCGCCTTTGCGTCAGCTCTGCGGTGTAGCGCAGCGCCGTGAGGACATCCGGGTCGGCCCGGTGTACGTCGTCGACGGCGAGGGTCAAGCCGTCGCCGAGGCAAGTCTTGTCGATCTCGTCGAGCAGGGCATGCATGTCGGTCAGCCGGTGCGCCAGTTTCGCTCCCGACACCAGCCGTTGGCTCTCGGGCACCGCCTCGTCCCAGTCGCGTTCGCCGTGCGCGTAGGGGTCGGCGTGCAGGCAGCGGGCCAGGTCGTGCATCGTAATCCCTTGACCGTCGGAGCTGAGGCGGACGATTCGCGACCGCTCCCATGAGGGTGCGGCTGACGCCGCGTCCAGCAACGCTGTCTTGCCGACGCCCGCCTCGCCTTGGATCCAGAGGACCCCACCGTGACCACGCAGCAGGGCGTCGTGGGCACGCTCAAGTCGAGTGAGGTCCGAGCCCCGGCCGACGAGGTGCCGGCCGCCGCGGATCTCCGTGCCCGATGGGGCCTTCATGATCATCCGCGACACCGGGGGTTGCTTCGGGTGGCCCGGCTGGGCGCGGTCGACGGGCTCGGGAACTGGCGCACCGACCGCTTCGCCGGTGAGGACCTGCCGGTGGATCTCCTGTAACCCGGGTCCTGGATCGATCCCGAGGTCGGCCTGCAGGAGGTCGCGAGTGCGACGGTAGGCGGCCAGCGCATCTGCCGTGCGCTCGGCCCGGAACAGCGCCATCATCAGCAGGCACACGAGACTCTCGCGGTACGGATGTTCGGTCACCGCTTCGCTGAGCTCCGCGATCAGTTCGCGATGTCGACCGGAGGCGAGCATGAGTTCGGCCTTGCGCTCCAGTGCAGCGAATCGGAGCTCGGTGAGACGCTCTCGCTGGGTCTCTGCGAAGGGGCCCGGCAGGCCGACCAGCGGCTCCCCCAGCCACAGCTGCAGCGCGGAATCGATGGACGAGATCTCGAGGTTTCGATCGTGAGCTCGGCGTGCTTGCCGAGCCCGCTCGATCAGCCGTTCGAACATGAGGGCGTCCACGGCCTCCGCCGCGACGCGCAAGACGTAGCCACCGCTGCCGGATTCGAGGCGGACGCGTGGCCCGGACACATGTGCCGGGATCGCATTCAGCGCGCGGCGCAGCCCGCTCACGTACGTGTAGACGCTGTTCTGCACGCTGGCCGGTGCGGCGTCTCCCCACACTGCGCGGATGATCTCGTGCCCGGTCACGATTGCGCCCGCCCGCAACGCCAACAACGCGAAGACGGCCTGCTGCCGGGGTGCGCCCAGGTCTACCTTCGCGCCGGCGTATCGGAGGGACACTGCGCGCAAGAGCGTAATTTCGCAGAGTTCTCGATCGGCGTCCATCTCGCGCTCACCCCCTTGTCGAAGCTCACTCGTGTGAGGGAAACGGTAAGGCGAGCGCCGACGTGAGCGGCGGCGTTCGGCGTCGAAGCTTTGTGCTCAGCGTGCAACGTTCGTCCCGCCCTCAGTCTTCGGGGCGGAATTTCCCTCCCAGCGGGCGACGGACTTGACCCTCTACCCTTCTGCTGGGCTCGGCCCGAGGCGATTCGGTTCAACGCGGCCGAGTCGACCGCTCTCCGGCCGACCGGCCGCGTCCTCCAGACCCCGGTTGACCGCGAACCGAGCACCGGGTACATCGACCACAACGACGAGATGGATTCGCGCACGAGCGGCGCTGTGGCGATTCGATCCGCGATCCTCGGCGACGCCGGACGCGCTAGCGGCCCTCGGTCACCAGCACCCGAGCGACGCCGCTCGGCTGGGCGAGCCGATCGAGCAACGTTTCGGCCGCGTCGTCGTCGAGCTGGATCCGTAGCCCCTGGGACGTGCGGGTCGTCTGTACCTCGACCCCGAGGAGTTCGGCCGCGACCCGTAGCGTGGCTGCCCGTGCTCCGTTGGGTGCGCGCAGGGCGAACGTCGTCTTGGCGCCACGGATGAGGCCGTTGCTCAGCAGGGTCCCCCTCCAAAGCGCCGCAGCCGCCAACTCCGCGTCTGCAAGACCGCTCAGCCACCCGGCCCCAACGGCGAGTCGCTCCACCGCCGCGAGCAACGCCTTGCGGGCGGCCGCCGATTCAGGCCCGACGATGTTCGCCTCTCGGCCGGTGGCGTCGCGCCGCAGTCCGAGTTCGAACTCGTGAATCCGAAGCGGCACGCGTAGGGAAAACGACAGCAGCAGCAGCCGGCGCGCCGCCGCCGCCGACGCGACCGGCATCGGCCCGCTTCGTCGCGACAACCAGGTGTCGGCGCCTCCCCGAGGGGTCAGCAGGGCGGCCATCTCCACGACGTCGGCCTGCTTGTGCGTCGGGCTCGCCCATACGAGCAGGTCAAAGGATCTCCGGCCATACGACAACTGCATCCGCGTGGTGTCGCGGAGTGGGTGGATCAACTGCACTCCTACTGGTCGATCCCGGCGCTCTGAGCGGGCGGCCCGAGCCAGCATGTCCCGCCAGCGTTGCAGCGGTTCGGCCGACTCCGGGCGATGCCGTCAGCCGCACGCGGCCGGCCGGACAACGTAATGCCGCGGTCCATCGGCGCGGCCGCCGTCCAGCAAACCTCATGTGTGCTGCCGGTCGCCGCACAACAGGCTGGCTTTGCCCTTCGAGGCACGAACAGGGCAGCTAGGCGTACACGCGACGCCGCCCCGGGCGGCCCGGGCCCGACCGACTGCGCAGCGACCCGTCCGCGCGGACGGGTCGCTGCGCAGGGAACACCGGATCAGTCGCAGCGCCAGCTGCGCCCGCGGGCCGTGCTCGTTAACAGCAACAGGACTCCCGCCAGCAGCAGCGCGGCCCCACCGGCGACGAGCTTCCCAGTCGGCGCGCCGGTCGTGGCGGTGTGAGCTGCGGCCGGGACGGGAGCCTCCGTCGCACCGCCGGCCGACACGCCGCTGCAGGACGGTGACCACGTGAAGGTGTGGCTGAAGCGCGTTTGGCCGGCGATGACGTATCCCGCCTGGGCGCGCGCCTCAATCACGATTGTCGATCCGTCAACCGCCTCGTGGACACCTGCGGTCAGAACGGCTCCGGCGCTCTCGTAAACGACGCCGGGGACAGCGGGCACGGTAAAGCTTGCCCCGGCCGCTCCCTCTCCGACACATGCGTCCTCGGTGAACAGGACCGGCGAGACCCGCGCCCTCGCGCTGCACGTTGCAGCGGTGAAGGTGTGCGTGAACGTGGCGGGCCCGCGCAGGACGAACCCGTCATCCGCGGCCGCGGTGACGGTGAGGGTGCTGCCGATCGCGATCGGGTAGGTGCCCGCTGCCGCCGCCGTTCCGTCCACCGAGTACCGCACATGGGCGGTAGCGGGAATCGTGTAGCTGGACGACGGCGCCGGGTGGTTACCGTCGCAGGCCGACTCGCCGAACGTGGGCGCGACGGCCGCGACGTCGACGAGGCAGTCCGGCGTCGTCGGGGTGAACTGGTAGGTCACCTGCTGGTCGCCCTCGAAAAGGAATCCCTCGGCCGGCGTGGCGGTCACACTCACCAACGTGCCTGCGGTCGCGGGCACGTCGCCCGTCACCACGTCACCATCGATCCGGTACACGACGCCAGTGGTCGACGGGATATGGAGGACTGCGTGCGAGAACGTCCCTGGTCCGGTGCAGCCGGCCTGGGTGATCGCCGGCTCGACGGGTGTGGCGGCTTGCGGGCAGGGCGCCGTCGCCTGGTAGGTCACGGCGTACGTCGCCACGCTGTCGCTCTGCTTTCGGTAGCCGCTCAGGGCTCCCCACTCGTGCGTGTCCGGCTCGAGGATCGTGGCGGTCACGACGTCGCCGGACACCGTGTACCTCACCTCGTCGGTCGACGCGGGTGCCACGAAGCTGCCGGGCACGCTGTGCGTCCCGTCGCAGGACGGCTGGATGACCGCGGGTGCGACAGGCGACACCGGAGTCCGGCACGACTCCGAGGGCAGTTGGGCGGCCACCGTCACCTCGAAGGTCTTGCTGGTGCTGCCATCGGGGAAGGTATAGCCGGTGTCGGTGACGTAGATGATCGTGTAGTGGCCTGGGCCTTCGCCGGTGCGCCCTCCGCTGACAGAGACGTGGTCCCCCGGGGGCGCCACGGCGAGGACCCCGTCCTGAGTGCACGTCGGCGCCGACGCCGTGGGTGCGCCTGGGACGGGCACCCACACCGGGCAGTCCGACGTGTGTAGGTCGAAGGTCTGCGAGAAGGGCGCGGCGGCGTCGCCGTCCTGGTAGATGTATCCGCTCAACGTGTGATTGCCCGAGCCGGCCGGGAAGGTGCCCGAGCGGCTGAACGACTGGCCGAAGGAGCCGGTCACCTCCGCGCCGCCGTCGACGGAGTAGGCGAACGTGTTGTTCGACGTCGTGTCGTAGTTGGTGGCCCCGACCGACCACGAGGTGCACTCGACCGTGGCCGACGGGGTGTGGGCGCCCGCCTCGCCGGCCGGACCCATCACCGTCACCGACGCACCGATGACGACGGTGGCGAGGGTGGCCGCCCCCCGGCGCCGCCAACGCGAACGAGTCGACGCCACCCCGCTCGCCGGGCTTGGGTCGGTTCTGCGATGGACCAGCCCGGTGCGATGGCGTCGGTGCCGCGCGGATGTGTGGGACATGAATTCCTGCTTTCACGATGATCGGCCGCCGCCACAAACGGGACGGGTCCGGATGGGTACGGCTGGCACCGGTGCCTCGCGGCGCGGCTCGCTGCTCGACACGACGCGACGATCTGCCCGATGTTCAGTCCGAGTAAGGCTCCGGATCCCTCGTGGCTGTCGCCAGGGCCTCGAGACCCAATGCGCGCCCGTCCGGCTGTCTGTTCGTCGGGCCGGAGCAGCCCACTTGCACCCGATGGGCCGGTCGGGCACTGATCACGAGAAATGTCGGGCAATCATCAGCTTGCGGGGGCCGAGCGCGCGCTAGCGATGCCTTAATCGAGGCTCACCGATGATCGAGGCCCGAGCCAGATGAGCTGACGCCCGAGCCTCGTCGCCGGGTTTCGAGGCCGCGCAACCTCGATGCCGCGCTCGTGGCACCGAACAGTAGGTAGTCGTATGGCCGCAGCGTGGTCGAACAACCGCGGCGGCCCAACGGCGCACTTGGACAGCTCTCTGGGAGATGGTGACGTTGACCTTCCGGCCCCGTCCCGCGAATCGTGCCGCCCGGCTGGCGCGTCCGTATCGCTGGCCCGACGGGAGCGCCCGACGGCGCGAAGCCGCCCCCCGACCACACTCGGAAGCACGGTCATGACGGCTGCGGGGGCGTGGGACCACCCTGATCGGTTGGTCCAGAAGGCCGAAGTGCTCACTATCGACATGGTGGGCAAGTCGGCCTCCGCCGCGGAAGTGCGAGCACCCGACTCACCGTTCCGGGTGGCGGTCGCGGTGTCAGGCACCGTCGTCCGGACCGGCGTCATCGCGATGCTCACCAGCGGCGAGGCCACGCAGTCGTGGCTAAGCAACCTGCCGAGCGCCGGCGGGGTGCTAGGCGGAATGCTGGCGCACGCCCACGCCCTCGTCGCCGACAGCACGACATTGGCAGAGGCTGGCATCGATATCCGAAGGCTTCGAGCACTCACCGACCGGATGCGCGTCGTCCTTCTCACCGACGACCCTGCCGGAAGCCTGGCGTCGGTCCTGGTGGACACCAGCGGCTTGGCGATCTTCGACTTGCGTACCGTCCGAGCGGAGTTGCTGCGACGTGCCGTGGGCCTGCCGGTCCGCGCGCATCTCACCCAGGACTCTGACACGCCGAGTCGCACCGTCGGCACGGTAGCGCCACGCAACGCGGCACTCGGGACGACCTCGCCTGCCGACGGTGGCCTCGCGAGCTGCCCTCGGGTCCGGTTATCGCCGCGCGAGCGCGACGTCATGCGGTTCATCGCCGAGGGGAAGTCCAACGCTGACATCGCCCGCGAGCTGTGGCTAAGCGAGAAGACGGTGAAGAACCACATCAACCGGATCTTCGCCAAGCTCGAGGTCTCCACCCGCGCGCAGGCGATCGTCCTCTGGCTGTCCGCCGCGGACGAGACGCGACCTGCGCCGCAGCTGTTCGTCCGACGTGGTCGGCCGCCGAGATTGACGTTCGTCTGACCTCAAGGCGACCACCAACCGCCGCTGCTGGAACTGCGCCGACCGACGACGGCTCCTAGAACCCGCCACCTCGGGCGGCCGACCACGTGCCACACGAATGCGCAAACGAGTTCCTGCAGGCGGAGAGCCGCGACCTTGAGAGGGCGTGCTGCTGCCCGGTGGATGGCGCTTGTCACTACCGTCCAGGACGTCAGCGCGGCTACGGGCGGGCTGTATCTGACGGCCGGGAGGGATACCCGGCCGGCCACGCGACGAACCAGCCCGCGAGGACGTCAGCCGAGCACTTCGCATCTCTCAAGGATCCATGGAGATCTTCTTGAGGTCGCTATCCAAGACTCGACGTGGAACCACCAGCCGCCCGAAAAACGGGCATGCGAGTCCCACAGGAGCCTGCGAGGAGGCGAGATCCGTGCGACGAGTTCGAGTAGCGGTCGAGGCACCGGATCCGATCACCCTGTCCGGCTTGTCGGCCCAGTTGCACGGACGTCCGGAGATCTCGACGGTCATCGGCGCCGACCCCACCGAGGTGGACGTCCTCGTCCTGTGCACCGATTCCGTGACCGCGGAGGTCGTCCGGCGGCTCCGCGCGCAGGCTCCGGAGACTCGGATCCGCACCGTGCTGATCACCTGTGAGGTCCGCCACGAGGATGTCCTGTCGCTCGTCGAATGCGGCGTGGTCGCCGTACTGCCGCGCCAGCACACCACGCCGGACCGATTGATCCGGGTCGTGCTCGGCGTCCGCGACGGTCACGCCGCCTTTCCGCCGGACCTACTGGGCTCGTTACTGCAGCAGGTGACTGAACTCCAACAACTTGCACTGGGCGCGGGGCTCACCCCGGCCGGATTGTTGGAGCGTGAGCGGGACGTCCTGCGCCTGCTCGCCGAGGGCTTCAGCACGGCGGAGATCGCGGAGAAGCTCTCGTACTCCGAACGGACCGTGAAAAACATCCTGTACAGCGTGTTGTCGCGCCTGCGCGTCCGCAATCGCTCGCACGCCGTTGCGGCGGCGATACGGGCCGGCGTGATCTGAGACGCGGTCACTCATGATCCGGCATGGTCGGCCGATCGATCGCGGTCCCGACGCACGAGCGCGGGGCGCGGGCGTCGCGGCAAGGACGGTAACAACATCCGGGCAACTCCGCCCGGGGCGTTCGGGCAACAACAGAAGATCAACTGATCAGACGGTCGCGAGGGTGTTGTGATTTGCCCAGAAGCAGCGATACGCCAGCGCCAGATCTTGCGAGGCGCACGTCGTTGGGAATCGAGGGCCAAGTAGATGTACCACCGACCTGCCGCCACTAACGGGAACGCAGCCGGCTCCGGCGCCGATGTCTACCTGCGTCCGGTGCGCGTGATCATCTCCAGCCGCGATCTGCTGGTGCGAAACGGGGCGCGCTTCATCCTCGAACAGCAGCCGGGAATTCGAGTGCAGGGCGAGGCGACGGGCCTCAAGGAGACTTACGAGCTTGCGCTTCGCTCACGGCCCGACGTGCTAGTGCTCGGGCTCGGCGCGGTCAACCGCGCGCATCTCGATGCTCTTCCTCACTTCGCCGCAGTGTGCCGGGTCATCGTGCTCATGTCCCGCGTCGATGAGGATTTGGAAGTCGAGGCGGTCCGACGTGGCGCGTCGGCGGTCCTGCGCCGGGACGTCCTCGATCCGCAGAAGTTGAGGGCCACGGTCCGGGGCGACGCGTCGCCCCCGGACAACCTCTACGAACTTCCGTCGCGCACGGTCAGCGGCAAGATGGCCCAACGCACTGGCGGCTGCACGCAGGCTTCTCGTTCCCCGGCAGCCACGACGCCTCAGCGCTCAGCGGAGTCGCTTTCCCCGCGCGAGGTCGAGGTAATGGAGCTGATCGCGCGCGGCTTCCGCAACGGTGACATCGCGCAGACGCTTCAAGTGAGCGAGAAGACAGTGAAGAACCACATCAATCGAGTGTTCGCGAAGCTGCAGGTCGACACCCGTGCCCGGGCCATCCTCATCTGGCTCGGCTACGGCGGGGCCAGCCCCGGCACCACGGGCTGAGGAGACCGGCGCGCGCCAGCGCGCGAATCCCCCTCAGGTACGCAGGGACACTTCTGCGGGCGAAAAGGGGAAAGCCTCGATCGCCGGGAGTACTCCGCGGCGCCGACCGCGGGACACTAGCCAGGGACGAGGGCGAGCTCACGCTAATGGCGCTCCCCCACGCCAAACCCCTTCGGCGCAGTGCCGCCCTCGTCCCCTTCACACCACGAGGAATCACCGTGACTACCGTCGAACCATCTCGTCCCAGACTCATCGTCGAGTTCGACTGCCGCAACTGCCGCTACCGGGTCGTGCGCACCGAACAAGGCTGGGTCCACGCGGTCACCCGTCATCCGAGCTGCGGAGGCGGCAAGATCGCAGAGCCGGTAGGCGTCCGCGACATGTAGCGCCCTGCGGGGCGCGGCACATTCTCCCGCCCAAAAAGCAGCAGGCAGGGCAGCCGCCAGCCGAAAGCCACCGCCCGCGAGCCGCAGCTGCGCGTCGACGCCAGAACGCGCTCTGCTCGCCTTCGGTGTACCGACGCACCCGTTGACTCAGACATCCGGGCAAAGCCCCGTCCGCTACCAACTTGTGTGTCACCGCAGGCCTCACACTCGATCCGCCACCACGCCGCGGCCGCGGGCCGCGCACCGTCGACCTTCCAGGACTCCCATGACCAGCTCGACAAGCGTTGCCACAGCCGCGGCCACCGCGGAACTGCTCCCCGCCGCCGCAGCCGCAGCCGCAGCCGCAGAGGACTACGTTCGCGTCAAGGAATCCGCGCTGCAGGCGCCGCCGGTGCCCCAGGCATCGCTGCTTTCGCAATCCGACGCGGACCCCGATCGTGTGTGGTTTCGCGACGCGGTCTTCTACGAAGTGCTGGTCTCCTCCTTCCGCGACGGCAACGCTGACGGCATCGGTGACCTGATCGGCCTCACCGAGAAGCTGGACTACCTGCATTGGCTCGGCGTCGACTGCCTCTGGTTGCCGCCCTTCTACCCATCCCCCTGGCGCGATGGCGGGTACGACGTCGCGGACTATTGCGATGTTCATCCCGACGTCGGGACGCTGGCCGACTTCGTTGAGCTTGTCCGCGCAGCCCACGACCGCGGCATCAGGGTGATCATCGACTTCGTCATGAATCACACCTCCGACCGGCATCCGTGGTTCCAAGCATCCCGGCAAGACCCGCATGGCCCGTTCGGCGACTTCTACGTATGGTCGGACACGGACACGTCCTATGCTCAGGCTCCGATCATCTTCCCGGACGTTGAGACGTCGAACTGGACCTTCGATCCCGTTCGTAAGCAGTACTTCTGGCATCGCTTCTACAGCCACCAGCCCGACCTCAACTACGAGAACCCAGCGGTGCAGGAAGCGATCTTGAAGGCGATCACCTTCTGGCTAGAGCTCGGCATTGATGGTTTCCGCCTGGACGCGGTGCCCTACCTCTACCAAGAGGAGGACTCCACTTGCGCGCACCTGCCACAAACGCACGCGTTTCTCAAGCGGGTCCGAGAGACGGTCGATGCGATCAAGCCCGGCTGCGTGCTGCTCGCCGAGGCGAACGGCTTCCCGGGCGACGTCCGCGAGTACTTCGGCGACGGTGACGAGTGCAACATGGCGTTCAACTTCCCGCTCATGCCTCGGCTGTTCATGGCGCTCCGGCGCCAATCGCGCCAACCGATCGTCGACATCCTCAACGAAACTACGACACTGCCGGCCGGCTGCCAGTGGGCGACGTTCCTCCGCAACCACGACGAGCTAACACTCGAGATGGTGACCGACGAGGAACGCGAGTACATGCTTGCCGAGTACGCCGAGGACCCTCGGATGAAGGCGAATATCGGCATCCGCCGGCGGCTGTCGCCTTTGCTGCGAAATGACCGTCGTCAGCTCGAAATCCTCACCGCCCTACTTCTCTCGCTGCCCGGTACTCCCGTCCTGTACTACGGCGATGAGATCGGTATGGGCGACAACATCTGGCTCGGCGATCGGGACGGCGTGCGTACGCCCATGCAGTGGTCGCCGGACCGGAACGCCGGGTTCTCCAAGGCCGATCCCGGGCGTCTTATTAGGCAGCCCGTGATGGACGCAGTTTTCGGGTACCAGTCAATCAACGTGGAGGCGCAGGAGCGCAACCCGTCCTCGCTTCTGCACTGGACGCGAATGATGATCGCAACTCGCAAGAGCCATCCCGCTCTCGGTCTGGGCGACTACCGCACAATCGCTGGCACGAACGAGCGGGTCTTCGCCTTCTCCCGGACATTCGGCGACGACATCGTGGTCTGCGTGAATAACCTCAGCCCGCATCCGCAGGGCACCGAGCTCGATCTCGGCGCGTGGGGCGGCCACCGGCTCGTTGAGCTCTTTGGCGGGTACGAGTTCCCCCGTGTCACCGAGGTGCCGGTGCAGGTAACCCTGACCGGCCATGGGTTCCTGTGGCTACGCCTCATACCGTCTGCCTCGACGGCCGCCGACGGGCCACTGCCCTCGCTTTGGAGCCCGCGTTGACCTTCTTGAGCAGGGGACAGCATGGCTAGCTGACAGTCGGAATATCTTCGTGTGGAGTGCGGACTTCGCTGGCAGCGCTGCATGGTTCTCGTCTACGAACGCCGGGGTGGGCGTTACCGGAATTCGGCGAGCCCGGGTTGGCCGAGCGAACCTGACGGCCCGCACGGATCGCAGGAACTCACGCTGGGCGACGACATCCACGCGGCGACCCATCAATGTCCGACGACCCGCCGGTCGAGGCCGGTGCGGGATCGGCCGTCTGCTCGGCTTGCCATCCTCGACAGGTTCACCGCGTGCAGCCCCGCCGCCCCATAACTCAACCGCGCGCAACGCATCCGCTTAGCCGTCATGAAGACCGCCCGGGCGATCTGATACACCGAGGCGTGAGGAGTTCAGCGGGATCCGACGGCGGCCGACTGACGCATCCACGGTCGGGTCTCGGGCGCCCGGAACGCGCGCGGCGGTTGTCGACGACTAGATCCGGCTGGGCAGCAACGGGTTCGCGCGGAACGCGGAAACGTACGGACGCCGCGGGCGGGTGATGGCGGCGAGCCCGCGAATTCTTGCCGGGCACGACATCAACTTCACGAGTGCTCGCCAACAATGCCGCCCCGACCGGCGGCACGCCCGCGTCTCGCACCTCGAGGGCCAGGACGGGTTAGAGCGCCCTACCGACGCGGCCAGCCCCGACACGGAGGCTCATCGACGCCTGCAGGCGGGCGACCCCTCATTGCCGAGGGGTCCTCGCTGAAAGTGCGTTGTCGACCTCGCGGCGGCAACAGTCCAGGACCGCTTCGGCCAACGCGGCGCCTCGCGTACCCAGCTGGCTGCTGTAGCGCGCGATCACTCGCCTCTCGCGCTGCAGGTCGACGCGGGGACGCCCGGCGCGGACCCGCGCCGCCTGGAGCAGCGCGGTCAGCGCTGCACGCTGAGTCACCGCCGTGGCGATCACATCGTCGATGTCGTCGAGCGCCTCACGCACCCGCGCGACATCCGGTTCGGCCAGGGCGGCGGCCACGGCGGCGCTTGAGGGATCGGGGTCACATGCAGCAGCCGTTGCCGGGGCGTCGACAGCATTCATGGTCGTTAATGTTCGAGCAGCGAGTGCTCGAGGCGCCGCGACAGTTCGCTTCGATCGACCTCGCCCGCCGCGGTTGAGGGCAGGGCGTGGACGAATCGGATGAGATCAGGAAGAGCGTGAAGGGCGACGTCGCGTCGACGCAGGTGCTCGACGAGATCCCGTCGGGTAGGCGGACCGCCGCGCGGCACCACGAAGGCGCAGCTTCGCTCGCCCAGTACGGCGTCAGGGAAGCCCACGAGCGCCGCCTCGCGCACGTGCGGATGCGCGCACAGATGCGTCTCCACCTCTGCTATCGGCACCACCTCGGCTCCCCGGCGAATGACGATCGGGCCGGCGATCCCGCATTGCGTCTCCTCGATGCTGGCCCTTTCCCCGAGCACGCCGTTGTCCACATTTCTCATCGGCCTCGTGCCGCCTCCCGAACACCGCCGGCAGACCGACGGAACGCGCCCTGCACGGCCCGGTGACTCATCGGTCGGCGCCGACGAAGGATCTGCGTTCATCAGGCATGCGCACAGCAGCGACGCTAACCAAACCCCCCTTTCGACGACACGGCCCGCGGGCCCAGGGCGTGGCGGACGGGATGGGCCTGTGGAGGTGAATCGTGACTCATCCCAACCAGCCAGCGGCCAACTAGAGGGTGCAGTGCGCTTTCGGGCAACGGACAGACGACCCGCGGGCAGTCATCCGCTTCGCGCGTGTGGCCACCGTGAGCCAGCCGTTAGATTCACGTTGCCTCGTTCGTCGAGGGGGTAACCGCGGATGGGACAGAAAACCGGCACGGTCACGTACGCGCCGGCCTGACCATGAACGCATGAGGGATTCGCGAGCGCCGGGTCGGGCCGTGGTAGCGGTCGGGGGGCCGCCACGTCCAGGCCCGGCGCCGCGAGCTCTCCGGCCGTTAGTCGATGATCCAACAGTCCTCAAAGTCGACTGCCACCACGAGATCCGCCGACACCTCGACGGAGACGGCGTAGCCATCCACGGCCACCACCGAGCCGGCCAGAGGCGTGCGCATTGTCGGCGAATCGACGTGGGCGCGCTTGCCGACCAGCGCCTCCGGCGGCGAAGCCATGGTCTTCCTTCGGCGGGCTAGCAGCACATACCAACTATCGACGTCGCACCCGCACTGGGCACGTCGGGAGCCACTCCTTGCCCGTGCATTCTCGGCAGCCGTGCCCGCTTCTTCCACACCACGGGCACCGGGCAGCAGACCTGTCGATCCTCCCGAACCGACGATTGCGGGTGGCGGATCATGACTCCCGTCGGACCGGTCGCGCTTGACATCCGTCCACGCACGCGTGGTTGCGATGGGCAGCAAAGTCAAGAAACGAGGGCAACGATGCGCGTCGACCCAGGGGAGGACCATGCGGCGCTGCATAGGGTACGCCTCTACTGGTCCCCGTACCGGATTCCCCGACCCGATCCTCTCTACCGGATCCCGTGCCGGGACTCCCGTACTGGATCCCTCATTGGATTCCTGGCGTCATGGGAGGAGTTGGCCGATGGCGGCGACAACCAGCCCCACGCACGCCCATCCCGACATGGCCTGGGTTCTCTGCCTGTCGTGCCGATCGCTGATCTTCAGGCTCACGACACGGCCGGGGTCGCACGTCTGCGCCGCCTGCGGCTGGACGCGGGCCACGGCTGAGACCGACCCGCCCCCAGGCGCCCGCACTTCTCACGCTTCAGGGTGACCGCGGCACGCCGGTTCGACACATAGCCAGTCGCCCACGAGCGAGGCGACGGACGAGACCGAGGTGCCCGATCAACCATTGATCGGCGGTACTAACGGGCATGACCACCCGAGCAGGCGTAGGGGCTCGACCGGGCCCGGACCGGCTCAGTTCACATTCGACCGCCCGCCGAGTGCCAGACCATCGGCCCCGACGCTGCCCTTTCAACGCACCGGTCGCCGGTTGAGGCCTCCGCCGGGCGCGCAGTCGCACAGGACCCGCGCGGCGCTCTCCGATAGCTTCGGCGCGAGCGCGCCGCTGGAACCTCCGCCCCGGCGAAGGCATCCACGGCGTTGACGCAGAAATACGCGACGATCTCCATGTGCCTGGGCAGGCCAAGTCGGCGACGAGCTCTCGCTAGTCGAGAAGTTCATCCAGTGGACGGCGCGCCCCTCCGCGCGGACAAGGAGCCGGAGGTTCTCTACTCGATGCCCCGCCCCCCTTATGCCCGGCATCCTAGGGTCCTTGATCTTGGTCGTCTCGACGATGAGATCGGCAGCGGCGACCAGCGCAGGGTCGGCGCGCCGGTCGGTGATGACGCGATGCTGCCGGCCCAGGGCGGCGCGCCAGCGTGTCGAGGACGTCGGCCACGTCGGCCCACCGCGATTTCGTTCTGCGCCACGGCGTGATGCCCCCAGGTCGCCACCACAACCGCATCCGTGGTCCCAGGTGGCGGCTTACACGTCGACAGTCGAGTGTCCGGCCTCGTGCGGATGCAGGAGTTGACGTGGCGCCTGCCGTTGCCGTCGCGCTCGAGGTCTCCGACAAGCGACTGCTTCAACTATGGGGCTCTTCAACGCGACTTCGCGATGCAAGGCGGCTACGAGGTAGGGCTCTTCTTCGAGCTTGAGCGACCCGCGAGGCACCGTGGACGGCAGCCGCCACTAGCCCGCCACGCGAGAACAGGGCCAATGTCAAGCCAATTGGGGCGAAAGTGCTAACTTCCCGGATCATCGTGGCATACCGGGCGGTTGGTTTCTATCATCTCCCCATGCATGACGCTGACAGGGCCACGCTGCGGGTTGACGTTCTGGGATCGCTACGAATCTGCGTCGGTGACGTCGTGAGGACGCCGACCGCGGCCAAGCAACGCAACGTACTGGCCATGCTGGCGCTCGGCGCCGGGGAGATCGTGTCCGCCGCCGAGTTGCGAAGGGAGCTCTGGGGCGAGGCCGCGCCCCGCACTGCCCGCACGACACTGCACGTCTACATCAGCCAACTGAGACGCCTGTTCGCCACTGCGATGCGTGAGAGCGCGGCTACGGTAACTGACCCGAAGGACGTGATCGTCACTCAGCCAGGCGGGTACCGACTCAACGGTGACCTGGTGAGAGTGGACGCCCACGAGTTCGAAACGCTGGCGGCAGCCGGCCACCGCGCCCGCGCCGTCGACGACTACGCGGCCGCCGCAGAGCATTTCGGTGAGGCGCTTGCGTTGTGGCGGGGCCGCACCCTTGTCGACCTCACACCGGGTCCCGTCCTCCGGGTACAGGTCGACCGCCTAGAAGCCGGGCGGCGCAGCGTCCTGGACCGCCGCATCGATGCTGACCTGCGCATCGGACGCCACTACGAGCTGCTGGGCGAGCTAGCCGGTCTCGTCACCCGCTACGGCACTCACGAGGGATTGCACCTGCAGCTGATGGTGGCGCTGTCGCGCGCCGGCCGCCGTGACGAGGCCATGCGCGTATATCGCACGCTGCACCGGCGCCTAGCCAACGTCGGGCTGCGGCCGTCGATCCGAGCGCGAGGAATCGTCCACGACCTGCTGTTATCGGCAGCTTCCGGTGGCGAGGGTAACCGGAACCGGCTCACGACCCAGTGAGCTGTCATCGCAGGTGCTGTCGAAGACTCGGTCAGCGTTCACGCGGCCCGGACATCTCGTCCACAGCTGCGAGGACGCGGTCCAGCCGGCGCCGCGGGACGAGGCCGGGCAGGATCGTGTGCCACATCACGCGCAACCGTTGCTGCAGATCTGCCCGATCGGCCAGCACCTGCGAGCTCAGCTGAACGCCTGTGAAGGATGCCACGATGAATTCCGCAGCGGCGCGCTGATCGACCTCGACGCGGAGGTCGCCGTGCCGGGCCGCCCCGTTGAGCGCCTGCTGGGTAACGGCGATCCACCGCTCGTACGCCGAGCGGGACGGGTTGCTGAACGTGCCCTGTTCGATGACTAGCCGGATGCTCGCGCGGACCCGAACGTCGGACTGCAGCCGCGAGGCAAGCGCAAAACTTAGGTCGATGATCGTGCCCAGACCGACGTCGTCGACGTGCGCGTCGTCCCAGAAGGCGAACTGTTCCTGCATCAGGGCCGCAGCAAGATCCCGCTTCGAGCCGAAGTGGAAGTAGAGAGCTCCTTTCGTCAGCTCGGCGCGGGACAGGATGTCCGACAGCGTCGTCCCGTCGTAGCCGCGCTCGTCGAAGGTCGACGCGGCGGCATCCAGGATCGCCGACCGCGTTCGCTCTGCCCGTTCCTGGCGTCCCAAGTGCGCTCCTACCGACAACGTTTGTATGAACAGGTGTTCCCCGGCGCGAGGATGGCGAGCCGCCGCTAAAGCCGTCATTGAAAAGTACAAGCCCGTCGATAGTGTCCGGCGCAAGGACGGACAGGACGTCCGCTCTGTTATGGAGGCGAGCCCTGAGCGTGTCGACTCCGCAATGCCGACCGATCAGTGCGGACAATCTCGGTCCGAGCCTGCGCGACGCACGGCGTTTCGGCCTGTTCCAGCAGACGGTTCCCCGCCGACTGGTGCACCGGACGGCTGTCGCCGAGGTCTTTGTCACGGGGCTGAGGCAAGTCTCGGACGCGCTGTTCCACGTTGCCGGGCAGTGGCCTCGCACCCACGCGTACTTCGAGATTCGCAACGGCCGCCGGCACGACCCCTTCTTGTTCTTGGAGACGATCCGGCAGGCTGGTCTTCTGGTCGCGCATACCGGGCTCGGCGTTCCGGTCGGCCACCAGTTCCTCTTCCATCGCAACTCCTACACTGTCGACCCGCGTGGGCTCGCGTGCGGCGATCGACCAGTGGAGGTGCTGATCGCTGTCAGCGTGCCACCGCGCTCTGAGCGGCGGACTGGGCGCCGGCAGATGACTTTCAGCTGCACGCGCGAGGATGCCCACACCGGTTCGGCTGCCGTGGCATGGAGCGCAGTGTCACCGGCGGTCTACGCCCGCATCCGTGGTGGGCGCCCAGCTCCTTCGCCGACGCCCCAGCCGCGACCCGTGGCCGCCGAGCTTGTCGGGCGCCGGCGTGGCGAGGATGTGGTCCTGTCCCCCACTGACGACCCGCGCGCGTGGCTGCTGCGCATCAACCATGGGCACCCGGTGATGTTCGATCATCCGGTCGACCACGTCCCCGGCATGGTGGCGATGGAGGCGGTGCGACAAGCCGCCATGCTTGCCACGGGCCGCCCGAGCGCCGTGGCGCGCAGCGGCACGTTCGCGTTCCACCGCTACATCGAGCTCGACCGGCCCTGTGTCGTGTCCGTCGATGCGACCGGTGCGACCGGCAGAATCCGGGTGCGGCTCCGGCAGGGCGGGCAAACGGTCGGCGACTGCGCGCTCGACTTGCACACCGATGAGTGAGCCCGTCGTCTTGGTCACCGGAGGTACCGGCTTCGTCGGCTCGGCCGTCGTGCAGCGCCTTCGTCGCCGGCGTTGCCGGGTGCGCGTGCTGACCCGGCAGCGTTCGAACCTGCCCGCAGGGGTCGAGCGCGCGGCCGGGGACCTTGCCGACCCATTGGCCGTCCGCGCCGCAGTGGATGGCGCGGAGGTCGTCATCCACCTCGCCGCGCACATCGGCCCGTCGGAGCAGCGATGCGCGCAGGTAAATGATCGCGGCACCGGGCATCTGGTCGACGCCGTCCGCCGCGCCGGCGCGCACCGCTTGGTGCAGCTGAGCACGACCTCGGTCTACGGCAGCGGGTGCCACCGCGGCGTAGGAGAGGACGTCGTGCCCGCGCGGCCGGAGTCGGCGACTAGCCGCACCCGCCGGGCCGCCGAGTTGCGCGTGCTGGACGCCGGCGGCACCGTGCTGCGGCCGCATCTCGTCTACGGGGCCGGCGACCGCTGGTTCGTCCCAGCGGCGCTGGCGCTGGTCGGGCGCGTCGGCGGCTGGATCGCCGGCCGCTCCCCCATGGCCTCCGTCGTCGCCGTCGATGAGCTGGCGCGACTCATCTGCGCAACCGGTCTGGACGACGGCCCGCCGCCCGGCGTGTACCACGCGCACCACCCCGAGCCGGTCGCATTGCGCGACTTCGTCGGCCGGGTGGCCGGGCACATCGGCCAAGTCCTTCCCAGCCGTGAGTTCCCGGCAACCGAGCACCGCCAGCTCGCTCGAGAGCTTCTTCCGTGGCTCACTGACCACCAGTACGACCTCTTCGCCTCCGATCACTGGTACGACAGCACCCGTGTGTGGCAAGCGACGCAGCTTACCCCGCCCCCGCACCCAGCCGGCGACCTCGGCCGGGCCGTTCGGTGGTACCGCGGTTACCTCCCGCAGGCGAGTAGGGATGCTTGACCTCGGCGCGCTGCGGGCGCTGCACACAGTCGCCGCCTGCGGCTCGATCAGTGCAGCCGCCGGGCCGATGCACCTCACGACGTCGGCAGTCTCGCAGCGCCTCGCCAAGCTCGAGCGTGCGGTCGGACAACCGTTGCTGGAGCGGCATGGCCGAGGCGTCCGGCTGACCCCGGCCGCTCAACTGCTCGCCGAGCACGCCGAGCGCATCCTTTCTCTCGTCGATGTCGCGGAGGCCGAGCTCGAGGGCCACCGCGGCTCCGTCACGGGACGGATGTGCATCGCCGGATTCCCGTCCGCGGCACGGGGTATCGTCACGCCGGCCCTGGCCGAGTTGCGCAGGCGCCACCCGCGGCTCGACCTCAAGCTGGCCGAACTCGAGCCGGACCGGTCGCTACCCGGCGTTCTGCGTGGCGATGTGGACGTCGCGGTCATCCAGGACTGGTTCAACCGGCCGCTCACCCTGCCTACCGGGCTACGCCGGGCCGAGCTGCTCGAGGACGTCGCCGAGGTCGCCCTGCCGGCGACTCACCGGCTGGCGGCACGGACGACCGTCGACCTCGAGCAGCTCGCGCACGACGACTGGGTGAGCTGGCCGGCCGGCTCCGGCTGCCACGACTGGTTGCAGCACACGTTGCACGGCTACGGAGTCGCGCCGAAGATCATCCACACCGCCGAGGAGCACGCCACGCAACTCGCACTGGTCGCAGGCGGCTTCGGCGTCGCCGTCATGCCAAAGCTCGGCCGCGACACGCTGCCCCATGGGGTGCGCATGGTCGCAGTATCACCGACGCTGACCCGGCACGTCTACGCAGTGTGGCGCAGCGAGGCAGACCGCCGGCCCGCCGTCGGTGCCGCAGTGCGGGCCCTTGCGGCGGTAGCGAGCGGGGCTCAGGGCACTAGTACGAGCTTGCCGATAGAGCCGCCGCCCTCCAGCGCGGCGTGAGCGGCTGGGGCATCGCTGAGGCGGTACTGCGCGGGCGGCCGTACCCGCAACTGCCCACTCACCAGCGCGTGCAACACCGCTTCCGCGCGCGCACACAGCTCGTGCCGGTCGGCGATGTAGTGGTCGAGGTTCGGCCGGAGCAGCGACACCGAGCCGGCGAGATTAAGCCGCCGCAGGTCGAAAGGCGGCACGGCGCCGCCGGCCTGGCCGAAGACGACAAGGACCCCGCGCCGTCGCACCGCGGCCAGGCTGGCGTCGAAGGTGGGGGCGCCGACCCCGTCGTACACGACATCGACGCCTGCGCCCTCGGTGAGCGCGCGGACCCGCTCGGCGAGGTCGGCGCCGCCGTAACGGAGCACCTCGCCGGCCCCGGCGGCACGCGCCGCATGCTCCTTCGCCGCCGTCGACACGACGCCGATCACCTCGCCGCCGGCTGCCGTGATCGCCTGCGTCAGCAGCAGGCCGACGCCCCCGGCGGCCGCATGCACCAACGCCACGCACCCGGGGCGCACGGCGAAGGCGTCGGTGGTTAGGTAGTGCGCGGTCATCCCCTGAAGCAGCGTGGAGGCCGCCGCGACCGCGTCGACCTCGTTGGGCAGCGGCACGACGCGCGATGCCGGGACCCGAGCCTGCTCGGCGTAGGCACCGGGGACGTTAACCCACCCGACGCGGTCGCCGATGCCGACCTCCGTCACCTCGGCGCCACGGCCGATGACCCGGCCGGCCCCCTCCATTCCGCCGACGAAAGGCAGCGGGGTCGGGTAGGTGCCGCTGCGCTGGTAGACGTCAATGAAGTTGACGCCCGCCGCCTCCACCGCGACGACGACGTCGTGAGGCCCTGGGGCCGGATCTGGGAGCACGGACTCCACGAGCGCATCGGGGCCGCCCGGCCGCCGCACGACGAGCGCCCGCATCGTCAGGCGAGCGCGGCGAGGTCGTCGAACTGCTCAGTGGAGAGCATCAGCTCGCAGGCCGCGAGATTCTCCTCGAGGTGCGCCCTGCTCGAGGTGCCCGGGATCGGGGCCACGACGGCCGCTCGGTGCAGCAGCCACGCGAGGGAGACCTGGGCCGGCGAGGCGTCGAGCTCCTTCGCGATCCTGATCACGACCTCGTCGGCGAGCACCTTGCCGCGGGCGACGGGCGACCACGGCACGAACGCGATCCCCTCGCGCGAGCAGTAGTCGAGGACCGCCTCGTGCCGCCGGTCGCCCAGGTTGTAGAGGTTCTGGACGGCCGCGACGTCGAAGGTCCGACGGGCCTGCTCGATCTGCTCGACCGAAACCTCGGACAGCCCGATGTGCCTAATCCGCCCCTCATCCTGCAGCTGCCGCAGAGCGCCGAACTGGTCTTCGGCCGGCACCGCCGGATCGATGCGGTGCAGGTAGAAGAGCGGCAGGCAATCCAACCTCAGACGCCGCAGGCTCAATTCGGCCTGTTGGCGCAGGTACTCCGGCCGGCCGAGGGGTACCCATTGCGTCGGGCTCGGCCGGCTCTGGCCCGCCTTCGTCGCAAAGACGAGTTCGTCACCGTAGGGGTACAGGGCATCGGCCAGGAGCTCCTCGTTCGTCCCGGGCCCGTATGAATCCGCGGTGTCGATGAACGTGACACCGAGTTCGACTGCCCGGCGCGCGACGCGCATCGCCGCTTCCCGATCCGCAGGCCACCCCCACACTCGTGGCCCGGTCAACCACATGGCTCCGAAGCCGAGGCGGCCGACCTGCAGATCTCCGATGTCGACATGCGTGGACACGAGACATACCTCTTTCCTCATGGTGCGGTGGACATGGTGAGCTGCAGCTCGTGCAGCCACTCCGGGTGCGCAGTCGAACGGCCGCGGACGATGTCGCTGTACTCGCGGTCGAGTGCGACCGCCAGCGGGCCCATTTGCCCGGAGCCGACCGGCAAACCGTCGATTGTGGTTATAGGCAGGATCTCCCAGGCGGTTCCGAGGAAGAACAGCTCGTCGGCGAGATAGAGCTCGCTGCGATCGACCATGCGCTGCTCGACCGGTACGCCGAGGTCAGCGCACAGCCGGAGTGCGGTGTCGCGAGTGATGCTGTCGAGGACGCTGCTCGACAGCGACGGGGTGATCAGGACCCCATCGCGGACCAGCGCAATGCACGCCGCGGACCCTTCGCTGACCTGGTGTCGATCGTTGAGCAGGACCGGCCAGTCGTGCCCGTTCGTGCGCGCCTCGATCAGCGCGAGGCGGCCGTGGTGATAGTTGGCGAACGCCTTTGCCCGCGGTGGCGCGCTGGCCTCTCCGACCCGGATCCAGGTGCTCACCGCCGCGCGGCAACCGCGTTCGGTGCCGAGCAGCGTGGTGAACGGCCAGCTGTCGATGATCACCTCGCTGGGCGCCCCGGCCGCCACCATCAGCTCGCGGACCAGACCTTCGGCGAAGGTCCACGGCCGGATATAGGTGTCGCCGCGCCAGCCGTTGGCCCGCAACAGCTCGATCACAGCGTGGCGCAGCTGCTCGAGATCGTAGGGGAGATCGACGCGGCAGATGCGAGCCGACTCCCGCAACCGGCGCAGATGGTCGTCGAGGCGGAACAGCAGCAACCGCTCGCCGTCGTCGCTGCGATAGGCCTTGATGCCCTCGAACACGCCGGCCACGGACGCGTGCCCGACAGCGGTGACGTGCACTGTCGCGCTCGCCCACGGATGCAGCTCGCCGTTGCGCCAGATCCACGCCGGGTGTTCGGTGCCGGTCGCGAGTGCGTTGTTCACCGGGCCGCCGTCCGCTCCGCCGACAGCACGAAATGCGTCAGGCACGGAAGGACGAGGTCGGCGGCGCCCAATGACGCCGGGTCGCCAACGTGGCCAGGCACGGCCACACACCGCACGCCTGCCGCCTTCGCGGCCGCGACTCCGGCGGCCGAATCCTCGAAGGCCACCGCATCCCACGCGGCGACGCCGGCGAGGTCCAGAGCCCGCAGGTAGAGGTCGGGGGCCGGCTTCGCCGCGGTCAGCTCACCGGTGACGAGCAGGTCGAAGCGTGCGCGCACGCCGAGGCGGTCGAGGTGGTGAGCCACCCACTCCCACCGGGAGTTGCTGACGACTATGCGGGTGAAGCCGAGTTCAGCGGCGGCATCCAGCAGCGCGATGACGCCGGGACGGACCGGCTCGGCATCGGCGAGCCAGCGCTTCAGCTCCGAGCGCAGGCGCAGCTCGGACCTGGCCAGCGGCCGCTCGAGCCGGCGTGACAGGTCCGCCTCCGCCACCTCATGTCCGGCCGCGTGCCCGGACATCAAGCGCCACACGCTGTCGGGGAACTCGTAGCCGAAGTAGGCGTAGAGCCTTTCCCACGACGAGCGCGCGGCCCGCTCGGTGTCACAGATCAACCCGTCGAAGTCGAGCAGTACGGCGTGCGCCCTCACCCGATCACCTCCGTCGCCAGCCATTCCGCCGCATCGACCGGGCCCAGCAGGTGGCGGAGGTACTCGCTCGTGAACAATCCCTTGGGGTCGAGCCTGCGGCGCAGCTGGGCGAACGCGCTCCACTTCGGGTAGCGCGGCGCCAGCACGTCGGCGTCCGCCGTGTGCGCCTTGCCCCAGTGCGGCCGCCCGTCGTGGGCGCGCATGACGGACTCCACGACGCGCAGCAGCTCGGTGTACCGGGGGTGCCTCGGCACCGTCAGGTTCACGTAGCCGGTGGTGCGTCCGAACGCGGGGCTCAGCGGCGCGTCGTCAGCGGCACCGACGCGCAGGAGCACCGAGTAGGGCGAATGCAGTGACGTCCTCTCCAGCGCCCGCCGAAGCTCCCGCAGCGCCGGAGCCACCGCCTCCAGGGCCAGCGCATGTTCGAGGGCGACGAAGCGCACCGGCTGCGGGAAGGTGAAGACGTGGTGACTGCCGTCGACGTAGTCGGCCGGCGCACGGCGTGGCGGCAGCTGCTTCGCCAAGAGCAGCCCGGCTGCCGGAGAGCGCGGCCCGACCACGCCGGCGACCCCGCAGCCGAACTCGGCCATCGTGGTGCGGTACCGCTGCCACCGCGCGCCACGCGTGCCCGACGCCGCGGTGCGCCGCACCAGCCGGACCGTCGCCTCGCGCCGCCAGGGGGACCAGCTGGCGGAGGGGTGCTCGGCCGACCCGGCCCACCGCGGCAGCTCGTCGAGCATGGCGTCCAACGCCAGCGACTCGTGGCTCACGCGCAGGTTGAAGGCCGGCACGCAGTTCAGGGTGGCGGCGGTGACAACGCCCAGCGCACCCAGCGACGTGCGGGCGGCGGCGAACAGCTCGGCGTCATCCTCGGCCGAGCAGGTCACCACGTCCCCGTTCGCGACGACCAGGCGTAGGCTGCTGACGGTGGTGGCGAACGGACCGAACGCGAGGCCGGTTCCGTGGTTGCCCGTCGCCATCGCGCCGCCGACGGTCTGCTCGTCCAGCGTTCCGACGTTGGGCAAGGCCAGACCGGCCGACTCGAGGACGCGCGACAGCTCCCCGATCGTGGTCCCGGCCCGTACGGTGACGGTCCGCCGTACCGGATCGAGCCCCAGGACGCCGCGCATCCGGCTCAGATCCAGAAGCACGCCGTCGCTGCATGCCAAACGGTTGAACGAGTGGCCGGTGCCCACCGCGCGAAGCGTCAATCCCCGGCGGCCCGCGGCGCGCACGGCGGTGACGACGTCGAACTCGCTCCCCGCCCGCACCAGCTGCGCGGGCCTACAGCGCTGCGTGCCGGCCCAGTTCCGCCAGGCTCGTGGCCGGCTCACACCGCCGCCCGGTCGGTGAGGGCAGCTCGGTAACGGTCGACGGCGTCGGTCCAGGGCGGAAGCCCGAGCCCCAGCACGGCGAGGCGGTCGGTGTTGAGCGTTGAGTCGGCCGGGCGCGCCCCGACGAACCCGCACGCGTGCATCGGCAGCGGCTGCGGCTGCAGGCTGAGCTCCCGCAGCAGGTATGTCCCGACGTCATACCAGCTCGCAGAGCCCGTGTTGGCGACGTGCAGGACACCGTTGACCGGATGGACCAGCAACGATACGAGCGCGCGAGCGAGGTCGGCGCTGTAGGTCGGACTGGAGCACTGATCGCAGACCAGCGGTGTGCGCAGCCCCCGTTCGGCCGCCCGCAGGGTCAGCAGCAGCGGGTCGGTGGAGGCGTCGGCGCCGCCGAACAACCACGACGTTCGCACGACGAGGTGATCGGGAACTCTAGACACGAGCTGCTCGCCAGCGAGCTTCGTCACGCCGTACACCGACAGCGGGTTCGCGCCGTCACCCTCGCGGTACCCGCCCGTCGGCGGCCGCGCGCCATCGAAGACGTAGTCGCTCGAGAGATAGATCATGCGGCTACGAGAAAGAACGCTCCCGTCGGCCACATTGCGCACGCCGCCCACGTTGACCTGCAGCGCCGCACCGGGGCGCTGCTCGCAGTCGTCGACGACGGCGTTGGCCGCACAGTGGACCACGACATCAGGTGCGAACGCCGCGATCGAGTCGAGGACGGCGGGACGATCGGCGATGTCGAAATCGCTCGCCGTGACGCCGAGCACCGACCACGTCGCGGTCGACCCCGCGGCGAGCGCCGTCATGAGGGCCGTGCCGACCAGACCGTCGGCGCCCGTCACGTAGACACGCACCGCCTTCACAGGTGGCCGAACTCGGCCAGCAACTCCCCGACCGTCGCACCAGAGGAGATCTTTTCGCGGATGGTCCGCTCCTTGCCGATGTTGTGGTGCGTGCCGGCGAGCACGTCGGCCGCCTCGGCCGCCGGGACGACCGCGATGCCGTTCTCGTCGGCGACGACGATGTCGCCCGGGTTTATCAGCTGCCCGTCGATGACGACCGGGACGTTCACCTGCACCGGCTCGGTCCGGTCGTGCACCGCGGTCGGCGACGGCCGCGGCACCGTGCTGCGGTACCAGACCGGGAAGCCTAGGTCCCGGATCTCGTCGACGTCGCGGATGGCGCCGTCGACGATGCCGGCGGCGATGCCCGCCTTCTGCGACAGCGTCGACATCAACCCGCCCCACATGGCCGTGCGGGTGGCGCCGTGGCAGGCGATCACGATCACGTCGCCGGGCTGCGCGTCGGCGAGCACCGGCATGCAGTCGACGAGGTCGTCGATCGACAGATTGACCGTGAGCGCGGGGCCGGCGACCTTGTGGTGTGCCTCGACCGGAAGTAGGCCGCCGATGGCGCCGACGCGCCGGCGGGCGTCGGTGACCAGGCAGCTCGGGCTGTACTCATCGAGGATCTTGACGAAGTCCTTGATCAGGTCCTGCGGCGGGCGGATCAGCTCGTTGCGGACGGTCTTCATATCTGCCTCCGGTTGGGTGTCAGGCGGGGACGTGGGCGGGGACCCGGGCTCGGATAAGCTCGGCGAGTTGTTCGGCGTGCAGCCCGTGCGCCCGCAGAGCTTCTGCCGGTGCACCGCACCGCGGCACCTCGGTGAGACCGACGCCGTGGAAGCTCGGTCGCAGCGCGCCGCCCAGTTCGCAAAGTGCGCGCGCGACGACGTCGGCCTGCCCGCCGCGCGTGTAGTGGTTCTCCACGACGATGATGTCGTCGGCCGCGAGCTCACCCAGCCACGACGGGTCGACGTGGTTCAGCCACGGCAGGTTGACGACTGTCAAGTCGTGACCCTCGGCCGCGAGCTGCTCGGCTGCCTGTAGTAGTTGGGCGAGCACCACCGGGCCGGAGCCGATGGCCACCGTGCGCCCGCCGGAGCGGAGCACGTCGCCGCGACCGGGCATCAGGGGCGGCGCCGGCAGCTGCGACACCTCGGGCGGACACGGCACGCTGGCCAGGCGCAGGAAGACGCTGTGCGACGTGTCGAGGCAGAAGCGTGTGGCCGCCCGAACCTGAGCCGGGCTTGCCGGTTCGAGTACGTATAGCCCGGGTACCCCACCGACGGCGCTGATGTCGCGCACGGCCTGGTGCGAGTGACCCGGTGCAGCCGGCAGTAGCCCGGCCAGCGAGCCGACGTAGACCACCTTGCTGCCCTCGGTCGCGTTGTTGTAGATCTGCTCGTTCGGCCGGGAGTGGAGGAAGCACGAGAAGGAGTGCACGAACGGCACGAAGCCGTTAGCAGCCAGACCACCGGCCATCGACACCATGTCCTGCTCGGCGATCCCGCACTCGACGAAGCGCTGGGGGTGTCGGAGATGGAAGGGGATCAACCCGGTATCGAGCACGAGATCGGCATCCATCGCCACGACGCGGTCATCGGTCTCGGCCAGGTCGGCCAGCATTTCGCCGTAGATCTGCGGGAAGGTCGGGCTACCCGCCGGAGCCGGCCGGTTGAGCGGCGAGCCGGCGGTCAACGCGAGCGGCCCGGCCGCGGCATCGGCCAGTACCTGCTCGGCGTGCGCGACGAGTTCGGCGTGCGCGGCGAGATACGCCTCAGCGGACGGGGCTCCGCTGTGGAAGCGGTAGCGCCACTCGCCGGGCGGCATCGACGTCGCGGCGAAGGTCGTGCAGCCGGCGCCCTTCACTGTGTCGGCGACGATCACGGCCGGCAGGTCGGGATACCGCTCCCGGCGGGTGGCGAACGCGTCGCGCAGCGCGGCGAAGTCGTGCCCGTCGCAGCGCAGCACGCCCCACCCGAAACCGGCGAAGCGCGCCTCGACGTCGCCGAGATCGCTGACGCTGGACACCCAGGTGTCCGACTGAATCTTGTTGTGATCGACGACGACGGTCAGCTCACCCATTCCGCGGTGGACGGCGCCGGCAAGGGCTTCATAGTTCTGCCCTTCCTGCAGTTCGCCGTCGCCGGTGAGCACGTACAACCGCTGCTGGCGACCGGACATCCGGTTGGCGAGGATGACGCCTTTGGCCTTCGAGATCCCCATGCCGAGCGAGCCGGTGTTGAACGGCATGTGCGGTGTGCCCACGTCGGGGTGGCCAGGCAGCCCGCCGATGCGGCGCAGCGTGTGCAGGAACCGCTCGTCGAGGCCGCCGAGGCCGATCAGCGCGGCGTACAGGCCGGGGGCGTCGTGCCCCTTGGAGGAGAAGTACAGATCGCCGTCCGCCGCCAGCGGTCGCTGCATCTCTTCGAGGAACGCCCAGCTGACGATGTCGGCCGCACTGAAGCTCGAGCCCAGGTGACCGGACCCGGCGCGCATCACCATGTAAAGCGTGTTGATCCGCGTCAGCGCCGAAAATGCAGTGGCTCGCGTAATCGGATCGGTGATCTCCTGGCGGACCCGGTTGATCTCATGGGAGGGCACCCAAGCGAGTGAGGGCTGCATCGAGCTCCTTCAATAGGTGATAGCGGATCGGCTCAGAGGGCGACGAAGCCGCCGTCGACGAGCAACTCAGTGCCCGTGACGTACCGACCCGCCGGGCCGGCGAGGAACACCAGAGGGCCTGCCAGGTCGGCCGGCTCGGCGAGCCGGCCGAGCGGCACCCGGGACTCGAACTTCATCGTGAAGACGCCGTCCTGGTCGCCGCGAACGCCGCCTGGAGACAGCGTGTTCACCCGGACTCCGCTCGGTCCCCACAGCACGGCGAGGTAGCGCGTTAGGGCGGCGACGCCCGCCTTCGACATTCCGTACGCCGGCGGCTTCAGGAACGGCGGGTCGAGCTCGATGTGGTCGTACAAGCGCGGATCCGGTCCAACCGTGCCGTAGAGGGATCCGATGTTGATGATCGAGCCCCGCCCGGCCGCAGCCATCGCCGAGCCGAAGACCTGGCAGCTACGCAGTGTCCCATTGGCGTTGACCTCGAGGATGTCGGCCGAGATCACGTCCGGGACATCCCCGAAGGCCCAGCTGCCCGACCCGGCCGCAGGCGGCCCATCGATCCCAGCGTTGTTGACGAGGATGTGCGGCGTACCAGCGCTGTTCTGACAGTGCTCCAGAGCTGCGATGAGGCTGCCGCGCGAGGTGACGTCCGCCTTCGTCAGCGTGAAGCGCGCGCCCGGCCGCCGCAACAACGCCTCCGCCAGTCGAGGGCACGGTTCCCCCTCGACATCCAGCCCGATTACCGTTGCGCCAGCATCGAGAAGCGCGCCGATCCAGACTGGCCCGAGGCGGCCACTCGCGCCGGTGACGACCGCGACACTTCCGAGCAGCTCACCTGTCGCCACGCTCACACGAGCACGTCGAAGCTCAGGTCGGCATCGACGTCGAGCGGCACGTCGAGCCGGCGCCCGAGCAGTTCGGCGAGCCGGTAGGGCCGTAGCCCATCACCGGGCGACTTGATCGCGACGTCCTTCTCGGTCAGGACGTGCCCGACCGGCAGGTCACGGGCGGCAACCAGCTTCTTGCCCATCTTCAGCAACGCCGGTTTCTCGGCGTCGGATGCCTTCTTCGCCGCCGAGCCCATCGCGATCCGGGTGCGGTCGAGGCCGCGCACGAGATCGCGAAGGTGCGACGGCTCGAGCGAGAAGTGGTGATCGCTGCCGGGCCGCGTCCGGTCGAGCGTGAAGTGCTTCTCGATTACCCGGGCGCCGACCGCGAAGGCGATAAGGCTGAGATCGGGGTCCTTGTCGTGTCCGGAGAAGCCGATGACGACGTTCGGGAATTCACGTCGGAAGGTACCGATCACGGCGAGGTTCAAGTCAGCCGGCGCGGCTGGGTACACGGCGGTGCACTGCAGCACTGCGAGGTTCTCGTTGATCGGCAGGATCGTGTCGACGGCGCGGTGGACGTCATCCATCTCGGCGGCCCCGGTGCTCACGATGAGCGGTTTGCCGGTCCTCGCGGCGTAGGTGAGCAGCGGCGTGTTTGTCAGGTCGGCCGATGCGACCTTGATGGCCGGGATGTCCATGTCGCAGAGGAAGTCGACGCTCGCGAAGTCGAAAGCTGTCGAGATGAAGTCGATACCTACGTCGGCCGCGACTGCGGTGAGGTGGCGGTACTCCGCCTCGCCGAACTCGAGGGCCTCGCGGTGTGCACCGTAGGTCGGCCCGTAGCTGTTGCGTCCTGGATAGGGCTGCTCGAACGCGGCTCGGGTAAACAGCGACTTGTTGTCGCGCTTCTGCAGCTTGGCAGCGCTGGCGCCGGACTGCGCAGCCAGACGGATGAGTTCCTCCGCCTTGCCGAGATCGCCTTCATGGTTGTGACCGATCTCGGCGATCACATACGGCTCGGAGTCGTCGTTGATCGTTCTACCGGCGATCGTCATCTCGCGCGACGTCATGGTTCCCCTCGTTGATCAGCGGAAAGTCGGCCGTGGCCCGACGCCTTGAATCTGGCCGTCGTCCGGGCGGGCGGTCGAGCGGGCTTTAGGTGCTCGCTAGCCCGGGACTAGCAGGGCGCGGTTCAACCCGGGCGGGCCCGCCCGCCCTTGCCTCCGGTTGCAGAAACGCTGTGGGCCTGGTGCCAGGAAGTTTCGCTACCGCAGTGGCCCGAGGTCTGCGCAGACTCGTCTCGGGCTCATAGCCCTGCCCTTCCCGAAGCCTCCGCGCCACCTGGCGCGTCATCCGCCGCACCCCCACCCACGGGGTGTCGGGCCGCCACCGCGTCACCGAAGGAAGCCCACGAGTGAGCATCGTGATCTTGCACAAGAAGAACCTCAGCCGCCGCAGGCTGCTCGCCAAAGCGCGCCAATACGCCGACCAGCACGGCGAGCGGCTGCTGCTGATCATGGCCGACCCGACATGGGAACCGATGTACTTCGATCGGACGGCAACAGCAGACACCACGAGCATCGCTGACGCCACGCGCGCGCTGAAACAGCTGGCCGTCGACGAGCGGGAGCCGATCCGCGGGATCATCACCCTGAGCGAGTTCTGCGTGCCGATCGTGGCGGCACTCGCGGCGGAGTTCGGACTGCCGGGACTGGGCCAGGACACCGCCTACGCCGCCCGCGACAAGTTGCGGATGCGCCGCGCGTTCGCGAAGTCCGGCGACGTCCCACAACCCCGCTTCGAACTGGCGCACACAGCTGCCGGCGCCCGGCGGATCGCCCAGGAGTTCGGCTATCCAGCGATCATCAAGCCGATCATCGGCTGCCACAGCATGTTCGTGCACAAAGTGTCGACCGAAGCCGACGTCGACCAGGTGTTCGACGAGGCGCAACGCGGCGCCTGGGACGGCTTCGCTTTCGACCCGTTACACGCCGAGTTACGGGACCAGTACGCCGGCGGCGTACTGGTTGAGCAGTTCGTTCCCGGGCCGGAGATCAGCGTCGAGTCGCTGGTGATCGACGGCGTCACCCATTCGCTGGCCATCCACGACAAGCCGCTGCCGCAGGGTTCGACCTTCGAGGAGATCTACGCGAGCACCCCGACGCGGCTCCCGGCCGACACGGTTACCGAAGTACTTGCCGCCACCGCGCGGGTGCACGCCGCGCTAGGCATCGACACCGGTGCCACTCATGTCGAGTTCCGCCTGCGGGACGGCCGTGAGCCGGTCGTGCTCGAGGCGGGTGCCCGCATGGGCGGGGGACCCATCTACCGCTCGGTACTGCTGTCCACCGGCGTGGACATGCTCGAGGCAGTTCTTGATCTCGCCACCGGACGCCGGCCGCAGATCGCGCCGCACGGGGCTCCGGTGCCGATCGGGTTCCGGAACATCTTCCCAGAGCAGGGCGGGAGGGTCGTCGGCGTCGTAGGTGTCGACGAGGCGAACGGGCAGCAGCACGTCCACGAGGTCGAGGTGTTCCGCAAGGTCGGCGAGTTCGCTGACGTCCCGCCCAACACCTATGAGGGGCACGGGCACGTTATCTTCACCGCGCCCACGTTGGACGAGCTCGACCGGCGATTCGCCGAACTCACGCGCACGCTGCGCATCGAGACCGACGGGCGCCGGCCGGCCGAGGCGGCCGGTCATGCCTAATCCACTGCGAGTCCTGGAAGACCGGCTCGACGACGACACGCGCGACCTGCTCGGCAAGGACCTCTCCGGACGCGTCGCGGGCCGCGTCCTCGACTCCGACACGGACGCCGCGATCCTCGGGCGGATCGGCGCCTACGCGCTCCGCAACGCCCTTCCCGGTCGCGTCTTGGATTCCCTGCAGGGCTTCGCGATCAGCGGCGCACACGTCCTTCGCCTCGGGAACCTTCCGCAGCAAGCGTTGCCGGCCACGCCAGTCTCCGGCTTCGCGGCGGAGGCGCAGCTGCCACTCGTCAACGCTGTCCATCTGGGTCTGCTGCAGATCCTCGGCGTGTTGCCATACGCCGTCGAGTACGAGAACGACGGGCGGCTGATCCGCAACGTCGTGCCGAACCCGTCCGCCGCCGGCAAGACCAGTTCCTGGGGTTCGGACGCGGAGTTCTTCTGGCACACCGACAATCCGCATCTCCCCTTCGGGGAGCTGGGAACCGACCCGCGCCCGTACCCGCCGCGCTATCTCACGTTCTACGCAGTGCGCAACGAGGAGCAGGTGCCAACCGAGTTAGTTGCCGTCGAGTCGGCGGTCGCCCGGTTGCCCGACGAAACGGTCCGCCGGCTCACCGCCCCCGCCTTCGCCGTCGGGGCTCCAGACTCGAATGACACCAAGGCCGAACTGGCTGACACCGCGGTGCTGGACTGGCGCTGCGACGGCCACTGGGCGCGTTTCGACCAGGGGACCACCCGCGCGCAGACGCCTGCGGCCGAGCAGGCGCTACGGGAGTGGACGGACGCGCTGCGCAGCGCGGAATCCAGCGCGCCGGTGCTGCAGCCCGGGGAGTTCCTGATCTTCGACAACTACCGCGTGCTGCACCGGCGTCGCGCGTTCACACCGGCGGCCGCCGACCGCGCCCGCTGGCTCCGTCGCTGCTACGCCAGCTGATCAGACCACGAGAGGACCACCACACCATGTACCGCGTCGCCGTCATCGGCGGGAAGCCCGCCCCCATCGCCGGAGCCAAGGACCTCGACATCGATGTCACGTTGCTGCACGAGCCGGGCAAATACGACCCGCGCGAGGTCGCACCGCATTGCGGCGACATCGTCGACTGCTCGATCACGGATAGCGGCGCGATGCTCGCCGCGCTGCTTCCCCGGCACCAGGAACGCCCGTTCGACCTCGTCCTGACGAACACGGAGGACGCCGCGATCCCCGTCGGGCGCGTCGTCGAGGCGCTGGGCATGCCCGGCACGACCGAGCGGACCTCGCGACTGATCAAGGACAAGACGCTGACCCGCCGTGCGCTGGAGAACGGCGGCCTGAGCCCGGTGCGCTATCGGGCACTTGCCAGCGTCGACGACGCACTCGACTTCCTGGAACTCGTCGGGGATCGCGTGGTCATCAAACCGGCCGACGGCGTGGCGAGCCTCCAGATTCACGTCGCCGAGACGCCGGAACAGGCCAGCACGGCGTGGAAACAGTTGCAGGACGCCGGCTACCGCTCGGTGATCGCTGAGGAATATCTCGAAGGCCCAGTGGTCAGTGTCGACTCCTTCTCCCACCAGGGGCGGCACATCGTGTTCGGTATGTCGGAATACCAGATGAACGAGCTGTTCGTGGAGTGGGAGGTCAGCACTATCAGCGACGCCGCGTGGGGGCATCGGGACGAGCTACGGGCGATGACCGCCCAGCTGCTCGACGCCGTGGGGCTGACCGACGGCCCCGCGCACAGTGAGTACGTGCTGACGCCGGAGGGGCCGCGGGTCCTCGAGACGCACAACCGCCTCGCTGGTAGCGGCGCCCCGGAGCTCGTACGCCGCGCGACCGGCCACAGCCTAGGTCGCATGTTCCTCACCGTGCCACTGGGCATCGACAAGCTTCCGGACGCTTCGCCGGATCCAATCGCTGGTGCGGCAATCCGCTTCTTCACCCCGCCGCCCGGCACGATCACCGACATCGCCGGCATCACCGGCGTCGAGCAGGCCGGAGTCCCGGTCCTGCGGCTGCCTCGGGGCGAGCGCGCGCCGCACATCATCCCCTACCTCGGCGAGTTGACCGAGGCGGAGGTGGCCGTGGTCCTCACGAAGCATGAGGGCGACCGGGTGTCAGCCCTAAATTCGGTCAAGGACTGCGACAACGGCTACGTCATCGCCACCGGCAGCGACCGCCGCGCCGCGGTCGCGCGCTGCGCCGAAGTAATCGACCGAATTCGCTTCCACACCAGCTGACGACTGCTCGACGAAGGGAACGCAAGTCAGATGACGGAGACCGCAGTGGTGACGGGTGCGAGCAGCGGCATCGGCGCCGCAACCGTCCACAAACTCGTCCAGGACGGCTACCGCGTAGTAGCCGCCGCTCGCCGCTACGAACGGCTGGCGGCGCTTGCGACCGCGACCGGCGCGCTGCCGGCCCAGTTGGACGTCACCGACGACGTCTCGGTCGGCCGCCTTGCCGCGACGCTAGAGCGCTGCGACGTGGTGGTGCACTGCGCCGGCGGCGCGCTCGGTGCGGAGCCCGTGGCCGAGGCCGACCCCGAGGACTGGTTGGCCAGTTTCGAGGTCAACACGGTCGGCACGCTGCGCGTCACTCAGGCGCTGCTGCCGCTGCTTCGGGCCGCCGGTCGAGCGACGATCGTGACGATCACCTCGACGGCCGGATACGTGAACTACGAGGGCGGCGGCGGCTACAGCGCGGCCAAGCACGCGCAACACGCGTTGACCGAGACGCTTCGCCTCGAGCTGTGCGGGGAGCCGATCCGCGTCGTCGAGATCATGCCGGGGATGGTCGCCACGGAGGAGTTCGCGCTGAACCGCTACCGGGGGGACGCGGCCAAGGCGGCCGCCGTGTACCAGGGGGTCGACCGCCCGCTGGTCGCTGAGGACGTTGCCGAGTGCGTCAGCTGGGCGCTCGCACTGCCCGAGCACGTCAACGTCGACCGCCTCGTCGTTCGACCGCTGGCGCAGGGCGCGCAGCACAAGGTGCACCGCGGTCCGCTCTTCGCTGGCCGGGCCCGGGCGTGAGGCGTCGCGGCACCACCGCTTTCGTCAGCGCGTACAACGACGAGTGCCGGGCAACTGGCAGCGGGCTGTTGGGAGTGACCGAGCGCGTCACCCTGCCGCCGAAACTGGCTGCCGCGCACGGCGCCGGGCAACTGGCCCGCCCGTTCTTCGTCGGGCGGGGTGAGATTGCCGACTTCACTGTGGATCTCACGGCCTTCTTCAGGCTCTTGGTCGAGTTGCCCGAACGGCTCTTCGACGGCGACCTCGACCGCTACTGCGCCGGCGTCGGCATTAGCCCGGCGCGGCAGGCGGTCATGACCCGGCTGAAGGTGAACCCGGTCATGCATGGCCGGGCCGACCTCCATCACGACGGCGATTCGTTCAAGCTTCTCGAGTTCAACATCGGCACCCACCTCGGCGGAACCGACCGAGCGGAGATCATGCGCCTGCTCGGGCAGGACGATGCGTTTGGCCGGTTCGCCGAGCGCGAAGGGCTCTCCCTCACGCACACTGGCGCGCAGATCGCCCGCACGCTGCGGCGGCTCGGCGAGCAGGTAAGCGGGGACCGCGAGCCGGTTATCGCGTTCGTCGAGGCCGACGGCGGCCTGCGCCCGTACTTGCACCTCGTGCTCGCTTTCCAGGAAATGATGGCTCGCCTCGGTCTGGAGGTCCGGCTGGCCGAAATCGGCCAGCTCAGCTCACGCGCCGACAAGCTGTATCTCGACGGCACGCCGCTCGATGTCGTTCTGCGCTACTTCTCGGCGAATCAGCTCTGTGCCGACGGCGGCGACGGCTCCATCGCCGAGCCGATCTTCCGCGCCCACGAGGCCGGCCGCACCATCCTCTACACCCCGCTCGACGGTCTGCTGTTCGAGCAGAAGACCAGCCTGGCCGTGCTGTCGGAAGGCATCCGCCAGGGCGTGTTCGACGCGGGGGAGCTCGCGCTGGTCGACCGCTTGTTGCCATGGACGCGCCGGATGAACGGCGCTCTCACCGACGTCGCCGGTGAGAGGGTCGACCTGGTCGAGTACTGCCGCGAGCACCGGGAGGAACTGCTCGTCAAGCCGGGCGGATCGGACGGTGGACAGGGCCTGGTCACTGGCTGGACGGTGGATGACCGCGAGTGGAAGGAGACGCTGACCCGATGCGCAGGCCCCGACTGGCTGGTGCAGCGCCGCGTCGTGCCGCGTCCAGAACCGGTGATCGGGACCGACGGAGTCGAACGCGACTGGTTCGCCACTTGGGGCATGTTCCTGACGCCCGAGGGCTACGGCGGCTTCCACGTCCGCGCCCTTCCCGCGCAGGACGGCGCGCTCGTCTACGCAAACAACGGCGAGGTCCGCAAGACCGGCGTGTTCGAGTTCCCCGACGATCTCTAGTCGACTGGGCCGCCGAGCAGCGCCTCGGCCACGGCCGTGCGCGAGTACAGGACGTACCGGCCGGTTCGGTGCGCGCTCACCAGCCCGGCCGCGCGCAACGCCTGCAACTGCTGGGAGACCGCGCCCGGCGTCAGACCCGCACGCCGGGCCAATGCGCCGGTAGACGCGGGGTCGCCGAGCGCAGCGAGCAGCCGCGCCCGCGAGCGGCCGAGAACGGCCGACAGCGCCTCCGGCGGCGGGTCGGTGCGGTGCTCCCACAGCGTCGCGATGCCGCGCGGCGGATAGCGCACCGTCGGCTGGAAGGGCGGCGTGGTGATCGAAAAGACGTCGGGCCAGATGAACACCGACGGAGCTAGCAGCAACCCGCGCCCGTTGAGCGCGGCTCGCTGCGGTCGGTACCGGCGCGGCACGACGAGCCGATCCCCCTCCCAGCTGACCTCGGGGTAGAGCCCGTTAAGCAGCCGCTGGGCTCCACCCTCGGCCAATTGCTGCGCGCGGTGACGGATGTCGGCTTCGAGCACGTCGCGGATGTGCGGCCAGTGCGGCGCGAGCACGAGCTGCCAGAACGACTCTATGCACGCGACGAGTTCGGCGAGCCCTTCATCGGGAGCGTCGTAGATTCGGCACACGGCCGGTGTGCGCGGCTCGTTCACATCGTCGAGGCTCGCCCGGACCTGTTCGGCGGTGGTCGCGCGCAGAGTCGCGAGCTCCAGCTCGATGTCCGGCACGGTAGTGGCCGGGGGCGGCGCAACAAAGCCGGGAATGTGCCGCGAACCGACGAGCTCGGCGAGCATCGTCCAGTCAAGGTTCGCCTCGGCCAACCATCCGCGGGCCTGCGCCGCCCACCCGGAGTGCAGCAGATGCTGCCGCGGCGCTCGGAGCACCCGGACCGCTGCCACGACCTCCCACAACGGCGAGATCGCGAAGCGCGTGTTGGCGACGTCGGCGGCAGTGAAGGTCAGCTCGAGCACGCACCCTCCCCCAACGATTTCGCCAGGGCTAAATTACTGGTCCCGACGATCACCGCGCAGCACGGTGCACGCATGGCCATTCCGGTTCTGTACCAGCCGCCCACCGCACGACCACGTGAACACCGATCGATCTTCGTCAACGACGACTTCCGCCGCTACTTCACCGGCGACAGCGTCAGTAAGGTCGGCACGCAGATCAGCTACCTGGCGCTGCCACTGCTGGCGATCCACGCCCTCCATGCCGGCCCCGCCGCCGTGGGCGCCCTCGGCGCCCTGGGCTCCTTGGCCTTCCTCGTCATCGGCCTGCCAGTCGGCGCGAAGGTCGAGCGGCTGCGTCGCCGTCCCGTCATGATCGCCGCCGACCTCGTTCGTGCGGTCCTGCTGGTCTCGCTGCCTATCACCTACGCCTTCGACGCACTGTCGATGTGGCAGCTGTATCTGGTCGTGCTGCTCGTCGGCGCCGGCACGGTCTTCTTCGACGTCGCGTCCGGGGCGTACGTCCCGCACCTAGTCGGTCGCCGGAACCTGCTGGTCGCCAACACGCAATTGAGCAGCATGCAGGCCGGCGCCGATATCGCCGGCCGCAGTGGCGCCGGCTTCCTCGTGCAGGCGTTCACCGCGCCGTTCGCCTTGGTACTTGACGCGCTCAGCTACCTGTGGTCGGCGGTTTGCCTGATCAGTGTGCGCAAGCGCGAACCGCGCCCCGAGCCGGTGCACGACCGGCATCTCGGCCGGGATATGGTCGCCGGCCTGCGCCTCGTGCTTGGTACGGGCTCGCTGCGGACAATTGCGATCGAGACGTCCTGGTCAAACCTATGCCTGCGCATGATCATCACGCTGATTCCCGTCATCGTGGTCAGCGACCTCCATCGGTCCGACGCATGGGTCGGTGTGTTCCTGGCGGTCGGCGGCGTCGGCGTCCTGCTCGGCTCGACCTGGGCCCGGCGCATCGGCGCCCGGCTCGGTTACGGGCGCGCGTTATGGGTGGTCGGCGCTGGGTGCGCGCCTTTCGCCCTGCTGGTACCGCTGATCAACGCCGGCCCAGCGATGTGGATCTCGATGGCCGGTTGGCTCATGGCCACGTTCAAGGTGGGGGTCGACAACGTACTGAAGGTCAGCCTGCGTCAGCGGATCACTCCAGACGCGATGCTCAGCCGGATGGGGGCGACGTACAGATTCATGATCACCGGGGCTCTCGCGATCGGCTCGGCCGCCGCCGGTGTCGTGGCCGACGCAACCACGGTGCGTACCGCGGTTTGGGTCGCCGCTGCTGGGCTGGCGGTCAGCTGGGTGATGCTCCTCTTGTCACCACTGCGTCATCTGCGCGAGCTTCCGGAGGCGGCCGCGTGAACCGGTCGACCGACGTTGCGGCACGTCGACCCACCCCCGCTGACCGCGTCGAGGCAGCGTTGGGGCAGATGCGCGACCCCGGCTCGACCGGCCGATTCGGGCAGTTCGGCGGTCGGTACGTCCCCGAGGCGCTCGTGCCGGCCTGCGAGCAGCTCGAGGCGGCGTTTCGCGAGGCATGGGGCGAGGTGCGCTTCCGCCACCGGCTGACCCGACTGCTTGAGGTGTACGCCGGTCGCCCGACAGCACTGACGCCTGCGTGGCGGCTGTCCAACGAGCTCGGTATCACGCTGTTGCTGAAGCGCGAAGATCTCGCTCACACCGGATCACACAAGATCAACAACGTGTTGGGGCAGGCGCTGCTCGCCCAGCGGATGGGCAAGACCCGGCTGCTGGCCGAAACGGGCGCCGGGCAGCACGGGGTCGCCACTGCGACCGCTGCGGCGCTGCTGGGGCTGTCGGCCACCGTGTACATGGGTGAGCGCGACATCGAGCGGCAGGCACTGAACGTGTATCGCATGCAGATGCTCGGCGCAGAGGTCGTCCCGGTCCGCAGTGGCAGCCGGACGCTGAAGGACGCCTGCAACGAGGCGATGCGCGCCTGGGTGGCCGACGTCGACGCCGCCTACTACTGCATCGGGTCGGTCATGGGGCCGCACCCATACCCCTGGATGGTGCGCGAGTTCCAGCGCGTGATCGGCGATGAGGCGCGCGCACAATGCGCGGCCGAACTGGCGACGGGTATTCCCGATTACGTCGTCGCATGCATCGGCGGCGGCTCGAACGCAGCTGGCTCGTTCGCCGGTTTCGTCGACACGTCGGCGCGATTGGTCGGGGTCGAGACCGCAGGCGGAGCGGCTATGACGGACGGCACGATCGGCGTGCTGCACGGCTTCCGGTCGCGCGTCCTCCAGGACGACCACGGGCAGGTGCTCGAGGCGCACTCGGTGGCGGCGGGCCTCGACTATCCGGGCATCGGACCGGAGCACGCCCACCTCGGCGATATCGGGCGGGCCAAGTACGTCGCGGTCGACGACGACGAGGCTGTCGCGGCGGTCCAGCGGCTGGCACGCGCCGAGGGCATCTTCTGCGCCCTGGAGTCGGCCCACGCGTTGGCCTGGGTGATTCGCGCGGCTAACGACGGCGAACTGCCGCGCGGGGCGACAGTACTTCTCACTCTGTCCGGACGCGGAGACAAAGACGTCGCGACCCTCATGGGGCAGGCATGATGATCGAAGCGACGTTCCGAGCCGCCCGAGCCGCCGGCCACAAGATTCTTTTGCCCTACGTGACCGGGGGGATCACCGACGACTGGATCGACTACCTGGACGCGTTCGCCGACGCGGGGGCGGACGCCATCGAGGTGGGGTTGCCGTTCTCGGATCCGATGCTCGACGGCGTGACAATTCAGGAAGCTTCCGACCGGGCGCTGGCCCGCGGGGTCGACACCGGCTCGATTCTGGCCGCACTGGGCAATCGCCGGACTTCCGTGCCCCTGATCGCAATGACCTACGCCAACCTCGTGCTCCGGTTCGGGGTAGAGCGATTCTGCTCAATGCTCCAGGAGACGGGCGTCGGCGGCCTGATCGTCCCGGATCTGCCGTTGTCCGAGCTGGGCGACCTCGAGGGTGCGGCCGCCGACGCCGGCATCGAGCTGGTCCTGCTCTGCGCGCCGGCGACCACACCCGGGCGCCTGCTGGAGATCGCTCAGCGCAGCCGCGGGTTCGTCTATGCGGTGAGCCGCATGGACACCACCGGCGAGCGGGGCGAACTCGCAGCCACCGCCGCTGTACTGGCTCACCGGGTGCGCGCTGTGACCGACCGTCCGGTACTGCTGGGCTTCGGTGTGAGCTCTCCGGCCCAGGCGGCGGAGGCGGCCCGGCACTCCGACGGCGTCGTGGTCGCCTCCGCGCTGATGCGCCGCGTTCTCGACGGTGCGTCGCCGGCCGAGGTTGCGGCGCACGTCGCACAGTTGCGCCGCGCGCTCGCCGCGGTCGAGGGCCCGGCGGTGATAGCGCCCACCGCTTGTGTCCGATGACCCAGGTCCGCTACGCAGCCTCGCGGGGGTTGCGTAGCCCGCGGGATGGGCGGGTCGCCGACTCCGACGACCACTTCCAGCATCACGGCGGCATGGTTCGCCACCGTCTGCACTCTGACAGGACGGGCGCCGGTCTCGCTCAATGCGAGGCAAGATCTCCCGGAAAGTACGTGGAGACGTCATAGAGGACGTGTGGAGGACACCTCGGCATTCTGCCTCTACAGCACGAAGAGAGGCTCTTCGAGCCACCGTCAAGGAGACGACACTCATGAACGCGATCCGCCGCCACGCGCGTGGCTTCGTCATCACCCCGGTGGAGCACCATCGGGTCGACGTGGAGGCTTATCTGGCCTACCGGTCGGACGACCCTTACGCGGTCCAGCTTGAGCTTTCGGTAGCCGAGCACACCGTCATGTGGACCTTCGGCCGCGCCCTGCTGACGGACGGGCTCGGCACGGCCTCCGGGGAGGGGGATGTCCGTCTGCAGCCGCTTGCCGACGATGCTCTGCTGGTGGAGCTGCGCTCGGCCGAGGGCCACTGCAAGCTGCAGCTCGAAAGCAGGGATGTGCGGCAATTCCTCGCGATGAGCTACGACCTCGTCGCGCAGCATTCTGAGCGCGAATGGCTTGATGTCGACTTCGACGCAGAGCTCATGGCGTTGCAGGCCGACGGACGCCGCTGCCCCTGATCGGCATCGCAGCAGGCGTGAGCGCCGGTGGGCTGGCCGCAGGGTGCGTGGGGCGGCCGCAATTCATCAATTTGGTGACGGCAGCAGCGATCCACGAGACCCGCGAGCGTCCACACATGCTTGCTTGACGTCCTTCGTTGGACGTCCATGGTGTCGGCCTGCTCGTCGTCTACGAGCGGCTGCAGCCGGGCCTCCCCGCTCAGGCCCTGCTCGCCAGCCATCCCCCGGCAGGTCCGCCGCTGGCCGGCGCCGGCACGGTGAGCGCGCACTCAGGTCGGACGCGCCGGCGCCGCCGAGGCCCGTTCCTCGTCCGCCGGGAATCACCGGCCGACTCCGCGAGGTGACGCACGAGCGGCGGTGGGGCGAGGTCGCGGCGCTCGCCGTTGCTAAGAGCACACTGGGGTTGAGGTTCAGTTGCGCCGCGCCGAGGTCGATCGCGCGTGTTTGCGGAGCCATCTGGCCCGTCTTCGGAGCGAGGTATCAGCGGATCGCGCGCGAAGTGTCAGACTGCCCCCGTGCGATACGTGGTGGGAACCGAAGAGCTGGCAGCGGACTTTGCCGCCGCTGCCATCGCCTACTCCCCGCGCGGCGTGAGGCACGCGGTTGACACAGCAGCGGCGGACTTCCGTCCCGACTGTTCGATGGCGTACGCCGTGTGCGGCGCCCCGGTGCTCATCTGGCCGGACGCCCCCTTCGAGCTGGCCGAGGACCAGCCCGCGCACGGAGTCTGCGTCGCGGCCGTCCGGGCAGATGGCGAGCGCACCGATCGTTGAACTCTCCCGAGTAGGAGCAGAGCGCGACGGATTACCGGCCCGCACTTCGAGTGCTATTGCTCGATGTCGCAGCGCCGCGCCAGGGCCCACGGGCCTAGAAGACGTCTCGCGCGTCGCTCCGCTGCACTGCGCCACTGCGCCACAGGTGGGCGATGAGTTGATGCCGGTCGCGGAGATCAAGTCGCTCGAGCATCCGCGAAACATGGGTCTTGACCGTGCTCGTCTCCACGGTCAGCCACGCAGCGATCTCGGCGTTGGAGAGACCGTTGGCGAGCAGGCGAGCCACCCGCTGCGGCTGCGGCGTCAGCGCGTCGAGGGTCACAGAACGTCACGTAGGCCTCTCGGCGGCGGGCGGTCAGGCGCGTCATGGTCATCTGGCTAGGGCCCTAGCCAGTGGAGGCGCACCGACAACTCCTGCCCCGAGGTCGGCCGGGACGTCGATGGTCACTGCGTCAACTCCGCCAGCGCTCCATCCAGGAGGAGGGACTCCTCGAAGAGGCAGCTGGACGAGAGCGAGCATGCACGCGATGTGCGCCCACCTATCTCACGTTGCTGCCGAAGTGGGCGTTGGCTGACGCCGTATAGCCCGCGTTGGGCACCGAGACGGGCCAGGCGCGGTAGGTTCCACCACATCGATCAACTGCGGCGGGAGGGCATCAGACATGATCGTTCTCGACCATCCCGGATGGCACGCCGGCGCCGACGGCGGCCACTACCGAGCCGTCCGAGGCAAGGACGCGACGTGGCTCGCCGCCGTGGCGGAAGGCCGGCGCGCCCCGCGCCTGACCCGGGTCGCCGGAATCGGAGCGACGCGCCCGAAACTCGACAGCTTCGATCCGGCTCGCCTCGATGCGCACCGACTGCTGGTTGCACCGCTGCGTCAGGCCGGGCAGGTGAGACGCCTGCGCAACCCCGACTTGTGGGACGCGATCGCCAACTCGATCATTCGCCAGGTCATCCGTGCCGGGCACGCCCGCGCCATGTACCGCACGTTCTGTCAACGGCACGGCCAGCCCGTCGAGACCCCCGCCGGGCCCGTCCACCTGTCCCCGGACGCGGCGACGGTCGCCTCGCTACCTGAACGCGAGTTCCGGTCTCTCGGCATGGCGTTCAAGGCTGCCCCACTCAGGAACGCCGCACACGCCTACCTCGAGCACGCCCACGCGTGGGCGGCGATGGATCCCAACGAGCTGGTCGAGGACATCCAACGGGTGCCGCGGATCGGCCCATGGACGGCAGGCGCCTCGGTCGCCGACTACACCAACGACTACCGCCTCTACCCCTTTGCTGACCTCGCCGTACGCACCTGGGCGCACGAGCTCGCGCCGACCCTGTCACTGCCCCGGGAGGAATCAGCGTTCGCCCGACGGTGGGACACCCTCGCCAAGGACCAACTCGGCGAACTTACGCTACTCACTCTCGCGTGGGGCGCGCGCCATGCGCACACCCGATGACCACCCCGAGGTCCGGGCCGGCGATCGTGGCGGCAGCCCGATCGCGGGCGCCGACCCATCCCGCCCGCTAGATGCACTGTTCGTCAACGCGCCACTGCGCGACTACACGCTGCGCCCGCGCGTCAACGACTTCACGCTCCCGGTCCTGGGCATGGCTTACATCGCGACCTACGTCGCGACACGAGGCTTCAACGTAGGGCTGCTCGACGCCGAAGCGCACGGCCTGACGCCGGCGGCCGTGAGCGACCTGATCGGCGCCGCCGCGCCGCGATGGGTCGCGATGAACCTGCTGGCGCCGACGTACGAGATGAGCGCCCGCCTCGCCGATGCGCTGCCGCCAGGCACGATGCTGATGGTCGGCGGCCACCACGCCCGCGCCATGCCACAGCGCATACTCGCCGACCCCCGCATGCACGCCCTGGAGGCGCTGGTCATCGGCGAGGGCGAGACCCGCGTCGCGGCGCTGTTGGAGGACTATCGCGCCCGCGCGGACCTGCCGGCGGTCATGTGGACCGACCGCGTCCTGGGCCAGCCGGTAACCGGGGTGGCTCGGGACGGGCTCTCGCACCCGCACCTGGCGCCGGACATCGACGCGCTGCCGTTCGTCGATCGCCGGTACCTGGTCCAGGACCCGGCGCTGGCGGCTGGCCGGTGGGAGGCGAACATGGTCGGCGCCCGGGGCTGCCCGTACGACTGCTCCTTCTGCGGTGCCGCGGTGAGCGCAAACCCGGACGTGACGATCCGCGTGCGTACGGCGGCCGGCATCGCAGCCGAGATGGATCAGCTGCGCGCGGTGGGCGTGAGCGCTTTCCGGTTCGTCGACGACCTGTTCCTGGGCGCTAGGCGGGTCATCGAGACGATGGCCGCCGGGTTCGCCGCCGAACGCGTCGGCGAGTGGGCCGTGTGGGATGCGACCGGGCGGATCAACGTGCTCGACCGCGTCGATGACGCGCTACTCGGCAAGCTCGCCGCCAACGGGCTACGCGAAGTCGCGCTCGGCATCGAATCCGGCAGCCAACGGATCCTCGACATGGTCGACAAACGCATCACCCCGGAGATGACTGAGCGAGTCATCGACCGACTCCTGGCCCGCGGCATCAACGTCAAGGGCTACTTCATCGTCGGCTTCCCCACCGAGACCGCCGAGGAGATCGACCAGACCGCCGCGCTCGTGACCCGCCTGTGGGACCGGACCGCCGGCCGGCCCGGGACCTTCAGGGCGTCGATGTTCGAGTACCGGCCGTACCCGGGCACCCCGGACTGGCGCCGCCTAACCGCGGAGGGCCGCTACCGACCCGAGCAGCTACTCGACTACGCACCCGTGGACCTGACCGCCGGCGGGGTCGACCCCGCCATGCTGGCCCGCGACGAGTTCAACTTCTCGGTCAACCTCCAGCTGTCGGACGCGCCGTTGAGTTACGTCCGCGACACGCTTACGCGCGTGACCCGCGCCCAGCACGAGCGCGCCGCGGCCAGGGCCTGAGCCGGTGGTCGAGCCGACGACAGCGAGGACCGGCGCGCTCGTCAGCATCGACGGGCCCGGCGGCGCCGGCAAGACGACCGTCGCCGCGCTCGTCGCCGCGGCCCTGCGCGCCGACGGCGCCACCGTGACCGCCACGCGCGAGCCGACTGACGACCCAGCGGGACGGCTGGCTCGCGAGCGCGTCGACACCTACCGCGGACGGGCGCTGGCATGCCTGGTCGCAGCCGACCGCTACCAGCACCTAGGCATGCTGATCGAGCCGGCTCTTCAGGCCGGGCACACGGTCGTCACCGACCGCTACGTGCCCTCCTCGATGGTGCTCCAGCAGCTCGACGGCGTTCCGCTGACATTCATCGAGATGCTGAATGCCGCCATGCCGACGCCGGATCTGGCAGTTGTACTGACCGCGCCGGCGCATCAGCTCACAGAACGGGTGTTCTCGCGTGGCGCGGGCCACCGGTTCCAGACCGGTCCGGACTGGGCTCGCCGCGAGCTCGAGCTGTATCTGGAGGTGAGCGGTCAGCTTCTGCAGCGCGGCTGGCCAATCGAGGTCCTCGACACCGGCGAGCGGACACCGGCCGCGGTCGCGGCCGACGTCGTATCGCGCCTTCGAGCCCGCATCAGCGGTCCGCAAAGTCCACGGATGTAATTCGCGGCGTCGCCATCCACAGGCGTACCAACTGCTTGCGTTGCTTGTGGACGGAGGTGCGCCCATTTCCTCGGCTCCCCAGTGACTCGTGGCTCCTGCCCGTCCACAGGGAGCGGGCGACGGAGCGGCAGATGTCCACAGCGGAGCGGCGGATGTGAACAGCGCGGTCCACAGGCTAGTGCCGCTACGGTCGCCACCATGGCGAGCGCAGCGGGCCGTACGTGGCAGCCGCAGCCCATGCTCGACGGCCTCGACATCCCCGCAGCCGCCCAGGCCGCTGCCTCAGCCGGGCTAGACGGCGCTGAGGCGCAGCCGCACCACGCGAGGGTTCGGCGTCTGAGCGTCCGGGAGGTCAGCAGGTGGGCGCGCACCCAGGCGGCACGGATCGCGCGCGAGACGCACACCGACCGCAGCAGCGATGTGTTCGCGTACGCACAAGCGGCCAAGCTGGTGGAGGAGGTCGGTGAGCTGCACGCCGAACTGCTGGGCAGGAGCAAACGCCAACGCACGGGCAAACTACGCCAGTACACCGACGAAACCCTGGCCGGGGAACTTGCGGACGTCGTCTTGGCGACTGCGCTGCTGGCGGAGATCGTCGGCGTCGATCTCAGCGACGCCGTCACGTCCAAGATCGCCGTCATCGACGCGAGGACCCGCGCGGCGCCTCTGACGCCGTGACCGCGTCGGTCCTGCCTTTGCCGGACAGTCCAGTGCCGCTCCCGGTCGACCTGAAGCCGGGCTCGGGCCTCTCGATCCGCGTGGCGCTCAATGAGCGACGACGCCGGCGCTCCCCTATCGGGCCTCTATCTGGCACGAACGTCAACAACGGTGCCGACAGCGGCGGTAGCGAGCGGGCAGCGTCCGGGACCGGCCACACCGTCAGAGCGACATCCGAGCCACCGTTGACTTCCAGCAGCGCGACCGCCGAGAGCGTCGGATGAAATCCAAGCGGCGCTCCAGTCTGACGGATCTCGATCGGCCCGAGAGTGTTCCATCCGAAGGAGAACGTGATGGTTGTTCCCGCCGTTCAGCACGCCGGCGACCAGCTCAGCTGACACGCCCGTTTCGGCGGCACCGGCCAGCACGACCATCAGCGGCACCAGCGGCACCAGCGGACCGTATCGGCCAACCCGCGACTCGATCGCCGCGACGAGATGTTTGCGGCCCAGCACGGTGTATCCGGTCACCGGCGCCTTCTGAACTTGCCCCGGTTTCGCTGGCGCCGAATGCTCGGAACCGCACCCCGCGCAGACTTCGGTCGCACCGGGCGCCGGCTCGGACGCCAACCACGCGTGCAGGGCCCGCACGACCTGCATGCGGACGGACGCGCCCGGCGCCGCTGCCGGACCCTGACCACTCGCGGGCAGCGGGTCGTCGCTCACCGGCACTGACCCAGTTCGACGAGGCCATCAAACTCCGCAACCGCTGCGCGCACGACAGGTCCAGACCGGCTCCAGCTTTCGCCCGCACGCGACCGGCGGCGGGCACTTCGAGCCAGCCATCTCCCTGACGGGCGCGGACGAGGTCGACGAGCGCGACCTGATCGAGCATCTGAGCGTTCAGCAGCGCGCTACGAAGGTGGCGGTGCGGCTCACGCACCGCCTCGGCTGCACCTGACCCGCCCGGCTAGCGCCCTAGCCGCAATCGTAGGGTCCTGCAGAGGAGCCGCGCCCAGCGTACGGCTAGGGCCCTAGCCACTCCCGGTGCGCGAGGCGCTTCAGGACGCGTCACCGGCGTCCGGCCCGGCAACGCCGTCCGCCTGCGAGGCGTCGCCGTCGCCCGTCGCGGCCGGGTCGCCCAACTCGGCGCTGCCGCTCAGGGACCCGGTGTCGCAAGCCACGCCTGCGGTCGGCGTGGCGTAATCGAGCGCGACGACCCGGTCCTCGAGTCTGAGGTCCGTACGTAGGACCTGCGCGAGTTTGGCCGCCTGGGCGCGCTCGTCGCCCAGCGACGCGGGCTGCGGAACGCGCAACGCGTCATAGAGCGCGAACCGGTTGAGATCGAGCACTGTCGCGAGCGCGGTGCCGTACTCGCCGGCAACCACGACCGCTCCTAGGTAGAACAGGTACGCCATCGTGTACGGAACGAGCGCGACCGCGAGCCACAGCCCGTCGCGCCACAGGAACAGCACCGCCGCGACCGCTCCCAACACACTGACCAGTGCCAGCCGAACGGCAAGGTCGAGCTGGGTGCGCTGATCGTCGACGTAGTCGACGTGCGCCTTGGGCGCCAGCAGCGCGATGTGTGGGGCGACGACCGGCAACGGTAGCTGGTACACCGCGCCTGCCTCCGCTTCGTAGCGGCGCAGCATGTTGCCCAGGCGGGTGGGTCGGACGTCGTTGACGTCGTGCGGGTAGCCGAGCAGGGCACGCCGGGCCTCCTCGTAGCGCACCAGCGCGCCGAGGTGGTCGTCGGTGACCTTCGCGTCGCCGGTGCGCTGGGGCGACTGTCCCCAACTCTCGAGCGCGTTCAGGTACTCGCCCTCGATGCGGTTGAGATTGCGCCGGGAACGGCGGTGCCGGCCGATGCACACCCGCATAAGTGCGCCCGCGACCGGGCCGGTCCCCCAGTACCCTTCGGCGAACTGGACGAGCGCGTACTGCAGCGGCTGCAGCACCAGCCCGACCAGCAGCGACGCGAGCGCGACCTGGACCACCCGCGTCAGGCCGTCATGGCCCAGCGCTGCGAACCCGGCCGACCAGTCGACGTGACCCGACCAGGCACCCGAGGCGGCGAGCACGAGCACGAACGACACCAGCAACGCAGACGGGATGACGCTCAGTACCGAGAAGTACCGGCCGATCTTGCCGGCCGGCCCGCTCAGGTCCGGCACTGTCGCCTCAGCCACCGGCAATCACTGCACTTTGTGCCCGTCCGGGCAGCATCCCGTGCTGCTCACGACGACGACGAACCCGCACTCGGGACATTTCGCGGTACGCGGACGGTCCGTCTTCGCCTCCCCCGCGACCGGTCCCGGCGGGCGACGCGGCGGGCTGCTCATCGCTGAGCCCGACGACGCCGGCCAACGGCCGCGCACCACCTCCGGCGGCGGGCAGCGTCGCGCAGCACCCCACGCGGTGCACTGCCCATGACGCCTCCCGCGCTCGCCCTGCGGCAAGGGTAAACCTCGACTGAAGGCCAGTCGACACGCCGAAATCCTCAGACGTCGCCGCCGCGGCAGCTGGCAGCATCGCCCCATGAGCGGCGCCGGCGCGCAGCCAGGCAGCGTGCTGCCCGGCGAGTCCGCGCCTGCGCCCGGGCACGCCGGCGACGGACCGGCCCCGGCCGGCACCCCGTCACGGCCCTGCGGCGGCACGGACGAGCGCGGGCCGGGCCGCAACCTCGCCGCTCTGCGGGGCGCCGTAGCGAACCGGTGGCTGCTAGTTCCGGTGGTTGGGTTGCTCGTGCTCGCCGGCCTCAGTCAGTGGAGCGGACCGGCCGACACGCTGCGCGCGGCAGCGGTCGCCGTCGGCGCCACGATGCTCGTGGCGGCCGCCGTCCTGCCGACGCCGTCTGCCAGGACGCTGCTCGCGTGCATCGCCGTCACGACAGTGGCGGGAGCGCTGGTGACTCTCGCCTTCCCCGGCGTCCAACAGCGCCTCGAGGTGCGCCCCGCGCCAACGTCGACGGCACCGGTGAACGGGCCTGCCTCGCCGTCGCCGTCGACCCCGACGCCGGCGAGATCGTCACGGCCAGCGCCGTCGCCGGCCGCGGCCGTGAGCCTGCCGGGCGCGGACCTCACCGGGACCGACATCGCGGCGCTGGACCTGCGTCGCGCCGACCTCGCCGGCGCGCGCCTGGACGGCGTGCACGCGCCCGCGCTGGTGTTCGAGCACGCTGACCTGTCCGGGGCAAGCCTGCGCGGGGCCGACCTCATCGGCGCCGACCTGTCCGGCGCCGAGCTCACCGGCGCCGACCTATCGGGTGCCGATCTTGCCGGCGCGTGCCTTCGCGGCGCGCAGCTGACTGGGGCGACGGTCTCGGGCGCTAACTTCACCGGTGCCGACGTGTCCGGCGCCAGGCTGCCTGCGCCGCTGACCGGCCTGCGCATTCACGCCCGAGCCCCCGGGTCGGTGCCGGCGACATCGTGCCAGCGGTGATGTGCGAGAGCCCGGCCGGGCCGATCGCACGCTGTAGGTGGCTAGCGCCCTAGCCAGCGGCGTAAGCCAGTCGCCTCCGCCAGCCACGACGCCTGACGCGCGTGACTCGCTCCGGTCATGATCATGACTTACGCCGCCGATGCGATTGCCCCCGGCATACCAGCTCCCACCAAGTGTCTCCTGCTGGACATGCTCTACGACGCCGGAGCCGGAGCAGGCCATGACGCAGTCTCGGATCCCGCCATGCATCCTGGTGACGGAGGCGGCCGCGTGCTGTTGTGGGCCTGCGGGACGTCGCCGACAGCGTCTCGCGATCATGCTGCGCACGAGAGGATATTCGACGTCACGGCCTTCCTGCGCCGGCCTGGTAATTGGCGAGCCCGACCCCGCCGAGCGCCGGGCCGGGCGTGCGCGCCGACGCCCTCGCGGATGAGGTCGCAGAAGGGCTCATCGCCACCGCCGACCGCTCTGGCCCGGTCCGGCTGCTTGCCCCGACTGGCGCCAGCGGCACAATAGACTTACACTTTCTACAGTGGAGGTGCTGTTGTGGCGGTTGTCTTTGAGAACGTAACCCAGGTGCTTGCTGAGGCGCCGGCTGCCGGGACGTCGTCGGCGCAGTCGTCAATCGTCGTCCGAGGCGGCTACCTGGTGCTGGAGGGAGGCCAGCGAGTTGAACTCGCGACGGACCTGCTGATCGCGGTCAACGACCTTCTGGCCGGTCTCAACGCGGGCAAGATCGGGCACGTCGACCTCGACGAGGAGCTGCTGTCACCGGAGCGGGCAGGCGAACTGCTTGGTATCACGCGGCCAACGGTCTACGCGTGGCAGGACCGAGGCTTGATCGAGCGAGTAGATCGCGGCGGCAAGCGGCTCGTGCCTCTGGCATCTGTAATCCAGTACCGGGAACAGCAGCAGCAGCGACGAGCGTTCGCGGCAACGCTGGCCGCGGCGTCAGATCCGAGCGAGGAACGCGCCGTCGAGGCAGCGAAGACGTTCGCTGACAAGGTCGACCTAGGCGCGTCGTCCAGCGCTAGCGGCACCGCTCCCGCGGGGCGCCGCAGGCGGCGCCCTATCGTTGCTGGGTGATCATTGCCCGGGTGATCTTCGACGACACCATCACATCGGCTGCCGTCAGAGAGGCCCTGCATGACCGCGGGGTGTACATCGCGGCGTTCCCACCTGCCGACGGCCGGCAGCCTGCAACGTCGGTGATCGGCACCGCCCTGAGCGAAGAACTGAAGGCGGCCGGAGTAGTCGTCGCGACGACCGAAACCCTCGTGATGAGCGGAATCGACTTCGTCCGAGAGCGGCTCCCGGACGACCAGCACCCCACAGTTGACGAGATCGAGGGCCAGTTGTGGCCCTACCTCGATCCGATACTCGACCCGGATGGCGCCGTCACCGAGGACGACTTGAACTCACCCCTTGGCCCACTGCGGGCAAGCGCGTCGCGAGTTTTCGATGCTGACGTCCTCGTCACCACCGATGTTGCCCTGCTGAAGATGGGCCGCATCGGGAAACTAGTAGCGATCGACCCAGTGAAATGGCTCGACCAAGCCGACTCGATCGTGCGACAGCACCGCAGATCAGGCGACGGCCCGGGTCGCGGGAACGACCAGCCCGGGACCGCGCCGCGCCACTGACACCGCCACCAGTTCTGCTCGACACGCGTCCCAACGTCGCTGGCTAGGGTACTAGCCAGCGAAACGGCACACCGCTGGTGCAGGCCACTAGGGGTGCGAAGCCGGCGAAGCACGGCTGCGGTTCTAGCTGCTCAGCAACTGCTGCGCGATGGCCGCCTGCTCGTGCTCGAACGCGGGAGCCATCGCGGCTCGCTCGGCCTTGCCCAAGCCGTGTCTGGCTGCGACTTGCGGCCAGCGGCGGACGGCGTCGCGCACCTGGGCGAGGATTGCCAAGGCGGTGGTCCGATCGAGCCGGAACAGGGGCGCGACCTCAAGCAGGTCGCGCAGCTCGGCGAGCGTGTCCCCGTCGATGGCGGTTGAGAGGTGTTTCGGTCCGGGCGTCGGGTTCGGGTTCAAGTCGAACGCCGGAGACAGCGTCCAGCTGTGCCCGCGCAGGTGAAGCAGCGCGTGGTTGCGCAGGTGGTCGTCGGTGTTGCTGATAAGGATCGAGAACGCCACCCGGCGCCACAGTTGGGCGAGATCGTCGGTGACCGTGCTCGCGAGCTCCTCGAGCGCTTCGGCGATGGCGACGTAGCTGCCGGTGTCCCCGTCTCGGGCTTCCAGGGCGGTCATTGCCGACATGTATCCGCGGCGGGCGCCGGTCTGGGTTCGATCGAACCGGTCCACGATGAGCACGCCGCGGCCGGCGACGCTCGCGAGGTGATGCGGCGGTACGTCGATGCCCGCGGACGCGGCAAGGTCGAGCGCGGTCACCTCCCACGCCATGACGTTCCAGTCATCGGCCGGGCTCGGGAATTTCGCGATCGCGATGCGGCCGTTGACGTCGCGGACGTGCGCCTTGGGGCGAGCGCCGCCCAGTGAGCTTCCTGCGCGTAGCAGCAGCGCCAGCGACTGACTGTCGTCGCCGACATCATCAGCGGCGATGTCATCGGCGGCCGACAGCAGCGTCGGCAGGTCGGTCATCGCCGGAACTCCGGTTGCGTCGTCGGCGACGAACGCCCCATCGACGGCATACCTGATCGCACCTTGGCGTAAGTCGTCGCGCACGCGCAGCAGCAGGTCGAACTGACCGAAGCTGCGCGCAGCCGAACCGTCACCACGAGCGCGCCGCGCCTCGGCACGCTCGATCAGTCGCTGCCCCCAACGGTCAGGGCAGCTGTCGGAGAACGCGCCGAAGATCCGGTGGCTGGTCGGCGTCTGCAGAGTGCCTGACACCAGCGGCAGCGCCGGGTCCAGCGGGTAGGCGCGGCGGTCGGCCAGATAGCTGGACTCGTAGGTGAAACTCGCTGATTCCACAGCGCGCCGCCGATGCCCGAACAGCTGCCCGGCGAGGATCGTGTCGCCGTCGACATCCACCCACACCTGGGCGGCGGCAGTTCGCTCCGCGCTCGCGCCGAACCGGGACGTTCGCTGACCGGACCGGACACCGGCCGCTCGCGTCCGCGTCACCGCTGTTCTTCCTCACGCGGCGCACGATGCCGGACCCGTTGCGGCAGCGTCTCCCCCGCCCGGAGCCGGCCGACGTCGCTGGCGTACGGATCGAGCGCCGAGGCCAGCGCGCCCAACACGCCCAACGCCCGCGTCACTCGCAGCAGCGACTCCACCGTCGCGCCATCGCCCGCCTCGAGCTTGATGACGACACCGCGAGCTACGTCAGCGCGCTCGGCGACCTCGTTGATCGTCAAATTTCGCAAACGTCGCCACGTCGCAAGGTCCTCGCCGAGTTCGGCCATCGCGCGCGCAATCGGGGCAGGCAGCGGCTTCCGAGCCATCTCAAGCCTCCCCTCGCACCAACTTACAGTCCAATTACATGGACCCTAACTGCCTTAGAGTCCATTTCTGTGAACTTTAGACCATGACAGGCGGCTCGTGCGTCAAGGCGACCCAGAGAGGCGTGGGAGGGTCTTACGGCTTCGACCAAGCAGGTCGAGTCTGCGCGCGCGACCAACCGAGTTGACACGGTCGCTAGGCTCCAGGCGACAAGCTTCGCTTGCGCGTCCGCGTGCCGTCGGCATCGCCTGGAGCCTAGCGACCGTCATGCATCAGGCTGCAGCGACAGCGGCTGCGCCGTTGAGCGAACACCGCCAAGGTGTACTTGCCCACGATCTCCCGTCAACGCTCACTGCGCTTCTGCGGCCACGATCGCGGGGTCTGGCTAGAGGGCTAGCCAACTAGTGTCTCGCGAATGATTTCCCGGCCCATCCGTCCGCGACGTCGACCATCGGCGTCCAACGCCTCGGCGCGCCTCGAATCGTCCGTAGCACGGTGGCCGGGATGGATGCCCTCATCCACGAGATGAGCGGCTTGCCGAACTTGGTGGTGGCGCTTTCGGCTACCAGGTTCGTCGGCACCGGGCCGCGGCCTCAGGTGTGCGGTGGTTCACCGTGTAGGCCCCATGTCGGTGGACCGGAGCCTTCGGCGCCTCGAGGCCGCGGCTTGGTGTTCAGGGACCGCTCGATCGAATACTGCACGCTGTCGATGGGATGCGTCGCCCGGCGGAGCTGCTTGATCGGCCGTGGCGTGATCGCACTCTTACTGGGTGTGTCCCTATTCGGGTGACGCCGGACCTTCAGGCCGGCTGCGGGGATGACGTGTTGGGTCCTACGACTGGTTGACCTGGTTGACTGACTCAGTACAGTGGGAGTTGACGTGGTTGACCGAGAGGGAGCGGCTGTGACGTACGCGGGGTTCAGCACCGGGTTCGTCAGCCTGCGCGAGCAGCTGGTGGCCACGATCGATACGCAACTCGCGCACGCCGCCGAGAACGGGCTGGACCCGGAGGATCTGGGCCGAGCCGAGGAGCTGGCCGCCCGTGTCGGCGCGGCCATTCCGACCGGCCGGCACCCGACCGCGGTGCTGGTCGGTCCCTGCTATGACACCCCCGGGCTGTCGCGCTGGCTCGGTATCAGCAAGCAGGCCATCGAGAAGCGGAACAAGGCGCACACTCTGTTGGCGTGCCGGACCGAGTCCGGCTCCTGGCGCTACCCGGCGATGCAGTTCGACGAGCGCGGGAAGACGCTGGCACACCTTCGCGAAATCCTCGACGTGCTGATCACGCCCGGCGACGAGCGTCGCTGGCGCGCCGCGCGGTGGCTCGCCGCCCCCGCGCCCTACCTGCCCGGCAACGTCTCGGCCGCGGCCTGGCTACGCAGCGGCGGCGACGTGCAACCCGTACTCACCGCCGCGCGCGCCGATGCCGCCCGGTGGGCCGAGTGACGGGCCGCCAACGCCTCGCACTGACCTACCCGCCCACCGGTCCCGCCCCGATCCCGACCATCGCCCGCCCCGTTCAAGCGTGGCGCGCCCACGCACGCCGCCCGGGCCCCTCGGCCGGTGCGTGGTGGTTCGCGAGCACCCCGGACGGCCGGTTCGACCTCGAGGCCCCCAAGGGCACCTGCTACCTCGCCGGCGACGCGATCACCGCCCTGCGCGAGCGCCTCGGACCCACGCTCGCCGGCGTGAACTCGATCGAGGCAGCCGACGTCGACAAGGTGGCCGTGTCGCGCCTGGCCGTTCCGCGCGGGCGAGATCTCGCCGACACCACGGCGGCCGACGCAGTCAAGGTGCCGGGTCTGACCCGCGAGATCTGCACCGTGGTCGACTACGAGCTCACCCGAGCATGGGCGGCCTGGTTCGACAACCAGCACTGCGGCGGTGTCCAGTACTCAGCCAGGCACACCACGGCGCTGACGTCACTGTCCTACGCGCTGTTCGGCAAAGCCGGCACCCGCACGACCAGGCCTCGACAGACCCGCGACGCGCGCGACGTCGCCGCCGAGGCGGGCCTGCAAGTCGTCTCCGACGACGTCCCGGACGCCGACATCGATCTCATCGACGTTCCCTGACGCGCCGGCACGCGCCGCCGCGCACCGGCCGCGCACCAAGCCTCCGGGAGCGGAGGACGCCGCGCTCCCGCGAGCTTGCAAGACCATCGGGCTCGGTAGCGCGCCACTTCCGAGTACCGACCGGAACCTCGATGGCGAATAGGGACACGCCCAGTTAGCACTGCGGACGGGATGCATCGCCCGGCGTACTGCGCGCGGAACGAACATGCGGGACAGGAATCCCATAGGTGGCTGGCCTACGGGAGCTGCGGGCGCGTCGGCGCCATGTGGTCGGTCCACCGTGCGCCGTCATGCCAGCGAACGTCGGTCTGGCTCCCGAAGGGGTCCGGATACCAGCCTGGCCGTACTGACGGCTGCGGGGGTAGTGGCTCCGGGCGCGCCTGCTGATACGCCGCAGCGCCGGCTTGAGCGTTCAGGTACGCGGCCTGTGCCTGTGCGTAGGCGATCGCGCGCTGCGCCTCGGCTTGAGCCACGAGCTGCGCATGAATCTGCGCGGCAGCGAGGTCGTTGGAAATCTTCGATTGCTTGATCAGTTCGCGCTGGTACCGCTGCTTCTTGCTGTGCGGTCTGACGACGCCGACAGTTCCCACAGCCAGCGTCTTGCGGATTAGTCCCATTCCGCCCTCCCCATGATCCACCGCACCGTAGATCTTTCGCGAATGGCCGATCAAGCGCCAGAGGTCCCGATGGGCGGTGGAGGTCGGTTCGGGCACTATGCACGGGTGACGAACTACGAGGTGGTCATCCGCCGCGGAGACGGCGATCCGATCAGGGTCGCCCTCCAGAGCCACGACGCCGATCAGGCGGAGGCGCTGTACAGGGAGATCCGCGCAGCTATCGAGGAGGGGCAGCAGGTCAACGCCCCGGCGGTCGAGCTATCCGCCTTCGGCTCAGCGGCGCCTGATCAGGCCGTGGACCCGGTCGAGGTCACGCGGATCGATCTCGTCGACGCCGACGAGGATCCGTCACCGGGCCAATACGGCCCGAGCGCGGACTACGGAGACGACTAGCAGTCATCGAGGCGGCACGCCGAAGCAGGGCAACCACGCACTTCGCGGCCCGACTCGTTTGCCTGATCGAACGCTGGCATCGCAGAGATCTTGAGTGGGTACTGCCCCGCGGGTCCTGGTCAGCGAACTTGTCTCGGTGCCCGCAGTGCACGACCCCGACCCCAATGCGGCGACCCGATGCCCGCAGTGTGGCGGGGTGATTCGGGACTGCTCCCGGGGCCCGGTCCGCGTAGCCGTGAATATTCAGGAGACGCGGAGGGGCGCTCCGCGAGGAGGGCGCCCAGATCGTCGTCAAGTGCTGTCCGTTGCGCAAAGGTGCTTGGAGGTCCGCGGTGGTAGGGAGGGACAGATTCCGGTGACCTCGCGGGCAACGTTAGGGCCTCGGCGCCGATCGCCGTGCCTCATCATGGCGACAATGGGGGTGGTAGCGCGTCAGCCGCCCGTGCTCATCGAGCGCGACGGTGGCCACGCCGCAGGTCAGCGATAAGAGCGCCGTTCCAACGTCACGGCTTCGCCATTCTTTGGTGGAATCGCTACTTGCAGATCGGCACCTGCTCGTCGACGACGACGCCCGTGTCGACGGGTCCGGTCACCGCACCGTTGTTGTAGAACGCGTCAGAGGTGGCGTAGAAGCGGCCATTCCAAGGTGCCGACTCGATTCGGTACCACCACGGGTCGCCGTCCTCGACGACGTATCCGCGCGTGCGACAAGAGATCTGCACCGATTGCCGCGGCCCCAACGGCAGACCCGCGCCGGTCAGTTGCGTGGCGTCGGAGAAGGTGTGGGCGGGCGTGCCGGTGGTTTCGGTCCACGTCGACCGCAGCGCGCCCGACGAGACGCTCGGGGACCCCGTCGCGGCGTGGCTGCTGATCTTCGCGCCCACCGTATCGGACGGTGACTTGATCGAAACGATCACGATCACGATCGTGATCGCTACAACGGCGACAACCGCACCGGCAATAATGAGCAAGCGTCGATTGGCGACGGGTGCAGGACCTTGACTTGATGGGGCCGACGGACCTTCGTGTGCGCTGTGCGAAGGGTCGCGGTCGAGTGGCGAGCTGCCCCCGTTCGATCCAGGCTGGGCCGCCGGCGGTGCGCCGCCGGCCGCCGAGATACCTCCATCGGAGTCTCCGTCTACCGGTCGCTCATCGGCGGCGGTGCGCCTCGCCTGCGACGACACGGATTGAGTAAGGATGGAGCTGTCTCCGCCAAGTTCGATGTAGAGCTTGAGGAACCGCTCACCCGGTGCCCGGCGACCTCTTTCCCACGCCGACACGGTAGCTCGCCCAGTCGACACCTTCCTGCCCTCGGGTGCGTAGTCGAGCCCCAGCCGCGCCGCCATCTGCGCTTGGCTGAGCTTGGCCGCCTCACGGACCCGTTTGAGTTCGGCCGCCAGCGCTTGTGCCTGTTGCGGGCTGTTTTCTGTGTTGCGTTCCGGCATGCTCGAATTCTCCTAATAGCCCACGACTAGGGCCACCTGGTCGCGCGCAACATTCGGCAACAGCGCAACAGGGGACGCAACAGTTGACCCGGTGACAAGGTCTGCACTCCCAGGGCCGTTCCCACGGTCCGCCAACGAGGAGGCAACCCGCACATGAAGGTCAAGCTGCATCGACTCGCGCGCCCCGGCCGAGCGTTAGAGGGCCAGCGACGATCACCTCGCCGGAGGGCGCTGGCTGTGGCCGGGACGTTGCTCCTAGCCACACTCGCCGGCGTCACCATGCAGGCGCAGGAGGCGAACGCCGATCCGACTGTTCGCACCCTCGTCGAGGGAACCCCGGAGGCATGGGCACCGTACGCGTCGGCAGTCTCGGGGCACCTGCACAACAACGTGACGATCACCATTTCTTGCTACCTGAGCGGCGACTCGATCTCCGGTCCCTACGGTGCAGAGACGGTGTGGGACCTAGTCTCCGGCGGCTCCGGTGCCCAGACTGGCACCTTCGTGCCGGATGCGGACATCTACACCGGCTCGAACTCGCCGGTCGTGCCGCAGTGCTCGTTGGCTTACGGGAGCACTATCGGCAGCAACCAAATCCCGATCTATAACGGGCCGGGCTCGAACTACAGCTATGTCGGGCCGATCAACCCCGGTCAGCAGCTCGAGATCCGCTGCTACGGCACCGGCACGACAGTGAGCGGACCGTACGGATCTGAGAACATCTGGGACCTGATCACCCCGACCTACTTCACCAGCTCGGCGTGGGTGCCCGACGCTCTCGTCTACACCGGCTCCAACTCAGCGGTCGTTCCACACTGCTGATCAACCGCAGCGAAGGCCCCGAGTTGTGACTTGGGGCCTTCGCGTATCGCCGGTCGCCGCGCTGCACCGCCCTCTCACGGGCGCCAGTTGCCGTTCCGGCCGCCGCGTGTCTGCTGTTCTCCCCGAGGAGATCTCGCCCGCGCGTGCGCCAGGGCCTGCGCGCTCCGAGCTGTCCGCGCGGAGCGGCAGCGGAACGCGACCGTTTCAGCCATCAAGCACGCCGTTCAATACGACATCGCGCGGGAGATCGTCGCCACCCGGAAGACTGACGACGGAGCGAGGTCTTCGTGCCGACACTGCCGACATGCTCGCTGTCTTATCGCTCGCCGGCGCGGTCGGAAGATCGAATACTGGGCCAGGGTCGCACCGTATCCTGCCGCGCCGCCGGCACCGGTACAGATCGCCGAGTTTTCCAATCGCGTCACCACCGAGCTCGGACACCTTGCCGGGTGGAAGGCAGTTCACGTCGCCTCCTCCGGCGAGAGCCTGATCATCATCATGCTCCGCGTCAGGTTCCGGCGGAATCTGTCCAACGACTGCCTCGCCATCGTCCGCGAGGCCGCGTCCACCGTGCTTGGCAACAGCGTCCTTATCGCACACGCCCGCCGCCCCCACCTGACGCCTATAGCGCGAGTTCCGCCGTGCCCAGACTGCCAACAACGGCCTACCGATGGACAGCCGCCTCGAGCTGGTCGTTCATCAACTCGAGCCCCGAGCACGCAGACCTGACGCGGTGTGGCAACGACCCGGCTCAGGTCGTCGGGCCGTCCGCCCGTGGCACGAACCGGCTCCGCAACATCGTCGCCCACTCCCGGGTGGCCACGCCGAAGCGGCCCTCCTCAGCGAGCCCGGGCCGCAGCGCGGCCGAGAGGTTCTCCAACTCCTCGGTCAAGGCCACATCGACGGTTAGATGGGCAAGCGCGAGCGTCAAGGCCGAGGCGGAGACAAGGTCCGACTCAAGTGGTCGTGCATCCATGGCGGGGAATCCGTTCCGACGCTGACTGACATGAACATGATCAACGGCCGGGAGCCTATCGACCGAGCCGTGCTCTCCGGCACCGCACTGTTCCAGGAGCTGGACAGGTGGCCCCGGGTCGCGCTCACGGTCACCGGGTATGCAGGGAGCGGCTACTCGACAGTGACCGAACGCTACGGCGAAGAGGTGTATCGCGGACGCCTTCCGGTCGAGTGGGTGACCGACGTGCTTGTCGTGCTGCGACAACAGTTCGTGCCCAACGCAGCAGTCGCCATGCTCGAAGGCCTCGGCATCTCCGAGCCCCGGGGCGCGATAGCGCGGCTGGACGTCGGCCAGGCCATAGTGATCCGCCGCCTGTCCTCCGACCAGCACCGCACCAACTGACACCCCGGGCGGCGCAAAGCACCGAGGCTCCTTCTCGTCGCCGCCGCACCCGCCAGCAGGCCGCTGAACCTTACCGGCCCAAGTCGTCAGATGCCGGGGTTGACTCCAGAGGCATTACCCATGGCGGTCGATCGCATAGATCCGGCCAACGCGGCAGCAGGCGCCGCAGGAGAAAGCGTTCAAGGGAATACCGCACCAAGCCCTTCGGATCGAACCTCAACGGCTTGGCTGACGCCGAAAAGATCCATATGGGCATCCGGCTCCGACACGGCCCACGTCCCTATCGGTTAGGGTGCAGGCGCCAGCGGCTCATGCGAACCGCGCGGCCGTTCGACGGATCTCCGTGCATGAAGGCTGAGCACCTCCACGAACCGCCCCGCTCAGCAGCGGCTTCATGCTGTGCCCTGCGACGGCGACGATCAAAGGGCCCTAGGGCCCACTCGGACAAGATTGGGCGCGGCGAGGTCCGCCGGCCGACCGGCGGGCGGCGCGCGTGCCGGGGCGGGCCCGCCCCGGCACTAGCTCGCGGCCAGGAACGCCGCGAGCTCGTCGTTCACCGGGCCGGCGTCGGTGAGGCTCAGAAAGTGCGCCCCGCCCGGCACCACGACGAACCGCGACCGGCTCAGCCGCTCGGCCATCCTGGCCGCCGCGGCGACCGGGTAGGCGGCGTCAGCATCGCCGTGGAGCACCAGGGCGGGCTTGTCGATCTCGGGCAACCGATCGATCACGCCGTCACGCTCGACCAGCGCGGTGAGGATCGTGCTGAAACGCGCGCCGTCGACGCTGCGCCACTTGGCCTTCCACGCCGCGGCGTCGAAGGCGCCGAGGCAGATGGAGGCCACGGTGTCCAGGAGCGGCTCGACCGGGCCGTTCTCGTGCCACCCGGCGGCGAGCTGCCGGTAGGAATCGGCGGCCTGTGGATCCTCGGCGTCGGCGGAGGAGCCCATCACCACGAGGCCGCGCACGCGCTCCGGTGCCAGGAGGGCGACGCGGAGGGCGACGAACCCACCCTGGCTGGTCCCGGCGATGGTGGCCTCGTCCACGCCGAGGTGGTCGAGGACCGCGAGCACGTCGGCTGCGACGTCCCAGTAGGTGAAGCCGGGGCGGGCCGGCGTGCCGCCGTGCCCGCGCTCGTCGACGGTGATGCACCGGTATTCGGCACCGAAGCGTTGTAGCTGCGGGGCGAACATCGTGCCGTCCATCAAGAAGCTGTGGAGTAACACGAGGGCCGGGCCGTCACCGCCGTGGTCCTGGAAGTGGATCTCGTGCCCGTTGTCGGTCGTCATCGAGCTCATTGCCGGCGTCCTCCGTTGACAGCGCGCGACGGGCCGCACCCCGCCGCACGGCTTGGTTGTTGGGGTCATGCGGCGAGTCGGGCCTTGCGGCGGGCGACGATCGCGGAGAGCGACACGGCCGCGATGACGGCTGTGCCGTTGAAGACCGGTTCCACCCAGTCGGCGGCGCCCATCAACGTGAGGCCGTTAACGGTGACCCCGACGAAGACGACCCCGACGAGCGTGCCGAGCACGTTGAACCGTCCGGGGGTGATCGCGGTGGCACCGAGGAAGGCCGCGGCGAGCGCGGCGAGCGTGAACCCCGGACCGACCTGCGCCGATGCCGAGCCCGTCCGGGCGAGCTGGACGACGCCGGCGGCCCCGGCGAGGGTGCCGCTGACGAGGAAGGCCAGGGCGATACGGATGTTGCTGTTGATACCGACGAGTTCGGCCGCGCGACGGCTGACGCCGATGGCGAGCAGGGTGCGGCCGAAGATGGTGTAGCGCAACAGGTAGGCCAGCAGCAGGACAGTCAGGACCAGCAGCCACACCGGACGCGGGACACCGAGGGTGTTCCTGTTGCCGAAGTCCAGAACGGGTTGCGGGATGCCGACGACCGTGAGGCCTTTGGCGTACCAGGTCACGACGCCGCCCAGGAGGGTCGCCATGCCCAGGGAGATCACGAAGCTGCTCACGCGGAGATACCCGACGATGATCCCGACCACCGCGCCGACCGTCGCGCCGACTGCGGTGGCCGCGGCTGCGGCGGCGACGGGCGGCAGCCCCTGCTCGGTCATCAGCTTCGCCGCCACCATCGAGGAGAGGCCGAGCGTCGCACCGATGCTGACGTCGAACTCCCCGGCGACGAGCGGGACGATCGCGGCGAGGGCGAGGATCGCCGTCACCGCCTGGTTACCCAGGAGGGTGCGGATATTGCTCGCGGAGAGGAAGTTGGCCGACGTCTCGGGGCTGACGGCGAAGACCAGCGTCACCGCGACCAGCAATGCCACCAGCCCGTAGCGCTCGCCGAGTTCACCCCGCGACAGGGCGCGGGCGGTCCGCCGGTGGCGCTCGGCGGTGGCGCCGCGGGCGGTGGCCGCGACGCTCTCAGCGCCGGTGGAAGTGTCGCTCATGACGCGCCCTTCCTGGGCTTGTTGGCTCGGTAGAAGTGCTCGTCCAACCAGCTGCGCGAGGCCGCGGACCGCGGCCGCTCGTCGGTGACGTGGCCTCGGTCGAGGACGAGGATGCGGTCGGAGAGGCGGAGCAGTTCGTCGGTGTCGCTGCTGACGATGACCACGGCTGCGCCCTCGCCGGCCATGGTCGCGATGAGGTGATGGATGTCGTCGCGGGCGCCGACGTCCACGCCCTGCGTGGGTTCGTCCAGGAGCAGCAGGCGGGGTCGCGTCGCGATCCATCGGGCGAGGATGACCTTCTGCTGGTTGCCGCCCGAGAGCTGCCGGAGCACAGCGCCCGAGGACGGTGCCCTGACGTCGAGGCGCTCGAGCAGCGCCACCCCCGCGGCGCGCTCGTGCTTTAGTCGCAGGCCGAAGGGACCACGGTGCTCACGCAGCGTCGCTGCGGAGAGGTTCTCGATGAGCGGCAGCTCAAGGAACCCGCTCGCCGAGGCGCGGTCGGCCGGCAGGTAGGCGATGCCGCTGCGCATGGCGGCGCGAACTCGGTTGGGTCGCACCGCTCGTCCGTCGATATGCACCGACCCGCCCGTGCGTCGGCGCGCGCCGCAGACGAGTTCGAGCAGGCCGGTGCGCCCCGAACCGGTCAGGCCGGCGAGGCCGACGATCTCCCCAGCGGCGATGTCAAGGCTCATCGGGGCGAGCCCGAGGGCGGTGAGCCCCCGCAGCTCCGCAACGGGGGGGCGGCTCGCCGGCTGCGGCTGCGGCTGCGGCCGCTCGGTGACCGTGGGCCGCCCGGCGACCAACGCCGTCAGCTCTGCGGCGCTGACTCCCGCGGTCGGCCGCGTGAGGAGGTGCCGCCCGTCGCGCAGCACCGTCAGGACGTCGGCGCAGTCGAGGATCTCATCGAGGTGATGGGAGACGAAGACGACCCCGTGCCCCTCGCCGGCCAGGCGCCGCATCGCCGCGATGAGCCGGGCGGCCTCGGTGGCGGGCAGGCGTGCTGTCGGCTCGTCGAGCACCAGCAGGCTGGGCTCGAGGGCGCGCGAACCGTCAGGGGCGTCGACGTCGTCTATGGCGCGTGCGATGGCGAGGATCGTCTGCTCGGCCGGGCGCAGGGTGTGCACGCGAGCGGTGGTGGGCAGGTCGAGCCCCTGCTGATCCAGGATGCGCCGGGCCCGGGCGTGCACGCGCCGCCAGGAGATGCCACCGGCCGTCGTGGGATACCTGCGGCCGAGGAAGAGGTTCTCCGCGACGGTGAGATCCCCGAGGAGCCCGAGATCCTGATGGACGAAGCGCATCCGCTGCCCGTACGCCCAGGCCGGAGTCAGCTGCTCGGCCGGCCGAGAATCGGCGCCGACGGCGATCGTCCCTCCGGGATCGGCGGGGACGACGCCGGCGAGGATCTTGATCAGCGTCGACTTCCCGGATCCGTTTCCGCCCACGAGTGCGTGCACGGTGCCCGCCTGCACCTGCAGCTCCACCGAGTCCAGCGCCCGCGTCCCCGGGTAGGTCTTGGAGAGCGCCAAGACCCGGAGGGCGACTCGCTGCGGATCACGCCGGTGCGTCACGACGCCGGTCGCCTCGGCCAAGAGTTGGGTGCGCCCACCGCTAGTTCACGCCCCACAGTGCGCGGTAGTGAGCCTGGTAGTCCACGCACTTGCCGGCGACGAAGGGGCGGCACCCGGCGGGGTGCGTGGCGTCGACGATCTTCACGCCGATGCCCTCGTCGACCTGGGGGGCGCCGGCGAAGAGCCGGTTGACGCCGTCGACCACCGCCCAGCCGGCCCACTCCGCCGGCAGGCCGACGGCGAACTGCTGCGTCCCCTTCTTGATCAGCTCGAGGTTCGGGGCGAGGCCCTCACCGCCGGTGAGGACGATGTGCCGGCCGGTGGCGCGGGCCTGCTCGACGGCCCCGCCGATGCCCAGCAGGATGGTGGCGTCGTAGGGCGCCATGACGACGGTCGCGTTGGGATACCGCGTCAGCGCCGCGGAGGCCTTCTGCTGCAGCGCGCTGGCACTGACGACGTCCTGGCCGGTGAAGGTGACGGTGCGCACCGTGCAGTTCGCGCAGGCCTTGATGCGGTCGTCGAACCCGTCGGCGATGCTCCGCGCCACGAGCAGGTCGTTCTCGCGGAATTCGATGATCTCCGGCTTGTCGCCGGACCGCGCGATGTAGCCGGCGATCGCACGGCTGACGACGTCCTTGATCAACGCCTCGTAGTTCTTGTCCTTACCGAAGGAGAGTTCGGCGCTGTACAGGGACTTGCCGTTGTTGTAGCTGTTGTTGCAGTCGTAGCCGTAGACGCTCATGACCTTCATGTGCGCGTTGACGGCCTCCTGCAGCGGCCCGGCGATGGCCGGGCAGTCGACCGCCACGGTGATGAGCGCGTCGGCGTGGGCGGCGATCGCGGCGCGCACCTGGCTGCTCTGGACGTTGGGGTCGAACTTGCCATCGACGACGGTCATGTTCCAGCCGATGGCCTTGCCGGCCCGCATCGCGGCGTTGGCCGGGATCGCGCATCCAGGGGCCGCCGAGCTGCACGACAGGACCCACACCTTCTTCTTCGACTGGGCTTTGGGGCCGCTGGCCGGCAACGCCCGGTCGGTCCCCGCGTAGTAGGCCTTCAGCTGCGCGGCGAGCCGTCGGGTGTCACCGGATGGTCGCCGTGACTCCTTCTTGTTCTTGGCGGCGGAGCTGCAGCCGGCGACGAGCAAGGTCGCGATGACGGACGAGGCGAGCGCGGCTCGAATCGCGTGCGAGTTGGTCATGGTGGAAGCCTCTGGTGGTCGAAGGTGTGGTGTTCGGGGTGGAGCGGGCGCGGTGACGGGCGGGCTTACGGTGCGGAATCGCTCCACACCGCGCCGGCCCGCAGCTCGGCCTTGAGCAGCTTTCCGGCGGCGTTGCGGGGCAGGGCGGTGTCGCGGAGGGCGAAGTACTGCGGAATCTTGAAGTCGGCGAGCTGGGCCTGGCAGTGGCCGAGCACAGCGGACAGGTCGAGGGGGCCGTCCGTGACGACGACCGCGCCGACCTTCTCCCCCATCACGTCGTCGGGGACAGCGATGACGGCGGCCTCGACGACGCCTGGCGCGCTGCTGAGAACGTCCTCGACCTCGACGCTCGAGATCTTCTCCCCGCCCCGGTTGATTAGGTCCTTCGCCCGATCGACGATGTGGATCCGGCCGGCTTGGTCCACGCGAACGACGTCGCCGGTGCGCAGCCACCCCTCGACGAAGGCGGTGCCGGGTTCGGCCGTTCCCCAGTAGCCCTTCATCACGTTGGTGCCTCTCGCCAGCAGTTCGCCGACGCCAGGGCTCGTCTCGTCGATGGCGAGCTCGACGGAGGGCACGGCGTACCCGACGGAGTCGGAGTGGTCGGCCGCGTCGTCGTGCGGCAGCACGGTGAGGAGGGAGGCAGTCTCCGTCATCCCGTAGCCATTGATCACGCGCGCGGCGGGGAACGCCGCGATGATCTCCTTGACCAGGCCGGTCGGGATGGGAGCGCCGCCGTAGGCGACCCACCTCACCGCCGAGGTGTCCGTGCCGGCGAGGTGCCCGGAGCGGAGAAGCAGGTTGTACACCGCGGGGACGGTCACAAGGAAGGTGATCCGCTCCGCCGGGATGGCGTGCGCGAGACCGGCGAGGTCGAAGGCGGGCATGATCACCGACGTGCCCCCGACGTACGCGGCCGCGAGGAACTGTGAGTTGCACCCGGTGACGTGGAACAGCGGGACGGAGATGAGCGTCCGGAAATCCCGGCCGGCGGTTCGGGGAATCCGGAGGCAGCGGGTGAGGTTCTCGGCGTTGGCGAGGAAGGCGGCGTGGGTCGTCGGCACTCCTTTGGGGCGCCCCGTCGTGCCCGACGTGTAGAACAGCGCGGCGATGTCGTCGGCGGTGCGCTCCGCCGACAGGTACGGGGCGCCCTCGGGCAACGGGGAGCCGTCGCGTAGGTCGAGTACCGCCCCGGAGTCGGCGAGGACGTGCTCGATCTCCGGTGGCGCGAAGCGGGTATTGACGGCGACGGGGATGGCGCCGGCCAGAATCGTCGCCCAGAAGGCGAGCGCCCACTCTGCGCCGGCGCGGTGGCGAATCGCCACGCGGTCTCCCGGCTGCACGTGGTGACGCTCGCGCAGGCCGCCGGCGATTCGGCTGGACCGCTCCAGCAGCGCGCCGTAGGTGATGCGATCTCCGCCGATCTCGACGATTGCCGTCGCGCTCGGATCAGCCGCGGCGCGAGACTGGATGAGGTCGATCAAAGTTCCGGAGGCGTATCCGTGACTTCCCGGACGTCGGCCGTCGAGGGTTGAATCGCTGAACGGGTTTCCGGTTCGGGCCACCGCGACGATGCGCGGCGCGGCGCTCACCGGGTGCCTCCATGCGCCGCGGCCGGCCGTTTCACACGGCAGCCGGCGAGACTCCGGACAGCTCCGGTCACGCTGGTGAGGCTGTCGCTCCTCGTCACGATGGCACCTCGGAAAGACGCGGGCTCTGAGACAAATTCAAGATCTGTCTGAGAAAGGATGAGCGTTTGTTTCACGCGGCACGGGGCCACGCAAGGGCTGATCGCGAAGAAGGGGCATACGGCAGCCCCTCCGTCGTAATTCGGGCAGGCCAGCCCAGCTCTGCGAGAAAGTTCCGTGGGGAACAGGTAACTTGCGCACCCTTCGGCGACCCGATACGCCCCGACTACCCGAGCCGTCACCGCTCCTTAGAGCGAAGCGACGAATCGTCACGGCATTCCGCCGTGGGCAACGGCGCTGGCCCTTAACGGCGAACCGGTGAGGATGCGCGGTTCGCCGGCGGCGCCGTGCCGACGGCGGCGCGAAGCAGAACCTCGAGGATCTCGATCGTCGCGGCCAGTGCCGGCTCGGTGTTGTTGAGCAGATGCGCGTACATCAACGAGTCACACACCCGCACGATCGCCTGGGCGAGCAGGGCGGCATCGATCTGCAGATCGCCGCCGAGTTCGGCCTCGATCGTGGCTTGGACCAGCCGCGTCGCCGCTTCCTCCACCAACCCTGGCCCCAGGACGAGCCGCATGAAGACCACCGGCTCCCGGTCGATGAGCGCGCGGATCGGCTCGGCCCGCACCACCGTGACCATGAACTGCTCGAGTTGCCGGATCACCTTCTGCGTCCCGTGCAGCCGGCGGGGGACCTGCAAGGCGTTGAACGTCCGGATGGTGGCCTGCTCGAGCACAACGGCGAGCAGCTGGTCGCGGGATCCGACGTGCCGGTAGAGAGTCGCCCGCCCGACACCGCACTGGGCGGCCAGCACCTTCATGTCGATCGGTTCGCCGGCGAGGTAGGCCGAGGTCGCAGCACGAAGCGCCGCCTCGCGCACGTCGTTTCGCAGGCTGCGCGGCGGCATCAGATGAGTATCGCCGAGACCCCGGCGAGACCAGGAGCCATCTCGCACTGCGCGCCGTTGACGCTGACAGGCTGCCGCGAACTCGAGCACGCCCGACGGCTGGCTGGCGAAGCAGCGCCGACCCTCGAAGCGGAAGTTGGCGCACGCTCCGGAGCGTCCCCGGCGCCCGGCCGAACGCCCGCTGATCGTCGAAGATCATCTCTGGCGTCGGGGCAGAATGGGATGAGTTCACCCCGAGCGGGTGGGCTAGATTGCGCCTCGGCGCCGACAGCCAGCTGCGCTCGACGGCCCAGTACCAGCCATCGGGTCGCTTCGACGACGACACGAGGGCTCTCGCCGACCTTTCGCGATCGGCGACAGTGAGGACCCCCCGATCGTTGGTGAACCGCACTGCCTCCAGCCGCTCACCCTGCTCCGTGGTCCGCACCATCACCGTGCGATCGGGATGCAGATCGACCCATGACCTGCCGTCCGTCGTAGTCTTCGCCCTCAGGGGCCGGGTTCGTCACTGGGACGTGAGCACTGCGAGCATCCGCCGGGCAGCCTAGGAGGAGCGGAGACCCCGCTTGGTCATCGCATGAAGATTCCAGCGGCGTGGACAGTTCGGCGCCCGACTCGCACATCCTCACCCTGGGCCTGGAGGCCCTTGCTCTGCGGGCCTGGGTATCGCGACCCTGTCTTCCTCCTTCATCACTTCGTAACAGCTGGCCTCGACACCGAGCCGGGGGACCAATGGGGCAGCAACCCTCCAACCGCTTGGTCGCAGCGCTGCACCTTGGCACGCACACCGACGCTCGGCTGGCCACGTTCGGTGACTCGATAGCGGTCGACGTCGGTGACGGCGACTGGCGAATCACTATTCACGGCGGCGCCGAGGGCATGCGGCACCTCGCCGGCGTGCTTCTGCATGCTGCTCGGGTTGCTGAGGGCGGGGAAGCCACGGCCGCCGCCGCGTCTGGCGCCAACCCGCGCGCTGCCGTAAGGCACGAGAGCACGAGCCGCACGCATTGCGCCAGGCGCCGGGCGTAGCTCGATGCGTACGGCTCGGGTCGCCTCAGGGTCGTGAACGGTGGCGATCTCGCGCCCGAACACCACGTTCGCCGCGCCCTCGGGACCCATGACGGCGATCTCGTTAATCGGCCAGGCGAACGAGAGGTCCGCGCCGATCGAGCGAGCGTCCATCACGATGTAGGCGCCGCCGTAGGCCTTTCGCAGGATCAGTTGGACGCGCGGCACCGATGCGCTGCAGTACGCGTAGAGCAGCTTGGCGCCGTGACGGATGATGCCGCGATGCCCTTGCGCCACTCCGGGCAGGAAACCCGGGACGTCGACCAGCGTCAGCAGCGGGATGCCGAAGGCGTCGCACATCCCGACGAATCGCGCTGCCTTCTCCGACGCGCTGATGTCCAGCGCGCCGGCCAGGAAGAAGGGTTGGTTGGCAACGACGTCGACGGTGCTGCCGTTGATACGCGGAGACCGCGCACACGATGTTGCCTGCCCAGCACTCGTGGATCTCCATGAACTCGCAATCGTTGGCTATCGCGGCGATGACGCGTCGAACGTCGTACGGCTTGCGCGGATCGGCAGGGACGCCGCTAAACAACTCACCTGTCGGGCGGTCGATCGGGTCGCTGCACGCGAACGTCGGTACGGGCTCTCGGCTGTTCGAAGGAAGAAGGGAAATCAGGTACCGCACGTCATCGAAGCAACTCCGCTCGTCGTCATGGATGAAGCTGGCGAGGCCCGAGATGCCTGCGTGGATCGCCCCCCCAATTCGTTCATGTCCACCCGCTCGCCGGTGACCGCGGCGACCACCCCGGAGAGCTTCGGACCACTACACCTACTGTAGTTTTTCACCTACACTCGGTGGAGGGGGCGCAGAGGGGGTCCTGACTGAGAATCACTGCGATCAACTGCGTATAACTACACAGCTGGGCCCCGACCACTCGCCGGGCCCAGCAATTCTCGGCAGAATCGGTAGCCGGGGTGTCGGGTTCAAGTCCCGTCACTCACCCCAAGCAGTCCCAGCGCGCACTGGGTTGTGGTGCTCCGCACCCGTCGCGGGTTCAAGTCCCGTCACTCACCCCACGCAGTCCCAGCGCGCACTGGGTCGTGGTGCTCCGCACCCGTCGCGGGTTCAAGTCCCGTCACTCACCCCACGCAGGCGGGCGGAGCACTGGGTCGTGGTGCTCCGCACCCGT
>Ga0068856_100000136_pt1 | contig 74026 bp, 79 predicted proteins | sample KBSCornC62_FD_66595 | JGI IMG/M metagenome (GOLD analysis project Ga0068856, IMG submission 66595) | Corn rhizosphere microbial communities from Kellogg Biological Station, Michigan, USA - KBS Corn C6-2 | ecosystem: Host-associated > Plants > Roots > Rhizosphere > Soil ...
GCCGGCAAGGCGCTGTACGCCGGCATCAGCAACTACTCCGCCGAGCAGACCGGCCAGGCCGCCGCGATCCTGCAGGAGCTCGGCACGCCGCTGCTGATCCACCAGCCTTCCTACTCGATGGTCAACCGCTGGATCGAGAGCGACGGGCTGCTCGACACCGCGACCGAGCTCGGCTTCGGAGTGATCGCCTTCACCGCCCTCGCCCAGGGCCTGCTCACCGACCGCTACCTCGACGGCATCCCCGCGGACTCGCGCGCCGCCCGCAACACCAAGACCTTCGACAACGACTGGCTCAGCGAGGAGATGATCGAGCGCCTCCGGTCCCTCAACGACCTTGCCGGCCGGCGCGACCAGACCCTCGCCCAGCTCGCCCTCGCCTGGGCCCTGCGCGACGAGCGCATGACCAGCCTCGTGATCGGCGCCTCCTCGGTCGAGCAGCTCGAGCAGAACGTCGGCGCCCTCGACAGCCTCGAGCTCTCCGAGGACGAGCTGAGCGAGATCGACCGCCTCATCGACGCCGACGCCGGCGTTGACATCTGGGAGCAGGCGCGCGCCGGCGAGTGGTAGCAGCTGCAAAGTCTCAACACCTAGGAGTACCGATACACTCCCCCACCGTTCGAAAGCCTTCAACGGGAGAGGGATGAACAGAGCAGGGTCAGTACTGATGGTTGCATTGTGTGCGGGCGCGGTAGCGCTACCGGGTTGCGGCGGCGGGGGTTCAACCGGGGTTTCGCCGCAGCAGCTCGAATCGGCGCGCCGGGAAGGCGAAGAAGCCGCTCGGGAGAAGACCCGAATTAAGAGTCTTCAGCACCAGGTCCGCGACCTGAAGAAGGAAGTCCATAAGCGACAGCCCGCGAGGGTGGTCGTCACCCGCCCCGACGTGGAAAGTTCAGGATCGGAGCCCACCGCTTCCACCGACTCGAGAACCTTCCACGCCCCAAGCGGAAACGTCTCGTGTCAGCTCAGCGCCGAAAGCGCCCTCTGCTCGATCGCCGCCATCGGTGAGACCTTCGTCCTCGGCAGTGGAGAACAGGGCCGTGTCGAATCGGGAAGCGTATTGCCCAGCGGCGCCGGCGAACTTGCCCCGTACGGCAGCACGATCACCGTCGGGTCGGTTGTCTGTTCGGTTCCGCAGTCGAGCGAACCGCGCGGCATCACCTGCGCGGACAGCGCAACCGGACACGGCTTCGAGGCCAGTCGTGTCCCCGCCCGACAAAAGACCTACTGAGGAGAATCGGATGCGAACGATCGTCTCGCTGGCTCTTTTCTTCCTGTGTATTGGAGGGCCGGCCACTGCGTCTGCGCATGCGGAGATCAAGCTTGCGACGCAGGGAGTGGAAGAACCCCTGCAGGTGGAACCATCGGTGGTCGCCTATACCGGTGACGGCACCGGCTACCTCGGAGGCCGTGTCACCTCGCCCATCAGCTCTACACGCGCATGACGATTAAGTTCAGGTACCGGGAAAGGTGGGCTTACGACCACCGCATCCTCGAATACGTTGGTGGCTACTACGTGTGGGGGATCTGCGGCTCGCGGTACACGAGGCCCTGCTGATTGGCACGATCAGGCGGGCAAGGGGACCGAGCCCCTTGCCCGCGTCGAGTTCGGCCGAATCAGCCCGTCACGCCGTGCACGACCGGGTAGTAACCGTTCGCATGACCTGCGACCTTCGGGTGGTAGCTTTCGCTCGTCGGGCTGGAGAGGCCGTTGATCCACTCCGTCGACGAGCCACCGCCGCCGTCGCAGACCGCGTGGCCGACGAACGGCGGGATCACGTCGCGGAAGATGAAGTTCGAGCCCGCCCGCGTCGCCGCGGCGCTGAGCACGTTCTTGATCATCACCGCGGTTTCGTTCAGCCGCGTCTCCTCGCTCGGGCTGAACCAGGTGAGCGCGTTGCAGTCTTCGCCGTTGAACAGCTTCGGGTAGTCGAGCACGATCACTTTCGCGCTCGGCGACTTTTCCTTGACCTTGTTGTTGACCAGGTCGAGCCGGCCCGGCAGCGTGTTGGTGATGTAGGCCTGCGCGGTGTTGATCGCCCCGTTGCAGTCCGACGCCCACGAGGGCAGCGCGCATTCGGTGATCACTTCCGAGAAGCCGGCGTCGTTGCCGCCGATCGTGTAGGTGACCCAGTTGGTGTCAGCGGTGAGGCTCGCCGCCTGGGTGTTGAGGATGTCGCCCGTCTTCGCCCCCGAGCAGCTCGCGTTGACGAAGGTCCATTCCGGATGGGCGTTGTGCAGCAGGTACGGGTACGAGTAGATCGACCGCTTGCAGGTTTCTTCGTAGAACGTCCGGGTCCCTACGCCCGACGAGTACGAGTCCCCCAGAGCGACGTACTTCGTCGCCAGGGCCGGCGCGGCGAACGCGAGACATAGCGCCGCCACCAAAAGAACAGCCGAGATGCGCCTCCACTTCATGGTGCTCCTCCTCGAAAATCGACCGGGAGCCCTTGCCACGGAGGCAGATGCCGACGCACAACCCGGCTGGTTGGCTGTCCAACTTGGACAGATTTAGCTGACCATAGTCGAGCGGGCCGTCCCTGCCAAGGGCCGGCCTCGTACTCAGCCCTGCGCCACTGCCACCAGTCCGCCGATCCCGACCGCGTAGAGGGCGAGCACTACCAGCGAGTCGATCCCGATCCCGACGACCTGCCGCGCCGGCCGGAAGACGAGCCCGTACATGTAGACGATCGTCAGCAGCGCCCCGAGCGCAGCGAGGTAGATGTCGGTGGGATGCGCCTGCGGCAGGACCGCTTCGCCGGAGAGCAGGCTCGCGACCAGGAAGAGGACCGGGAGGAAGGCGTTGCCGCCGAAGATGTCGCTGATCGCGAGGCTGTAGTCGCCGAGCTTGGCCGAAGCAAGGCCGGTAGAGACCTCCGGCAGCGCCGTCGAGGCGGCGAGCACGGTCGAGCCGAAGAGGACGCCGCTCATCCCGATGTGGTCGGCGATCCGCGTCCCGCTCTCCTCCAACGCGATGCCGCCCGCGAGCGTCACCAGCGCCGCCGCCGCGAAGATGAGCACGATCCGCCGCGTGCTCTCCCCCCGCTTCTCCGAAGCTTCCTTCTTCTTGTCTTTGGAGTGACCTTGTGCCTTCTCCTGCCCTTCGGGCGCGCGCCCTTCCTCGTGCCACGGCAGCCCGCTCCGCGCTCGGCCGATCAGAGCGGTGCCGACGATCCAGGCGATCGCGATCAGCACCCCGCCCGGCGCCACCCGCCAGGCGACCAGGTCGGAGGGGAGCTGGGTCCCCATCACCGCGATCACCAGCACCGCGACGACCAGCCCGCCCTCCAGGACCAGTTGCAGCGAGGCGGCCCGGTAGGTGAGCGGCCGGCCACCGTGGATGGCGAAGGCGTCGAGGGCGACGAGGACGACGGTCTGGATCGCGATGCCGCCGAGGATGTTGCCGATCGCGATCCCGAGCTCGCCGGCGAGCGCCGCGCTCGCGGTGATCGCGATCTCCGGCAGGTTGGTCGCGATCGCCAGCAGGATCAGCCCGCCGAGCGCCTGCCCGAGGCCGAAGCGCGAGGCGAGGACGTCGGTCGCGTCGGAGAGGCGCACCCCGGCCAGCCAGACGGCCGCGGCGCCGGCGGCAAAGATCAGGATCGGAACGAGGAGCGACATGCATCCCCCCTTCCCGCCTGCCCGAGTCGGCAGTCCGGGTGGTTCGATCTATGACGCGGCGTCAGGGGTGCCGGTGCTTGTGATGATGCTTGTGACGGTGGTGCTTTCTCGTCTTCTTGCACACCGCGCGGTGGTGCCTGGGTTTTTTCCTCTTGAAGCCCTTGCGGCACTTCAGCGCCTTCGGGGCGGGCGTCACCTTGGTCGTGCTCCCTCCCCCGCCGCCGGCGGTCCCGGCCGTGGTGCCCGAGGCGGACTCGCCCGACATCGCCGAGCCGGCCGGCAGGTTGGCCAGCGCCTGGTAGTCGCGGCAGGGCTCGCCGCGCAGGCCCGGGCAGGGCGGCAGTTCGGGCGGGACGGTGACCCCAGGGACGACCGGCAACAGCAGGCTCGAGGGCGTGCCGCCGCCGTAGGCGATCGCCACCTGCGCGGTGCCCTGCGGTTCGGTCTGGTCGAAGGACCAGATCGGCTGGGTCCCGTTCGGGGCGGCGATCGTCACCCGGATCCGGGACCCGGCCCGGTAGGCGTGGCCCTCGTAGTAGAGGGGGATCGTCACCGGGACGAATTCGCCGCTCGGCATCGGTTCGACGTCGGCTTCGCGCAGGCTCAGGACCGGCTCGAGTTCGGTGCTCTTGGCGGCGTCGAGCTTGCGCTCGTTCGCCCGCACCCAACCGTTCTGGACGAAGGTCTCCTTGCCGTCGGGGCGGACCTCGCTGATCGTCGCCTGCAGGTCGACGTTCGGGGTCGAGGAGCGGACCCACGCTTCGACAGCCCCCGCGCCGACCACGGTGGTGTTTTCGCCGAGCGGGGCGGTCAGATAGGAGACCGCGCTCCCGGCCGGGTTCTGTTCCCAGTGGTATTCGGGCGTTGCCGTCCACAGGCCCCCCGGCTGGCCGCCGGTGCCGCCGCTGAAGTCGGTCTTCGGCAGCGCGCCGGCGTTCCAGGTGAATTCGTCGGCTCCCGAGCTGCCCGGCGCGGCGTCGCTGAGCTCACCGCCCGGCGCCAGGTACCAGCGCCTCGCTTCCGTCCCCGGGACGGGGAACCGGTCGAAGGATTCTTCGAAGCCGGGATAGGGATAGCCGGGGTTGGACTGGCCGAGCGGGGATTTGCCGGCGCCGTTGTCGAAGAGGACGCGGATCGGCTTCAGGGCTTCGTATGCGGTCAGCGCCGATTCGTAGAGCGGCTGCTGCTGGATCGGGTCCGGCGGCAGCGTCACGCCTTCGATCCCCATCGCTTCCTTGTAGACGACCGGCGCCGCCGCCTGCACCGCGGGCGAGGCGGCGGACGGCGATTCTTCGGCGACGTACAGTTTGAGGAAGTCGAACCAGCGGTTGAACGTCTCCGGGTCGAGCGAGTCGACGTGGGTGCCGTTGGTGAAGGTGAACCACTTTTTCTCGGTCCCGGTCATCTGCTCGGCCAGCGTCGGGCAATGGCCGCCGGTCTGCTCGTCGGTCCACTGGCAGGCCATGAAGGTCGGCACGTCGATTTTGTGAACGAAGGTGACGGGAGAGAGAGGGTCGGCGACTTCGGGCTTGTAGTGGCTGTTTTCTTCGATCTTCTTCAGCAGGTCGACAGCCTCGGGGTGCAGTGCCTGGTTGGCTTCGCAGGTCGTGTCGCCTTCTTCGATCCGTTTGTTCGCCCACGCCTGACCGTGGCCCGGGGCGGCCGCTTCGGCGTTCTGGATCCGCTCTTTCGCCCATTCGAGGGCGAAGCCGGTGTTGAGGATGCCGCCGGGATAGAGCGTCGTCTGGGTGTTGTCGATCACCGAGAGCGGCGAGATCGCCGCCAGGTCGGGCGGCTGGGTGGCGGCGGTGAAGAGCTGGCTGATGCCGCCGTAGGAGATGCCCATCATCCCGACCTTGTGGCCCTTGACCCAGGACTGGTGGGCGATCGTCTCGACCACGTCGTAGCCGTCGAGGTTCTGCAGCGGCTCGAAGAAGTCGTAGGCGCCGCCCGAGCAGCCGGTGCCGCGCATGTTGACATCGACGACGGTGAAGCCCATCAGGTTGGCGATGATCGAGATCCCGTTTTCGGGACCGGCCGGGTTGGCGTAGCCGTAGCCGGAGTACTCGATCAGGGTCGGCGTCGGCCCGGACGGGGGCGGCGGCAGCGTTACTCCCGGCAGCGCATGGGTGACGTCGCTGGGCGGGTGGACGTCGATCGCCAGCTTGGTCCCGTCGCGGGTGGTCAGGTACTGGTAGCCGCTTTCGTCGATTTCCTGGTTGTAGATGCCGGTGTCGGGGGGCGCCGACTGCGTCGTCAGCACCTGCAGCGGACCCGATTCTTCGCCTTCGGAGGCGACGCGGTAGCCGGACCCCGGCGCGACGCTGCGGAACAGCGTCCCGCCCAGCGGGTTGGCGGTCCGGTTCGCGATTTCATGGCCTTCTTCGTCGAGCAGGGAGACCTGCGCCCCCGGCGTCAGCCCGGTCGCGTAGACCTGTTCGACACTTCCGTGCGCATCGAATGAAGCCGCCGAAGCGGCGGCGGGAGCCGCCAGCGCGACGAGCAGGCAGGCGCCGACTGCGATCAGCCAGGACGCCGTGTACCGCCGGTCGAGGATCCCTTCGCTACCCAAGATTGGGTACTCGTACCACGAGGCACAGTTTCTGAAACACCTTCGTCCCTACCATTGCGCGCCATGCGCGACGCGCTCGGCCACGAGCACCACCCTCATCATCACGGCGACGACGGGCACGAGCACGGCCACAGCCACGGCCTGGTCGACCCCAGCATCAAACGCTCCCGCAATGGCCTGCGGGCAGTCGGGCTCTCGCTGGCCGTCCTCGGCCTCACGGCCCTCGCCCAGGTGGCGATCTACGTCCTCACCGGCAGCGTCGCCCTGCTCGCCGACCTGATCCACAACTTCGGCGACGCGGCGACCGCGATCCCGCTCGGCATCGCCTTCCTGCTCCGCTCCGAATCGGCCGAGCGCAAGGCGGGGCTGTTCGTCGTCTTCGCGATCTTCGCCTCCGCCTGCGTCGCCGGCGTCGAGGCGGTCAACCGGCTGATCAACCCCCAGACCCCGAGTGACCTGCCGGCCCTCGCCCTCGCCGGCCTGATCGGCTTCGCCGGCAACTGGATCGCCGCGATCATCCGCACCCGCGCCGGCCGCAACCTCGACAGCCCCGCCCTGCTGGCCGACGGCAACCACGCCCGCGCCGACTCCTACGTCAGCCTCGCCGTCGTCGCCGGCGCCATCGTCGTCGCCCTCGGCCTCCCGATCGCCGACCCCCTGATCGGGCTCGCCATCACCGCGGCGATCCTCAAGATCACCTGGGACTCGTGGTGGACGGTCCGGAGCCGCCCCCACTCCCATTAGCGTCCCCCCGATGCCACCTCGCGCCGAGTTCGACATCAGCGCCGAGCAGGCGCGCCGCTTGGCGCTTGCCGCGCAGGGTTTCGGGCGGCCGCGGCCGGACGGACGGGTCGGCGACCGGCGCCTGCGCCGGGCGATCGATGACGTCGGCCTGCTCCAGCTCGACTCGGTCAACGTCTTCCTCCGTTCCCACTACATGCCGGTCTTCTCGCGTCTTGGCCCCTACCCGCGCGAGACCCTCGACCGGCTTGCCTGGCACGAGAACGGCGACGGGACGACCCGGCGGGCGCGGCGGCGGGACCTGTTCGAGTACTGGGGCCACGAAGCCTCGCTGCTGCCGGTCGAACTGCAGCCGCTGCTGCGCTGGCGGATGGCGCGGGCCGACGCGCTGGCCTGGAAAGGCGTGCGGCGGATCGGGGCCGAGCAGCCGCAGCTGCTCAAGTTCGTGCTCGGCGAGGTGCGGGAGCGCGGGCCGCTCCGCGCCTCGGACCTGACCGCGCCGGCCCGAAGGCGGAAGCCGGGCGAGATGTGGAGCTGGAGCGAAGAGAAGACCGCGCTCGAGTACCTCTTCTACGCGGGGCAGCTGACCTCGGCGCGGCGGGTCAACTTCGAGCGCCACTACGACCTGCCCGAGCGGGTGCTCCCTCGCCAGGTCCTCGAGGCGCCGATCCCCTCCCAGGAGGAGGCGCAGCGCCGGCTTCTCCTGATCGCCGCCGAGCGCCTCGGGGTGGCGACCGAGGCCGACCTCGGCGACTACTTCCGCCTTCCTCGCCGCGAGTCGAAAGCGCGCGTAGCCGAGCTGGCCGAGGACGGCGCGCTGGCCCCGGTCCGCGTCGAGGGCTGGCAGCAGCCCGCCTACCTCGCCGACAAGCGCCCCGCCGGTCTGCGCCGCGTCGCAGGCGCGCGAACCCTGCTGACCCCCTTCGACTCCCTCGTCTGGGCGCGCGGCCGCACCGAGCGCCTCTTCGACTTCCGCTACCGGATCGAGATCTACGTCCCGGCGCCCAAGCGCGTCTACGGCTACTACGTCCTCCCCTTCCTGCTCGGCGACCGCCTGGTCGCCCGGGTCGACCTCAAAAGCGACCGCCAGGCGGGCGTCCTCCTCGTCCGCGGTGCCTTCGCCGAGCCGCACGCCGACCCCGCTCACGTCGCCGCGGAGCTGGCCGCGGAGCTGCGGCTGCTGAGCGAGTGGCTCGGGCTCGGCGGCGTCTCGGTGGCGCGCAAAGGCGAGCTCGCCGCACCGCTGCGCAAGGCCCTGGCATAAAGGTCGTGCTACCAGCGATATTTCCGCCGCCCCGCGGGTAGGTGCGCGGTGCAAGTCAGTCTCGTCGGGAGGTCACTGATGGGAGAGCACCCGCAGCGCTTCGCCGGAACGATTCTCGCCACCGCCGTCTGCCTGGCCCTGCTGCTGCCGGCCGCCGCCGGAGCCGCCGGCAAGCGGCCGAGCCTCGCCTCGACCGCCCAGTACAAAGCTTTCATCGAATACGTCAAAAAGCTCGACGGCCTCGTCGGCCAATCGACCAGCTCGGCGCAGAAAGCGACGTACGAGACCGAACTGACGGCGAAGCTGGAAGCGGCGACCCACAAAGCGAACGCGCTCTTCAATCGCGGCAGCGACGAAGCGAAAGCGGAAACGGAAGCTAGGTTCAAGGAACAGCGGGCGATGATCCGCAGGGCCGAAGCCGAAGAAGCCGAAGCCCTCGACGCCGAATTCGCGGCGAAGGTGAGGAAGGCCGCCGCGAGCTACCGCGAAAAGGTCCAGCGGGTGGAGACGGGGCACCGCACCTTCGAAGCGAAGGTCGACCAGCAGATCGCGAGGCTGCGCGAGCAGAAGGCGAAGACCGCCGACATCGGCGGGAAAAATGCGATCCAGGAACGGATCAGCGCCAAGATCGCCGAACTGCAGACGAAACGCAAGGAAGAGAGTCAGAAGCGCGCCGAGCTGAAGAAGGCTTTCCGCCGGCAGAAGAGCGAATTGCACGCCGCCGAAGCCAAGAAGCAGGAAGAAGTCAAAGCGGGCGCCGAAGCCAAGATCCGGAAGAGCTCGAAGCACTGGAGACAGGCGCTCGCCGAAAAGGAAGCCGACCTCGACGCCAAGCGCGACCAGCAGCTCGGCTACCTCACCAGCAAGGCCGAAAAAGGCCGTAGCGACATCGCTTCGATGCCGGCGTCAGACTAGGCCGTCATGAACCGCAGAGAACGCCAGGACTTCGGCTGGGTGATCTCCTTCGGCTGCAAGAACACCGGCACCCTCCGCCGACTCAAGGTCGACACCGATCCCTCCCCCGACACCAGCCCGATCGAGGTTCCATGCCCCTGCGGCGAAACCCACCGCGTCACCGTCTCCCCCTACCGCCGCCGCCGCTCCGCCGACGAGACCTTCGACGTCGAGGTCAAATCGCTCGACGAGCTCCGTCCGGGCGGCGACGACGCCTAGCTAAGCGAACTCGATGACGCTGCGGATGCCGTCCTGGGCCTCCATCAGCTCGAAGCCGCGGTTGACTTCGTCGAGCGTGATCTGGTGGGAGACGAAGGGGTCGAGGTCGATCTCGCCGGCGAGGTAGCGGTCGATCAAGACCGGGACCTGGTCGCGGCCCTTGACGCCGCCGAAGGAGGAGCCGGCGATGCGGCGACCGGTGATCAGCAGGCGGGGGACGACGTCGAGGGTCTCCCCCTTGCCGGCGACGCCGGCGACGGTGCAAAGGCCCCACCCCATCCGCGCCGCTTCGACCGCCTGGCGCATCACCGCGACGTTGCCGGTCGCCTCGAAGGTGTAGTCGGCGCCGAAGCCGTCGGTCAGCTCGAGGATCCGCTCGACCGTCCCCTCCCCGCCCTCGAGCAGGTCGGTCGCGCCCTGGCCGCGGGCCAGCTCCAGCCGCTGCGGCGAGAGGTCGACGCAGATGATCCGCTCGGCGCCCTGCAGGCGGCAGCCGGCGACCGCGCCGAGCCCGACCATGCCGGCGCCGAAGACGGCGCAGGTGCTGCCGGGGCGCACGGCGGCGGTGTTGATCGCTGCGCCGAGGCCGGTCGAGAGCCCGCAGGCGAAGAGGCAGGCGTGCTCGAACGGGGCATCCGGGCTCACCTTCGCCAGGGCGATCTCCGGCATCACCGTGAACTCGGCGAAGGTCGAGCAGCCCATGAAGCTGCGGACGTCCTCGCCGTCGCGGCTGATCCGCGTCGTCCCGTCGGGCAGGTGGCCCTTGTTCTGCTCCTCGCGGATCGCCAGGCAGAGGTTCGTGCGCTCATCGCGGCAGTGGATGCACTCGCGGCACTGCGGCGAGAAGAGGGTGACGACGTGGTCGCCCGGCGCCAGCGAGCCGACATCCGGCCCGACCGCCTCGACCACCCCGGCGCCCTCGTGCCCGAGCACCGTCGGCGAGTATCCGGACGGGTCGGCGCCGGAGGCGGTGTAGAGGTCGGTGTGGCAGACCCCGCAGGCGTGCAGCCGAACCAGCACCTCACCGGCCCGCGGCTCGGCCAGCTCGACCTCCTGCACCGCCAGCGGCGCCCCGAACTCCTCCAGCACCGCGGCGCGCATCCTCATGACGCGAGGCTCCTGCCGCAGTCGGCGATCGTCTCCTCGGCCGGGCGCGGCTCCCAGCCCAGCGCTCGCGCCTTCGCGTTGGAGACTTCGACCCGGTGGCCGAGCTGGCCGACGACCGAGCGGGCGGCGGGGTCGAAGAGGGCCATCCCCCGCACGACGAAGTTCGGGATCGAGCGCTTCGGCACCTTCGCCGCCGCCGGCCCGAGCTGTTCGCGCAGGACCGCGGCGACGTCGGCCATCCACTGGAAGCGGGCGATCGCGAGGTAGCGCTCACCGCCGGCCTCGGCGGCGGTCATCGCGAGGATGTGGAGGTCGGCGACGTCGCGCACGTCGACAACGCTGAAGCCGATCCGCGGCGTCCCCGGCATGCCGTTCAGCAACCGCTCGACCAGCGCCAGGGAGGTCGAGCTCTCGCCGTCTGCGACCGGGCCGAGGATGGCGCCGGGGTTGACCACCGCCAGCTTCTCCTCCTCCCCGCGCTCCCGCACCAGGTCCCAGGCCGCCCGCTCGGCGATCGTCTTCGAGCGCGCGTACGGGCTCAGCTTCGGGTCGTCGGGGTCCGACCAGTCGGCCTCGGTCAGCGGCGCCGCGGCGGAGGCGACGCTGCCGCGGACGGCGGCGACCGAGGAGGTGACGACGACGCGGCGGACGCCGGCGTCGAGGGCGGCCCGCAGCACCCGCAGCGTCCCCTCCCGCGCCGGCACGATCAGCTCGTCGGGGTCCTTCGGCTGGGCGGCGGGGAACGGCGAGGCGACGTGGAGGACGTACTCACAGCCTGCGACCGCCTCCGCCCAGCCGTCGTCGGAACGCAGGTCTGCCCCCAGCACCGTCAGGCGGTCGCCGGGGTCGAGCTCAGAGCGCACCCGCGAGCGGACTTCCTCCTCCTTGCCGAGGTCGCGCACGGTCGTCCGCACCGCGTAACCGCGGCGCAGCAGCTCGACCACGCAGCGGCCGCCGAGATACCCCGACCCGCCGCTGACCAGAACCGTCTCCATCAGCGCTCACCGTCGAGGGGGGCGGCCGGCGCCGCCCTCCTCCAGCAGCTGCCGCCGGAACAGCTCGGTCCCGGCAGCGAAAAGCAGCGCGAAAACGAGGAAGCCGAGCGGTTTGTGGAATGCGGTCACCGGCGCCCAGGCGATCAGCGCCAGGAAGACCAGCAGCGCCGCGCCCCAGAGTCCGGCCGGGCTGCGCTCCGCGTACGGCGCGAGCTGGCGGCGGAGCCAGACCGCGGCTCGGGTCGGTCCGGCGAGGACGGCGGCAAGCGCGACCAGGAGGCCGAAGACGATCGCCGAGGTCGCGATCGTGACCAGCTCCGAGGTGCCGATGCTCCAGACCGCTTCGACCGCCGGTTCGGCGGCGGTCGTTTTGCTGAGGCCGCTGACGACGTAGGTGCCGGCGAAGCCGCGCAGGGCGAGCGAGAGCAGACCGGCCCCCGCGAAGGCGAAGCCGACCGAGCGCAGGGTCTCGCGCCGGCGCGGCGAGAGGAAGACGGCAAGCGCGAAGCAGAGGAGCGCGGCGAGCGTCAGCGCGATCGGCAGTTTGCGCAAAATCTTGGCGACGTCCTGCGCAAGCGACAGTTCGTCCGACTTGAGGATCGTGATTTCGCCGGCTTCGGGCGGCAGTTTCTTGGCCAGCGCTTCGCCGACCCCGGAGCCTTCGCCGATCTGGGCGAGGACGGCGGCGAGCTGCAGCTTCACTTCCCCGTTCCCGGTCGAGACCGCGCCGCCGCCGCCGTTCAGCACCTGCAGCAGCTCTTCGTGCGCCTTGCGGTTCGCCGCTTCCCACAGCGCCTCGAAGCGCGGCGTCGCGAAGAGCCGTTCGGCGGCCTGCGGCGCCAGCTGCTCGAGGCCCCCCGCCGCGGCGGTGGCCAGCGGTGCCAGCTTCGGCGGCAGCGCTTCGCGCAGGCCGCCTTCGATGTCGGCGTTGGCGGTCAGTTCGTTCGCCAGGTAGTCGGCGAGCCGGCTGCGCACCTCTTCGTTCTGGATCAGCCGCGTGCTGGTGTCGACCCAGTTGTCCGTATTGAGCGCCTGGCGGTTGACCCAGATCGAGAAGATCGCCGCGAAGGCGAGGATCGTGCCGAGGACGAGGAGCGCGAGGGACCAGCGTGGGTGGCGTTTCATGCCGAGACCCTAAAGGCAAGAATCCTTTTTCGCCGGCGGCGACTTATTTCAGCTTGACGGTGAGGCTGGGCGAGTAGCCGAGCGTCGCGTGGTTCGAGCCGCCGATCAGAAGGGCGCGATAGACGCTCTTCGCGGTCACCTTGACCACCTTGGAGACGGTGCAGCCTTTGCCGGGCTTCAGCGCTTTGCCGAGGTTGTCCCAGGAGCGCGGCAGCTTGTGCTGGAAGAGGACGAGTCGCTGCCGGCAGGTGCCGGGCGGGTTGACGATCGCGGTCAGTTTCGTCTTCGCCCCTTTCTTCACCTTCAGCGGCTTTGCCTTGATCCGGACTTTGTCTTTTTCGGGCTGCGGAGTCGCGGCGGCGCTGGGCGAGCCACCCGATCCAGCCGGAGGCCCGGCCGGGTTCCCGCCTTCAGGACCGCCGCTCGTCTGGAAAACCTGGATCTGATGGAGCAGCGGCATGTAGGCGTAGAGGTCGCCGTTGGGCGCGAAGTCGAGCCGGGAGAAGAGGGAGCGCGGATCGCCGAGGTAGGAAACGCCGGCCTGGCAGGGCCCGATTTCGAGCCCGCAGACCTGCATTTCGTCGGCCCCGTTGAAGACCCCGTAGCCGAAGGCGGCGATGAAGTTACCCTGGCCGTCGAAGACCGAGATCCGCAGGTTCCCTTCCTCGCTTACGTAGATCCAGCCGGTGCTCGGCTGCCGCACGATCGACGCCGGGCCATAAAGCTGTCCCGCCCCGCTGCCGGGGCCGACACCGAAACGCAGGTCGAGAGTGGCGCCCGGGTTGGCCACGGTGTTGTAGTGGGTGATCTCGTTGCCCTCGGAGATGTAGATGCCACCGAGCCCGAAGGCGATGTCGTTCGGGTATTCGACGCCGTCAGGGGCGTCGGGACCGGCGCGGCCGTCCCCGATCCCGCAGTGGCCCGGGTCGCCGAAGACCGGCGGGCCACCGAGCCCGAGCACGCAGCTTTCGAGGGCATACGGCGGTTCCGCGTTGAAATATTTGTTGATTGCCGCCCCGTGGAAAGCCTGCGGGTAGAAGGGGTGTTCTTTGGTCAGGTCTTTGCCGTCGAGGGTGCCGACTTTGTTCTCCTGACCGAGAGCCACCGCCATGCTGCCGTCGCTGAACACCCGCAAGGCCGCCTGGTTGGAGCCCATCCGTTCGTCGGTCGCGGTGTCGGAGTGAAGAAGGTCGTGGGCGGGGTCTGCGCTGTCGGCCTGGTAGCTGATCAAGCGCCCGCCGAAGCTGCTGCCGCCGTCCGTCACATAGACCCGATTGCCGTAGTACCCGATGCCCAGCGGGAAGTAGTTGTTGCGGCTGACCGAGAAGCCGTCGCCGAGGTCATTCCCTTCGTCGTCGAAGTGGGAGAAGCTCGCCACGTTGCTTTCGCCGCTCGGCGTCTCCCAGATCGTGCCGTCGGGGGCGAGCCCGTAGAGGGGCGAGCCCATCGGAAAGGTGCGGGCCGGCGCGATCGAGAACGCCGCCCGTGCGCTTCCGGCCAGCACCAGCACCGCGACCGAGGCGATCGCGAGCAGCATGGGGAGACGCTTCGAGACGAGACTCACAGCCCGCGCACCCTTTCATCTGACCCGCCCCCCGTCAAGAACGGAGGCGCGGCAGTAGCGCCGCTGCCCGGCTTTACTCCACCCGCGAAGACCACTACGGTGGGCCAGGTGGCCGGCCCGACCCTCCTGCGCGAGCGCTCCGAGAACACCCAGGTCTGGCTCGCCGTCATCGTCCCCCTCGTCTTCGGAGCCGTCGTCGGCATCTTCCTCGGCACCTCGGCGACCGTCTACTGGATCCTCCTCGCCGTCGCCGGCCTCGGCGCCCTGCTCTCCGGCCTCGAGCACGACGAGGTCAAGGAGGCCGCCGGTCGCGGCGCCGTCGCCGGCGCGATGTTCGGCCTCGGCATCCTCGCCGCCCATCAGCTGGCCGGCACCGACGCCAAGGTCGACCTCGGCAGCTTCCCCCCGGCCCTGATCCTCATCGACGCGATCGCCGGCGCCCTGCTGGCGGCGCTGGGGTGCCGGCTGAGCCACCGGCGCCGCCGGTCGAAGCCGGGGCCCGCCGCCGGCGCCCCGAGCTAGCGCAGCCGCTTCGCCCCGCCGCTCACCTGCGGACGCTGCCGGCGGCGGCGCGCGCGCCGGACTTCCTCCAGGGCGAGCTCGCGCGCTTCGGCGAGGATCGCGCGGCGGTGGCCCCGCCCTTCCCGGAGCGCCCCGGCCAGGATCGAGAGGACGTAACCCGGGGTGAGGAGGCTCGAGGGCGGCACCTCGTGGTTGAGGATGCGGAGCAGCTTCTCGACGACGGCGGGCTCCGCGGCGAAGCGGGCCCCGGCGGCGGCGTTCAGGTACTGCTCGCCTTCGGCGGCGCCGATGTCCTGGGCGAACCAGTACATCTCCCAGGCGTCCTCGTCGCGCCACCTCCACCAGTCGAGGAGCGGCGCGTCGTCGGGCTGGGCGCCGCCCAGAGAGGCCTCGATCGCCGGGGCCAGCCGCTCGACCTGGCGCAGCGCGTCGGCGATCCCCTGCCCGGGCGTCGGGTCCTTGAAGTGACCGGCATCTCCGACCAGCGCCCAGCCCGGCCCGGCCGAGCGGCGGAAGAAGCCGTGCCAGTTGGACATCAGCTGGACCGGCCGGCTGCGCCGGGCGGGGACGAGGGCCTCCCGCAGCTCCGGCCAGCGCCGGACTCCCTCTTCGTAGGCGCCGGTGCGGTCGGTGCGGACCTCGTCGCGGCGGCGCATCGGCGCGACGAAGGCGGCGAGGAACAACCCGGAGTCGGTGGGCATGGCGAGGAAGTTGTCCTCGCCGATGCCGCCGAGCCAGATGCGTTGCGCGAGCTCCCCGACCCCTTCGAAATAGGACCAGAGGAACACCCGGCGGGCCGGGGTGCGGTGGTACTCCTCCGCGCCGACCAGCCGGGCGACCGTCGAGCGGGCACCGTCGGCGCCGACCACGAGCGGCGCCCGCAGCGATCCTTTCGTCGTCTCGACGCCGGCTACCCGGCCGGACGAGGTCAGGAGCCCGGTCACCGTCGCCTTGGTCCGGACCTCGGCGCCGGCGGCCCGCGCGGCGTCGAGGAGGATCGCGTCGAGGGTGACCCGGCGGGCGCTGAACATCGGCGCCCCGGTGATCCGGGCGGCGTCGTCCACCCGGACGCGGTGCTCGTCGAACGCCAGGAAGGCGGATTCGAGCGGCGGCGCCACCTCGCGGATCCGGTCGAGCACCCCCAGGCGGTCGAGGATCTCGACGCCGACCGGCTGGATCCCGTGCGTGGAGGGCGTGTCGCTGGGGAAGTCGTCGCGATCGACGAGGCAGACGCTGAGGCCGCGCTTGGCGAGAAGCGTCGCCAGCGGCGAGCTGGCGCAGCGGGCGCCGACGACGATCACGTCGAAGCCGGCGGAGCCGTTGTCCGAACGTGGTTGTAACATTGTTATAGATGGAGGTTAGCGCGAAATCCAAGCGTCCGCCCGCTCGCGGCAGGAAGGCGCGTTCGCGCCGCGGATCCCGGAGCGAGCAGCGCGAGCGGCTGATCGACGCTGCGACGAGGGCCGTGGAAGAGTCGGGCCCGGAGGTGCTGCGGGCGCGAGCGCTCACCGCCGGGGTCGGGGCGTCCACCCAGGCCCTCTACACCCTCTTCGGCGGCATGCCCGGCCTCTTCGAAGCGATCGTGGCCGAGGGCTTCGCCCGCTTCGCCCGCCACGTCGCACAGACCCCGGAGACCGAGGACCCGGTCGCCGACTTCATCGCCAAGGGCTGGTCCTACAGCGAATGGGCCCTGGCCCACCCCCAGCTCTACAGGCTGATGTTCGGGCTCACCGGCGGCGAGCTGCGCCGCCACGTCGGCCTCGAAGTCGCGGTCGCCGGCGCGGCGGCCAACACCCCCCAGGCCCAGGCCGCCCTCGACGTCCTCGTCAACTCGATGGCAAGGGTGACGGCCTCGGGACGGATCGACCCCACCGACCCGGGCAGCCCAGCCGGCCAGTTCCTCAGCGCCACCCACGGCTGGCTCCTCCTCGAGATCGGCGGCGCCTTCGGACCGCAGGGCGGCGGCCTCGAGATCATCCGCGAGCTCAGCGTCAACCTGATGGTCGGCCTCGGCGACAGTCGCGAGGCGGCGACGAGATCCCTCCGCGCGGCCGAAGCGGCCCGGCAGAGGCGGGGCTGAACCAGCGCGGCGCCCCTACCCTTTGCCCCCGATGAGCGAGGCCGCCGAGCATCCAACCCGCCGCTCCCAGAGCGCCAACAGCCGGCAGTACGACCGCGTCGCCCGCTTCTACAGCACGCTGGAGCCGCTCTACCTGATCTTTCCCCCGGCCCGCCGCCGGGCGGTGGCGGCGCTCGGGCTGAAGCCCGGCGACACCGTCCTGGAGATCGGCGCCGGCACCGGGCGCAACTTCCCCTACCTGGTCGAAGCAGTCGGCCCGAGCGGGACCGTGATCGGCGTCGACGCCTCGGAGGGCATGCTCGCCGAGGCGCGCAAGCTGATCGAGCGGCGCGGCTGGCAGAACGTGCAGCTGCTCCACCAGGACGCCACGAAGCTCCACCTCGACCGCGAAGTCGACGGCGCCCTCTTCAGCCTCAGCTACTCGGCCCTGCCCGAACCGCGCCCCGCCCTGGCGCAAGCATGGGAGCGCCTGCGCCCCAGTGCCCGCGTCGTCGTCATGGACATGGGCCTCACACGGAGCCGCTGGCACCGCCTCCTGCACCCGATAGCCCGCCTCCTCGTCAAGCTCGGCCCCGGCGATCCCTACTCCGACCCCTGGACCGACCTCGCCGCCTACGGCAAGGTCGAGACCGAACGCTTCCTGGCGGACTTCTATTACGTCAGCTTCGTCACCAAGGCCGAGTAACGGGAGGGCCTATCGTCAGTGGCATGGAGCTGCGTAAAGCCCACGGGGAAGCGGGAGAAGCAACCGCCGGCCTGACGCCCGAGCCGCTGCTCGCGCCCGAGCCGCCGACGGCCGAGGATCTGGACCGGGAGCGCAAGCAGTCGTGGCTGAAGAAGCTCGGCGCGCCCTGGTCCCGCTCGCGGTCTTGGCGAGCAAGGCCAAGCTCCTCTTCCTGGCCCTGGTCAAGATCAAGGCCCTGACGACGCTCGGGACGATGTTCGTCTCGATCGCCGCCTACGGCCTGGTCTTCGGCTGGCCGTTCGCCGTCGGCTTCGTCCTCCTTCTCTTCGTCCACCCTTCATGGGCGCGCTGATCGCGGCCAAGTCGATGGGCAAAGACGCCGCGGCGGAGGCCCGAGTGGGCCTCGCAGGCCCGATCCTCGGCACCATCGGCACCCTGATCCCCCTAGCCATCTGGCTGGCAACCGGCAGCGACCTCTGGCGCGCCCTCGCCTACATCGGTTTCTTCATCAACCTCATAAACCTGATGCCCGTCCTGCCCCTAGACGGCGGCCGAGCCATGGCCGTCCTCGGCCCCTACGTCTGGCTACTCGGAATCCTCATAGCCGTAGCCGCCACCGTCATCTTCCTAGGCCCCTTCATGCTCATCTTCGTCCTAGCCCTGGGCGGCCCCGAGCTCTACCACCGCTTCAAGAACCGCCACTCCCAGGAGAGTCGAGCCTTCCACTCGGTGCCGACGGGAACCAAGCTAGCCGTCGCCGCCGTCTATTTCGGGCTCACCGCCGTGCTCATCCTCGGCGCCGCTGAGACCTACATCTCTCGCTCCCTTTAGGAGCGGACGAGAAAGTGGACCGCGTCGGCGAGCGCCTCGTCCTCGCGGTGTTGCGCTGATAGCTCGACCAGCGAGTCCACAAGGACCTCATAGCCCGCAGGAGTGCGCGAGAAGCGCGAAGAGAGCGCGATCACGACCCCAGCATGCCGGCGGCCGACGACGCCCCACTCCCCGTAGAGGCGCATGAAGTCGGCGACGTTCTCGCTGACGAGCGCCCGTCCCTCGCGAGCAGCGACCACCAGCAGCTCTTCGTCGGCGAGCCCGCGCAACGGGCCGCGCTCGTCGACACCCTCGGCGTCTGTGCCCCGCTCCCGCAGCGCCCGCGCAAGGCGGGCGGGGTACATCTCATCCAGCAATAGCTTCACGCGCCGAGCAGAGCGAGTCAGCCGCCGGTGAGCGCCTCATAGTGCGCGGTTTCCCGCTCGTGCAACTCGATCCTGGCCTCGATCTCCTCCGGGAACTCGGCCGCATAACGAAGCGCCACCGCAATCCGGTCGGGAGTGAGCGAAAGATCCTCCGCGAGCCGCTCGGCAACCTGCTTCCCACCGCCGCACTGCCGCGCCGCCCAGCAGATCTCCCAGACGTCCGGCCCTCCGGCGAGGCCCGCCCGGCGTCCCGCGGGCCCGGAACGGAAGACGATTCCCGGGTGGGTCTCGGCGCGGTCTCCCTCCTCGGCATAACGACGCAGCGCATCAGAAAGCCGCTCGCCGCGCGCCTCGGCCCGCGCACGAATACGCGCCGCCGTCTCGCGATTCATTCGCACAGATATATTGGCCGTCTCAGTCATTGAGGACAACGTAGCACGATGTCCACAATCATCGGCAGTCGTTTGCCCTCTGCAGCAACTTCCAAAAGGGGTGGCAGACGGGATTCGAACCCGCGACCGCCGGCACCACAAGCCGGAGCTCTACCAACTGAGCTACTGCCACCGCGATGCTTTTCAATCTAACGGGTGCGACGGGGAGGTAGACAACCGGACGAACCGCCATCCTTTCCGCGAGGTTTATTGCTCTACCGGACATGGGGGGAGTGATCTATGAGGCGAGCAAATGTCGTGAAGTTGGCGCTGGGACTTCTGGTTGCCGGGCTGGTGCTCAGCTCCGCTGCCCTCGGCCAGCGCGCGCTGCGTTCGCATCACAATGTGCTGGTACCCAGGAGCGTGGTCAACCAAGAATTTGCCTACCGCCCGCACACGATTTCGATCGCTGCCGACGGCACCTTTGACTTCTACAAAATCCGCTGGGTGACTTACGGCTCCAACCTGGCCCGCGCTCGCGCCCGCGCCTATCTGCGCGGTTGCACGCCAGACTGCGCTCAAGGCAAGGTCAGCCGACCGAAGGCAAGCCTCCGCTTCTCTCGGCTGATTTCCTGTCACGGAGCACGGGTCTACTCCCGCGTCCACTTCGTTCTTCGCGGGGGGGTGCCCGCTGGTCGTGGGCGTCGCGGCTCGACTCCGCTGATCATCGGTTCCGCCTGTTAGGCGCTCTGGCGCGACCTGATCACGACCCGGGCGCCGTGGCGCGGGATCATCGTCACGTTGCGGTGCAGGGCGCGCTCGGGCTCGGGGTCGGCGGCTTCGAGGTCGAGGCGCCGCGCCATCGTCTCGAGGACGACGCGCTGCTCGGCCATCGCCAGCGCCGCGCCGAGGCAGCGGCGGATGCCGCCGCCGAACGGCAGCCACTCGTAGGTCCCGGGCTTGCGGTCGAGCCAGCGCTCGGGGCGGAACTCGTAGGGCTCGGGGTAGAGGTCCTCGCGGTGGTGCAGGAGGAGGATGCTGATCAGGACCGGGGTCTCTGCCGGCACCGCGTAATCGCCGAGGCGCCAGGGGCGCTTGACGCGGCGGCCGACGATCGGCACCACCGGCCGCGAGCGCATCGTCTCGGTGATCGTCATCTCGACCGCCTCCTCCGCCCCCTCGCCGGAGCGCACCGCCGCGACCAGGCGCTCGTGCGCGTCCGGGGTGCGCGTCAGGCGCTCCCAGGCCCAGGCCAGCGAGTTCGCCGTCGTCTCGTGGCCGGCCAGCACCAGGGTCAGCAGCTCGTCGCGGATTTCGCCGTCGGTCAACGGCTCGCCCTCCTCCCCGCGCGCCTGCAGCAGCAGCGAGAGGATGTCGCGGCGCTCCCCCAGGTCCTCGCGGCGCCGCCGCGCGATCACCGCGTCCATGCGACGGTCCATCAGCGCCCGGCCGAGGCGGGTCAGCCCGACCGGCTCCTCGCGGCGGACGTTCATCAGCTCGGCGACCTGGGCGACCGGCTTGGTCGAGAGCTCGACCAGCGCTTTGATCGTCGCCCGCAGTCGCCCCTCGGCGCTCCGCGGCTCGGGCCGCCCGTCGATCCCGAAGATCCCGGCCATGATCACGTCGAGCGTGATCGCCTGCATGCGCGGGGCCAGCGCGAACGGCTTGCCCAGCGGCCAGCTCTCGATCTCGCGTTCGGCAGCCTCGGCGATCGCCGCCGTGTAGTGCTGGATCGCCTCGCCGTGGAACGGCGGCAGCAGCAGCTTGCGCTGGCGCAGGTGGCGCTCGCCGAGCGAGGTAAGCACCGAGTCCGGCCCGACGATCGGCCGCAGCGGCGACTCCGCCGCCAGCGAGGGCGCTTCCTCGGGCTTCGCGGTGAACAGCGAGCGGACGTCGTCGGGCAGGCTGGTGATCACCAGCGGCAGCGGTTCCGGCGTCTCCATGGCGAAGACGTCGCCGTGCCGCCGCCGCGCCCCGAAGACGAACTCGATCTGGCGTTGGTTGAAGCGCAGCAGCTGGACCGGCTGGGGCAGCTGGATCACCGGCGGTGCCGGCAGCCCTGCGGCGTCGGCCTCCTCGAGCGGCCCGCTGGTGGGCGCGACGGTCTCCGCGACGCCCATCGGTCCGGCTAGGCCGCGACCTCGACGGGCGCGTCCCGCCGCGGCGCCGCGGCCGGCCCGCGCGAGAACTCGATCTCGTCGTCGATCGGCCCCTTGCGCAGGAGGCGGATGTCCTGGGCGTAGTTCTGGTGCAGGCGCCAGGGGTGGGCGGCGGCCTGCTTGGGGAGCTGGTCGAGGGAGCGGAGGACGTAGCCGGATTTGAGGTCGATGATCGGTTCGATCTCGACCGCGGGGCCGGGCGCCTTCGGGGTGGCGACGCGGAAACCGCCGGCGTCCATGTGCTTGAGCAGGCGGCAGATGTACTCGGCGATCAGGTCCGTCTTCAGGCTGAAGGAGGCGTTGGTGTAGCCGAGCGCCAGGCACATGTTGGGGATGCCGCTGAACATCATCCCCTTGTAGCCGACGGTCTCCGACATCTGCTTCTCCTTGCCGTCGATGAGGATCTGCATGCCGCCGAGGACGAGCAGGTTGAGGCCGGTTGCGGTGATGACGATGTCGGCCGCGAGCTCCCGGCCCGACTGCAGGCGGATCCCCTTCTCGGTGAAGGTCTCGATGTGGTCGGTGACGACGTCGACCTTGCCGCCGCGGATCGCCTCGAAGAGGTCCGCATCCGGCACGGCGCAGAGGCGCTCGTCCCAGGGGTTGTAGCGCGGCTTGAAGTGGGTGTCGATGTCATAGCCTTCGGGCAGCTGCTGCTCGACCCCCTTGCGGAGGATGCGTTTGCCCAAAGCGGGCCAGCGACGGAGGAGCCTGTAGCTGCCGTGCAGCAGCAGGACGTTCTTCCAGCGCACCGCCGCGTAGGCGAGCTTTTCCGGCAGCAGGCGCCGCAGGCGCTGAGCTAGCGGGTCGACGGCAGGGCGGGAGACGACGTAGGTGGGCGAGCGCTGCAGCATCGTCACCTGCTCGGCGCGCTCGGCCAGCGCCGGCACCAGCGTCATCGCGGTCGCGCCGCTGCCGATCACGACGACCCGCTTGCCGTCGTAGTCGAGGTCCTCGGGCCAGTGCTGCGGGTGGACGATCCGCCCCTGGAAGCGCTCAGTCCCCTCGAACTTCGGCGTGAAGCCTTCGTCGTAGCGGTAGTAGCCGGTGCAGCCGTAGAGCCAGTCGCAGGTGAGCTCGACCGGCTCGCCGTCGCGCTCGGCGCGGACGGTCCAGCGGGCCTCGGCGCTCGACCACTCGGCGGCGAGGACCTTGTGCTTGAAGCGGATCCGGTCTTCCACCCCGTACTCCAGGGCGGTCTCCTTGATGTAGGCGAGGATCGAGTCGCCGTCGGCGATCGACTTTTCCCCGAGCCAGGGCTTGAACGAGTAGCCGAGGGTGAACATGTCGGAATCCGAGCGGATGCCGGGGTAGCGGAAGAGGTCCCAGGTGCCGCCGATCGTCTCCCGCGCCTCGAGGATCGCGCAGCTCTTCTCGGGACAGTTCCGCTGCAGGTGGGCGGCGGCGCCGATGCCGGCGAGGCCGGCGCCGATGATCAGGACGTTGACGTGCTCGGGCTCAGTAGTCGGGGTGTCGGGCATCGGGTTCTCCTGGGGCAGCTGGCTCACGGGTCGGACTTTATCAACACTGTGTCGAGAGAGTCAACCAGTTGTCGAAATTGTCGACGCTATGTAGCATGACTCACACATGCCCGCGATCTCGAAACCGAAAACCCCTCCCGCCGGGCGCGGCCGCCGCGCCGCCCGCGCCAGCGGCGACGAACGAGAACGGGCAATCCTCGAGACCGCCGAGCGGCTGCTGGAGGAGCGGCCGCTGAGCGAGATCTCGGTTGACGACCTCGCCAAGGGAGCCGGGATCTCCCGCCCCACCTTCTACTTCTACTTCCCCTCCAAGGACGCGGTGGTGCTGACGATCATCGACCGCCTCGTCACCGCCGCCGCCGACAGCCGCGAAGAAGCGCTGCAGACGATGGCCGAAGGCGAACTGCGCGCGGGCCTACGGCAGGCCCTCGACAACCTCTACTCGGCCTTCCGCTCCCGCCGCGCCGTCACCCTCGCCGCCGCCGAGCTGCGGATGCGCAACCCGGAGGCCCGCGGGCTCTGGGCCGAGGTGATGGAGGGCTGGGTCGCCGACGTCACCGCGGTGATCGAAGCCGAGCGCACCCGCGGCGCCGCCCCGGCCGGGCAGCCGGCCCGCGACCTCGCGATCGCCCTCGTGCAGATGAACGAGCGGGTCCAGTACGCGGCCTTCACCGGCGAGTCCCCGTCCCTGGACGAGGACCGCGTCATCGACGTCCTCGTGGACATCTGGCTGCGGGCGATCTACGGCACCGCCGAGCCGGGCTAGACGCGAAACCGTAAAAACAGTCGTACTACAACCTTTTTCACAGACTCGCGCCCACGCCACCCATCAAGGCGGCCGCGTCGAGCGCTCCATCGGCCTCCCCGTTTCGGTTGCCTGGCCCAGGGGTACCCGGCTCGCAGCGGCACCGCCCGGATCTCAGCGGCTTTCTACCGAGCCTGTCTCGGTTCCCGCTTGAGTGAGAAGACCAACCGCTGCGGCGGAGAGGCGTCCGGGCCGGTGCCGGTTCTTCGTCCAGAGCGTCCGAGGTCCTCGATTGGTCGCGCTACGGTCCCGCCATGGCCGCTCCGAACTTTTGGGGGTCGGGACCCCCGCAATCTCGGAGAGGGTGGGCGGCGGTTGCTTCAGCCCTTCTTTTGGGTCTCTCGATCTGGAATCTCTCCCCCGCCCATGCCGTCGGTCCCTACCCCGCCTTGGGCTCGTGTCCGGTCTTCCCGCAGCCGCCCGCTTCGCTCTCGCCGCACGCTCCCTCCCTCCCGACCGAGGCCGCCTGGAACCAGGACGTCTCGAAGGCGCCGCGGGATCCGCGCTCGGCCGCCTACATCGCCTACATCGACTCCCACGGCGGCGACCACCTGCACCCCGACTTCGGCTCGCCGCGCCCCTACGGCTTCCCCTACTCGGTCGTCACCGCCGGGCAGCGCCGGCTGCCGATCCACTACACCGCCTACGGTGACGAGAGCGACCCCGGGCCGTTCCCGGTGCCCCCGAAGGCGCCGGTCGAGGGCGGCAACGGCTCCGACGGCGACCGCCATGTGCTCGTCGTCGACCGCTCCGCCTGCAAGCTCTACGAGCTCTACCGCGCCTTCTACATTGCCAGGCCCGAGCCCCACTGGAATGCCGACTCGGGGACCGAATGGGACCTGCGCTCGGCCGCCCGCCGCCGCGACGGCTGGACTTCGGCCGACGCCGCCGGCCTGCCGATCTTCCCCGGCCTCGTCCGCTACGACGAAGTCGCCGCCGGCCACCTCGACCACGCGATCCGCGTCACCTTCGAGAGCACCCGCGACGCCTGGGTCCACCCCGCCTCCCACTGCGCCGGCGACACCTCCGACCCCGCCGCGCCGCCGATGGGGCTGCGCCTGCGGCTGAAGGCGGGCTACGGCCTGGGCGGCTTCAGCGGCCCGGCGAAGACGATCGCCCTGGCGATGAAGCGCTACGGCCTGATCGTCGCCGACAACGGCTCCAGCTGGTTCTTCTCCGGCAGCAGCGACCGGCGCTGGGACGACGGCAACCTCGACCAGCTGAAGCGGATCCCGGGCAGCGCCTTCGAAGTCGTGAAGAACGCCGCAAGCGCCCATTCATGCTGATTTAGCCGCACTCAGCGTGATTTGCCGCCAATGGATTGGGTACCTGACCTAATAGGGATACCCCCGAGGAGAGAGAGAAATGGCGGAGACCAAATCCAAAAAACGAGCGGCGCCGAAACGCGCCGGGTCGTCAACGAAATCGAAATCGCAGTCGAAATCAAAACCCCGATCCCAGTCGAAAAGCACGCAGTCGAAAAACCAGTCGAAATCGAAAGCGAAACCGAAAAGCGCCAAACCCAAAGCGACGAAAACGGCGAAACGCTCGAAACCGAAATCGTCGGGGTCGAAATCTTCGGGCTCGAAATCGAAAGCCAAAGCGAAATCGCCCAGGTCGAACGGTTCGAGCAACGGCGCCGGCGGCGGCTCCACCCCCGTCGAGGCCGTGCGCAACGCGGTCGGCGGCGCCGGCCAGACCGTCGGCAAGGTCGCGGGCAAAGCGAAAGTGCCGCTGGTCGCAGGCGGGGCCGCAATCGCCGGGGCGGCCGGCGGGATGGCGATCGCCGCCGCGTCCAAACAGGGCCGCAAGAAAGGCATGAAGACCCTGAAATCGGCGATGCCGAAGAAACCGAAGGTGAAGATCAAGTCCGGCGACCTGGCGAAGGCAGCCAAGGAGGTCGGGAAGGTCAGCGCGCAGGTCGGCGAGATCGCCGGCGGCATCGAGCGCGCCCAAGGTTCATCGAACGGCGACGGGAAGCACCGCTCGCCGATCGAGGTCGTCCTACAGGGGCTCACCGCGAGGCGCTAGCGCCGGAGCCGGCCCTGAGGACATTGGCTGCGATCGCGCGCCCGCCTGGGACGCGCGGTCGCAGACCGCTTTCACTACTTCTCCTGGATCATCACTGGGAGGAATCACTCGAATCCTCGCCAGGCTCTTCCTCGTCCTCCTCGACCGGGTGGACGATCCGCTGCAGCACGTTCCAGTCGACCTTGACGTTGCGGTAGGTGACGCCGACCTGCGGCTCCTCGGGGATGTTCTCCCGCTCGACCGTGGCCTCGGTTTCGTGGTCGGGTTCGCCGTAGTAGTTGACCTTGCGCTCGTCGGAGAGCTTGCCGAAGGTCACCTCCTTGGCTTTGACCGACGTGAAGAAGTCGAGGTCGGGGCGGCCCTTCACGCGGCCGCCGCCGCCTTCTCGACGTCGTGGACGGTGACCCGGCCTTCGGCGCCGGTGCCCTCGACCTCGTCGATGTCGACCCCGGCCTCCTGAGCCTTGCGCATCGCCGCCTCGGTGGCGTTGTGCTTCTGGGCGCGCTTCTGGCGACGTTTCTCGCCGATCTCCATCGCCTTGTGCGCGGCCCCCATGCCGATGTCTTTGACCTCGTCGGTCGCGGCGGCTTTGATCTCGGCGGCGACGATTTTGGCGATCTGTTTGGCGACCCCGCCGCCGGCACCACCACCGCCGCCGTTGCCTTCGCCGCCGTTGCCACCACCGCCACCGCCACCACCGCCGGCACCGGCAAGAGCGCCGAGCGCACCCGCGCCTTGGCCGAGCCCGCCGACGGCCTGCCCGGCGCCTTCGCCCAGGCCTCCCACCGCCTGGCCCGCGCCTTCGCCGACCTGGCCGACCGCTTTGTTCGCGCCTTCGCCGACCTCGCCGACGGCTTTGCCGGCGCCGCCGCCGACGTCTTTAACCGCACCGCCTGCCCCTTCGCCGACGTCTTCCACCGCCCCGCCGGCGCCTTCGCCGACGTCTTCCACCGCACTGCCGGCGCCTTTGCCGACGTCTTTGACCGCGCCCTCGGCGCCCTCGCCGACGTCTTCGACGGCGCTGCCGGCTCCTTCGCCGATCTGCCCGACGGCTTTGTTCGCCCCTTCGCCGACTTCGCCGACCGCTTTGCCCGCGCCTTCGGTGACCGGCTGCAGCGCCTTGGTGATGTTGTTCAAGACGTCGGGGTTGCGATCGAGCGTGGTCAGGACCCGGTCGATGATCGCGGTCACATGGTCGAGCCGCGCCCGCATCAGCGCCTGCGCTTCGACCCCCTTGATGTTGAGTTCGACCTTGCCCAGCTCGACGTGGACGCCGACGCTCAGCTTCACCAGGTCGAGCACCTCAGCGTGCAGGGAGACCCGCGCCATCAGGTCGTCGAGCTCGAAATGGATTTCGTCGACCTTGACGACGGGGACGTCGACGATCACGTCGGGCTCGTCGGTATCGCTGATTTCCCCTGGATCTATGACCGTATAGTCTTCGTAGATCTGCTCGGGCCGGGTCTTGTCGGACCCCTGATTACGGGCTTTCGCCCCGCCGTTCGAGCTCTGGTCTTTCTCTTCCTGTTTGTCCTTCTTTTCGCGCGGGCTTTTGTTGCGCCCGCTGCCGGCGGTGCTCTGGTGGACCCGCTGGCCGCTTTTGCTCGCGGAAGATTTCGTTTTCCGTTTGCCTTTGCTTTTGGTCTGCTGAGCCACCTGAAACCACCTCTCCTCGCCATCCGTAGTTCCTCTTCCCAAAGGAAAACTTTCCCTTTGTTAGGGATCGCAAACGCTTTGCGGGCAGGCTTTAGGCGCTTCGGCCGCTGCGGGCGCGGCCGCCGGAGACAAGCCGCCAGCCGCGACCGAGCACGGCGAGCACGGCGAAGGCGACCGCGAAGCCGATCGCCCCGAGCACGAGCAGGAAGACGACGAAGGCGATGACGACGAACGGGATGAGGAGGAGCTTCACGGCTGCGTAGTCTTGCAGTGGAGATGGGAGCAGTGACGGCACTTGCGACCCTGGCGCTCGCCTTCGGTCACGTCGGCCTCGGCGTCAGCGGCGGCCACGAAAAGATCGAGGCGGTCGGCGACAGCCTGGCGCTGGTCAGCGTCCGCCACCAGCTTGAAGCGGCACCGCCGAAGGCCCAGGCGCAACCGGTCTCGGAGAAGGCGGCGCCCTCCGGCCCGACCGCCGCGGAAATCGCCGCCGATCCCTCGAAGCTGCCGCCGGCCTCCGCCGGGACCAACGGCACCGCCGTCCCCCACAAGTCCAACCTCAGCCGGGCAGAGATCTTCGCCCACAGCCGCAGCGGCGACCCCGACGCCGCGATCCTCCTCACCGGGGTCGCCCTCGCCCCGCCCGACGCCCCGGAAGCAGTCAAGGGCGCGATCGACGCCGCCAACACGATCATCGGCCGCCCCTATATATGGGGCGGCGGCCACGCCTCCTTCTACTCGAACGGCTACGACTGCTCCGGCTCGGTCAGCTTCGCCCTCTTCGGCGGCGGCCTCATCCCGCGCCCGCTGACCTCGGGCGAACTCGAGCACTGGGGGGCGCCGGGGCCGGGCAAGTGGATCACCGTCTACGCCAACGCCGGCCATACGTTCGCCGAGATCGCCGGCCTGCGCTGGGACACCGTCGGCGACGAACAAGGCACCGGCCCCCGCTGGCACCTCGCCACGACTTCGACGGCGGGATTCGTAGTCCGCCACCCGCCGGGCCTGTAGCGGCCGAATGGGAAGGGGGCCGCCCCCCAGGCAGGGGCCGGCCCGATGGGGTGGCTAGGCGCCCTTCGCGATTGAGTCGAGGGGCACCATGCGCCCGGCGTGGAGATCCATGCGTCTTCACCTCCTCCCCGGCTATTTACTTGACGGTCACTTCGACCGTGTATTGGTAGAACCAGTTCCACCAATGGAATCCGGCTCAGGAAAACAATCCGGATTTTTGAACAACTTGTCCAGTAAACCGGTTAGGATCAAGAAACCGGCACTAATCAGCTACGGATTAAGGGAAAAGCGATGTCAACCAAAGTCGAGCGCCGGCAGGCGGCTCAAAACAGAATCAAAGCGATGAACCACCCGGTGCGGGCTGCGATCCTGCGGATCCTCGTCGAACGGACCTCGAGTCCCGCCGAAATGGCCCGCGAGCTGGATGAGGACCTTTCGAACGTCAGCTACCACACCAAACAGCTGGTTGAGCTCGAGTGTGCGGAGCTTGTCAGCACCCGACCAGTCCGCGGTGCGCTTGAGCATTTCTACCGAGCGACCGAGCGGCACCTTGTTGATACCGAGGAATGGGAAGACCTAGACCCGATGATGGCCGAAAGTCTCCTCTCGGACATCATGCAAAAAGCTCTCGATGACTTCGTCGGCGCCGCCCGCGCCCAAACCATCGGCGAGAATCCCGAGTTCCACCTCACCCGCACCCCCCTCCTGCTCGATCATGAAGGTCTCCAAGAAGCTCTTGATGCGCACGAAAAAGCACGGCTAGAGGTCATGGAGATCGCGTCCCGCAGCGCTGCGCGCATGGTCTCCTCCGGCGAGGAGGGCATCAACGTCTCCTCCTCGCAAGCCTGCTTCAAGATGCCGGACCCGAAGGGCCGCCGCGCCGCCTGATTCCGAGCCGCCAGGGCGGACGAGCGTTTTGACATCGCGCGCGTCTACGTCCGTTCCGGACAGGCAGCCCACCCGGGGGGCATGACGCGTCGGCGCAGTCACCCCATTGCCTCTTCTCACCGCTCCGCGAATTCGGTCAAATAGCCGCTCACTGGAGGACCAGCTCGAGGATGCCGCGGATCAGCAGCAGGATTCCGATCACGATCGCCACCCTGGCCCCGGCGACGCGCCCGCGCTCATTGAGCCAGCGGCGGAAGCGGTCGACCCCCTGCTGGGTCCGCTGCGGCGAGACCGCGTAGCCGATCAGCGGCACCTCGAGCAGCAGGTCCTGGATCACGCAGAAGAGGACGACGAGGAAGATCGTCGCGGCGACGCCGGGGTCGAGGTGGTTGAGGCGGTTCAGCGCCACCAGGTAGGAGGCACCGGGAAAGCTCAGCAGGGCGCCGAGCGCGAAGGCGACCCGGGGGTCGCCACGGCCGAGCATCCGCTGCGTCCACGGTTCCTTCCCCGTCGCCTCCTTCGCTTCTTTCTTGCGCCGGCGCCGCTCGCCACCGATGTTGCTGCGCAAGACGACGCCGATGATCAGGGCGATTACGCCGAAGACAAGGTCCTCCGCCGGGGTCAGCGTCCGCTGCGCGGTTTCGACCCCGCTGCTGTCGTTGAAGGTGAAGACGATCAGCAGACCGCAGGCGATGCTGGTCAGGTAGCTGCCCAGCAGGTACCCGAGCATCAGCCGTTTGGTCTCCGGCAAAAGCATCATCACCGTCGCCGCCGCCAGCAGCGTCGGGTTGAACATCGCCGTGAGCGACAGCGCTATGAAGCTGACCAGGTCGCCCACGGCGAAGTGCTTTCGTCTCTACAGGCTTATTCCTCCCAGCGCGCGGTCAGCTGGTAGATGATCGTCACGTCGAGGATGATCATCAGGAACGCCCACAGCGGCGCCGCGGGGAACCAGACGATCTGCGCGATCGCGTTGATCGAAACGAAGAACACCGCGGCCATGCGGGCGGCGTTGGCGGCGGCGAACAGGCCGAGCCCGGTCGCGGCGACGAGCGAGCCGAGGATCAGGTGGATCCACCCCCACGTCGTCACGTCAGCGATGATCACTCCCTGACCGCCGACGATCACCACTTCGTTGTTGAGGATCGCGGCGAGGCCGTAAAGCGCGTCCAGCGAGCCGACGATCAGCATCACCGCGCCGGCGAACACGGTCCAGCCGGTCGGCTGACGTTCGTCGATGCGACGGGTATCGCTTCGGGTATTAGGTGGCGTACTTGCCTCCATGGGTGTTCCTCTCTCTCCCGGCCGCTTGCGGCCATTGACTGTTATCGGCGCACCCTGCCCCCCGCGCATGCGGGTGCACGGGTGAATCTAGAACGCATCGATATCTCTGTCCATCCGCACTTTTCGACGGCCCGCGGGCACGTCCTCCATGCGGTTACAGCTCGATCAGCGAGCCCATGATCACCGTGCGCTCGCGCGGCAGGCCGAAGTAGTCGGCGGCGTCGGCGGCGACATGGGAGCTGGCGAGGAAGAGGCGCTTGCGCCAGCGGGTCATCCCGGGGGCGTCGCCGGAGCGCAGCTCGATCGTCGAGAGGAAGTAGGACGTTTCCTCGACGTCGACCGAAAAGCCGAGCGGGCCTTCGGCGGCACAGCGCAGGGCGGTGGGGACGTCGGGCTGCTCCATGTATCCGAAGCGGGCGGTGAGGTGGCTGATGCCGTCGTCGCTGTAGCCGAGGTCGTCGACCGCGAAGCGCTCATCCGGGGGGACGCTCGGCACCGGCTCGGTCTCCAGCGAGAGGATGACGACGTGCTCGTGCAGGGTCTGGTTGTGCTCGACGGTGGCGCGCATCGCCAGTGGCGTCGTCGCCTTGTTGCGGTTGAGGAAGACGGCGGTGCCGGGTGAGCGGCGCAGCGGCGGCTCGCGGCGGTGCAGCTCCTCGACGAAGCTGCGCAGGCAGCCTTCCTGGCGCTCGCGCCGCTCGGAGACCAGCTCCCGTCCCCGCTGCCAGGTGACCAGGACGGTGAAGATCGCGACCCCGACCAGCAGCGGGAACCAGGCCCCATGGGTGAGCTTGGTCAGGTTCGCCGAGAGGAAGAGGAGGTCGAAGGCGAGGAAGGCGGCCGCCGCGGGGACGACGAGCCACAGCGGCTTCCCCCACTGGCGGCGGACGATGTAGAAGAAGAGCAGGGTGGTGATCGTGATCGTCCCGGTCACCGCCATCCCGTAGGCGAAGGCGAGCGCGGTCGAGGTGCGGAAGGCGAGGACTAGGGCCAGCACCGCCGCCATCAGCAGCCAGTTGATCCAGGGGACGTAGATCTGCCCCATCGTCTTCGCCGAGGTGTAGACGACGCGCAGCCGCGGCAGGTAGCCGAGCTGCATCGCCTGCTGGGCGACCGAGTAGGCGCCGGTGATCACCGCCTGCGAGGCGATCACGGTGGCGATCGTGGCGAGGAAGATCATCGGCACCCGCCCCCATCCTGGGACGAGCAGGAAGAAGGAGCCGCCGGCGCCGGCGCCGTGGTCGAGCAGGAGCGCGCCCTGGCCCATGTAGTTGAGGATCAGGGCCGGGAAGACGAGACCGAGCCAGGCGGCGGTGATCGGCAGGCGGCCGAAGTGGCCGAGGTCGGCGTAGAGGGCCTCGGCGCCGGTGAAGGCGAGGACGACCGCGGCGAGCGAGAAGAAGGCGATGCCGAAGTGGCCGAAGAGGAAGGAGATCGCGTAGGCGGGCGAGAGCGCCTCGAGGACCTGCGGGTGGACGGCGATGCCGGAGATGCCGCAGGCGCCGATGACGAGGAACCAGACGACCATGACCGGGCCGAAGAGGCGGCCGACCGCGGCGGTGCCGTAGCGCTGGCTGGCGAAAAGGATGAGGACGATCGCCGCCGTGATCGGGACGACCATGCTGCCGAGCGAGGGCTCGACCACCTTCAGGCCTTCGACCGCGGAGAGGACCGAGATCGCCGGCGTGATCATGCTGTCGCCGAAGAAGAGCGAGGCGCCGAAGATGCCGAGCGCGGCAAGGGCGAGCTTGGTACGGCGGCCGCCCGGCAGCTCCCCCTGGCGGATCAGCGTGATCAGCGCCATGATCCCGCCCTCGCCCTGGTTGTCGGCGCGCATCACCAGCAGCACGTACTTGAGCGTGACGACGATCGTCAGCGACCAGAAGATCAGCGAGGCGACGCCGTAGATGCTCGCTTTGGTCTCGGCGACCGGGTGCGGGTCGGCGGGGTTGAATACGGCTTCGACCGCGTAGAGCGGGCTGGTGCCGATGTCGCCGAAGACGACTCCGAGGGCGCCGAGCGCGAGCGCGGCCTGGGCGCCGCTGCGGCGGCGCGGAGCCGCCCGCTCGGCATCGGGGCCCAGGAGAGCGCCCAGGCCGAACCGTTCTCTCAGAGTGGGGACGAACACAGATCGATCATGCGCCCGCCTCCGTCAAGTCCGCATGAAGACGGGGGCGTTTCCCATACAGATTCTGTGAAGCCCGGTTCTGGCCGCCCTCGACGATCACCCGGCAGGGCCGCTTCGCCAGCAGGTACCGGGTCGTCGGGCCCAGCAGCCGCTCGTCGCTGGGGGCGTGCTCGGTGCTGACGTAGATCAGGTCCGAGTGGCGCTTGCGCGCCTCTTCGACGATCGCCCGGCCGGGGTTGCGGGTGCGGACCAGTTTCACCCTGACTTTGAGCCCGCGGACGCGGGCCTGCAGGCGGGCGACCTCGAGCAGGCGGCGGGCCTCGTATTCCTGGACGTCGAATTCGGTGTCGCGGAGCTCGCAGGACTTCGGGATCTGCAGCACGTAGAGCGCCTCGACCGCGGCGTCGGGGTCGACCACCGCCGCCGCCCGCGCCATCGCGTCGCCGTCGACGTTGGTCCCGAAGATCGGCACCAACGCCGATTTGTAGGAGACATCGAGGAAGTCGAGGGGGCGCTCGTGGCGGTGGACGTGCTGGACCTCGCGTGGGTCGATCCCGAGCTTGCGGCGGTAGAGGAGGTAGCCGGCGACACCCGCCGCGAGCCAGGCCGTGCCGATGATCCGCGCCTCGGGGTGGAGGACGATCACCGAGACGAAGGCGGCGCCGGTCCCGACCGCGCCGATCACCGCCGTCAACGGGATCTCGGTCCCCCGCCAGCGCACGTTCCAGGGCGCCCGGTATGGCCGCTCCACCTCCGGCCGGCGGCGGCGCAGGGCAATGATCGAGAGGTGGGCGATCGTGAACGAGAGCATCGCCCCGAAGCTGTAGAGGTTGCCGAGGAATTCGGTGTTGCCCGGCAGCACCAGCAGGACCGCCAGCCCGGAGAAGAAGAGGATCGTGAACCAGGGGGTGTGGTAGCGGCGGTGGAGCTTGGCGAAGGCGCCGGGCAGCTGGCGGTGCTCGGCGAGGCTCCAGGAGAGGCGGGAGATGCCGATCATCCCGGCATTGGTGGCGATGATCAGGATCGTCGCCGCCAGCGCCCCGACGTAGTAGTTGGCGACGGTGGCGACGGTGCCGTGGAGGCCGAGGGCGGAGACGATCCCCAGGACCGGGTCGTCGGCGTAGGTGGTGCCGAGCGCGGTCGCGTAGTGGCCGGGCGAGGTCTGGGTCACCGGCAGCGCCGAGAGCGCGATCACCGAGATCCCGGCGTAGAGGCCGAGCACCGCGATCAGCACCAGGTTGACCGCTTTCGGCACCTGCTCGCCGGGGTCGCGCGCCTCCTCGGCCATGTTCGAGACGGTCTCGATCCCGGTGTAGGCGAGCATCGAGATCGAGACCGCGAAGACGAGCTGGGTGAAGCTGGGGGCGACGCCGAGGTGGACCTGGCTGACCAGCACCCCCGGTTTGAGCACGAGGACGGCGCCGAGGACGACCAGCCCGAGCTGGGTGAAGAGGTCGAGCAGGGCGAGGCCGATGTTGAGCTTCGCCGACTCGCCGAGGCCGCGGATGTTGACCAGCGCCAGCAGGGCGATCACGGCGACGCCGCCGATCACGTCCCCCGGCTCGCGCCCCAGGGCCGGGAAGAAGGCGCCGAGGTAGTGCGGGACGAAGAAGGCGCTGATCGCGATCGTGAGGATGTAGTCGAGCGAGAGACCCCAACCGGCGATGAAGGAGACGACCTCGTTGAAGGCGTGGCGGGCGAAGGAGGAAGAGCCGCCGGCCTCCGGGAACATCGCCGCCCCCTCGGCGTAGGTCTTGGCGGTGAGGGCGAAGAGGCCGCCGGCGAAGAGGAAGACGAGCGGGGTCAGGCCGAGGGCGTGGGCGGCGACCAGGCCGAGGGCGTAGTAGATCGAGGAGCCGACGTTGCCGTAGGCGGTCGCGAAGAGCCCCGGCACGCCGACGGTTTTGCGCAGTCCACGTACCTTCAGCTGTGCCATGACGAGATCCCCCCGATCGTCCCCCGGGGACCGTCAAGGCCGCATGAAGAAAGACCTCAGCCGTATACAGATTTCGTGAAGGTGGCTTAAGCCGCGAAGCGGTATCCGACACCTGGATCGGTGCGGATGAAGTGGTGGTCGTCTTCCGGCTCGATCTTGCGGCGCAGGTTGGCGACGTGGGCGCGGAGGACCTGCAGGTCGTCTTCGTACTCGACCCCCCAGACCTCGACCAGCAGGGAGCGGTGGGTCATCAGCCGGCCGCGGTTGCGGACGAGAACGCGGAGCAGCTCGAACTCGGTCGGGGTCAGGTGGACTTCCTCGCCCTCGCGGCGCACGGTGCGGGCGGCGAGGTCGATCTCGAGGCCGTCGACGGCGACCGCCGGCTCATCAGCCTCGGGCCAGGCCCGGCGCAGCGCCGCTTCCAGCCGCGCCACCAGCTCCCGCGGCCCGAACGGCTTGGTCACGTAGTCGTCGGCTCCGGCCGCGAGCGCCTCGACCTTCTTGTCCTCGTCGCCGATCGCCGAGAGGACGACGATCGGCATCTCGCTCCACTCGCGGATCCGCCGCGTCACGTCGACCCCGTCGAGGTCGGGCAGCATCAGGTCGAGGATCGCCGCCTGCGGCGGCCGGACCGCCGCGAGGTCGAGCGCCTCCTCCCCCGTGCTCGCCGGCACCGCCTCGAAGCCCGCGTCGCGGAGGATCACCCGCAGGGCGCGGACGATCTGCGGCTCGTCGTCGCAGACGAGGATACGCGGCGCCTCGCTCATCCCGGGTCCTTCGCGAGCGGGAACGAGACCACGAACGAGCTCCCCTGCCCCGGCACCGACTCGACCGCGACCTCGCCGCCGTTGGCCTCGATGAAGCCGCGGGCGATCGAGAGCCCGAGGCCTGAGCCCTGGCCGCCCTGGCGCCGGTAGAAGGGCTCGAAGATCCGCTCCCGCTCACCCTCGGGGATGCCCGGCCCCTGATCGACGATGCGGACGACCAGCCGGCCGCCGACCTCCCGCGAGCGGACCAGGACCTGGCGCCGGCCGCCGTAGCGCATCGCGTTGACCAGCAGATTGGCGAAAGCGCGTTCGAGCTGCACCGGGTCGGCAACCAGCCCCGGAACCTCATCCCCGAACCCGAACCTCACCAGCGCCCCATCGCCGCCGAGCGTTTCCCGCGCCGCCTCCAGCACCCCGGCCAGGTCGACCGGCTCCCGCCGCGGCGCCGCCGAGCCGGATTCAAGCCTCGAGACGTCAAGCAGGTTCTCGACCAGCTGGGCGAGCCGCTGCCCCTGCTCGACCACCGCCTCGCTCAGCTCATGCCGCTCCGGCTCGGTGAGCGTCGGTGAATCGAGCGCCGTCCCGGCGGCGATGATCGAAGTCAAGGGCGTCCGCAGATCATGCGACACCGACCGCAGCAGCGCCGTCTTCAGCTCATCGCTGCGCCGCAAAGCCCCGGCCTCGATCGCCTCCGTCTCGATCCGGTCCCGTTCCGCTGAGAGCTCCCGCAGACGCCCGAGCACCCGCTCGGTCTCCCCCCGCTCCCGCTCCGCCTCAGCCGCCCGAGCCCGCGCGATCTCGGCAAGCGAACTGCTGGCCAGGGCGACTATCGCGAAGGTGACGAGCGCGACCGCATCCTTGTCGGCAGCGATTTCGAGCTGTCCCGTCGGCGGAATGTGGAACCAGTTGAAGGCCAACGCGCTAAGCAGCGCCGCGACCAACCCCAGCCGCCATCCCCAGACGCTCGATATCAACAGCACCCCCGGGATGTAGACGACGCCCAGCGAGACCGCCGGCGCAACATGCCTGAGCGGATAGATCAGCAGCGTGGCTGCGGCGACGACTGCGACCGTCGCCAACGCCCCCCAGCCACCCGGGGGCGGCCCGGCATCGAACCCAAGGCTTGCGGCACGGGGACGCACCCTCGCAGCCTAAGCGCACAGGGGTTCGACGGGATGGGAACCCAAACCTCACCGGCTGGTGTTCCCATCCGTCTCGATCTGCACGAGCACTCCGCCCTCCGGCGGCGGTGCTACCGCTTAGGTGTAGTCGCCACCAGGGCGCACGTCCTACCGCTTATGCGCCTGCTTACAGCTGTTCGCCACCTTCGGCTTGAAGGCGTGGACCTTGCCGTTGTGGCCGACGAAGCGGACGATTGCCCGCGTCTGAGCCTTCTTGCCGCAGAGATCTTCGCTGTTGACGAGTAGGCCCTTCTTGCCACCCATCATTTCGAGTACGAACCTCGAGACGGGAGCATCCGGGACCGCTTCGAAGGTGTTGCGGATGCCTCCGTTGGGGCCGGAGTCGATTCTGCCGGCAAGCTCGACGTCGATCTGCCCGTTCAGAACCGCGACAAGGTCGGGGAGCTTGTGAGCGGAGGAACGCAGGTAGACCGGGCCTGCCAACGGCCCATCGAGGAGCGGCGTCCGGGCACTGGCGTGGCCGTAGATCGAGCCCCGCGGGCAGGCGGCGCCGTGACCCGCGCCGGCGTTGAACTGCGCCCGGGTGCAGATCGTTTTGATGTGCCCCTGTTCGAGGAACTCCGAACGTGGCAGATTGATCTGGGCGCGGGCGATGTTCGCTTCGCCCGGCCTCGCGGTCAGCACAGCACGTAGGCGTGGCTTCGCGTTGCGGCTGGTCTTGCCGAAGACCCGCAGGGCGAGCTTCGGCGCAAACGGGAGCGCCGCGCAATCGCCGACCTGAAAGCGGGAGCTCGGATGGGCGACGGCCCCGCCGGCGCCGGCGATCGTCGACACCACGCGCATCGGTTCACACGAGGTCGGGTTGACGGTGAACTTTTCACGATCGATTTCCACCCGCAGATCCCGGTACTCGATCGGAATCCCCTGCAGGATCTGCGGCAGCGGGTCCGATTTCGCGGTCACCTGCGTGGTTTCCGGGTCGACGTGGAGAGCGTTCCTGACCACGACGTTCCCGAGATCGAACGGTCCCGCCTGGGCGGGGGCCTTGACCACGAGGCTGTACGGGGCTCCGCCGAAGGGGCCGGCCAGGTAGACGGCGGTCGGGGCGTTGCCCGGCTGCGGTACGAAGAGCGGGTTCGAACCGGCGCCCGCGGCCACCGTGACCGACCCGACCCGCGCCGATGCCGGGCAGTCGCCGGTCCCCGCGCCGGCATCCGGGCAGAGCGGCACGCCGGCGAGCTTGGCGAGCATGCCCTCGGGCAGCGTCGCCTGGATCGAGCTGAGGTTCTGCTGGCCGTCGGGCCTCGTCACCCGTAGGACGAACGGTGAATAGCGGCCGCCGACAGGGTTGACGCTGCCCGCCTGAAGGCTGGGATCGAACGAGGACCCGGCCGAGCAGTTCTGGTCGATGCTGAACGTGCTGGTGCCGGCCACCGGAGCGTTGCCCGACCATGGCGTCAGCCGGTAGGAGCTCGTGTAGGTGCCGCAGCTGTCCGGGTTCACGAGCGGCGCGCGAGGCCCCTCGTTGAAATGGAGCCGTAGGTCTTCGAAGGGCAACTGCGGGTTGTCGCGGAACGTCGCCGTGATCTGACCGCTGCCGGGGTCCACTTGGACTTCCCCCGTCAGCTTGATCGAGACCCCTTCGCCTTCGAGCGCCAGCAGCAAGCTGAACGGCGGCCCGGTGATCGCCCCCGAGTCGGGAGCGCCGAGATAGACGGCTCCGGTCAACGGATTCGGCAGAGACGGCGTCCTGAGCATCGCGGTGCCGACCTTCGAAGCCGACGGGCATTCGGGGGCCTGGGCGCTCTGAGGCCCGAGCTGGGCCTGCGTGCAACCCTGGAGGCCGTCGGCGATCGCAGTGGAGAGGCGCACCCCTTTGGGCATGGTGACGACCGCGTCCTTCAAGTCTGAGGTTGCGATGCCGTTCGCGTCCGGATTTTGGGGCAGGCTCAAGTCGACGTCGTATCCCGCCGGCGATCCAGCTTGGGTGGAGCTCGGCTGAATCGTCATCCGCGGGCCGAACTGCACCTGCGCGCAGTCGGTGACCGGCGGCAGTGATGAGACTGCTTCGAGGTTGAGCGCCGGGTTCTCCCACGGCTGGACCGTCAGCTTCACCGGCAGCGGGTTCCCCGTGCACCGGGTGGGGTTCCTGATCAGCGGCACCGCGTTGGTCCCCGCCGGGTGATTGCCGTTGCCGCAGATAGGGATCGAGGTGAAGCAGACTTCGCCACGTTCGGCGTCGTGCGAGCTATCCGCCGGAGCGCCCCACAGGGTCAGCTTGGTGTTGAGCACTTCGAAGGCCGCGCCGATATTGACGACCGAGCTGCGCAGGTGATGATCGACCGGGTCCACTGAAGTGACGATTCCCGAAGCGACGACGCCGTTGGCGATGAAGGCGAAGTTAGCGGTCTGGCCTTCGTCCCGGGTCATGTTGAAGATCGGAACCTTGAATGGCACCGGCCCGCCCAGAGCTTCGACGTTCAGGGTCACTTCGGCGACCCCCACCTGCGATTCGGTCGGGCAGGTGACTACGAACGGAAACACCCCGGACGGCTGCGAGAGCTGCTCCGGCGTGCAGGTCGGGATTCCGGAAACGTATCCCGCGAGACCGACGGGCAGGTCGACGGTGACGTTACGCGGCGTCCCGCCGACCCGGCCTTCGGCATCTTTGGTGAAAGCAAAGCTCGTCGTTATGTCCGGATGGGCCCCAGCTTCGGACGTGGTCGATTCGACCTGAAAGCTGCCGGGTTCGATTTCGAACGCCGCGGCGCCTGCCGGTACCGCCGTGGCCAGAGCGACCAAGGCACCCACCAGCGCTGCCAACACACGACCGTATGCCATTACCTCACATGCCTTCCTCATCGTGACGTCCTCCGGTTGTTGCGCATACAGCGGTGAGCGCGTTTTTTGAGCACGCGCGCCCGCCGCGCCAACTTGACGCTTTTCGCCCTTCGCGCCCTGTGGGCCAGTCGCCGAGCCCGACGGGCGAGAACGCCGCACCGAGCCGCCGGACGAAGGTTGCCTGACCCGGCGAAGCCGCTCGAGCCCGGCTCGCGGAATTGACGCGCCGGGCTCGGCTGCCCCTGGCAGGCTTCTCCCGAGCACGGCGCCGCCTGCGTCGGTTCCGCGAACCCACCCTCGACATGGGCGTCATATATGTCGTTGCGTTCGTCGGTATCCGACGCGACCAACCTCGCATGGGTGAGGAAGAAGGCGTTCGAACCGTCGGCGCTCGCACCTACGAACGGCGAGCCCAAGCTGCTTTCGGTGCCCGAGGAGAGCAACCGCCGGCAGCCCCCTGGATCCGTACAGCCTTCGGTTCCCGCCGAGACCCACTCGTAGGTTTCCCCTATCGGCGATTCCGGGCCTACGGGGTTGAGTTTGCTCCCGTCTTCCGGCGAAAGGTGGTCGCGGGAGTTGAAGAACACGAAGCGACCGTCGTTGGAGATCACCTGCGGCATCGGAGTGATGCTGGACAGCGCCAAGACGCTGCCGCTGGCGGCTTCGATAGTGGGCTGGGAGGCACCTTCCGATGAGGCAGAGTCCGGGCACGATGCGCAGAGCACCTGGTTCCCCGCCACCGAGTAACGGTAGACCTGATTACGACCGGTGACACTGACGAGGCTTGGACCTTCGACCGAATTGACCACGAAATCCAGGAACTGCCCATCGGTCGTCGGGAACAGCTGCACCCGGCCGCCCGAGTTCGGGGTCACGGTCGCGATGTACGTGGTCCGGTCGGAAGCCACGTCGTAGCGGTAGAGCTTGAGGCCGAAGTCGGCTGGGGCGTCGGCCGTCAGCTGGCCGCGGCCGAGGAAATAGATAGTCGAGCCATCATCCGAGATCGCGGTGCCATATTCGCGTCCCATGAGCTGGTTGAATTCTTCAAGCCCTACATCGCCAGCCGCGGTACCGGTTTCGCCGTGGGAAACCCGCGTCAGTTGCCGGGCCTGGGTGTCGTACAGGTAGAGCTCGTTGTCGGTAAATCCTTCCGCGTCCTGGGTCAGCGCCATCTGGGTGGTGAAGAGGACGTAGCGACCGTCGGCAGACGCGCCGGCGAAGAAGGCCGGCGACTGGCTCGGAGGGGTAACTCCCGGTTCGGGGGCCGATACCTCCACGGTTTCGCTTTGGTTGACCCGCATGAACAACCGGCTGGGTTCTTCGCAGCCAGGTTCGAACGGGAGCAGCGGCCGCGGGTCCGGAGCGGTGAAGAAGATCTTGGAACCATCCGCGGAGACCGCATGGTGCAGGGCACGGTGACTGGGATCGGTCCCATAACCCAGAACCGCGCCGCAGCTGCCCAGCGTGCTGCCCGCGCTCGTGACGTTGACCTGACGCAGCGGCCCTCCGCTGTATTCGTAGAGGTCGTAGGCGCCCGGCACGGTCCCGGTCGTCGTACCGAGGAGATCATGGTCAGTCGACGGGATCACTACGGTCCCCAGATCCGCCGAACCACCTAAATCGAGAAAGGCCGACTTTTCGAATTCCTGTTCGCTTCCATTTTCGATCGGGATCTCGGTTGCCAGCTGATAAGGCCCGCCGACGGGACCGGTCAGGAACGGCTCTGCGGAGGATTCGTATCCCTTGACCCCCTGTGAGAGAACGCCGAACATCACCGACGAGAGGTTCGGGTCGAACAGCAGCTTCGGGGAGACGTTACCGTCGCCGAGCCCGGGCGGCGCGACCGAAATCGCCTGCCAACCAGTCGGGGTCGGCCTGAACACGAGAACGCTCCCAGCCCGCTGCGGCTGCGGGCCGAAACGGGGGATCGTTGAAAGGGCGAGAGCACCGCCGTCCTCGGCGGGGATGGCACTTCCGAGAATGTCCTCTCCCGCTCCCTTGTCAGCGGGCGTGACCTTCTCGAAGGCGCGGCAATCCGGCAGTCGGGCCGATGCGCCGGTGCGAAACGCTTCATTTCCGCAGGCGATCGCCGACGAGGCACCCAGACACCCCCCGGCCAGCAATGCAGTCCCAACAATCGCCATCGCGATCACCTGACTGCGGTATCGGGCCACCCTGTGTGCTCCTCCCATTTGACTCCTCCCCTTCCCTAGCGTCCCTGTACCGATCCAACCGCCGCGGCCAGGGCGAGACCCTGGCCGCGGCGGCTTGCTTCGTTACTTCCTACCACTACATAAGCAACTCGCACCTATCGTCGTCAGTCGGCCGTAAGCGTCCCCGATTTCGAGGAAACGGTCAGGCTGCCACGGACGTGCCCGGCTCCGGCTCCTCCGTTCGTGCAGTCAGCGGTACCCGATTCCGCATCGAATTCGATCGGCACCGGCGACGTATTCAGGGTCACCTTAGGCTGGCCTCGTTCAGACTTGCAGGTGTCGGTGATTCTGAAGCCACCTACCGTGCAAGTGACGGCGTAGCCGGGTTGCCCGTTCCCATCGGCTCTGATTGTGTCTCGGACGACTCCATTGACTGTGGACAGTTCCGTTTTCCACGGGAGATCGACCGCCGTAGCACTCGGCGAGCCACAGGTTCCTTCGTCCGTCGTGCATGAGCTAACGGTGACGGTGCTCGTTGTGTCGACCGCACCGGGACCGGCGGTGCCGGTCGTGGTACCCGTGCATGTAACGCTGACAGTGCTTCCAAAGAATCCGTTTGTGTCGGTAAGTGTTAATTTGCCCGATCCCGTCGTGGCTACCGCCGTGGTGATCGGTGCGCCGTTCAGTGTCCATTCATGAGCGGACGCACTGGCAACCGCCAGCCCGCTGATCAGAAACATGGCGCTGAACGCCAGGCCCCAGACCTTGATGTTTCGCATGTAACTCATATTTCTTTCTCCTGAGTGTTGAAGCAGCGGGCCTCGCCGAGTCCGATTCAGCCGACCCTGCCGCTTGGCTTCGCAACTGTCGTTGCGGTGGCGCATCCCACGCGCCACAGGAGTCACCCTGACGGGTGGGGGCCTTGGATGCAAGAACTTGCTTCCGATCTTTCCTGGTTAACCGTGACGCTGGTAGCCGATCCGAAGAAAGACTTTGATCAAATGGCCTGCAGAGCGGCGTCAGAGCGGGTACGCTGGCGGCGTCTCCCGGCTCGGTTCGGCCTGGAGTGTTGGCCGGCCCGGGGTGCCCGAGTCCGAGCAGTACCTCAGACGCTCCGGTGCCGGTTGGCTAGCTGTCCAACCAGCTTCGCCCCAGGGCGTCGTTCCTCGGCGGAGATCACCTCGACGGCTCTCTCCGGACCGATCGCCGGTGCCAGGACGAGAAAGGAGAGGATGGCGGAAAGCTTGGGAAGCTCCGCAGCTCGCCCTGTGGTCGCGTAGTGATGAAGCAGCCCCCACACCGCTCCTACCGAGGCTTCGGCAGCCAGCGCGGAAGGCCGTTCCTCGACCGGCGCGCTGTCACACAGAGAGGAGCGCAGGTTCGCCGCCAGCTCTGCCCGCCAGCGGACGGACACGTCGGCCGGCACGTAGAGCTCGAAGAACACCAGCTTGACCAGGATCGGATCTGCGGCGATCTCCCGGCAGATCTTCGCAACGGCGCGATGGATTCCACCCGGCCAGTTGTCGGCGCTGAGGTAGGCCTCCCTTGCCTTTGCCAAAACCCGCCCGATTAACATCTCGATGGCTTCGATAAAGCAGTCGGTAAGGCTGTCGAAGTGCTCCCTGAAGCGGCGCCGGGAAATCCCGGCGACGGCGCGGATCCTGGGCATCGTCAGTGCCGCGTACCCCTCTTCGGCGGCGAGCCGCGCGACCGCTGCGGCGATCATCATCCGCTCATCGCCCGGAGCCGGTTGCCCGTTCATGCGAATGAGGGTGTCGCCCTTGACCGATGGCGAGGCGGCTGCAGCCTGTGGAGAACAGACCGACCTTCTGCAAAGGTCGCCTGCGCGTTCGCTGCCCAAAGTCAGCGCCCAGGCCATCAGCTCGTCCGCCTCCTGGCGCAGACCTTGCTCCGCCTCGGCAAGAACACGAGCGCGAGCAACCCGGAGGGTCCCGGCGACGATCCCTTTGATCAGGAGCGGCGGCAGTTCGGCCTCTTCGCGTCCCTCGCTGAAGCTCTCGGCGACAAGCGCTTCGAAAAGCCCCCAGATGTGCTGCATATGCGCAAATGCAGTGGGAGAGGAGAAGCCCTCGACAAGCGCCAGTCGCGCCTCCTTGGGGTTGTCGCTGACCTCGCGGGCGAAGGCGTGGAAGCCCGCTCGTATCTTCGCCTCCGAGCCGGTCTCGCATCTGCGCGCGGCGAGGATCTCGCGCACGGCATGGCGGACGATCAGGTCGTAGGTAGAGCGAAAGCAGTCCTCTTTGTTGGAGAAGTTCTCGTAGAACGTGTGGCTGGAGACTCCAGCCGCCCTCGCGATGCCGGTGACGGTGAGTGCCTCATAGCCGCCTTCGTCCACAAGCTCGATCGTCGCGGCGTGGATACGGGCACGCTGATGTCCCGCCACTTTCGCGCTGGCATGACCGGGCCGCGGCTTCAGCTTCCGAAATCTGGCCTCGGCACCGCGATCCTCCCTCTGCGCAAGATCTCGCTTCAAATTTCTCCTTTCGACGATCACACGACCAGCCGCTGCGTGGAGGCTTCCAGGGACTGATCTACGCAATTGTACTGATCAGTACCCAAAACATGCTCCCATCATTCCCTGACCGCACGATGCGAGTGCTGCGGCGAGCTATCGAGAAGGAGCGGACTGCTCGGCGCGCCCGGCTGGATTCGAACCAGCGCGATCGTCGGATTAGAAGTCGGAGACCTCGTGCTCGCCTTTGCCGGAGCATCGCTCGCCAACACAGTGCGCTCGATGTGATCGGGCTGGGGGGCCTAAACCGCCTGTCGGGGACAGAACGCGCCCGGCTGGATTCGAACCAGCGACCGTCGGATTAGAAGTCCGATGCTCTATCCGGCTGAGCTACGGGCGCAGATGACCAAGGTTAGGGGCTGGGGAGGCTGCCGGCGTAGGATCGGCGGATGCCGAAGGTCCGGGTCGAGGAGAACGAGCTTCATTACGAGCGGGCAGGCTCTGGTGAGCCGCTGCTGATGATCCAGGGGATGAGCGGGACGCACGTCTCCTGGGGGGAGCCGTTCTTGGCTCCGCTGCGGGAGTCGTTCGACGTGATCGCCTTCGACAACCGGGGGATCGGGCTTTCGGCGCCGATCGGCGGGCCTTTCACGATCGTCGAAATGGCTGAGGACGCGGCTGGGTTGATGGACAAGCTGGGAATCGAGAGCGCGCATGTGGTCGGGATCTCGATGGGCGGGATGATCGCCCAGGACCTGGCGCTCGCCCATCCGGACCGGCTGCGGTCGCTGACGCTCGGCTGCACCTACTGCGGCGGCCCCGGCTCGCAGCTGATGCCGCAGGAGAACGTCGAAATCCTCGCCGCCGGGATGATGTCCGGCGACCGCGAGAAGGCGATCCGGGCGAGCTACGAAGTCAACCTCTCCCCCGCCTTCCGCGCCGACGAGGGCCGCTACGCCGCCTTCCACGGGATGGCCACCTCGGTCCCCGCCGCGAAACGGACGATCGAACTCCAGGCGCAGGCGATCTTCGGCCACGACACCAGCGCCCGCCTCGGGGAGATTTCAGCGCCGACGCTGATCGTCCACGGCACCGAGGACGGCGTCCTCCCCTACCCCAACGGCGAGCTGATCGCCTCGCTGATGCCCACCGCCCGCCTCGAGACCCTCGAGGATGTCGGCCACATGTTCTGGTGGGAGCAGCCCAAGCGCTCCTCCGAGCTGGTCCGCGAGCACGCGCTCGCCGCCGGCCGCGCCTAGCCCGCGTCACAAAGGAGTGCTCCCCACCTTTGTCCCGCTATGCGAGACAAAGGTGGGGAGCACTTGGACGGCTAGCCCGCTTCTTCGAATTCGCCCGGAACCGAGGGGCGCTTTTCCGGCTTGCAGGTGCTCGGGTTGAGCTTGCCGTTCACCTTGAACACGTAGTCGGGCTCGGGAGAGGCTTTTTCGCTGTCGTCGACGACCATCTTCAGCGCCGGGTCGTTCTTCACCCAGGCGTAGATCGGGAACTGGTACGGGTTCGGGGTGCCGGTGTTGTAGGGGCCGGTGTCCTGGGTGTACTGGCTCAGCACCAGGTATTCGAACTCGCCTTCGTTGATCAGCCGGCGCAGCTGCGGACAGCTGGTCGGCAGCCGGTTCGACCCGTGCGGCCCGTGCAGCCCGATGAATTCGACTTCGTTGGTGACGTCGTTGCCGTAGAAGCCGTACTGGCCGAAGATGATCTGGCTCGAGCCGAGGATCCCGATCTTCCTATGGCTCAGCTTCTGCGTGTATTCGTAGGCCTTCCAGGGGCCGCCTTCGGCGAGGAAGGGGCTCGGGTTGACGTAGTGCTGGTCGGCGTACTGGACCTGCTGCGCGCGCCCGAGCACGACCGCGAGCAGCACCACCGCCGCGGCGATTCCCGCCACCAGCGCCCGGCTCATCCCCCGCCGGCCCCGCCCCAGCGACAGGCCCGCCGGCGCCCAGACCAGCGCCAGGGTCAAGAACACCGTGCCGAAGATGTAGCTGGTGAACCAGCGCGGCGTCGTCACCACCGTGATCGCGTAGACCGCGGTCAGGAACAGCAGCGTCAGCCAGGCGCGCCGGTCCGGCGCCCGCAAGGGCCGCGCGATCGGCAGCATCACCATCGCCAAGACCAGCCCCGGCACGAGATAGCGGGTGTTGGTGAAGAAGCCGGTCGGCGACCCCTCCTGCCCGGCCGCGGTCAGCGGGGTGAAGACGTAGACGACCGCGGTCAGCAAGGAGGCGACCGCGATCACCCGCAGGATCTTGTTGCGCGAGCGCCAGGCGATGTAGACCGCGGCGGCGACGGCCATGATCAGGATCAGCGGCCAGAGCGGCCCGAAGGCGTTCTCCAGCTCGGGGAAGAACCAGCGCCGATAGATCGTCGGGTCGGTTATGTAATGCGCAACGGCGAAACGCGGGCGCGGATCGAGCGGCATCTGGTCGGGCATCGGCAGGTTGAGCGGGCCGAATTTGGTGATCGGGATCGGGTTGCCGCCGCTCTTGATCGCCGCCCGCAGGTACCAGTAGCCGCCGGTGATAAGCAGCGGCAGGCCCATCGCCCAGGTGGTCGTCCAGCGCCGGCCGCGGCCGCTGAAGAGGATGACGCCGAGCGCGATCGCCACCACCGGGACGAGGAAGGTCGTCTTCACCGAGGCCGCAAGCCCGGCGGCGATCCCCGCCAGCACCAGCGGCCCCTTGTCGAGCAGCGCCGCGTCGCGCTCGGGTGCATCCTGGACCGCCGTCCCGGCCGCGGGCGCCCGCCGCTGGTGGCCGTTGATCAGGAAGGCGACGAAGGCGAGCAGGAAGGCGAGCCCCATGATGTCGTTGCGCCCCTCCCCCGGCTGGGTTTCGATCATCACCCCGGAGTCGAGGACGATCGCCGCGGCGACCAGGGTCGCCGGGCCGACCTTGTAGGGGCGGCCGACGCAGAACGCCGCCAGCAGCGCGATCGCCAGCCAGAAGAGGTTGATCAGCGGCGAGAGCCAGTCGCTCTTGAAGATGACGATGCCTGCCGCGTGGACCAGCTCTGAGCTCTGCGGGTAGAACCAGGCCGCCAGCCGCAGCGGGTCGGTGAAGTGCAGGTGCAGCGTCGAGTGAGTCTGCGCCATCCCCGCCGCGAAGGGCATGTGGTACCAGGTGGTGTCGCCGCCGAACATGCCGAAGTCAAGGCTCGACTGCGCCGGGAAGGTCCACTCGGCGACGACGAATGAGGCCACCCCGAGGGCGATCAGCAGGGCGATCGTTTCGACCGGGGGCGCCGCCACCTCGCGGCCGCCGCCGCCCGCATTCGAGCGGCCCAGCCAGGCCGCGCCGAGGCCGACGCCGATGCACCCCAGCACCACCCAGCCGATCCGCAGCGCGCTCAGCGTGCCGAGGATCTCCAGGGTCACGACCAGCAGCGCGACCGCGATCGTCCCGTCGCCGAGCCGCGCCAGGGCGCCGGTGAATTCAGGCACGATCCAGCACCGCAGCCAGTAGCCGCCGAGGCCGAGCGCCGCGACGATCCCGATCACCGCGAGGCAGCCGACTATGTAGGAGCCGAAGGACGGGGCCAATGCCGGCGGGATGCTATTCGGCGCGTCCCCGGACCCGCGGCCCCCTCAGGCCGCGGCGGCGGGGATGCTGCAGGCGACTCCGGTCCCTTTCAGGCCGCAGTAGCCGTTCGGGACCTTGTGCAGGTACTGCTGGTGGTAATCCTCGGCGTAGTAGAAGGGCCCGGCGGGCTCGATCTCGGTGGTCACCGGCTCCTTGCCGGCGGCCCGCAGCGCCCGGTCGTAGGCGTCGCGCGCCAACTCCGCCGTCGCCTTCTGCCTGTCGTTCGCGAAGTAGATGCCGGAGCGGTACTGCGTGCCGACGTCGTTGCCCTGGCGCATCCCTTGGGTCGGGTCGTGCTCCTCGAAGAAGACCTTCAGCAGGTCGGCGTAGGAGACCTTCCGTGGGTCGAAGGCGACCAGGACCGCCTCGGCATGGCCGGTCTTCGCCGAGCAGACCTCCTCGTAGGTCGGGTTCGGCGTGGTCCCGTTCTGGTAGCCGACCGCCGTCGTATAGACGCCGTCGAGTTCCCAGAACAGCCGCTCCGCGCCCCAAAAGCAGCCGAGCGCGAAGTAGGCGACCTCGATCCCATCCGGGAAGGGCGGCTCCAGCGGCGTGCCCAGCACGGCATGCGTGCGCGGCACCCCGAAGGCCCGCTCGCTGCGCCCCGGCAGCGCTTCGTCGGAAGCGACCATCTTCGTCTTCTGCGGCTGCATCATCTCCATCAGCTTTCCAAGTCTCGTCATCCTGACCTGCTCCTTCCAGTGGCCTATGACGAGGGTACGCCAGAGAGATAACGGACCTGTGAACTGGCCGGGCGACCGAGCCACGGGGTAGCGTGAGCGCATGGGCTGTCTCGTCGTCCTGCTCGCCTTCCTCTCGCCGCGGCTGGCGCTGTTCGCGATCTTCCTCTTCTCCGACCTGCTGAGCCGCGCCTTCGACAGCTGGTTCGTCCCCTTCCTCGGCTTCTTCCTGCTGCCCTGGACGACGCTCGCCTATGCGGTGATGTGGGCGAGCTCGAACCGCGTCTACGGCTTCGAGTGGTTCATCGTCGTCCTCGCCTTCGCGATCGACATGGGCTCCTACGCGCGCGGCAGCCGCGAGCGGCGCCGAGCCTGAGCAGACTCAGGGCGCGGTTCAGTCCTGAGTCGGGTAGGCGACCCGGATGTGGCGCTTGGAGAGGATGACGAACGGCAGCTCGGAGACAGTGCCGTCGGCGAGCGAGGTCACCTTGGCGTTGGTCAGCGGCACGAACTCGAATTCGCCGCGGTTCAGCGAGTCCGAGAAGCGGCTCTGATAGCCGGCCGGCGGCAGAGTCAGGTCCCCTTCGACCACCTGGCGATCGGTTTCGAACACGGCGCGCTCGACCCGCCGCCGTGCCGTCCGCTCCGACGCCTCACCGATCTGGTTTTGAAGCACGTCCTCCATCGCTCTTTAGGAGGTTTTCGGCGAAACGGGGGGAGAACTTGAAGCCGCCGGGACATTGGACGAGGGTGAACGTCGCCGTCCTCCATCCGAATGGCCATTATTATGGCCATATGGCCAAAACCGTGACCGCAACCGCTGCCAAGGCAAACATCCTGCGCCTGCTCGATGAGGCAGCCGCCGGGGAGGAAATCGAGATCACCCGCCACGGCCGTCCCGTGGCGCGGCTGGTCCCCCCCACCGGCGCTCACTCACTCGAAGGCTTGTTCAAGGAGCGCGTGAGAACGGCGGTCGACGAGAAGACTCTTCTCAACAGCGAAGAGATGTGGGATTTCGACTAGATGAGCGCCGTCCTGCTCGATACCCATGTGGTCCACTGGTGGTCGGCAGAACCCGAGCGGATCAGCCGGCAGGCGCGACAGGCCCTGAAAGCGGCCGACGAGCTGTTGATTGCCGCCATCTCCTGGTATGAGCTCGCATGGCTCGCCGAACGCCGGCGCATCGTCCTCGATATCCCGATCCGCTCATGGCTGGGAGACCTGAGTGCCCAGGTCCGAACCGTCGGGATCACCCCCGGCATCGCAGGCAGCGCAGCGGGCCTGCCGAGCTCCTTCCCCCGCGACCCTGCGGACAGGATCATCTACGCGACCGCGATCGAGCACGGAGTAAAACTGGTGACGAAAGACCGGGCGATCGCCGACCACGACCGGCCTCGCTCGCTGGTCGTCTGGTAACGGCCGACCGACGCCCGTCGGCAGTCGCCATCCGCGGAAGTCGGGGTGCCCGGATTCGAACCGGGGACCTCCGCCACCCAAAGGCGGCGCGCTACCAGGCTGCGCCACACCCCGACTAGAGGCAAGTGTAGGTTCTGGAGGCGATGGCGGAGGTGCTTCCTTTCAAGGCGCTTCACTACGACCTCGGGACGGTCGGCTCGCTCGATGCTGTGGCGGCGCCTCCCTACGACGTGATCGACGCGCCGCAGCGTGCCGCCCTGCTGCAGCGCTCGCCTTACAACGCGGTCGCGATCGACCTGCCGAAACCGTTCGACCCGGCCGATCCCGACAGCGACCCGAGCGGCGACCCCTACGCCGAGGCGGCGGCGCGGATCGGGCAGTGGCGAGCCGACGGCGCCCTGGCCCAAGACGAGGAGCCGTCGATCTGGGCGCTGACCCAGGACTACACCGCCCCGGACGGCAACGGCTACAGCCGCAACGGCATCCTCGCCCGGGTGCGGGTCGAGGACTACGAGAGCGGCACCGTGCGCCCACACGAGCGCACCCACCCCGGGCCGCTGCTCGACCGGCTCGAGCTGACCCGCGCCAGCGGCTACAACCTCTCGCCGATCTTCTCGCTCTCCACCGAGGATGCCTGGCCGCTGGTCGCCCCCTCGCTGCCGGACCAGCCCTGGGGCGAAGCGGGCGACGAAGACGGCACCGTCAACCGGCTCTGGAAGGTCGAGGACCCTGGGGTCCACCAAGCCGTGACCGAGTGCCTGGCGAGCGCCCAGCTGCTGATCGCCGACGGCCACCACCGCTACGAGACCGCCCGCGCCTTCCGGGACGAGGTCGGCGGCGAGGGCCCGCACAACTACACGCTGATGTCGCTCACCGGCCTAGACGACCCGGGCCTCACCGTCTTCCCCACCCACCGCCTCCTCTCCGGCTTCGCTGACAACCCTGACCGCCAGCAAGCCCTCGGCAACGGCCTGCGCGAGCTCTTCGAGACCGAGGAGGTGAGCCGCGAGGAAATCGACCCGGCCGGCGAGGAGGGGGTCGGCGTCTTCGGCCTCTACGACTCCTTCCACAAGCGCGCCTTCCGCCTGCGGCTGAAAGACGTCGGCGAGGTCGACCGCCGGCTCGAGGGCAAGCCCGAGGCCTACCGCCGGCTCGACTCGGCGATCCTCGAGACCCTCGTGCTCAAGGGCCTCGCCGGGATGAGCGACCACGACATCGACGAGCGCGACGGGCTCGAATACGCGAAGAGCGTGCCGACGGCGCTGGCGATGGTCGACGAGGGCGACTACGACGTCGCCTTCATCCAGCGGGGCGTGCCGGTCGAGCAGGTGAAGGCGATCTGCAATACCGACACGGTGATGCCCCCGAAGTCGACCTTCTTCTTCCCCAAGGTGATGACCGGCTTCGCCTTCAACCCGGTGCGCTGACGATGAAGATCTACACCAAGAAAGGCGACGACGGGACCACCTCGCTCTGGTACGGCGGCCGCGTCCCCAAGCACCACGGCCGCACCGACGCCTATGGCACCCTCGACGAGGCCTGCTCGCAGCTCGGCATCGCCCGCGCCCTCTGCGGCGCCGAGCAGGAGGAGCTGGCGCGGGACATCCTCCGCCTGCAGGACGACATCTTCATCGCCGGGGCCGAGCTGGCGACGGCCCCGCAAGCCTCTGACCGGCTCGAGGACGGCATCAGCCGCACCACCGAGAAGATGGTCGCCGAGCTCGAGCGGCTGATCGACCGCTACATGAGCGAGGTCGAGCTGCCGCCGCAGTTCGTGATCCCGGGCGGCAACCAGCTCTCGGCGCAGCTCGACGTCGCCCGCACCGTGGTTCGCCGCGCCGAGCGCCGGATCTCCGAACTGAACGAAGCCGGCGAGATCGGCTCGGAGACCGTGATCCACTTCGTCAACCGCGCCTCCGACCTCGTCTACGCGATGGCCCGCTACGCCGACGTCGACGACCCCGCCCTGTTCGAGGGCCGGCGCCGGAGCTGAAGCTTGCGGATCGTCGCCCGCCGCCGCCAGGGCTTTGCCCATGACGTCGAGGTCGACGGGCACGAGGTGCGCGTCGACGAGCCTCCGGAGGCGGGAGGGGCCGGAACCGGGCCGCGGCCGACGACGCTGCTCGGCGCCGGCCTCGCCGGCTGCATCGCGATCACCGTCGAGATGTACGCCGAGCGCAAAGGCTGGGACGTCGGAGAGGTGGAGGTCGACGTCGAGATGTCCTACGAGGGCCCGGTACCGACGAGCTTCCAGGTCGGGCTGAAGCTGCCGGGCCACCTCGACCCCGAGCAGAAACGGCGGCTGCTGGTGATCGCCACCAAATGCCCCGTCCACAAGGTCCTCTCCGGCGAGGCGCACGTCAACGTGGTCGAGCGCCTGGAGAGCGCCTGATGGACCTCGGCCTTGCCGGCCGCAGCTGCGTCGTCACCGGGGCCAGCAGCGGCATCGGCCGCGAGACCGCGCTGCATTTGTGCTCCGAGGGGGCGAACGTCGTCCTGGTTGCGCGCGGCGAAGAGCGTCTCGCCACGGTGACGGAGGAAGCGCAGCGGGCGGCGGATCCGGCCGGCGGCGCGGCCGCATCGCTCGTCCTCGACGTCACCGCCGAGGACGCGGGCGAACGGATGCTGGCTGCCGCCGCGACCCACTTCGGCGCCCTCGACGTCCTCGTCAACAATGCCGGCGCTGCCAAGTGGCGCGACCTCGACGACGTCCCCGACGAGGACTGGCGCGCCCAGTACGAGCTCAGCGTGATGGCGCCGCTGCGGGCGATGCGGGCAGCGATCCCGCCGATGGCCGAGCGCGGCTGGGGCCGCGTCGTCAACGTCTGCTCGACCGCCGGCAAGCGCCCCTCGGCGGCGATGGCCGAGTACTCGGTCGCCAAGGCCGCCGAGCTCTCGCTTTCTCGCCTGTTCGCCGACCGCTACGCGAGGACCGGCGTCCTCGTCAACGCCGTCGCCCCCGGCCCGGTCGAAGCCGAGATGTGGATGGAGGAGGGCGGCCTGCTCGACCAGTCCGTGGAGATGTCGGGCGCCGAGAGCCGCGAGGAGGCGCTGGCCGAAGCCGGCTCCAAGCGCCCGATCGGCCGCCTCGCCCAAGCCGAGGAGATCGCCGCGACGATCGTCTTCCTCTGCTCCGACCGCGCCTCCTACGTGGCCGGAGCGGCCTGGAGCGTGGACGGCGGCACCGTCCAAGTGATCATCTGATCCGGTGGACGGCCGACGGGACGAAAACGATCTACATAGGCCCCTTTTCGTCCCGTCGGCGTTAGGGGAGTTGCTGCTCGCGCCGGAGGAGGCGGCGCGGATGGCGGGGCGGCGCGGTACGCAGGCGGCGGTGTTGCTCGCGCTGTACGGGTGGCCGGACGATCCCGGGCTGATCTTCACCGAGCGGCGGGCGGATCTGCGCCGGCACGCGGGCGAGATCTCGTTCCCCGGTGGGCGACAGGACCCGGAGGACGCCGATCTGGCGACGACGGCGCTGCGCGAGGCGCAGGAGGAGATCGCCCTCAACCCCGCCGCGGTCGAGCTGAGGGGAGCGCTGGCGCCGGTCTCGACCTTCGTCACCGGCTACCGCGTCCACCCCTTCGTCGGCACCGTCCCCAACCCGGGCGAGCTCCACCTGCGGCCGAACCCGGCCGAGGTCGAGACCGTCCTCACCTTCTCGCTGGAGCTGCTGCGCGAGGGCTACGAGATGCGCCGCCTGGTCCGCCGCGGCGTCCCCGTCCACACGCCCACCTACGAGGTCGAAGGCCACCTGATCTGGGGGGCGACCGCACGCATCCTCGGCGATCTACTAGACCGGGTCTAAGGCGGCGTAACCAAGCAGTTCAAGGACGCAGGGAGCGTGGCGTGCCCTGCACGCGAGCGACCGAGGACGCCGAAATGCGCCGGCTACGGCGTCTTAGACGGTTCCGGGACGATCCGGATGTACGGCTTCGGCGACTCCCAGCCCTCGGGCCAGAGCTCTTTCGCCTCGTCCTCTTTGACCGAGCCGGAGATGATCACGTCGTCGCCCTTGTTCCACTGCGCCGGGGTGGCGACCTTGTGGTTGGCGGTCAGCTGCAGCGAGTCGATCACCCGCAGGACCTCGTCGAAGTTGCGGCCGGCGGTCATCGGATAGACGAGGATGAGTTTGATCTTCTTATCGGGGCCGATCACGAAGACGTTGCGCACCGTCTGGTTGTCCATCGGGGTGCGGTCGGAGGCATCGCCGTCAACGTCAGCCGGCAGCATGCCCCAGGCCTTGGAGATCGCCAAACTCGGGTCGCTGATGATCGGGTACTCGGGCTTGGCGCCTTGGGTCTCCTCGATGTCCTTGGCCCAGTCCTCGTGTTTGTCGAGGGAATCGACCGAGAGGCCGATGATTTTCACGCCCCGGCTCTCGAAGTCCGGCTCGATCCGGGCCATGTAGCCGAGCTCGGTCGTGCAGACCGGGGTGAAGTCTTTCGGGTGGGAGAACAAGACAGCCCACGAGCCGTCGATCCAGTCGTGGAAGTTGATCCGCCCCTGCGTAGTGTCAGCCTGGAAGTTTGGTGCTTCGTCACCGAGCTGTAGAGCCATTTGTCCTGCTCCTCTCGCGCTTCTTCTAATTACCTGAATCCTTATCGGAGTTTAGCTCTTTAGGTTTGCCGGCCAGGAGAGCCTTCACTTCGTCCGCGAGTCTGTCTCCGGCCCCCTCCTGGATGGCCTGCGACAGGCTCGGCGCGAGCGTGCGGACGGGGATGCGCCAGGTGCGGCTTGCTGCCCGCACGACCTCCGTACCTTCCTCGGTTCCCTCGTAGAGCACTCCCCGAACCGGCGTTTCGACCAGGTGTTCCATCAGCCGCTCGAGGCGCGGGCCATGGATCGCCGCCAGCCCCTCCTTGCTGCCGGCGGCGCCGCCGAGCAGCAGAACGAGGATGGCGACGTCGCCCACCAGCTCGAGGATCGTCCCCGGCCGGTCGGGGTCGGCAAGCACCGCCTCGATCCCCGCCGCCTCGATCGCCGCCAGCCCCTCCTCGCGGCGGCTGGTCCCGCGCACCGCCCAGCCCTCGGCCAGGAGCCTCTCCCCCAGCTCGCGGCCGCGGCAGCCGCAGCCGACGATGAGTGCCCTTGCCACGCCGGGCACCCTAAGAGGGATCGAACGGCCCGCGGCCGCGCATCCGCACCCGTTCGTCCTCGGCAACCCCGCGGTGGAGCTCCTCCTTGGTCATCTCGGGGGCGCCGCGCCGGCGGCGCATTTCGTTCTGCGCCTCCATCATCTGGCGAACGTCGTCGATCTCGTTCTGCGCCTCGACCTCGGGTGAGCGGGTCGGGTACCAGTCGACCAGGCTCGCGGAGCTGCCCGGGTAGAAGTGCCCGACGACGAGCAGGACGCCAACCATGAAAATGACAATGCCCACGGTCCCCAGCAGGTAGAACACTCCCAGAAGGATACGGTTCGCAACCATGCCCGAGGCCTACGTCGTCGAGACCCTCCGCACCCCGATGGGCGCCTACCGCGGCGCCCTCTCCGGCGAGCGGCCTGACGACCTCGCCTCCCATGTGATCCGCAATGCCGTCGAGCGCAGCGGCGTCGACCCCGAGCGGATCACCGACGTCTACCTTGGGGCCGCCAACCAGTCCGGCGAGGACAACCGCGACGTCGCCCGGATGGCGGCGCTGCTCGCCGGCCTACCCCAGAGCGTCCCCGGCGCCACCGTCAACCGCCTCTGCGCCTCCGGCCTCGAGGCGGTCAACGGCGCCGCCCGGGCGATCAAGTGCGGGGAGGGCGACTTCTACCTGGCGGGCGGGGTCGAGTCGATGAGCCGCGCCCCCTGGGTGATCGAGAAGCCGGAACGAGGGCTCCCGCGCGGGCCACAGACGATGCACGACACGACGCTCGGCTGGCGGATGATCAACCCGCGGATGGCCGAGCTCGGCGTCTCCACCGAGTCGATGGGCGAGACCGGCGAGAACGTCGCCGAGCGCTACGGGATCAGCCGCGAGGACCAGGACGCATTTGCGCTGCGCAGCCACCGGCGCGCAGTCGCCGCCCGCGAGGACGGTCGCTTCGACGAGGAGATCGTCGCGGTGCAGGCGCGCCGGGGACGGGAGACGGTGACGGTCGATGCCGACGAGGGCCCGCGCGCCGACACCTCGCTGGAGAAGCTGGCGAAGCTCCGCCCCGCCTTCCGCGAGGGCGGCACGGTGACCGCGGGTAACGCCTCCAGCCTCAACGACGGCGCCGCCTGCCTGCTGCTCGCCTCCGAGAAAGGCGCCGAAGAGCTCGGTGCCGAGCCGCTGGCCCGCGTCGTCACCACCGGCGTCGCCGGGGTCGACCCGGCGCTGATGGGCGTCGGGCCGCTGAAGGCGATCCCGAATGCGCTCGCCAACGCCGGCCTCGCGCTCGAGCAGATCGACCTGATCGAGCTGAACGAGGCCTTCGCCTCGCAGGTCCTCGCCTGCGCCCGCGAGCTCGGGATCGACGAGGAGCGGCTCAACGTCAACGGCGGCGCGATCGCCCTCGGCCACCCGCTCGGCTGCTCCGGCGCCCGCCTCGCCGGCACGCTGGTCCGCGAGCTTCGCCGGCGCGGCGGCAGGTACGGGATCGCAACCCTCTGCGTCGGCGTCGGCCAGGGCCTCGCCACCGTCTTCGAAGCCGTCTAGACATCCAGCGGATCGACCTGACCGCTCAGGATCAATAGGCTTCAGGGGTGACGGTAAGAGGAGAACTCCGCGGCCGCGCCCTCCTGATCGCGCTCGCCTGCATCGCGATCGCAGCGCTGGCGCTTCCCGCCGCGGCGGCGGCCGAACCGACCGCCCAGGCCTCGATCGTCGGCGGCCGCGCCGGCTCGATCGCCGAATTCCCCTTCCTCTCCTTCATCGAAGCGCGGGAAGGCGAACACGGCTTCGCCTGCACCGGGACGGTAGTTGCACCGCGGGTCGTCCTCACCGCCGCGCACTGCGTCGAGAGCCTCGATCACGGCGGCCTCACCCCGGCCAAGGACTACGCGCTGGCGACCGGCGTCACCAGCCCCGCGGAAGCAAATGCCCCGAACATCTTCCGCGTCGTCGAAGCGCACGCCTTCCCCGGCTTCGACCCGGGCACCCTCCATGGCGACGCCGGCATCCTCATCCTCGACCGCCCGACCACGGCGCCCGTCCTCTCGCTGGCCGGCGCCGGCGACGCCGCTCTCTATGCGGGCGGCACGAGCGTCCAGCTCGCCGGCTGGGGGCTGACCCACGCCAACGCCAAGGAAGAGCCGAGCGGCCTGCGCACCACCTCGATGGTCGTGCAGTCGGCCTCGAGCTGCAAGGCGAAGACCCACGGCTACTACAGCCCCTTCTCCCCCGCTGCGCAGATGTGCACGCTCGACGTCCCGGGCGGGAAGAGCGGCGGTTGCTTCGGCGACAGCGGCGGCCCGACGATCGGCCTGCGCCCCGACGGGACCGCGGTGGAGCTTGGGATCATCAGCACCGGCGGCGAAGCCTGCAGCACCAAGCGCCCGAACGTGATGACCCGCGTCGACCTCGTCTCGACCTGGGTCGCGGAATGGATCGCAGCGACCGAAGCGGGCGGGGCGCGACCGACCCTCGCCCCGGGCACGCCGCTCCCGCAGATGAGCAAGGAAGCGGCGGAGATCTTCGCCCTCAGCTCCCTGCGCGACCAGTTCGGCAAGCGCTTCGAACGCGCCCGACGGATCGCCGGCGACTGCCGGCGCGCCGGCCGCGCGCGCTTCAAGTGTGAAATCGCCTGGATCGCGGGCCGCTTCGTCTACGGCGGCACCGTCTCCCCGTTCTACGAGCGCCGCGACGACGCCGCGGTCTGGGACAGCCACTTCAAGATCCGCTGGGGCGTCCTCAAGTGCCTGCAGGGGAACGGCCGCCACTGCGCGATCCAGAGCAAGAGCGGCTAAACGACCGCGATCGGCAACAGGTAGCCTCGCGGCTGTGAGCGAGGGCTTCGCAGAGCTGGCCAGCGTCGACGGCCGGATCACGCCGACCGCCGAGGCGACGATCGGCCTCAAGGACGACGGGCTCTACCGCGGCGATGGCGCCTTCGAGGTGATCCGCCTCTACGCCGGCAAGCCGTTCGCGCTGGTCGACCACCTCGACCGGCTGGGACGGTCGGCAAGGGCGATCGCGCTCGAGTTCGACCGTCCGGCCCTCGAGGGCGAGATCGCGACGCTGCTCGCCGAGGCGGGCCCGGTCGAAGGCCAGATGCGGCTGATCGTCACCCGGGGCGGCCGCCGGATCGCCGCCACCGAGCCGATCCCGCCCCATCCCGAGGCGGTCAGGCTCGTCACCGTCACCTACTGCCCGACGGTGATCCTCAACGGGGTCAAGTCGCTCTCCTACGCCGCGAACATGCAGGCGACCCGGATCGCCAAAGGCAAGGGCGCTGACGAGGCGGTGCTGATCCGGCCCGACGGTACCGTGCTCGAGCCGCCCACCTCCTCGATCTTCTGGGTCTCGCCTGAGGGCGGGCTTCGGACCCCGGCGCTGACCGACGGCGTCTTGGAGTCGATCACCCGCGACCGGATGATCAAGGCCCTGGACGTGGAGGAGGGCAGCTGGCAGCTCGACGAGCTGGCCGCGGCGAGCGAGGCCTTCCTCGCCTCGACCACGCGGGAGATCCAGCCGGTCGCCGCGGTCGACGGCCGCAGCTTCGACGCCGCCCCCGGCCCATGCACCCGCGAGGCGCAGGACGCCTTCGCGGAGACGCTGGGTAGAGAGCTACGCGAGCTTTGATGCCGAGACGAGGGAGGGACGGGGACCGATGGACTTCCAGCTGAGCGACGAGCAGAAGCTGATTCGCGAGACCGCGCGCGAGTTCGCCGAGCGCGAGATCCTGCCGAACGTCAAAGAGAACGATCGCGTCGGGCGCTTCGACCGCGAGCTGGCGCGCAAGCTCGGCGAGGTCGGCTTCCTCGGCGCCCCGATCGCCGAAGAGCACGGCGGCCGCGGCCTCGACTACATCGGCTACGGCCTGATCGCCGAGGAGATCGGCCGCGCCGACTCCTCCGCCCGCACCGTCGTCTCGGTCTGCACCTCGCTGGTCGGCGGCCCGATCGAGAAGTGGGGCACCGAGGAGCAGAAGCAGAAGTGGCTGCCGCGGCTCTGCTCCGGCGAGGGTCTCGGCTGCTTCGGGCTGACCGAGCCCGACACCGGCTCCGACGCCGCCAACCTTCGCACCCGCGCGACGAAGACCGAGAACGGCTGGTCGATCAGCGGCCAGAAGATGTGGATCAGCCTCGGCAATGTCTCCGACTTCGCCCTGATCTTCGCCCAGACCGACCCGGAGCAGAAGCACCGCGGCCTCGCCTGCTTCATCGTCCCGACCGACAGCGAAGGCTTCACCACCCAGGAGATCCACGGCAAGCTCGGCCTGCGCGCCTCCGACACCGCCGAAATCTCCCTCGACGAGGTCGAGGTCGGCGACGACGCGATGCTCGGCGAGGTCGGCGACGGCTTCAAAGTGGCGATGAGCGCGCTCGAAAACGGCCGCTACAGCGTCGCCGCCGGCTGCGTCGGCATCTGCGAAGGCTGCGTCCAGAGCTCGATCGAGTACGCGAAGGAACGCAAGCAGTTCGGGGTCCCGCTGGCGCGCTTCCAGCTGGTCCAGGAGATGATCACCGAAATGATCCTCCGCCGCGACGCCGGCCGGATGCTGGTCCTGCGTGCCGGCCTCCTGAAGGACGAAAAGAAGCCGAACGCGACCGAGACCTCGGTGGCGAAGCTCTACGCGACCGAGGCGGCGGTCGAATGCGCGAACCTGGCGATCCAGGTCCACGGCGGCTCCGGCTATGTCGACGACTACCCCGTCGAGCGCTACCTGCGCGACGCCCGCGTCACCACGCTGTATGAGGGCACCTCGCAGATCCAGAAGCTGATCATCGGCCGCGCCGCCACGGGCGAGAACGCGATGACGCCCCTCGTCGGGGGCTGACGCCAGTGGCGCAGGTCGAGGTCTCGGTCGACGAGTTCCACGTCGGCCTCGTGCGCCTGAACCGGCCGGAGGCGCGCAACGCCCTCTCGCCGGAGATGCGGGCCGAGATCGCGGATGCGCTGGAGCGCCTCGACGCCGACCCGGAGGTCCGCTGCATCGTCCTCGCAGGAAATGATGATTTTTTCGCCGCCGGCGCCGACATCCGGGCAATGGCCGAGCGCCCCCTCGACGCCCCGCCCGACCCCGAGGGGATGCGCTTCTGGACCCGGATCAGCGCGATCGGAACGCCGATCGTCGCTGCCGTCTCCGGCTACGCCTTCGGCGGCGGCTGCGAGCTGGCGATGGCCTGCGACATGATCGTCTGCGACGAGAAGACCCGCTTCGGCCAGCCCGAGATCAACCTCGGGATCATCCCCGGCGGCGGCGGCACCCAGCGCTTGGCCCGCGCGATCGGCAAGCAGCGGGCGATGGAGTACGTCCTCACCGGCCGCCGCTGGGACGCCGAGACGGCGCACCGCTGGGGTCTCGTCAACAAGGTCGTCGGCGACGGCGCCTGGCTCGGCGAGGCGATCGAGCTGGCGCGGGAGATCGCCAAGCGGCCACCGCTGGCGGCGCGACTGGCGAAACGGGCGGTGCAGGTGGCCGAGGACACCGGCCTCGCCGAGGGGCTGCGGGCCGAGCGCGAGCTCTTCGACGAAGCGATGGCGACCGAGGACCGGGTCGAGGGGATGACCGCCTTCCTCGAGAAACGCGAGCCCCAGTTCCGGGGCCGGTGATGGTCGAGCGCGTCGGCGTCGTCGGGGCGGGAACGATGGGCGGCGGCATCGCCCAGCTGGCGGCGCTGGGCGAATTCGAAACGATGCTCTACGACGAGTTCCCGGAAGTCGCCCAGCTGCGCGCCGTGAACATCGGCGAAGACCTGGCGAAGGGCGCCGAGCGGCGCCGCTGGAGCCACGAGGAAGGAGAAGCCGCCTCTGAACGGATCGGCAGCACCGAAAAGATCTCAGACCTCGCCGGCTGCGACCTCGTGATCGAGGCGGTGCCGGAGAAGCTGGGGCTGAAGCGCGATCTCTTCGCCCGCCTGGCCGAGCTGGTGGGCCCGGGAGCGGTCCTCGCCAGCAACACCTCCTCCCTTCGCATCTCCGAGATTGCTGCCGGTGCCCCCCACCCCGATCGGATTGTCGGCATGCACTTCTTCAACCCGCCCCCGCTGATGAAGCTGGTCGAGATCGTCGCCGCCGAACGTTCCTCGGAGGAGGCGCTGACGGCGGCGACGGAGGTCAGCGAGCGGATGGGCCGCACGCCGATTCGCGCCAAGGACTCCCCCGGCTTCGTCGCCAACCGCCTAGCCCGCCCCTTCACTCTGGAGTCGCTGCGCATCCTCGGCGACGGCATCTCCGACGCGGCGACGATCGACCGCATCGTCCGCCTCGGCGGCGGCTTCCGCATGGGTCCGTTCGAGCTCCTCGACCTGATCGGCCTAGACGTCAACCTCGAAATCGCCCGCTCCTTCTTCGCCCAAGGCGGCGAAGTGGAGCGCTGGCGCCCGAGCCCGATCCAGGAGCAGCTCGTCACCGAAGGCAAGCTCGGCCGCAAGAGCGGCCACGGCTACCACGACTACAGCGAGGGGACCCACCGTGAGCCCGACCCCGACCTAGGCATCAAAGCCCCCACCCTCGACCCCGAGCCACTAGCCAAGATCGATCCGGCGGCCGAGCAAGTCCTCCCCCGCCTAGTCGCCCAAATAGCCAACGAGGCCGCCTTCGCCCAGGAAGAGCAGATCGCCTCCCCCGAGGACATGGACACGGCAATGGAGCTCGGCTTCAACTGGCCCCTTGGCCCCGTGGAGTTCACCAAGCTCATCGGTCCGCGCCAGGCGGTCGAGCTGCTCGACCGCCTGCGGGCGGAGAAGGGCGCGGCCTATGCGGTCGCACCGCGCCTGCGAGCTGAAGCTGGCTGAGATAAATAGATCTGATAATCTGATTCTGTGAAGCAGCTCAGTGCAACCGATGCCTCTCGCCGCTTCTCCGAGGTCCTCGACGACGTGGAGCGAGCCGGAGAGTCCTACACCGTGATCCGTCATGGACGGGCAGTGGCCACCATCGGACCAGCCTCAGGCGGAACCGGGAAAGCCCTGAAGGATGCGCTTCGCGCCAATCGCCCCGACAAGGCTTGGGCAGACGAGCTTCGGGAGCTTCGAGAGGGTCTCGACCCGGTCGCGGACCCCTGGCGCGATTAATCCTCGACACGACGGTCTTGGTCGACGCCGAGCGCGGGGGCAGCTCCCTGGGCGATGCAATCGACGACAGCGCCGACGTCGCGGTGGCGGCGGTTACCGTCGCGGAGCTGAAGGTCGGCGTCCGGCTCGCGAAAGGGGGGCAACGCGCAAAGCGTGAGCGATTCGTCGCGGCAATCCTCGAAGCGGTCTCGGTCGAGCCCTACGACCTCGACGTCGCCGAGGCGCATGCCGCCCTATTGGCGCACGTTCGGCAGACCGGCACCCCCAGAGGAGCACATGACCTGATCATCGCGGCAACCGCACGAGCCCGCGCCCGCCATGTCGTCAGTTCCGACCAAAGCGGCTTCTTGGATCTTCCCGAGGTATCGGTGCTCGGCGGCGACGACTAGCCGAACTCAAGACCCGATTTACCCACTGCTGAGCCGCATCATCACTTCGTCCACGTAGCACCAGCTCCAGTCTTCGCCAGGCTCGGCGGAGCGGATTATCGGGTGGCCGGTGTCCTGGTGGTGGGCGGTGGCGTGTTTGCCGGTCGAGTTGTCGCAGCAGCCGATGTGGCCGCAGGTTTGACACATGCGGAGATGGACCCAGTCCATGTCCAGGGCCAGGCACTCTTCGCATCCCGCGACCACCGCCGGGAGGGCGAGGACCTCAACCGCGTCGAGGTGGGTGCACTCAGCCACTGCCGGTGGCGATCTCGGCGGGCTCGCCGCCCGGCATCCAGTGCGCTTCGACCGGCGGCTCTTCGTCGCGCAGGTAGCGCTCAGCGTCGAGGGCGCCCATGCAGCCGGTGCCCGCCGCGGTGACCGCCTGTCGGTAGGTGTGGTCGACGACGTCGCCGACCGCGAAGACGCCCTTGAGGTTGGTGCGAGTACTACCGGCCTCGGTGGCGATGTAGCCGTCCTCATCGGTCTCGACCTGGTCGCTGACGATCTCGGACTTCGGGACGTGCCCGATCGCGACGAAGGCGCCATCGGCCTCGATCTCCTCCTCCGCCCCGCTCTCGGCGTTGCGGAAGCGGACCTTCTCAAGTTTGCCGCTCTTACCGGCGACGAACTCCAGCGGCTCCAGCGGATGGCGGAACTCGATGTTGTCCTTTTCGCCCGCCCGGTCGAGCATGATCTTCGAAGCGCGGAACTCGCTGCGGCGGGTGACGACATCCAGCTCGCTGGCGAACTTGGAGATGAAGATCGAGTCCTCCATCGCCGAGTCGCCGCCGCCGATCACGATCACCTTCTGGTCTTTGAAGAAGGCTCCGTCGCAGACGCCGCAGGAGGAGACGCCGCGGCCGCCGAGCTCCATCTCGCCCGGGATGCCGAGCCGTTTCGGCTCCGCTCCCATCGCCAGGATCACGGTCTTGGCCCGGTGCTCCTCGTCGCCGAGGAAGACCTTCTGCACGCCGCCGTCGGAGAGCTCGACCCGGTCGACGTCGTCGGTGACGAACCGCGTCCCGAAGCGCTCAGCCTGGGCGCGGAACTGGGCCATCATCTCCGGCCCCATGATCCCATCGGGGTAGCCCGGGTAGTTCTCGACCTCGGTCGTGTTCTGCAGCTGCCCGCCCCACTGGAAGCCCTCGAAGACCAGCGGCTCGAGGTTCGCCCGGGCGGTGTAAAGCGCCGCGGTGTAGCCGGCGGGGCCGCCGCCGACGATGATCACGTTCTCTACCTTCTTGCTCTCAGCCATCTTCTTGCCGCCTGGAGTCTATTACTTTACTTTTTATAGTAGCTCGCGGGAAGGCGGAAGGCAAACCGTCGACGACCCGGGCGAACTCCTTGGCGCCGCTGCCGCCGCGGTCGATCGGCAGCCCCTCCTCTTCCCAGCGGTGGACCGTGTGGCGGAGCTGGAAGAAGGCGAAGATGCCCGGCGGGATCGGCATCCAGAAGGAGACGAGGCGGAAGATCAGGATCGCCGGGAAGACCGTTTCGGAGGGGAAGCCGAAGAGGACGAAGGCGCCGATCATCCCGGCGTCGACCGCCCCCACCCCCGCCGGCGCCAGCGGGAAGAGGTTGGCGACCATGCCGAGGAAGAAGCCCTGGACGACGACCGCGAGCGGGACGTGGACGCCGAAGGCGTGGAACGAGGCCCAGAGGACGCCGATGCTGAAGGCCCAGAAGCCGGCGGCGCCGAGCACCGCGAGGCCGCCGCGCGAGGGATGGGTGAAGAGCCCGAGCGCGAACCGGAAGCCTTCGCCGAGGGTCGCGGGGACTTTGCCGAGGGCCTGGAGCAGGTGCTGGGAGCGCTCGCTGTGGGCGTAGCGGGCGAGCCGCTGCTCGGCATCGGCCGGGATCAGGGTGATCAGGACGCCGAGGATCAGCAGCAGCCCGGCGACGGCGGCGGGGACGATCGTCAGCTCGACCGAGCCCTTGCCGTTCATCACCCCGGTCCGCAGCAGGACCCCGAAGAGGATCAGGGCGAAGGGATAGAAGACGTAGTGAAGTGAGACGAAGGCGACCATGCGGCGGCCGACGTCCCGCCGCGCCATCCCCGCCTTGCGCAGTGCCCAGTAGGTGAGGGCGACGCCGCCGGCGCCGCCGGCCGAGAAGAGCAGGGTCGCGGCGACCCCGGCCATGTTGATCTCGTAGGTCTCGGTCCAGCTGAGCCGCAGGGCGTCGCCGCCGACAACCGCCTTGAAGAGGGCGATGTAGGTCGCGTAGGCGGCGACGTTGAGGGCGACCGCGATCCCGATCCAGAGCGGGTCGGCGTCGTCGAGGCGCCCGAGCGCGTCGCCGAGCCCGACCAGCTTCGGGAAGAGGAAGTAGATGGCGACGAGGAGGACGAGGACGAGGACGACCGTCTGGACGATGCGACGGGTCGTGAAAATCGGCATTTCGCCGAAGCGGTCGCTCTCCTGCGCCGGGTCCTCCTGAGACACCCCAGAAAAACTAGCTACTCGCGATGCTCTCCAAACGCTGCAAGCCCGCGTTTACCCCGCGTATGAGGGGTTCCGCCAGGGCCTCGCCCCGCCGCATCGCGACGACCAGGGCGGCGCCGGCGAGCAGATCGGTGACGTAGTGCTCGCCGAGGTAGACGAGGGCGAAGCCGAGCGTTCCCGCGTAGGCCCAGCCGAGGGTGCCCTCGAGCGTGCCGGCTTCGGAGAGCGCGAGGGCGGCGGTCATCGAGGTGGCGAAGTGCAGCGAGGGCATCGCCGCCCAGGGATTGCCGCCGAGCGCTTCGTACATCTTCGGCCAGGCCGAGCCCCAGGTGTCCTCGCCGACCTCGACCATGATCCGCCGCACCTCTTCCCCGGTCAGGCCCTGCTCGGAGGCCCACCAGGGCGGCGCCGTCGGCACCGCGAAGTAGACCGAGCAGCCGATGTCGAAGACCGCCGCCATCTGCCGTGCCGCCCGCGGGAAGCGCTCCGGGTGGCGAGCGAGGATCACCGCCAGGGCGATGTAGGGCTCGAGGAACCAGAGCCAGTGGGCCCAGGTGAGGAAGCGATCGATCGCCCGGCTGCGGGGGAGGCGGGCGACGGCCCGCTGCAGGCGCGAGTTCGGCAGGGCGCCGAGCCCGAGCAGGCGGTCGACCTTGATCGGGTAGTGGCTGCGGAGTCGGGCCCGCAGGCGCTCGGGCTGGTCGAAGGGGAGCTCGTGGACCATGATGAACCCCCACATCTGCAAGGCGAACAGGGCGACGTCGCGCTTCTTCGAGCGGGGGCGGATGACCGCGACCGCCAGCGGCCCCGCCGCGCAGGCGGCGATCGTCACCGGCGCCGGGATGCGCAGGCGCTTGCGCAGCAGCGGCGTGGCGATCGCGGCGCCGATCGCGGCGGCGGCTCCCGCCCGGATCGCCACTCGCGAGGCAGGGGATGTGCGGCGGCGGCTCCTCATGAGGCCGGCGAGTATAGGTCGGCTCCGGCGGGAAGTCGCGGCGCCGCCCCGCCTGAATAGAATGGCCGCGCTTTGGCGCCCCATTCCCCTGGCACTGACCAGATCTCGACTCTGCTCTGGATCGGCTTCGTCGCCGCCGCGATCCTCGTGATCGCGGTCAACGTCGCGCTCTTCTTCGCGGTCCGCCGGTTCCGCTCCGAGCGCGGCGCCACGCCACGCCGGCTGCTGGGCGGCCGCGGGCTCCAGTTCCGGGTCGGCGCCGTGCTGACGATCTTCGCGGCCCTGCTCTTCGTCCTCGGGGTCGTCTTCACCGGTAAGGCGCGCGAAAGGCCGAGCACCGGCGAAGCGGGCCTCGCCTCGGCGAAGACCGAACCCCTGAAGATCAAGGCGACCGGCCAGCAGTGGCTGTGGCGCTACGACTATCCCAACGGCGCCTTCTCCTATTACAAGCTGGTCGTCCCGGTCGACACCGCGGTCGAACTGGAACTGCTTTCGACCGACGTCGTCCACACCTGGAACGTCAACGATCTCGCCCCCAAGGCCGACGCGGTGCCGGGCAAGGCCCACAAGATCGCCTTCAGCGCCGACGACGAAGGCAGCTACGAAGGCGATTCCGCCACCCTCTCCGGCCAGGCCTATGCGCCGATGCGGACCGAGGTCGACGTCGTCTCGCCCGCCGAATACGAAGAATTCACCGAAACGCAGGAGAGCGAGATCGAAGAAGCGCAGGACCGGGTCGTGAAGCTCTACGAAGAAGAAAAGACGCCATGAGCCCCGGCCCCCGCCCCGAGTTCGTCGCCGAGGGTTACCGCGTCAGCCGCCGGCCTCGCTGGGCCGAGCGGGCGACCAGCGCCGACCACAAGGATGTCGGCCAGATCCTGATCTGCGGCGCCCTCGGCTTCCTCTTCATCGCCGCGGTCGAGCTGGTGCTGATGCGCCTGCAGCTGCTGGTGCCGGAAAACACCTTCCTCTCGCCGGTCGGCTTCAACCGCATGCTCTCGATGTACGGGGCGACCTCGATCTTCCTCTTCGCGCTGCCCTTCGCGCTCGGTTTCTTCTACTACGTGGCGCCGCTGCAGATCGGTGCCCGCGGGACCGCCCTGCCGCGCCTGGGGCAGACCGGCGTGGCGCTGTACGTGGCCGGCGCGACGGTGCTCTACGCGACCTTCCTCTTCACGCCCCCCGAGGGCGGCGTCAACCCGCTGGCGCCGCTGAGCGAGAAGGCCTTCCTCTCCAGCAACGGCATCGACGCCTGGGTGACGGGGACCGGCCTCGCGACCCTCGGCTTCGTCTTCCTCGCGATCAACCTGGTGGCGACGCTGCGGATGATGCGCGCTCCGGGCATGGCCTGGCGCCGCGTGCCGGTCTTCGCCTGGGCCGCGACCGTCTCCTCCTGGCTGCTGGTGGTCGTCGGGCCGGTCTTCCTGGCGGCGCTGACGATGCTGATGATCGACCGCCACTACGAAGGCATCTTCTTCGCCGACGGCTCCGGCGGCGCGCCGCTCCTCTGGCAGCACCTGAGCTGGATCTTCTTCACCGGCGCCTACATGCTGCTGCTGATCTTCGCCTTCGGCGCGATCGCGGAGATCGTCGCCACCTTCTCGCGCAAACCGCTCTTCAACCGCAACGTGGTGATGGCCTCGCTGGGCGCCGTCGCGGTGCTCGGCACGCTCGCCTGGATGCAGAACATGCTCACCGCCCCGATCGGGATCGGCTGGCAGTACTTCGCGATGCTGATTTCGGTGGCCCTCGTCGTCCCCTTCGGCCTGATCCTCTTCAACCTGATCGCGACCCTGATCGGCGGCACCCTGCGGATGCGGGCGCCGGCGCTGTTCGCGATCGGCGCGATCTCGATGATCTCGATCGGCCTCGCCGCCGAGCTCGAGCAGTCGCTGGTCGGCGCCGCCTGGCACCTCCACAACACCACCGACGCCACCGCGGCGACCCATTTTGCCCTCATCGGCGGCGCGATCTTCGGCGGCTTCGCCGCCCTCCACTACTGGTTCCCGAAGATGACCGGGCGGACGATGGGCGAGAGCCTCGGCCGGATCTCCTTCTGGACGATCGTCGCCGGCCTGCTGCTCGGGTTCGCGCCGCTGTTCCTCGCCGGGGACGACAAGGGCCAGGTCGTCGACGCCTACAAGTACTTCGACAACACCGGCGTCACCGCCTACAACGTGATCGCCACGATCGGCGTCCTGATCCTCTTCGTCGGGCTCCTGCTGACGATCTGCAACGCGATCTTCAGCCGCACCAACGGCCCCGCTGCCGGGCACGACCCCTGGGGCGGCGACACGCTCGAGTGGTTCACGCTCTCGCCGCCGGAGCCGCACAACTTCGACGTCCTCCCCGACGTCCGCAGCCCGCAGCCGCTGCGCGACATCCGCGAGGCGATCGGCCACCGCACCCGCCGCGAAGAGTCAGCGGCAGCGCGCGAATCCCAGCCGGTAGCCTGAGTCCCGCATGAGCAGTGCCCAAACTGCCGCGCTGGAGCGGCGCCCGGCCATCCCTACGGTCCTCCGCGACTACCTGACGCTGACCAAGCCGAAGGTGCAGTCGCTGCTGCTCTTCACCACGATCACGACGATGTACGTAGCGGGCGATCCCTCGCTCGGCCTCGTCTTCCTCACCTGCCTCGGCGGCGCCCTCTCGGCCGGCGGGGCGGGGGCGATCAACCACGCCGTCGACCGCGACATCGACCGCACGATGGCCCGCACCGCGGACCGGCCCGTCGCCTCCGGGCGGGTGTCCGCCGCCGCCGCGACCGCCTTCGGCCTCAGCCTCGGCGCCGCCTCCTTCCTGCTGCTGGCGCTGGCCGTGAACCCGCTGGCGGCGGCGCTCTCGCTCTGCGGCCTGCTCGGCTACGTCTGCGTCTACACGCTCTGGCTGAAGCGGACGACGCCGCAGAACATCGTCATCGGCGGCGCCGCCGGGGCGGTCCCGCCCCTGGTCGCCTGGGCGGCGGTGACCGGCGGGCTCGACGGCATGGCCTTCTACATGTTCGCGATCGTCTTCTTCTGGACCCCGCCCCACTTCTGGGCCCTCTCGCTGCTGATGAAGGACGAGTACGCGAAGGCCGGGATTCCGATGCTGCCGGTGGTCCGCGGCGAGGAGGAGACCCGCCGCCAGATCCTCCTCTACACGGTCCTCCTCTACGCCGTCACCCAACTCCCCTTCTGCGCCGGCGGCCTCGGCGTCGCCTACCTCGTTCCCTCGATGCTGCTCGGCGCTGCCTTCATCTACTTCTCAACCCGCCTCTACCGCAGCCGCGACCGCCGCTGGGCACTGCGCACCTACCTCTTCTCGCTTGCGTACCTAGCTCTCCTCTTCCTCTCGATGGCCATAGCGGCCAACGTCTAGCACTCCCAGCGGTTGAGGGGGCACGGCACCCCCTCCCCAAAGACCGTCGCGCAGCTGAGCCTGGGCTTGGGCGCCACCGCGGTCTCTGGAGCCTTTGTGGAGGGGGTGCCGTGCCCCAACCCGCTCCTCAGGAAACCGCTGCCAACAACGGCGCGATCTGAGGTCCCTCAACTGCAGCACGAAAGGCTCCCGTCGTGGGTGCGCAGCTTTATTGCGAGAGCTACCTAGAGACGGAAGCTGCGGGTCTTTCGGGAGGGCAATGTGCCCCTCGACAAAGGCTCAGGAGACCACAGTTGCGCCTCGACCGCGTTCAGCTGCGCGACGGTCTTTGACGAGGGGCACATTGCCCTCCACAAACGACGGTCCTTCCTTTCATCCTGATAGAACTCCGGGCAATGGATCGCGAGACCGCACGTCGGAACATGCGCGCCGGGCTGGTGGCCGGGGGCATCGCCGCCGGGATCTTCGCCCTCTCGTTCGTCGCAGCCTTCCTCTACATCGCCCAGTAGGACATGGCCGAGCACCGACAGGTCCCCGAGCCGGGCGAGATGATCTACACGCCGCGCCCCTCCTGGGGCCCGGTCTTCTTCGCGGTCGGAGCCGTCGGGCTCCTCTGCGGGATCTTCGCCGGCGGCTTCGCCTTCCCGCCGGTCTTCTACGCGGTGGTCGGCGCGATCTTCATCCTCCTCGCCTTCCGCAGCATCGTCCGAGCCGCGGTCCGCGACTACTACCGCCTCCCGCGCCGCCAAGAGACCCGCAGCGCAGCATTGCCGGTAGAAACCATTTCCGGGCCTCCCCAGTCCTGACGGGCTGAGGCCAAGCAGTTCAAGGGGGTCGCGTGGCGTGCTCTGCACGCGAGCGACTGAGGACGCCCGAAATGCGCCGGTCTTTAGCCCGGCAGACTCATTTCTGAGGTTGCCCCGTCGGAGGTCCAGCACCTCACGATGTCGCGCATCGAGAGGATGCCGGTCGGTTCGCCGTCCTCGAAGACCACCAGGTGGCGGACGTTGCGGCGCGACATCTCCGCCGCCGCCCGCTCGAGGCTCCAGTCCGGGGCGGCGCTGAGCACGCCCTCGCTCATGTGGTCGCAGACGCGCTCGTGGTCGGGGTTCTGTCCCTGGGCGACGGAGATCAGCAGATCGCGCTCGGTGACGACCGAGGGAGTCGGCATCTCGCCGTCGATCACCAGCGCCGCGCCGGTGCCTTTCTCGACCATCTTCGCCGCCGCCTCGCGCAGCGTGTGGGTCGGGCCGACGGTCAGCGTTATCTCCGACATCCCGTCCCTCACCTGCATCTGCGGCCTCCCCTTGCGTTGCTTTCGGAGTTAGTGCTGATCGCCTCAATCCTACCCGATGGGAATGGATCACAGGGACGCTTACCCGGGGCGCCGACATATAGACTCCCGCTCGCATTGCGCCCCATGAATCGCCCCTCGAAACTGATCGGTCCGCTGCTCGCGCTCGTCGCGCTGGTCGCCGTCATGGTGACCGCTTCGGGCTGCGGCACGACCAGTGCCGACCCCGAACGCGGCCGCACCCTCTTCATCCAGAAGTGCGGCGTCTGCCACGAACTGGCGCAGGCCGGGACCAGCGCCCAGGTCGGCCCCAATCTCGATGACGCCTTCGCCGCCGCCCGCGCCGAAGGCAATGACTCGGACACTGTGGAAGGGGTCGTCAAGGCTCAGGTCGAGTACCCGCGCGAGAACAACGGCGACCCGCGGGTCTCGATGCCGCGCGACATCGTCACCGGCCAGGACCTCGACGACGTCGCCGCCTACGTCGGCGAATGGGCCGGCGTCCCCGGCGCGGCGCCGCCCGAAGTCGAAGGCGGCCCCGGCGCACAGGTCTTCGCCAACAACGGCTGCGGCGGCTGCCACACCCTGAAAGCGGCTGAATCGGGCGGCGTCACCGGGCCGAACCTGGACGAAGTCCTGCCCGGCCAGAGCCTGGCGATGATCCACGAATCGGTGGTCAACCCGAACAAGGAAATCGCCAAGGGCTACCCGCCGAACGTGATGCCGCAGAACTTCGAACAGACGCTGTCGGAAAAAGAAATCGAAGACCTGGTCGAATACCTGAGCGAAAGCACCAGCGGCGGCGAAGCCAAAGCCAGCGCCGGCGGCTGAGCCAGGGGCGGCCGCCCGCCGCTGCGATCATTGAGGGTAGATGCGGGAACGCCTGAAGAGCCGCCTCGAAATCTCGCCGCAGCGCTACGCGCAGGTGACCCTGGTCGCGCTGATCGCCCTCTCGATGATCGTGCTGACCGGCGCCGGGGTGCGCCTGACCGGCTCCGGCCTCGGCTGCCCGGACTGGCCCAAGTGCTACGGCGGCACTACTCCACCGCTCGAATCCCACGCCGTGATCGAGTACACGAACCGGCTGATCACCGGGATCGTCGGCATCGCCGTGATCGCCGCCGCCCTGCTTGTCTGGTTCCGTCGCCCCTACCGCTGGCACCTCGCCCTGTTCGGTGGCCTGCTGCCGCTCGGGGTGATCGGGCAGGCGGTCCTCGGTGCGCTGGTGGTCGAGTACCACCTGGCTCCCGGCCTGGTGATGAGCCACTTCATCCTCTCGATGATGCTGCTCGACGCCGCCTTCGCGCTGGCCTGGTGTTCGCGCTTTGAACCCTGGGAGCGGCGGCGCTCGCAGGACCGGCTCGGCGTCTGGGCGGTACGGGCGCTGATCCCGCTGGGGCAGCTGACGATCCTCCTCGGCACGATCGCCACCGCCTCCGGCCCCCACGCCGGGGCCCACGCCGGGCAGCTGGTCCACCGCTTCCACTTCGAGGGGGTGAAGACGCTCGAATGGGTCGTCCAGCGGCACGCGGTGATCGCCACGGTCTACGGCCTCGCCGCGATCGGCGTCTGGTTCCTGCTCCGCCGTCCAGGAGGCGATCGACGGGCGCTGAAGCCGCTGACCGTCGTCCTCGGCCTCCTCGCCCTGCAGGGCGTGATCGGCGGCGTCCAGTGGTGGCTGGAACTCCCCGGCGAGATCGTCTGGGTCCACGTCGCGGTGGCGACCTGCAACTGGCTGGCGATGCTCTGGACGGTGGCCACCGCGGGTCGCCTCGAGCCGCGGCACGAACCGTCGCAGGCGACGCCGAAAGAGGGGCGGTCGCGAGCGCCGGCCACGGCCGGCTCCGTCTGACGCTTGCTCCCCTTCTGGCTCTCGATCGGCGTCCTCAGCCTCGTCCAGGCGGCCTTGGTGGCAGCTCCACGAGCACCCTTGCCCATCCTCCTCGAACGCCTGCAGAGTCGCTGGTGGGCGCTGGTGCTACCGCTCTCGATCGTCGTCGTTATCTCCACGATTGCCCTCGATTCGGCCAGCGCCCGCTTCCTCACCTACCTGGCGCTGGTCGCGGTGCCGCCGCTGGCCGCCGCGGCGCTCGCCTGGCTCATCCGCGGGGCACGCTGGGAGCTCGCGCTTCTCGTCTTCCCCCTCTTCGCCCTGGCCTGGGCCGCTAAAGGCGCGCTCGGCGGCCAGACGGCCGCCCTGGCGCTCTCGGCGCTCGCCTGCATCAGCCTCGGCTGGCTGATCGCCTCCGCCGTCCCGGCGAAGTGGCTGAAGCTGGGGATCTACCTGATGGCTGCCGTCGACACCTACCTCGTCGCCACCGACCTCCTCCAGGGTCCCAATGCCGTCCTCAATACCGCCGCGCCGGCCGCCGACCTGCCACGCCTGCAGCTGGCGAGCTTCGGCTCGGCCCTGATGGGATTCGGCGACCTCTTCGTCGCCGCCGTCCTCGGCGCCCTCCTCGCCTCCGACCGGCGCCTGCAGCTGCGAGGCGCCGCTTTGGCCGCAGTCCTCGGCCTCACCTTCGACCTGCTCTTCTTCGCCGTCGACGAGCTGCCGGCGACTGTGCCGATCGCTCTTGCTCTGGTGTGCTGCGAGGGGCTGCGCCGAAAAGCTAGAGCTGCGTGATCAGCGCAGCGAACCCAGCCACCATCGCAGAGGACATAGCGATGGCGCCGAAAGCCATCGTCTTCTGAATCGAGGCCAGACTGTCGGCAACTCGGTCGAGGCTCTTCTCAATTCGCTTCAAACGCTGATCGAACCGATCTAACCGTTCGGCGAATCCATCCATGCGAACTTCGACCTTGTTGAGTCGAACGTCGATCCGATCGAAGCGCCTATCTACCTCAGCGAATCTTTCGTCGACTTTCTCGAAGCGCCGGTCGACTTCCAGGAATCGCCGGTCGACCTGGGCAAAGCGCACGTCTACCTCGGCGAAGCCCTCGTCGACCTTCTCCTCGAGGCGGTCCAGCCGTTCGTCGGTCGTGCCCTGGGTCATCGTCTGCATGCTGCCAGACTACAGAGAATTTTGCAACTTTTTGTCGTAGAAACAAAAAATTGCGAAACGGATCAGTGCCGTTTCTGTGACATCCACCAGCGGTAGGCATAGACGCACCCATCGATCACGATTACCAGCAACAGCAGCGCCCCCACCAGCGGCCGCGTCAGCAACGTCACGGCAACGATCAACGCCCCCGCGGCCCCGACGATCACGACCCATTTGAAGACGGCGGCCTCGTTGATTTTCATTTCGCGATCCTGAGACGGCGAAAATCAAGTCTGGGTAGGACGCAGGGAGGGAAGTGTGCTCTGCACACGACCGACTGAGGACACCCCCAGACGCCGATTTGCAGCCGTCTCAGAGGATGTAAACCGTTACGTAGACGATAATCCACATGATGTCCACGAAGTGCCAGTAGATCCCTGGCACCTCGACGCCCAGGTGGTCCTCGGCGTCGGGGCCGAAGTGGCCGCGGAAGGCGCGGATCGTCGCGAACGAGAGCAGGCAGAGGCCGACGAAGACGTGGGCCCCGTGGAGGCCGGTGAGGCAGTAGAAGATCGAGCCGAACGAGAGGTCGCGGGCGCTGAAGCCCAGGTGGACGTACTCGTTGATCTGGATGAAGAGGAAGGTTGCGCCGAGCAGCCAGGTGGCGACGAGCCCGAGTTTGAGGCCGGCCCGGTTGCCGCGGCGGATCGACTCAAGGGCGTAGTGGACCGTGAAGCTCGAGGAGACCAGGATCGCCGTGTTCATGCCGGCGACGGCCTTCGGCAGTTCGAACGGTTCCGGCGGCCAGCTCGCCGGGTCGACGACGACGCGGAGGAAGAAGTAGGAGGCGAAGAAGGCCCCGAAGAGCATCACCTCGGAGACGATGAAGAGGAGGATGCCGAGCGTCTGGCGGTCGATCCGCGAGCTCTGGTTGGCCTCCGGCGGCCCG
>Ga0068856_100000138_pt1 | contig 73748 bp, 76 predicted proteins | sample KBSCornC62_FD_66595 | JGI IMG/M metagenome (GOLD analysis project Ga0068856, IMG submission 66595) | Corn rhizosphere microbial communities from Kellogg Biological Station, Michigan, USA - KBS Corn C6-2 | ecosystem: Host-associated > Plants > Roots > Rhizosphere > Soil ...
AATTGGCGTCACACCTTCGATCGAAGCATCGAATACCTCGTCAGTAACGGACTAACCACCGCCACAGCATTTCGTCCAGATGGGCGCGAGCTCAACTTCACTTTGACTTCGGGTCAATGGGTCTCCGACCCCGATGTAGCCGATCGTCTTACTCCGCAGGCCGATTCTAACGGCTCGATCATAGGGTGGACCTATTTCGACGCCGCGACGCGCTATCAGGAAAGCTACGACAAGAATGGAAATCTGCTCTCGATTGTAGACACAGACGGACTGGTTACCACGCTCACGTACAGCACCGCTTCCACACCCACCAGTGTGGCGCCTGCAGCGGGTCTGTTGCTTACGGTGACCGATCCTCGTGGACGGGCGCTTAACTTCACCTACAACAGCAATTCGAGAATCGCCACCATCGCGGAGCCGGATAGTGGCGTAGTGACCTATGGCTACGATGGAAACGGAAACCTGACCTCGGTTACCTATCCCGATAAAACGTCGCGCCAGTACGTCTACAACGAAAGCACCCTAACCAGCAGCGCCAATCTTCCTGCCGCTTTGACGGGTGACATCGACGAAACCAATACGCGTTTCACCAGCGTCAGCTATAACACACAGGGCAAGGCCACGATGTCGATGCTGGCCTCCAACATCGCCGAAACTCAGGTGGCCTACAACACGGACGGCACGACCACCGTGACCTATCCGACCGGCTCGCAGTCGACGCTGACGTTTAACCAACAATTCGGCTCATTCCATCGCACCACCGTCAGCGCACCATGCGGCGTGCAGTGTGATCAGCCTTATGCGTCGAGCACCTACGACACCAACGGCTACCTCGCTTCGGCCACGGACTTCAATGGCAATGCGTCCAAAACGACCTATGACACGAACGGTCTGCTTGATCAGCAGATCGAAGCTTCTGGAACGTCCAAACAGCGCACCACTAATTTCACCTGGAACGCTACATTGCGCGTTCCCCTGACCAGAACTGTCCTAGATGCTTCCGGCAGCACTGCCAGTTCCACGCAATGGCTATATAACAACATTGGACAGGTGCTGGCCCGCTGCGATATCGATCCCGCCAGCAGCGCAGCCTCGGGATATACCTGCAGCGCAACCGGCAGCGTGCCTGTGGGTGTACGTCGCTCCAACTATACATATTGCACAGCTGTCGACACCACGCAGTGCCCGCTCGTAGGGTTGATGTTGACGGCCACGGGGCCACGAACCGACGTCGCGCAAACGATCACGTATAGCTACTACATGACAAGTAGCGCAATGAATTGTGGCACCGCGGGCGCAGCTTGCTATCAAACCGGCGACGTTCATATCGTTACCGATCCCGTTGGCCACGTCACGACCATTGCCTCTTACGATGCTGATGGCCGCATTACGCGCACAACCGATGCCAACGGCCTCAACACGGATATGACCTATACCAAACGCGGATGGCTTGCCTCACGCAGTGTGGGGGGTGCAACCACCAGCTTCACCTACACGCCCTATGGCGCTGTACAAACGATTACCGATCCGGACGGTATCGCCACCACCTACGGTTACGACGCGGCGCATCGCTTGGTGAAGATCACCGATGCTCTGGGTAACTACGTGCAGTACACCCTGGATGCCGCAGGCAACAAGATTGCCGAGAAGACCTACGACGCCGGCGGCAATCTATATAGAACACTGACCCGAAGCTTCAACTCGCTGGGCCAACTCATCAAAGTGATCGATGGCCTCAATCACATGGTCTTCGATGCCAGCGCGAGTGGTAGCTATGACGCCAACGGCAATTTGGTGCAGAGAGCTGATGGCTTGGGTATCCAGCGCCAGTCGGGCTACGACGCCCTGAATCGGCTGGTACAGACCCTCGACAACTACAACGGCACGAACTGACAGGGGCGCGGCCATGGATCATGCACAGACATTGATACGTTCTTCAGTATTGGGGGCGCTATCAGGGAGGGAGGGCATGCGAGCCGACAATCACACAGGAGAGGGGATGATGGTTAGGAAGCGCATAAAGCATGGCCGCCTAGGTACACATATAAAGTCGCTCGCCGGGCTGATGCTTGCTCTCGCTGTAGCAGCAAATGTTGTACCGGCTGACGCACAAACGGCCAATACCAAGACAACCTACACTTACGACGCGCTGGATCGCCTCATTCAGGTGACTGATCCCAGTGGCCTCAACACAACGTACCAGTACGACGGTTTGTCCGACCCCACAAGCGTCACCAGCCCCGATACTGGAATAACAGCCAAAACGTATGACGCCGCCGGCAATGTGTTGACCGGCACAGATGCCAAAGGCAACACCGTCACCTACACCTATGATGCCCTGAACCGCCGGCTAAGCGCGAGCTACGCCGACAACACCCAGAACATCACCTACACCTATGACGAAGCCAACAGCGTTACAGGCTGTACGACCTCCTATCCAATAGGCCACCTGACGCGGGTCGTCGAAAGCGGCGTTACCACCATGTTCTGCTACAACGCCCAAGGCTATGTCACCCAGGCGAGTCAGACGGTCAGTGGTCACACGGATGTCACGACCTATGCTCGTAGCCCCGGCGGCAAGATCTTGAGCATCACGCACCCCAGCGGTGATCAGGTGAGTTACAGCTACGACGCAGATGGCCGCGTCAGTGGGGTCAGCGCTACTACGAGCAGCGGCATCACCACCTTGGTTAGCAACGTCACCTACCTGCCGTTCGGGCCGGTGAGCAGCTACACGTTGGGTAATGGCCAGGCGGTGACGCGGACGTATGACGCCAACTATCATCTGACCGATCTCGTCAGTCCGACCTTTACGCTGCACGTCGCGCGGGATGCGATGGGCGATATCACCGCCATCGGCAACAGTGCCGGGGCCAATCCGGCCACAGAAACTTATAGCTATAACCCACTATATCGGTTGACGACCGTCACGGAAGCCGATGGCAGCACGCTGGAAAGCGTGACCTATAACCAGGCAGGCGATCGTCTGAGCAAGACGGGCAGTGGTTTGGCGACGGGAACCTACAGCTATAACCCCAACACCCACCAGCTGATCGCCACAGGCAATGCAGCCCGATCGTCGGATGCCAACGGCAATACTACAGCAATCAGCCAAGCCGGCAGCGTGTACGGGTTTGGTTACAACGCACGCAACCGGCTGACTCTGGTACAGCTCAATCAGAGCACAATCGCCACTTACACATATAACGCCTTCGATGAGCGTGTGTCGAAGACAGCTAATGGTGCGACGGAACGTTATAACTATGGTCCCGACAGTCAGATCCTAAGCGAGTACGGTGCGACCAATCGAGAATATGTCTATCTCGATAACATTCCGGTAGCCAATCTCGACAGTCAAGGCACGACGACGTCAGTTGCTTATGTGACTGCTGACCAATTAGGAACGCCTAGAGCTATCTCAGATGCCGGCGGCAATACAGTATGGAGTTGGGCCTATCAAGGGAATCCATGGGGCGAACAGCAGCCGACAAGTAATGGCTACACATACAACCTGCGCCTCCCTGGTCAGTATTACGACACGGAAACAGGGCTAAGCGACAACATTCATCGAACGTTTGACGCAAGCATCGGCGGCTACGCGCAACCTGACCCGATTGGATATGGGGGTGGACAGTGGAGTTTATACGCGTATGGCGGTAACGATCCGCTAGGTTCTATTGATCCTTTAGGTTTGCAAAACAACAGGGCTGAAATCGATCCCAAAGAAGCGGAAGCATTAAATACTCCGGATACGAATGCGGAAATCGCACGACTGGATCGAGATAGAGAGGAAGCAGCGCGTGCGCGGGATACAACGCCCTATGTCCCGCCAAGACCGGCCTCAGAGTTCGGGGAATTTGGTCAATGTGAGGCCAATCCGCCTTCAAGAGCACAAGTAGGGCCTATCGGTGGAGTCTACGCGTTGCGTGATCCAGCCACGGGTGACATTATGTACATCGGTCGTACAAACGATTTCATCCGGCGTGAAGGAGAGCACAGTCGCAACCCTGCGAAGTCCTCACTAAATTTTGACCCTGTTGCGCCAACAGATGATTACGCCACCCAACGAGGCCTTGAGCAGTCATATATGGATGCGTATAAGCCCTCGCTAAATCAGAGAAATGGCATTAGCCCGAACAATCCCAACTACAATACGTATATGAATGCGGCGCAGAACTACCAAAACGGCAGTGGTCATTGATGAAGAGAACGAAATTTAAGTATGAAGAGGGCACGTGGTTCCTCGTGCCCTTGGATAATCGCGACTTTGTTGCAGGTGTCGTCGCACGTTCATCTTTCATAAGCCATGGAATATTGCTTGGTTATTTTTTTTCGGATGTCTACGATCAACTCCCAAGCCTCGACACACTGTGCCATTTGAAGCCTCGAGACGCTCAAGTTGTCATTCGTTTTGGTGACATGGGATTGAAGAATGGCGAGTGGCCGATCGTGGGCAAGTGTGTCAATTGGTCTTCTAAAGATTGGGCGATGCCTAGCTTCGTGCGAGAAGAGCCTCTCACAGGGCGACGCTATGAGGTCCTTTACGATCCAAATGACCCTGCTCAGCGACTAAGTGAGCAAGAGTTAAAAGTTGATGAGCGTAAGGATCTGGGGCGAGATTCGTTATATGGTCACTCTGCGGTCCAACGTTACATGGCCCATGTTTTGGGATACGAAGTACCCGCTTTGGACCTTGAAAAGCTCCAAGGCAACAAGAAGACGAGTCGAGGAAGTCAACGCCCTAATTAGCACCTCTCTCACGTTGAAAATGCAACCATGCACTGGTTGTCCTGAGTCCTTGTGTTGGAGCAATCGATGTCTGTGATCGAAAGTTTGATATCGGGAGCCAAAGCGGATGCCGATGTTCTCAGCACTCTAAGCAGTCATGGTGACAATTTTTCAATTGGACGAGATGTTGACTTTACCTTCCATACCCAAAGTGCACAAAAGGCAGAGCGGCTTCAGCAATTTGTCAATGACAATTGCTATGGATCGGCATTCATCGAGTCGCTCGAAGGCGACTTTCGGATCCTAGTAAGGATTACTACACCCATCCAGCAACCCATCATCTTTTCGATATCGGGATTTATGGCGTGCTTGGGGACATTGTTTGACGTTGAGTACGATGGATGGGGTTGTCCGGTAAAGCGCGGAACACAATAGGCTGAGTGCTATGCCGGTTTGGATCTTACTTGCCCACTTGCAACAGATCTCCTGCTCTCCTAGCAAGTGACCAAGTAAGGATCAAAGGCAATCAGCTCGTCCTCCATCCAATTGTTCAGCTCACTCAGGCGAGCCTGCAACGGAGCAAGCTCGTTGACAGCAAATACCTGAGCGGCAGGTACCACTGATCCAAAGCCAGTGGTGCCTGTGGGCACCAAGCCAAGCAGCTGCGGCGGCACACGGTGCGCAGCCAGCACATCGTCCCGCGTCACGTTCTTGATGTTGAAAAAATCATCCCGCGCGGACACCTCACTGATTGGCATCAACTGAAGGCCATCCTTCTTGCCGCCTGGCGCGTACATGAACAGGTTCCGAAAATTCCCCGGCCCCTTGCTGTTCTTGAGCGCCGTCTTGATCGCATCCACCTGTGCTTCATCCGACAACGCATCGGTGAGATAGAGGATGTACCCGGCGTGCGAGCCGTTGAGGTAATACTTGCGCCGAAACAACGTGCCCGACTCATTGAGCCAGGCACTCTGCAACGCTGACAGATACTCCGGCACGCCGTAGATCTCCTGGTGCACGTCTGGCTCCTGCAAGTGGAACACCGAGCCCGGTGCGAATTCGTGCTCCATCTTCCAGCCGCGCACCATGAAATACGCATTGAGGTCATCGCACCCGCGGCGCATGTATTTCGCCAGCGCGGGCCGCAACGGCTGCACCTTGCCGAGTCGATTCCTTGGCGCTTCCAGATAGCTGTTCCCGAATACCAGGTAGTCCAGCACGTAGCGCGCGAAGGCCTCGCGGCTCAGCAAGCGGTGCGGCTTGAACGTCGACACCAGGATGTTGCGCTTCACATAGATGGCGGAGGAGTGATGCGGCGTCGCCCGGAACGATTTGGCCAGCCCATCCAACGATACCGGCGGCTCGTACCATTTCCCGTTCCGCCACGCCTCGATGTACTCCAGCACCTCTCGCCCATCGAGCACGGGCGTGGGGTCGCCAAACGCGAACGCTTCGATGCGCGGTGACGGGGTCATGTCGTTCATCAGAAAATCTCCAGCAAACTGGTGTTGCGCGCGGTCGCGCCTTCCAGGGGTTCGTTGATCAGGGCATGCATGCAGGCCCACGCGAGATCCGCGTGGCCGGTGTCTTCGGTGCGCCCGGCCGTGTACTTCACGTGCCGTCCGCTGTCGGTAAGGGTTTTGCGAATCGCCATGAACGACTGCGCGAGATCCGTCCAGCCGGCGTCGAACGCCAGGCGGCCTTTGCCGATCACGTTCTGCGCCTTCATCACCATCTGCGCCTTGGAATCGGGCGAGTAGAGGATCTTGCGCGCGAGCGGGAAAAACTGGATCACCAGTTGATGCACGGCCGCGCCGATGCCGGTGCAGTCGATGCCGATGTAGGTCACGGTGTAGCGTTTGGTGATTTTCCGAATGAATTCCGCCTGCGCCTCGAAGTCCATACCCTTCAGGCGATGCCGTTCCAGCACGCGGAATTTGCCGCCCGGTTTGCTGGATGGCGCGACCACCACCAGGCCCGCGCTATCCCCGCCCTCTCCGAGTGATGGGTCGTAACCGATCCATACCGGCGCATACCCGAATGGACGCATGGCCAGCGGCTGCCAATCGGTCCAGTCGACCCAACTGTCGACCATGCAACCTTGCATCATCGCCAGCGTAAAGAGGCTGTCCCCGTCATCCAGGAACTGGCACATCAGGAGGTTCGCGAATTCGTCCGGCGTGTACTCGATGCGCAGTTCGTCCAGGTCGAACAGGCTGCAGCCGCCGCGCTCGGCATCCTCGATCGTGACGATCTGTCGCCACACCTTGTCCGGGCAGCGCAGGCCGTTGATCAGGGCTTCATGCGTGGTGACGATATCCAGCCGCTGGTCTTTCGGCCGGCGCCGGTTGTAGCGGTCACCGGTCCAGTACGCGTAGGCGGGATGGCTCTTGGCGCTGGGCGTGGAGAAGTAGGTCTTGCGCCACTGCTTGTGCATGGCCATGCCCGAGGCGACCTTGTTGATCTCCTCGAAATTGCACGTCCAAAAGAATTCGTCGTAGTAAAAGTTGCCGTGGTAACCCTGCGCAGTGCGCGCGTTCTGGCCCAAGAAGTACAGGTGCGCCCCGTTCCACAGCACGATGGGATCGCCCTTGAGATCGATGTCGCAGGTCTCTTGCGCGAACTGGCGGATGTACTGCTTGAAGATGTGCGCCTGCGCCTTGCTCGCGGACAGGAAGATCTGGTTGCGTCCGGTGCTGATGGCGTCATAGAGCGCCTCGCGCGCAAAGTACCAGGTCGCGCCGATCTGGCGGCTCTTCAGGATCATGCGCGTGCGTTCGTCCGCCGCGCTATGCCAGATGTGCTGATACTCGAAGAGCGACGCAAGGAAGGTCTTGCGCAGGTGTTCGACCTGTTCCTCGCTGAAGGCGTTGCGTTTGGGCTGTTTCTTCGGGCCGGCGTTGCGCGCCTCGATGTTCGGATTGAGATCCGCCTCGTTACCACCGGGTGCTTCGTAGCGCCGCACGCGTGCCAGGCGTTCGATCTGGCGACCGAGCAGATCGATTTCCTTGTAGTCGCTGCCGGTCTTGGGTTCCTTGCACACCAGCTGCACCAGGCGCGCTTCGATGCAGGTTTCCACGCGTTCGATCACGGGCGCGGCGTCCCACGCATCACGGGTCTTCCACGATTCCACCGTGGTGCGCGCGATGCCCATCTCCTGCGCGATATCCGACACACGCCACCCTTGCCAGTACAAGGCACGCGCACCGCGGCGCAGATCGGTGGTGGGAGCGGGAATCAGCATGCGCGCATCGTCGCCCGCGCGCGTTCGACTCGATGGCTTGCGGCGCGGTACCAGTGCGGTGGTACCGCGCTATCGCGTTGCTCGTGTGACGCGCGGTGTCGAGGATGGCCCCGTCCTTTCCCTGCGCCACATCGACGAGGTTTCGCCCATGGCCAAGAGCAAGTTCTTCCGCGTTGCCGTCGAAGGCGCGACCACCGATGGGCGCACGATGGAGCGCAGCTGGATCAGCGATATCGCTGCGACTTACAACCCGCAGACGTACGGCGCGCGCATCTTCCTGGAACACATCCGCGGCGTAATGCCGGACGGTCCGTTCAAGGCATACGGCGATGTCACCGCGGTGAAGGCCGAAGAAATCACCGACGGTGATCTCAAGGGCAAGCTCGCACTCTTCGCGCAGATCGAACCCACGTCCGACCTGGTCACCATGACCCAGGCGAAACAGAAGATCTACAGCAGCATCGAAGTCAATCCGAAATTCGCGAGCACCGGTCGCGCGTATCTCGTGGGCTTGGGTGTTACCGACAGTCCCGCAAGCCTCGGTACCGACATGCTCACGTTTGCCGCGCAGGCCTCCACCAACCCGCTCGCCGGTCGTAAGCAATCCCCCGACAACCTGTTCACCGCCGCCGAGCCGATCGAGATCGAGTGGGAAGACGAATCGGAGGATGGCGGCGCCGCCGCGTTGTTCGCGGCGATCAAGGAACGCCTCGCCAAACTCACCGGCAAAACGAAGGTGCAGGATGCGCAGTTCGCCGAGTTCGGCGATGCGTTGGGCGGCATGGCCGACGCGCTGGAGCAACTCGCCACCCGCACCACCACGGTCACGCAGCAGTTCGGCGATCAACTCGGCGCGCTGACCCGTCGCCTTGATGCCATCGAGCAAGCCGGCCAGCAGACCGCCACCGCCTTCGCCACGCTTCGGGCCGAATTGGAAGCAACTCCTGCTTACACCGCACGCCCACCGGCCACCGGCGGTAACAGCACGGTGCAGACCGACTGCTGATTCGCGCCTTCTCCTTCTGCCGCCCACCGCCTGCCCGATCCGGAGCCGTCATGCGTAACGAAACCCGCCGCCTCTTCAACGCCTACGCGGAACGCGTGGCCCATCTCAACGGCGTCGACAGTGCCGCCGCCACCTTCAGCGTGACGCCGAGCGTGCAGCAGACGCTGGAAAACCAGCTGCAAGCGAGTAGCGACTTCCTCGGCAAGATCAACCTGATCGGCGTGCAGGAGCAGGAAGGCGACAAGGTGATGCTGGGTGTCACCGGCACGATCGCCGGTCGTACCGATACGCGCACCAAGGATCGTACGCCGCGCGACGTCAGCGATCTCAAGGACCAGGGCTATCGCTGCGAGAAGACCAACTTCGATACCGCGATCAAGTACCAGCAGATCGATGCGTGGGCGAAATTCCCCGATTTCCAGACGCGCCTGCGCGACGCCATCATCAAGCGCCAGGCACTGGACCGCATCCTGATCGGCTTCAACGGCGTGAAGGTCGCTGCCGATACGGACCGCGCGGCCAACCCGCTGCTGCAGGACGTGAACATCGGCTGGTTGCAGCACATCCGCACCGATGCGCCGAGCCATTGGATGAAGGAAGGCGCGACGCCGGGCTCGATCCAGGTCGGCACCGTCGCCGGCTGCGATTACGCCAACATCGACGCGCTGGTGTACGACGCGGTGATGCTGCTGGACGAACCGTATCGCGATGCCACCGACCTTGTCGCCATCTGCGGCCGCAAGCTGCTGCACGACAAGATGTTCGCCAAGCTCAACCGCGACCAGCGCGCGACCGACGAGCTGGCCAGCGACATCCTGATCAGTCGCGAGGCGATGGGCGGTCTGCCGGCCATTCGCGTGCCGGGCTTCCCAGACAACGCGGTGCTGGTCACCCCGCTCAGCAACCTTTCCATTTACTGGCAGGAAGGTGCGCGCCGGCGCCTGCTGCGCGATCGGCCCGAACGCGACCAGATCGAGAACTACGAGTCCTCCAACGATGCCTATGTGGTGGAGCACTACGGCACCGTCGCCCTGTTCGAAAACATCGAGCTCAAGCACTGAGGATCGCTGCGATGACCAGTCCCGCCATGCGTCATCGTGAGCGTGTGCTGGCCGCCCAGGCCTCCAGCCTGGCGGCCAACACCGGCACGCGACAGCTCACCGGTAGCGCCTACGACCTGATGCTTGCCAAGCTCGCCGAAGACAAGCGCGTGCTCAAGAGCATTCAGTCGATCCAGCAAAAGATCGAGGTCAAGCGGCAACGCGTGCCCGAATACGCGGCGTGGATCGATGGTGTGCTCGCCGCGGACCAGCCGGTGCAGGACGACGTGTTCGCGACACTGATGGTGTGGCACATCGACACCGGCGCGCTCGACCGGGCGCTGGACATGGCCGCGCATCTCTTGAAGCATGATCTCGCGCTGCCTGAGCACTACCAGCGCGACGTCGCCACGCTGGTGGTCGAAGAAATCGCCGATCAGTGCGACAAGCCGACCGGCAGCGTGACGGTCGAGCAACTCTTGCGCGTCGGCCAACTCACCGACGGGCGTGATATGCCGGATGAAGTGCGCGCCAAGCTCCATAAAGCGATTGGCCTGGCGTTGCGCGACACCTCCCCTGCGCAAGCGCTCGACCACCTGCAGCGTGCGCTGCACCTGAACCCGCGGCTCGGCATCAAGACCGAGATCGGCAAGCTGCACAAGCAGCTCGCCACCGCGCCCTGAGCTCGCCCCGAGCGCCGCGGCGGCTCGGTGGGCATCCGATGACCTCTCTCCCATCCGGATGACCCACCGACCACCGCCGCATTTTGAAGAGGTCACGATGTCCGGCTTCGTCGCCACTGCACCTACCGCAGGACAAACCACGATCCGATCCGGGGAGTGGTATCCCGCGATCGATCTTGCCGAAGTGCGTGCTGTGCTTCGCCTGGACGGTACCGTCACCGATGCACGCCTCACCGATTGCATCGCATTGGCGATGTCCGCGGTGGAGGACGAGCTGGATGCCTGGCAACAGCAGCAGGATGCGCTGGGCCGCACCACGCTCGCGGCCGTGCCGAGCAAGGTGATCGGCGGTGTCTCGCGACTGGTGTTGCTCTACCAGCGCGCCGTGTACGCCACCGCTAAGGCGGAACTGCTCGAACGCTACCGCGACTTCGACAGCACCGACGCTGGACAACGTCGCGCCGAGCAAATGGATCTCTCCGTCGAGGACTATCGTCGGCAAGCGCGCTACGCCATCCGCGACATCCTGGGTCGTCCACGCGCCACGGTGGAGTTGCTCTGATGATCGTGCCCGCGCTGCAAGGCGAGACGCTCGATGCGCTGTGCCAGCGTGCGTTGGGGCGCACCGACAGCGTCACCGAAGCCGCCTTGGCCGCCAATCCTGGACTCGCCGATCTCGGCCCCGTGTTGCCGCAGGGGTACCCCGTCAGCCTGCCTGACACCGTCCACGCTGCGTCGTCGGTGACGGCGCAGGTGCAGCTCTGGTCCTGAAGGGGGCATCCGATGGCCGAACCCACGACCACCACCACGCTGGCCTTTATGGCGGCCGGCGTGGGCATCGCCACCTTGGTGCCCGGCATTGATGGCAATGCCATCGTCGGTGCGTTTGCCGGGGCAGCGCTCGTCGCTCTGCATGCACGCGATGTGTCGATGACCTCGCGCGGCATTTATCTCATCATCAGTTGGATCATCGGCTACCTCGCCGCGCCCGAAGTGGCCGCGCGCATGGGGCTGCAGGAAACCGGCGTGTCGGCGTTTCTCGCCGCAGCCTTCGCTATTGCGATCACCGTGCAAGGGCTGGAGCGGATCAAGACTCTCGACCTCACGCGCTGGCTTCGCCGTGGAGGTTCCTGATGGACGCGCTGCTCACCGCGCTCCTGTTTGTTGCGAACGCCATCACTTGTGCGCGCCTGCTGTTTTATCGGCGCGCCGGTGCGCGCTATCGCCTCGTCGTCAGCCTCTGTGCGTGGGTGCTGATCGTCAGTACCGGCAGCACCGCGTTGGGTATTGCACTCGGTCACACCACGACCACGGCCATCCACCTCGGCGATCTCGGCCTGTCGCTCCTGCTGTGCGTGCTGAGTCTCACGGCGCAGGGCAACGTCGCCGCCATCCTTCGGACGAACCATGACGACTAGTTCCACCCCCCTGCGCGCCGGTGACCACGGCGCCGCCGTCACCGTGCTGCAGCAGCGATTGAACCGTGCCGGCCACGCGGTCAGCGTCGACGGCTGGTACGGCGCGACGACGGAAAGTGCGGTACGCGCGTTTCAGCGCAGTCACCATCTGGTCGAGGACGGCATCGCCGGTCTGCGCACCCAGGAGGCATTGCTTGGCATCGTAGATCCGCATGCGCTGACACAGGTCGACGTGGAGCTCGCCGCCGACCAACTCCAATGCGAAAGCGCCGCCATCCACGCCGTGATCGAGGTGGAAAGCCCGCGCACCGGGTACCTCCCGGATGGGCGCGTGGTGATTCTGTTCGAACGGCACGTGTTCTGGCGGCAGCTGCAGGCGCACGGCATCGATCCCACGACCGTCCAGGCGCCGGCAGCGATCCTGAGTCAGGTCCGTGGTGGTTATGTGGGTGGTGCGGCCGAGTACGCGCGCCTCGCGCAGGCCACCGCCATCGCGCGCGAGCCAGCGGTCGAGTCGTGCAGTTGGGGACGCTTTCAGATCATGGGCTACCACGCCCAAGCGCTTGGCTACGCCGGTGCCTCGCACATGGCCACGGTCTTTGCCAACGGCGAGGCCGAGCAGATGCAGGCGTTTGTCCGCTTCATCCAGGGCGATGCGGAGTTACTCAAGGCGCTGCGCAGTCGCAAATGGGCGACGTTCGCGCGGCTCTATAACGGGCCGGCGTATGCCGAGAACCTCTACGACGTGAAACTTGCGAAGGCGTACGCACGCCATGCTGCGGCACGTCAGTCCGCACCGGAGGTGGCATGACCCTGTTGCGCCAGGTGCTGCTCGGCGCGGGCCTGCTCGGTGCGCTGTGGCTCTATCACGTCGTCACCATGCAGCGGATCGCTCACGCGGACGCGCGCGCCGAGACGGCGATCGCTGCACAGCGAGCGCTTGCCGGTCAGCTGGAAGCGGCCAAGGCCAGTGAGCGCATCGTGACGCGCTACGTCGACCGCGTGCAGATCGTGCGCGAGCGTAGCGCTGTCCTCACCAAGGAGATTCCCATCTATGTCACCGCTCAAGCCGATGCTGCTTGCACCGTGCCTGTTGGCTTTGTGCGCGTGCACGACGCCGCGGCCTCGAATGACCTGCCCGGTTCCGCCGGAACTTCTGATGCGCAGCCCAGCGGCCTTGCGCTCTCTGCCATCGCCGGCACCGTCGTCGACAACTACGCCACCTGCCACGCGGCGATCGAGCAACTGAACGCCTTGCAGTCGTGGGTACATGCCAACCAGACCACGCCATGAACAAGCCATCCAGCCTACGTCAGGCCCTGGTGGCGGCGCTGCCGGATCTTGCGCGCAACCCCGATAGCTTGCTGGTCTTCGTCGACAAGGGATCGGTGATCGGCACGTACGTGCCGGGCCTGTCGTTCGAGTACAGCTACACGCTCAACGTCATCCTAACCGATTACGCTGGCGATCCCGATACCGTCATGGTGCCGTTGCTGATGTGGGTGCGCGCCCATCAGCCGGAGTTGCTCGACAACGTGGATCTCCGGCCCGACGGCATCACGTTCGAGGCGGACATCATCTATCACGATGCGTGCGATCTGAGCCTTTCGTTGAAGCTCACCGAGCGTGTCATCGTGTCGGAAGGTGATGCCGGACGCCTGGACATCGTGCACGTGGACGAGCCGGCGCCCGAGGCGCAACTCACGGCCAAGCACTGGCGGCTCTTCCTGCGTGACGACCTGATTGCAGAGTGGGATCAGCCTGCGTGAGTGACGCCGATCTGACGTTGCTTGAAGACTGGGTGGATGGGCTGTTGTTGGCCATCAGCCCTATCGGCCGCCGACGCGTCGCGCAATCGGTGGCGATCGCTTTGCGACGGAGCCAGCAGCAACGGATCGCCGACCAGCGCAATCCGGATGGCACGCCTTACGCGCCTCGCAAAGCGCGACAATTACGCAGCAAGGCTGGCCGTATCAAGCGAGGAAAGATGTTTGCGAAACTTCGGACGGCCAAATATATGAAAGCGCGATCGACCGCCGAGGGCGCGGAGGTGACCTTTACGGGCCGAGTCGAGCGCATCGCACGTGTACACCAGTACGGCCTTATGGATCACGTTACGCCAGGCGGCCCGCGAGTGCGCTATCCACGACGTGAGCTGCTGGGTTTTACTGAGGTAGACCGATTATTGGTCCGCGATACTCTGCTTGCTCAGTTCCAGCTCTTAACAAAGTGAAACAGATAACCGCTAAGGCTGAACCATGAAAAGGCCATAAGAATGAGAAGGCCGATCATCGAACTTGTTTTTGAGGCAGGAAGCGTCATGCGTACGAGCAGACGCCAAAACGGATCGAGAAAATTCTCCGCGCGCTGATTCATCAAGGCCAAGTAATGAATGGCACGTATAGCAGATGCCAACGTACAAAGCACACCAGCCATAACCCCTACCAATTGGAACACTATCCAGTTGGCTTGATCGTGACTAAGCACGTTGTAGTAATCCCACGCATGGCGTATCCCGTAGGAACGAGCAGCCTCGCTTGCGCCTGGGATGAGATACTGTTGAGCTAAGCTTATGAAATACAGACAAAGTGCCAGGGCTGCCAACGGAATGCCGACGTAGCCGGCCCAATCCCATGAACTGAATTGCCCCTTGAGCAATGAGATGACAGCGATCGCAAGAGCGAAGCTGAGGCATGTGAACAACAATTTTGACCAAAGGCCAAGGATAACGGCCGAGTAGCAGCTGTATCCCCAGATGGTCAGAACAAGCACCATGCCGCATGCAATGAGATAAGGCCAAATGTCGTCTGGACCACCGGACGTTTTATTCCCGTGATGGATGTAAATCGTTTTATAGATGATCGTGGTCGTATGTACCGACGGTGCACGTCCTTGCCCCTGTGGCGCTGAACTGAATCCAGCAAATACAACCCCAAGCACAGCACCGATCAATGGCGAAATGATGTCGCTCTGTACCAGAGTGTTGTTGAACCAGTCCGACAGTGTGTCCACACCCTACTCTCCTGTTTGGGACCATTTCACGCGGGAGTCCACCGGCGCCAAAGCACCAGTGGCCAATCCCTTCGTTCGGTTACGTTATCGACGGATTCGCAGAGAGCTTTAGCCGTTCCGTGGCGACCTTGTAGTAGGCCTCCGACATTTCGATACCAACAAACCGATGGCCGGCTCGCAGCGCTGCCACGCCAGTCGTCGCGCTCCCCATGAACGGGTCTAGCACCGAGCTGGACGCGGGAGTAATCGCCATCAGCTGCTCCATGAGTGCTTCCGGCTTTCCGACCTGATGTTGTTTGCCGCCGCGCTGCGGATGCACGGAAAACACGCCGGGCAACACCACCGGATGGGCTTGCGTGTCGATCGGTCCACGGCTCGCCCATACGATGTATTCCGATTGGCTACGAAAGCGTCCGCGTTGTGGGCGGCAACCAGCCGTCTTGTCCCATACGACGATTCCCTGCCATACCCAGCCGGCCACCTGCACCGCATCCGTCATCGTCGGCAACATGCGCCAGTCGATGAATGCCAGCAGGTGACCGCCGGGGCGCGTGACGCGATGGCATTCCGCTAACCATTGGCTTGCCCAGGCGAGGAAGCCGCGTTGATCGCGGAAATCGCCTTCGAAGTCCGGCAGCTTGGTCTTGCTGTCGCCGTTAACGTATTTCTCGCCGGTCGGCCTGGCGCGCGCGGCCATGGTCTGGCCGCCTGAGCAATACGGTGGATCGGTGATCACCGCATCAACGCTGGCATCCTGCAGCGTGCGCAGCACCTGCAGCGCGTCGCCGCGATGAAGTGTGTAGGGGGTAGTCGTGTCGTGCATGGTCGTTTCCGATGGATGCTCCCTGGCTCTCTGGCAGGGGGCTCGGAACGGCCCTCAATGAATTGAACGTGCCGCAGCGTGGGCACTTGATCTCGATGACATCAAAGCGTTGTGCGCGTGCGAGCAACTTCGCACAGCGCGAGCAGCGAACATCCTGCATCCCTAGGTTCTCTTGACGGGCGTGATAGCCTCGCCGGGCTCCGTCGACGGGGTGTGGAGCCTTCGGTCTGGCTTGCAGGTGTTGCTGCAGGTTGGATGGTCGGCATCGCGTTCCCGCGCGGTGTCGATCGCTCCACGTTGTGTCGCCATGGTGCCTGCCTGGTGTCGCTACGGCAGAGTGCAACGGATGTACCGAATTGTTGGTACAACGCCATGGCCTCGCACCCATCGGTGCACCCTCGCAGCATGCAGCCATGCATTGCTCCGTTGCCTACCAACCATGTCTGGCGTAGCCGCCGTCGATTTATCGCAGCTCCCGGCCCCTGCTGTCGTGGAGGTGATTTCGTTCGAGCAGATCGTTGCCGAAATGCTCGACGATCTGCGCACACGCGACACGACGTTCACGGCGCTCACCGAATCCGACCCGGCGTACAAGGTGCTGCAAGTCGCCGCCTACCGGGAAATGCTGCTACGCCAGCGCGTTAACGATGGCGCCAAGGCGGTCATGCTGCCGTACGCCAAGGGCACCGATCTGGACAACCTGGGTGCGTTCTACAACGTCGCGCGCCTGGTGCTGGACCCGGGCGATCCTTCGCGCGGCATCCCCAAGGTCATGGAGAGCGACGAGGACTACCTGCGGCGCATTCGTCTGTCGCCGGAAGGGTTCTCGGTCGCAGGGCCGGAGGGCGCGTATATCTTCCACGCACTCAGCGCGAGTCCCGATGTGTTGGACGCGAGCGCGACCAGCCCGACGCCGGGGCAAGTGCTCGTCACGGTGCTGTCGCGCACCGGCGACGGCACAGCACCGCAGGCCACGCTCGATGCCGTCGCCGCGGCGCTGTCCGCGGTCAAGGTGCGGCCGCTGACCGATGAAGTAATCGTGCAAAGCGCCGAGATCATCCCGTATCAGATCCGCGGCACGCGCTACACGCTCGCCGGCCCCGACAGCGCCGTCGTGCTCGCCAACTCCGACACGACCCTCGCGAAGTTCGTGATGGATACGCACAAGCTCGGCCGCGACATCACGCGTAGTGGACTGGATGCCGCCATTCACGTGCCCGGCATGCAGCGCGTGGATCTCGATTCGCCCACGGATCGCATCGTGATCAGCCGCACGCAGGCCTCGTATTGCACGGCCATCGACCTTCGCTATGGCGGCAACGATGAATAGCCTGCTGCCGCCGAATGCCACGCAGGCCGAACGTGCGCTGGAAGGCGCGACAGCGCGCATCGGCAACATCCCCGTCCCGGTGCGGGATCTGTGGAACCCCAAGACGTGTCCGCTGGATCTGCTCCCGTGGCTCGCCTGGGCGCTGTCGCTGGATACATGGCGCAGCGATTGGCCCGAACACATCAAGCGTGCGCGCATCGCCAGTGCCTTCGAGATTCAAAAGCACAAAGGCACGGTCAAAAGCGTCAGCGATGTGGTCGAGAGCTTTGGCGGCGCCGTGGAAGTCACCGAGTGGTGGCAGAAAGAGCCCAAGGGCGAGCCGCACACGTTCGATCTTTCCATGACTTTGTCCGGCGCGGATGGCACCGAGGCCACCGCGCAGTATGTGGACGACGTGATCGCCGAAGTCACACGGACAAAGCCGGTCCGCTCGCACTTCACCTTCACGCAAGGCGTGAACCTCTACGCATCGACCGGCGTGGCCGCTGTCGTGCGTCCCTGCCTTTTCGCGCGCTTGGATTTAGCTGCGCCCGTCGACGGAACCTGACATGCCGCAAGCCCTGACCCTGACCATCACCACGGCGGGCCGCGCCGCCCTGGTCAACGCCAAGCACGACGGCACGAATGTCGTCTTAGTCGCGGCGGTGGGCGTGACCGCGTCCGTCTTCACACCCGATCCATCGTTGACCCGCCTCCCGGGCGAATCCAAGCGACTCGGCACGCTCAGCGGCGGCGCCACCGGCCCCGACACCATCCACGTCACGATTCGCGATAACAGCGCCGACACGTACACCGTTCGTGGCATCGGCTTGTACCTGCAAGACGGCACGCTGTTTGGGGTGTACGGCCAATCCGGTGTGCTGGCTGAGAAGTCCACCCAGGCCACGTTGCTGCTGGCTGTCGATGTTCGGTTTGCGGACGTCAACGCGGCCGACCTGGTGTTTGGCGATACGAATTTTCAGCTCAACAAGGCCACGACGTCGGTGGCGGGCGTCGTGCAGCTGGCCACACCCAACGACGTGGTGGCAGGGTCCGATAACTCGCTCGTCGTCACACCCGTTACGTTCAAGGCTGGGATCGATGACCGGTTGGGTAGCGGTGCACCGACCAAGTTCGTCAAGCCGTTGCTGGCCGCAGTGGATGCAATAACGTTCCGCACAGGCCTCGGGCTAAAGAGCGCAGCACTCAAGGACACCGGCGCCAACAATGGACTGGATGCGGATCTGTTGGACGGTCAGGAAGGTGCGTTCTACCTCGATTGGAAGAACCTGGCAGGTGTGCCGGCGGCGTTTCCACCGGGAGAACACCAACATGCGATGGCCGAGGTGATCGGCCTTGCGGCGGCGCTGGCCAGCAAACTGGATGTGACATCGCGGTATTACCCCGGGCAGATCATTGTGACCGCGGCGACAACGGCGCCATCCAAAACACTGGTGTGCGATGGGACCGCGATTTCCCGTGCGCAGTATGCGGCACTGTTTGCGGCGATCGGCACCACCTACGGCGCGGGGGATGGCACCAACACGTTCAACATTCCGAATCTGCGCGAAGGCACGTCCGTCAGGGTGACGACCAAGCCGGCAAAGGTTGGTACGTATGATGCCGGCGCCCTCTTGTCGCATACCCATACCGCATCGGCCGCAGCGGTCGGCGATCACGCTCACAGCGTGACGTTGACCAATGCCGGATCTCACGCGCACGCCGCCAGCGCCGACGCGCAGGGCGATCACACGCACTACGCCTGGACCGATGGACAGGGCAATCACGCACACAGCGGTTCGACAGACGCGCAGGGTCAGCACTCGCACGTGACCCTCAATAACGTGTTTGGCGACGGATCGGGATCGAGTTACGTGGGTGGCGGCGGACCCGCCTTTCGTAGCGCACAACGCCAGACGAATGATGCGGGCAATCACGCGCATAACTTGTCTACCGATTGGCAGGGTAATCACGGTCACGCCATCGGTATGAATGGGCCTGGCAATCACTCGCACAACATCTACGTGGCGGCGGTGGGTGACCACAACCATAGCGTGAGCGTCGGCGGCGCCGGCAATCATACCCATACGCTAACCGTGGCCGCCGCAGGTGGCACGGACAACCTGCCTGCGGGTACCTACATGCTCCATTGCATCGCGTACTAAAGAGCGCATCTTATGCCCGATACCAAAAATCTACCCGCAACAAGGCGAGCCTTTACCTTCTGCAACAAGACCCGCGAATATCTGGGCGAACTGGAGGCCTACTTGTCGCCCCTCGAAGGTAGTTATCCGTTACCGAGCAATGCGGTCTTTGTGGAACCGGGGCCGGAACCGGGTCCGCTGAAAGCACGTCGCCTCTTACCCGATGGGTCAGCGTGGGAAGTCGTGGACGATTTTCGGTACATCATGCTGTGGGAGACGTCGACAGCGCGACCGGTAGCGAATGCACTCGCACTGGGGGAAACGCCTCCGGTAGGTACCACGCATCTCATGCCTCCGATCTATGACGCGAAGGAGTGCCAATGTGCGGTATGGGAAGAACACCTCAACGCCTGGGTTGCGGCGCCCGACTACAGCCGCAGTGCGCTATGGGTCAAAGCCACGGCACAACGCGCGTTGCCGCTTTCACCCGGCGCTGCACTCCCTGATACGTTGACGACGCTCCCGCCACCCACGGGCCGCTATGTGGCTGCGATCTGGAATGCGTCGACGTCTGCCTGGGATGCCATCCCCGACTATCGGGGCTTCACGTATTGGACGGAAGATGGCGTGCTTCACAGCATTGAACGACTGGGGGAGGAGCCACCCGGCGAAAACCTTTACCCTGTCAGAACATAAGGCAATTTTAACGTCCTGACGCTGGTTCAGCGAAGGTAGCGCTCGTATGCTTATGAGCCTGACTTGCCGCGTCGTCGAGGTGTGTCATGACGGTCACTCACTTGGCTAGCGTCATCCATTTCGAGATCGCCATGGAAAAGGGTGGCATCCATTCCTTCGAGATTACCGCGGATGAAATGCCGGAACTGAAGGCGCTTTCCGGACTCGATAACGGTGTGGAAGTGCCCTATACCCCTTCGTCGCATCGAAGCGTGTGGGAAAGCATTAGAAGGCGACTTGCAAGCCGAGGCGTTCGTTGCGTTTACAAACGCAAAGAGCCAGGAATCTATGTCGTCACTTGCACCATACCTTCCCCTGAAGACGCCGCGAGTCCGACGTTGATTGAGGACAGTCACCCACGTATCTCATCGGGCCAACGGTCAAACAGCTCCCATCCACGGCTGCGGTCATCCATTCAACGTTGATGCGAAGAACCTTGACGATCTCTGCCTATTTGGAGAGCGAGGCATGCACGTACAAGCGAACGCCATACGTCGTTCGCAAAAGTGCAGGATCGTTATGAACACGCGCATCGGATAAACGCAGCTCTCGCAAGCGCTGCGCATGAAATGGCTACATGCAACGCGTGGGCGAGCCCTCTCACAACGGTCGTTGTACCAAGCTCCCGGTACATCATCACGCGCTCGCCAGCGCGTATGCATCGTCGGCAGCATGCCGGCATGGATCCACTCGCCGACATCTCGCGCCTGCTGCAGAACCTACTGCGCTACGGCGTGGTCGCCTCCGTCGATCACGCTGCACGCCGCTGCACGGTTCGCAGCGGCGAGCTGATCACCAAGCCCCTGCGCTGGCTCACCTATCGCGCCGGTGATGCGCGCACCTGGTGGGCACCCAGCGAAGGCGAGCAAGTCATTCTCTTGTGCCCCGGCGGTGACACCGCACGCGGCACCGTACTTCCGGCGCTGTATGCCGACGAAGCTCCGGCGCCCGTTGATGGCGACACCGCGCACGTCACGCAGTACCCCGATGGTGCCGTGGTCAGCTATGCGCCCGAGCAACACGAACTTCGACTCGCACTACCGTCAGGCGGCAAAGTCATCCTGATGGCACCGGCGGGCGTGGAGATCACGGGCGACACCCGCATTACAGGCAAGCTTCACATCACCGACGATGTTTCGGTCGATGCCGGCATCAAGACCACCGACGACGTCGTGGCTGGAACCATTAGCCTGCAGCATCACCTGACGCAGGGCGTGCAGCCCGGCGTGTACCTGTCCGGTGAGCCGAAGTAACCATGCGCGGGATCGATGCCTACACCGGCAAGGCCCTTGAAGGGCTCGCGCACCTGCAGCAGTCCATCAGTGACATTCTGCAGACGCCCTATGGCACACGCGTAATGCGTCGCGAGTACGGCTCGCTGCTGCCGTACCTGATCGATCAGCCGTTCAACCCCGCCACCCGACTTCGTCTCTTTGCCGCCACCGCGACGGCGCTGATGCGCTGGGAACCGCGCGTGCAGTTGTCGCGCGTGACGATGCAACTCGGGGATGCGCCTGGCCAAGTCGTACTAATGCTCGGTGGCACGCGCATCGACACGCCCGTCGCCGTTCCTGTCTCCCTCACCGTCCCCCTGCAACTCAGCGCCGCCTCGTAACGGCCCATCTCAAGAGGAACCATCATGGCCCAGGATTATCACCACGGCGTCCGCGTGATCGAGGCGACCGACGGCACGCGAACGATCACCACCGTGTCGACCGCCGTCATTGGCCTGGTGGCGATCAGCGACGACGCCGACGCCGCCACGTTTCCGCTCGACACGCCCGTGCTGGTCACGGACATCAAAGCCGCCATCGGCAAAGCGGGCAGTCCCGGCAAAGGCACGCTGTACGCCGCGCTCAACGCGATTGATGCGCAAAGTAAGCCGATTGTGGTTGTGGTGCGCGCCGCCCAAGGCAAGGATGCGGCCGAGACCACCAGCAACGTGATCGGCACCACGACCGCCAATGGCCGGCTCACTGGCGCCCAAGCCTTGCTCGCCGCGCAAGCACGCCTGGGGGTGAAACCACGCATCATCGGCGCACCCGGGTTGGATACGCAGCCCGTCGGCATTGCGCTCGCCACGATCGCCAAGAAGCTGCGCGGCATGACGTACCTCAACGTGCCCGATGCCAAGAAAGTGGAGGACGTCATCGCCTACCGGGCGACCTTCAGCCAGCGCGAGGTCATGCTGATTTGGCCGAACTTCACCGCGTGGGATACGGCCACCAGCGCCACCGTGGAGGTGCCCTCGGCGGCTTATGCATTGGGCCTGCGCGCCGCTATCGATGAGACCCAAGGTTGGCAGAAGACGCTCTCCAACGTTGCCGTCAACGGCGTGACCGGTATCAGCGTGGACGTGAGCTGGGATCTGCAAGACCCGGCCACCGATGCCGGCCTGCTCAACCAGGCGGGCATCACCACCCTGGTCAACGCGCAGGGTTTTCGTTTCTGGGGCAACCGCACCTGCTCGGATGAGCCCAAGTTTGTGTTCGAGAGCGCGACCCGTACGGCGCAGGTGCTGGCTGACACGATCGCCGATGCGCACCTGTGGGCGGTCGACAAGTCGATGTATCCGAGCCTGGTCAAGGACATCCTCGAAGGCATCAACGCGAAGTTCCGCGAGCTGAAATCCGGCGGCTACGTGATCGGTGCCAGCGCCTGGTACGACGAGTCGGCCAACGCGGTCGCGTCGCTTGCCGGCGGCGATCTCTTCATCGACTACGACTACACGCCGGTGCCGCCACTGGAAGACCTCCAGCTCCGTCAGCGCATCACCGACCGCTACCTGGTCGATTTCGCGGCGTCGATCAACGCCTGACCCAGCGCGGCCGCGATGTCGGCCGCCGCTCCCTGCATCCCTAGAGGAACCCATCCATGGCTTTGCCGCGTAAGCTCAAGAACTTCAACCTCTTCAACAACGGCAACAACTACCTCGGCCAGATTGCCGAAATCACGCTGCCCAAACTCAGCCGCAAGATGGAAGAGTGGCGCGGCGGCGGCATGGACACCGGCGTCGAAGTCGATCTCGGCGGCGAGCTGATTACGCTGGAATGGACCGCCGGCGGCATCATGCTCGATGCGCTCAAGCAGTTCGGCATCACCAGCGCCATCGGTTGTCTGCTGCGTTTTGCCGGCGCGTACCAGCGCGATGACACCGGCACCACCGACGCGGTCGAAGTGGTGGTGCGCGGTCGCCACAAGGAAATCGATTTCGGTGCGGCCAAGCCCGCCGACAACACCCAGCACAAATTCACCACGAGCTGCGCCTATTACAAGCTCACGGTGAACGGCGAAGTGCTGATCGAGATCGATCCGCTCAACTTCATCTTCAACGTCGGCGGCATCGACCGCCTGGCCGACCAGCGCCGCGCCCTCGGCGTCTGATCGGCGTTCTCTTTCCACCCTTGGTCGCCGGCATCGCTCGGCGATCGCCTGACCTATCCCACTTCGGAGAGCCCCATGACTCAACCTCAAGACATTCCCGCCAGCGCATCGACCAGCGTCGTGACCGTCCCGCTGGATACCCCCATCATTCGCGGCGCGCAGACCATCGCGTCCGTGGATCTGCGCCGCCCCAAATCCGGCGAGCTGCGCGGCGTCAACTTGTCCGACCTGGCGCAACTGGATGTGGCGGCCCTGATCAAGGTACTGCCGCGCGTGTCGATGCCCACGCTCACCAGTGCCGACGTGGAGAGCCTGGACCCGAGCGATCTCATGAAACTGGGTAGCGAGGTCGTCGGTTTTTTGCTGCCTTCGCAGAAGCTGGCCTACCTCTCTGCGTAGAGGACGTCATGGCGGACATCGCGGTGGTGTTTCACTGGCCACCCACCGCGATGGCCGAGATGGCGCTCGATGAACTGATGGCCTGGCGCGAGCGCGCCCGGCAACGCAACGGTACGGAGTAGGTGTGGATCTCAAGCTGTCGGTCTTGCTGCAGACCCTGGACAAAGCCACGGCACCGCTCAAGAAGGTGCAGGAGGCCAGCAAGGCGGCGGCCGAGCAGCTGAAGAAAACCCGCGACACCTTGCGCCAGCTTGACGAGGTGCAGAAGAAAGCCGGTGAATTCCGCCGGCTCAAGCAGGGCACGCGGGACACCGCGGCGCGCATGAAGGATCTGCAGGCGCGTATCAACGCCGTCGCGCGCGCGATGCAGGCCTCGGACAAGCCCACGGCGGCGCTATCGCGGCAATTCAAGCGCCTGACGGCCGAGGCGCGCGACCTGAAGGGCAAGCACGCCGAACAGATCCACACCCTGCAGCAGCTTCGGGAGGGCCTCACTGCGGCGGGCGTGGACACGCGCAAGCTCGGTGCCGCCGAAGCACGGTTGCGCAGCGATGCCGCTGCGGCCACACGCACCATGGAACAACAGACGGCAGCGCTGCGTGCCCAGGGCGTGCAGGCGCAACGCCTGGTGGCGATGCGCGAACGCCTGGCACGCGGGCAAGCCATGGGCGCGAATCTCTCCATCGCGGGCTACACCACGATGCAGACGGGTCGACACTTGGTCGACCAGGTACAGCCGGCGATCCATGAAGCCAAGATTTACCAGACGAATCTCGCCCAACTGCGCGCGCAAGGCGTCAACGATGCCGATATCGCGCAGGCAGAGCGCTTCGCTCGCAACGACACCACGCGCGGCAGCTCCATCAACGACAAGATGGAGATCCTCAAGGACGCCAATTCGATCTTCCGTGACATGCATGAAGCCGTGCAGGTGGCGCCCTCGTTGCTCAAGGCCAAGTACACCTTCGAGGCCTTGATGGCCGAGCACGGCGAAGGCAGCGGCCACGGCCAGGACACCGTCAATCAACTGATCGACGCCATTCGTACCGGCGAGCTGCGCAATGCGACCACGACGCCGGAAGCGTTCCAGCACCTGCTCGACATGATGAGCCGCGCGTACGTCGGCTCGGGTGGCCTGGTCAAACCGTCCGACTATCTGGAAACGATGAAGGTCGGCGGTGTCGCCGCCAAGCTGATGGACGAGAAGGCGCTGTTCTTCGGTGCCATGCACACCATCCAGGAAATGGGTGGCATGCGCGCCGGTACCGGTTTTGCCTCGGCGTACCAGAACTGGGCGGCGGGGCGCAGCACGCAGCAGACCGCCGAAGCGCTGGCCCAGCTCGGCCTGGTCAACAAAGACGCGGTGAAGTACGGCAAGAACGGCCACATCACCAAGATGCTGCCGGGTGCGCTGAAGAACCAGGCGCTCTACGAGAGCAACCCGTTCGCCTACATGATGCAGGAGGTCATCCCGCGCCTGAATCCCACCGGTAAGCTCACCGACGAGCAGGTCGTGAGCAAGCTCAATGCGCTCTTCAGTGCGCGCAAAGGCGGTGATCTCTTTGCCGGCATGTTCATGCAGCGCGCGAACGTCCAGAAGCAGCTCGCTGCGGCCGACAAATTCGCCAGCCTCGATGAGAGCTACCGCATGACCGGTGACACCGCGGCCGGCCAGGAAGCGGATCTCCAGGCGCAGAAGCGCGACCTCTACCTCACCTTAGGCCGCCAACTGCTGCCGATGTACGTGGCGGGGCTGGAAAAGCTGGTCGTCGTGCTGAAAACGCTCACAGGCTGGGCACAGAAACACCCTGCCATCGCAAAGGGAATCACCCTGGTGGCAGGCAGCTTCGGCGTACTGATGGTCGCGGCCGGTGGCCTGATGGTGGTGCTGGGCGGCTTGATCGGTCAGTTCGCGTTGCTGCGCTTTGTCGTGGCGCGTGCGGGGTTGGCCGCACGCGGCGGCGCGGCAGCGGGCGGTGATGCGGCAGGGATCGGGCTGATCACGCGAATGGGTAGGCTCGCACGCGGCGTCTTTCCGGCGATCGCCGGCGGCGCTCGTGCGGCCATGTTGGCCATCACGGGTGTCAGTTGGCCGGTGTTGGCGTTGATCGCCGCGGTGACGGCGTTCGCGGTCGTCGTGTGGAAATACTGGGGACCGATCAAGGCGTTTTTCGTGGGGATTGGCCAGGGCTTGCGTGACGAACTGCAACCGGCGCTCTCGGCGCTTGGCACTGCACTCGTTCCGCTCAAGCCGGCGTGGGATGCAATCGCAGAAGCGTTGGGCGCGGTGTGGCGATGGATCACTGAATTGTTCACGCCGTTCCAGGCGACGTCCGAGCAGTTGGCCGGTGCGGCCGCTCACGGCATCACCTTCGGTCGTGTGCTCGGTGCGGCGCTGGCCGGCGTGGTCACGGCCATCACGTGGACGGTGCAGGCGTTTACCTGGCTGGGCACGGCTATGGGCGAATGCATCGGTTGGATCACGGTGAACTGGAGCGGCATCACCGAAGTGATCAAGCAACCCTTCGTCACGGCCTTTCGCTGGGTCAGCGAGAAGATCGATTGGCTGCTCGACAAGTGGCGGACGCTCAAAGCCTCGCTTGGCCAGGACAGCGATACCGCCACTACCCCTCGCAACTGGGAATGGAACGATGGCCGGGCACCGGCCGCAGGGCTGGCCTTTGATGATCGCCCGCCGCTCAAGGCCAGCGGTGCGGGCAGCACGATCACCAATACCTATGCGGTCACCGTACACGCGGCGCCGGGCGCCGATCCGCACGCCACCGCGCGTGCGGTGTCCGCGGAGCTCGATCGGCGCGAGCGCGCCAAGGCCGCGGCCAACCGTTCCCGTTTGAGTGATTCGGAGTAACGCATGTTGATGGCATTGGGCCAGTTCGTTTTTCAATTGCCGGATCTCGCGTACAACGAGCTGCACCGTTCGAGCGCATGGCGTCACCCGGGTAACAGTCGTGTCGGCGCCCGCGAGGGGCGTCAGTACGTCGGCCCGGGCGAGGACACCATTACCCTGAGCGGTGTCTTGGTGCCGGAGATCGCTGGCAAGCGATTGAGCCTCACCACCCTACGCAACATGGCCGACGCCGGCGATGCCTACGCACTGGTCGACGGTGTCGGTAACGTGCTGGGTGCCTGGGTGATCGATCACCTGCAGGAAGGTGCTACGCACTTCACGTGGGACGGTATTCCGCGTCGAACGGAATTCACGCTATCGCTTGCGCGCACGGACGACGGTCGTGTGCAAAGTGCGCCGCCGGGTAACCACGGCAACCTCGTGGGCACGGTGAACGATGGCAGCGGGATGCGCGGCTACGCATGAGCAGCAGCAATCCCCAGCCGCGCTGGAAGGTCCTGCTGGATGGTCGCGACCTGACCTCGGCCATGGCGCCGCGCCTGATGACGCTCAAAGTCAGCACGTGTCGGCAATACAGCGCCGACCAGCTCGATATCGAATTGAGCGATCACGACGGCAAGCTTGCTCTCCCGCCAACATCTGCCACGCTGCAAGTGTGGCTGGGTTGGGATGATACGGGCCTGACGGACATGGGCACGTTTTCGATCGACGAGCTGGAGCACGCCGGCGCGCCGGATCACCTCATCCTGCGCGGCCGCAGCGCTCATCTACGCGGTGATCTTCGGCGGCAGCGCGAGCAGAGCTATACCGATACGACGGTCGGAACCGTCATCAACCAGCTCGCTGGACGCAACGGACTCATGCCGCGCTGTCATGCCAGCCTTGCCGATGCTCCCGTTGATCATGTTGAGCAGACCAACGAAAGCGACATCAACTTTCTAACGCGACTAGGCAAGCACTACGACGCGGTGGCAACGATCAAGTCCGGTGCATTAATCTTTTGTCCCATCGGTCAGGGCACCACGGCGACGGGCAAGCCACTGCCCAGCGTGACGCTCGTACGTGCTGACGGTGATCAGCATCGCTATCACGCCGCGGATCGCGATGCGTACAGTGGTATTCGTGCGTTGTACGACGACGTGCGCACAGGCAAGACCGAGGCCGTGCTTGTTGGTGATGACAGCGGGCAAGGCGCAAAGACGTTGCGCACGATTTACGCCAGCAAGAGCAACGCACTGCGCGCGGCGCGAAGCGAATACCGACGACTGCTACGTGGTGTTGTAACGCTCGAATACACATTTGCTCGTGGGCGGCCAGACCTCTACCCGGAAATGCATGTTCGAGTACGCGGCTTCAAGCCAGAGATCGACAATACCGATTGGATCATCGTGCGCGCAGAGCATTCGCTCGACGGGCGAGGCCTGATTACGCGATTGGAGCTGGAATATCGCGCTGACGATAGTGCGACTGTTCGTGAACAGTGACGGTGTACCCAAGCAAGAAGACATAAAGATGTCATTTCTAGCAGGCGCTAATCGCCCTAGAATGGCACATCATCGTCGACTTCCTCTCTTCGCTGCGGCCAACTCCAGTGACCGCATAGCCGACATGCGCCAGTGTTCGAATTCATCCCGACGCCTCGACAGAATGGACAAACTAGCTCGTCTGATCTGCTGTTGGATGAGACCTGTTTGGTGCGGGCCACAATCTCCGCGGCAAAGTCCGCGTTTGCTTTCAGTAAGTTATCGTAGGTATCGTCCCTTCGGGTGTGATATCCGAAAAATTCGTAGTCAAGCTCTGTTTTCGAAAAATGCAAAGCGAACGCTAGTGCGCGGCCTACTATTCGATCCGCTTCTTGCTTGGTAGTTGTCCAAACATAGTGCTCGATTGCATTTCGAGTGCTCCGTAATGAACGAATTAAGTCGACATCCTGTGGAGAGAAGGCGAGGCCGCCTATGTTTACTAGTCGGTTTAAAGCTCCGTCTGAAGTGACGGTGCGTGCGGATAGGCTTGGATACTTATCAACGACCTCCCATATCAGTGCTGGATGCACACGCCTTAGTCGTTCCTTTAAAAGAAGCTCAACACCATGTGCGATTGCCTGTACGGCCTGCTTTAACCTTCTTGCATCGCTCTGCTCGCCTTCCCACGCAACAAGATCAATTGCCCGTTCAATAGAATCAGCGGCGTTGCCGAGTAGGTCGAACTCAATTGCAGACTTATTTTCCATTGTTCAAGCCGAGCATGCTGTGGCATCAAAAAAACGACATGTAAATGCGGATTAGGGTAAGAGAAGATATTGCTTTTACCAAGTATCCAGAATGGGGCGCCGTATTTTATGGACATCACCCACTGTTTCAAGCTGCTTTAAAATTGCCAAGTAGTCCGACTTTGTTCTCATTTGTGCGTATTGACTTTCTAGGCTTAGTGCCTCCTGTTCGGAGATATAAGTTCGAACAGCTCTCAGGTACTGATTAAATGTAGTCGCTACCAGGTTTTCTTCATTGAGCATCATTACCTGCACAACAACGAATGAGCTACAGAGGATCCCGATAAGAGATAAAATTTTTAGCTGCTTATTTAGCTGTTTATACCTGTGCTGCAAATATTCCGTATCATCCTCACTTGAAGCTGGAATATCTTCTGATACAGAAAATACTCTAAAAAACGGCCCGAACCGTCGTGAAATTGTGGCAAATCCGATGCCACTGATTGGTACCGCTACCATTAGGCTGCTCACCATTAAAAGTACCTGTATAGCCCCTGTTTCATGTAGTCCAGCCGATGCATTGGCATATATAGAATCTCGAACCGAACCGGCGCCAAAAGTAACGATATTAAGAAACCAACGTAGAGCAAACCCAACAGGAGTCTCTACTAAGCTCCAGAGCCCGCTACCCAGCGCGCCCAAAACAATTGATCCAACAATGCTAAGAAAAATCTTTCCTTTACTCATACGCCCCCCGCGTAAAAATCCTTAGTGGTTGATGTTACGCTGCAGGTCCGGTGGACGCGCGCAGACGAGCAAGACACAATTTTCCCCAAGTTCTACTGCTTGAGCATCTAATACAGCGTCCATTTCGCGCGCCAAAGGCACCACAAATCTTTTGCCATGTCACTGCTAGAAATGCTAGGTTGCCTACGATTTTCCACGCGCGGACACCCACTCGGCATATTCCGGCACCGCGCGGGCGAGCTGCATTTCCAGCCAGGCCTTTTCATCTTCATTGTGTGTGGCTGTCCAGTGCGACAGGAATCCCCCAATCCGCTGCATGCGTGGATCGTTGCCAGTCCCCTCGGTGATTGGAGCGGGGGCAGCATCCCCATGCATCGTGCCCGTCCCTAGCAGCAGCCAATCCAGACTGACGCCCTTGCGTTTTGCAAGGATCATGCATTCTTCGTAAGGCACCTTGTTCCGGGTTCGCCAGCCACTGACTGTGCTGCTTCCGTAGCTGAAATACTGCCCCAGCGCGATATCCGTTCGTACTCCGACCACTTCCTGCATCCGGTCAATGATCGGAGCTGCTTCAAATTCGGCCACGTCTCTCTCCCTTGTTTTGCGTAAATCCTGCATATCGCGTATTGCAATAACGCAATTTGCGTGTATTCTGCGAATTGTGTGACACATCGAGGCCATCGTACCCCATGCCGAGCATGCGCAAATCACCGGTTCGCTATTCCCCGAGAGGGGTCACCAAACAGGCCATCGCCCTGCGCCTGCTCGCCCCCGAGCGGCTCCGCCACGATGCCCACGTTCGGCGCAACGACTGCTCCAGCGCCGCCTTTGCCCGCCAGATGTACCTGCGCGGCCTGGAAAGCTACGAGCGCGCGACGGCTGTGTCGGCCTCCGCAGGGTGCATGAATACGGCGGCGGGAGTGAATCGCGCATGAGCCGTCATCCGCTCCATTCAGCCTCCGCAAGGCGCGAGAGTCGCTTCAGGGTGAAGTGTCCGCATTGCCTGAGCTTTGCTCGCGCGCGCAGCAGTGACCTCCTGACGCCGACGTACCGCGAGGTGCGCTTCGAGTGCCAGAACGACGCCTGCGGACACATCTGGGTGGCGGGGCTCGAAGCCATCCGCACGCTGTGTCCCAGCGATACGCCCAACCCAGCGATCGACATTCCCCTGGCTGCCGCACGGTCGGCAACCAGCACCACCCCGGCGAAAACCACGTCCGCCGGCTAACGCCCCGTTCCCACAACCCGGAGAGACTTCACCATGTCGCAGACCACGCTGCACGAGGTGGCCATCGGCTACCTGCTCACCCACCAGGCCGAACATCTCGCTCACGACCGGCACTATCTGATCGAACGCTGTGCAGAGCACTTGCAAGGCCATGGCGCCACCGTCGAGCGTGCGCACATCGTCGCGCTGCAGGCGCTTGGCGAAGTGGAGACCCGCGCCACCAAAGCGCACGTCGAGCTGACGCACTGCACGAGCTTCGCGGTGTTCGTGGTCGATCCCGTGACGCGTGCCCGTATCGCCTTCACCGCGGCCGATCTCATTCGTCTCGCTCGTGAGCACGCCTCACGCAACGAAAGCGCCGTGACGCGGCACTGAGGAGCGCGCATGACTTACGACCACAATCCTGCGCTCGCCAGTCACACCAGCGTTGCGCTGACGGATGGCCCCGTCGACATCACCACCAGCGCGTTTGCGAACACGCGACACCCGGTTGCCCTGCACGCCGGTCCCGTGGGCATGTATATGTCCCTGGAGCAGGCCGTTGCCTTGGGCAGTGCGTTGATCGCCGCCGCCCACCACTACCGCGCGGCGATGGCAGAATGCCAAGACCCCACGCCGTCGGTGGCGCCGTGAGCGTGGCGTCCGAGCAGGAGGCATTCGCACCGACGGATCGCATTCTGCGCCTGCCCACGGTGCGCGAGCGGTGCAGTCTGTCCGCCGCCACGATCTATCGCCGGATGGCAGCGGGTGACTTCCCGCGCGCGGTGAGTCTTGGCGGCAGGCGGATCGGTTGGCGCGAGAGTGCGATCAACGCCTGGATCGCGGCACGCAGCGAGGGCGTATGAACACGACGCTGCACCAAGCCGTCACGCGCCGCCTGTTGAAGGATTACGAGTTCAAGGACAAGGAAGGCACATGGCTGCGCGAAGGTCGCTGTCCGAATTGCGGCAAGAGGGAGCTGTACACCCGCGCAGAAAGTCCATGGGTCGTCCGATGCGGGCGGGAAAACAAATGCGGCTGGGAAGGGCACGTCAAGGATCTGTACGCGGACCTGTTCGAGAGCTGGTCGGATCGCTTCACCGTCACCGAGACGAACCCGCACGCGGCGGCGGATGCGTACCTCACCCACGCGCGCGGCTTCGACATCGCGCGCTTGCGTGGGTGCTACACACAGGAAAGCTATGTCGAACGCGAGTTGGATGCCAGTACGGCCACGGTGCGCTTCCCGCTGCCCGGTGGCGGGTATTGGGAACGCCTTATTGATCGCCCGCAGCGATTCGGCAAGAAGAAGGCCCGCTTCAATTACGGCAGTCAGCATGCGGGACACTGGTGGGCGCCGCCTGGGCTGGACCTCGCGACGGTCGACGAAGTGTGGATTGTGGAGGGCATCTTCGACGCCATTGCCTTGTGGCTGCATGGCGTCCCGGCGGTGGCGGCGCTCACCTGCAACAATTATCCCCGCCACGCGTTGGAGCAATTGGCCGCGTTGCGCGTAGGACGCCGCCCGACCCTGGTGTGGGCGCTCGATACCGACGGCACCGATAACGACGGCGCGGGGCAGCGGTATATCCGCAAGTGGGTGAAGCAGGCTCGTCAGCAAGGCTGGGACTGCAAGGCTGCGCAGATCAAGCAGACCAGTCGCGGCAAGATCGACTGGAACGACCTACATCAGCGTGACCGGCTCAGCGCCGAGGACATCAAGGCGTATCTGCACGAGGGTGCACTGCTCATTGCACGCACGCCGAGTGAAAAGGCGCTTCTGATCTATAACAAGGCGAGCAAAGCGGAATTTCCGTTCGAGTTCGGCAACCGGCTTTGGTGGTTCAAGCTCGATCTCGGCAAATACGCCAAGGCGCGCGAAGGCTTGGAAGACAAGGACAACGGCCTCACCGAGGACGAGATCAAGGATGCCGCGCTGCAGGAATGCAATGCGGTGACACCCATCAGCACCTGCTATCCCCGTGCGCTGTACTACCAGCGCAACGACGTGACCGACGAGAGTTGGTACTACTTCCGCGTGAACCTGCCGGATGATCGGCCTGCGGTGAAGAACACCTTCACCGGCGGCCAGATCATGGCCGCGGCCGAGTTTGGCAAGCGCCTGGCCAGCATCTGCGCCGGCGGCTTGTTCACCGGCAACACCGCGCAACTGATGCGCCTGATGGAAGACCAGCTTGCCGGCATCAAGACGGTGGAAACCATCGATTTCATCGGCTACAGCAAAGAGCACGGCGTCTATGTGCTGGGCGATGTCGCGGTGAAAGACGGTGTGCTGTATGAGCTCAACAGCGAGGATTATTTCCAGATCGGCAAGCTCAACATCAAGAGCTTGCTGCAATCGATGAAGTTGGAGATCAACGCCAACCGTGCGGACTACACCGACGCCTGGTTTGCGCATCTGTGGACCGCCTTCGGGGTCAAGGGGCTCATCACGCTGGCGTTCTGGTTGGGCAGTTTGTTTGCCGAGCAGATCCGCGCACGCGATAAGAGTTATCCCTTCCTGGAAGTGATCGGGGAGGCGGGTGCCGGCAAGACCACGATCATCGAATTCCTGTGGAAGCTGCTGGGCCGGCAGGATCAAGAAGGCATCGATCCTACCAAGAGCACCCTGGCGGGCCGCACACGCACGTTTGGGCAGGTAGGTAACCTGCCCATGGTGATGATCGAGGCGGACCGCTCCAACGGAGCCGACAAGCAGCACGCCAAGCAGTTCGACTGGGACGAGTTGAAGCCGCTGTACAACGGACGCATTGGCCGAGCGCGCGGCATCAAGAGCGCCGGCAACGAAACCTACGAGCCGCCGTTTCGCGGCAGCATTGTGATCAGCCAGAACGCCGTGGTGGATGCCAGCGATGCGGTGCTCCAGCGCATTGTGCATTTGAAGTTCGACAAGAGCGGCCACAGTGCCGAAGGCAGTGCCTCGGGCAAGGCGCTGGAAAACTGGCCGATCGAACAGGTGAGCGGGTTCATTCTGGCGGCAGTGCGCCGCGAAACGAAGATCCTCGCCACGATGGCCGAGTTTGCGCCGGGCTACGAAGCGATGCTCAAGGCGCACCCGAACCTCAAGAGCGTGCGCATCTGCAAGAACCACGCGCAGATCATGGCGCTGGTCGACGCACTGGAGCACGTGGTGCCGATCACGGCCGACCAGAAGCGCGCGGCGTTCGACGCGCTCACGCAGATGGCGGTGGATCGTCAGCAGGCGATCAATGCCGATCATCCGATCGTGCAGGAATTTTGGGAGCTGTTCGACCACCTCAACGAAACCGACCAAGGCGAAAAGCTCAATCACAGCCGTGACGATGAGCTGATTGCGGTGAGCCTGCCGGAATTTCAGAGCCGCGCTACACAGTTTGGGTTACGCGTACCGGCACACAGCGATCTCAAACGACTGCTACCGGAAAGCCGCGCACGCCAGTTTCAGGCGTATCGCACTGTTAATAGCGCCATCCGCATTGTCGATGGTCGCGGTGTATCGGTGAAGTGCTGGGTGTTTCGTCGCGAGCGCGCAGCGGCGGTTAAGCAGTGACGTATGTATCGGCGCTCAACGTCGCTACACAATATGTGAACAAGTGATCCACACGCTTGTCTTCATGGGCCAACGCGGCCTCGCCTGATATCCTTCATCGTAAAATTTTTCGTGGCGAAGTCGCCGTCGGAACGACGCGCGGATCGCCCAGCCGTTTTAGTCAAAACAGGGAATACGATGATCATGATGGCTCACCATCTCACGGAGTTGATCACGCCGGTCGCGGAACTGATTCGCCATGTCGAAGCACTTCGGCAGCGCATCGACGCGCTCGACGCTGCATCGACGGGCATTACCGAGGGTATGCGTCAGAATGTGCTGCAGCCGGACGCTGTGTACCAGCTTCTGGACATGATCAGCTCGGATCTTAAGAGTCGCGCTGATCTACTGTTACAACTACTAGCCACCAAGTGATCTACTGTGGGCGCCGAGAACTATCGGCGCCCACAATTACGCTGCCTTGCGGTTAAGAATTGCATCGGCACCTCCCTCACCTCGCAGCTTGTCGAGATAATCGGCCCACGCTTGCATCATTTCTCGACGCTCTTTCAGGTACTGGGCTTTGTTGTAGATGTCCCGTATGGCGTTTTTGTCTTTGTGAGCAAGTTGTCGCTCAATCGCATCCTCGGCCCACCCTGCCTCGTTGAGCGCCGTGCTGGCCATATGGCGCAAGCCATGTTGGACGATCTCTCCTTTAAAACCCAATCGAGCGAATGCCGCATTGATTGTGTTCTCCGACATGGGACGTTTGGCACTTCGCTCGCCTGGAAACACGAAGCGTCCCGCGCCAGTAAGGCCGTGTAGTTCCTTTAGGATGGCTACCGCCTGGCGGCTTAGGGGCACAACATGGTCCTCAGCAACGGCTTTATGCGCCTTGCGAGCCTTCAGACGACTGCCCGGCACCAACCACTCCCCTTTCTTCAAATCAAACTCAGCCCATTCAGCCCAACGGAGTTCTCCTGGCCGGGTGAAAACCATCGGGGCTAGCTTCAACGCTGCACGGGTGATGTATGTGCCGGTGTAAGTATCGATCGCGCGCAGTAGCTCGCCGATACGATCAGGATCCGTGATCGTAGGAAAATTGCGTTTCATGGGCATCGGCAGCGCTCCCTGCAAATCAGCCGCCCAATCACGTTCGGCACGGCCGTCGATGATGGCGTACCGGAAAATCTGACTCAGATGGCGCCGAATACGGTGAGCCGTCTCCAGCGTTCCACGTTCAGCAATACGCTTTAACGCACCCAAAAGCTCGAGCGCCGTTATGCTCTTGATCGGTCGCTCCCCCAGCCAGGGAAATACGTCGTTTTCGAGGCGAAGCTGGACCTTGGCCGTGTAGGTTTCAGCCCATTCCCGCCTTTTCAGCTCTATCCATTCCAGGGCGACGGCCTTAAGACTGTTTTCTACTGAGAGTTGTTGGGTCAGCTTCTGGACCTTGCGCTGGGCGCTGGGATCAATCCCGTTGGCCAACAATCTGCGCGCCTCATCGGTCGCGGTGCGCGCTTCGAGCAGGCTCACTTCGGGGAATACACCGAGCCCGAGCATTTTTTGCTTGCCGGCATAGCGGTATTTCAAGCGCCAATACTTCGCCCCTGTCGGCTCCACCTGCAAATAGAGTCCTTTGCCTGCTGCGAGCCTATAACTCTTGTCGCGCGCCTTTGCATTGCGCACTGCCAGCACTGTCAGTTCCGCCATCCTTCTCTCCTATGCACCGGCATCCATGGTGGTGGTGGTACATCCGCCTCCAAGCCGGCTTCGCAAGAAAATGTACCATCACAAATACCACCAAGCGACGTGCGCTTTAGTGCGTTTTCCTGAGAAGACATGAGAATTGCGAAATCGCAAAAACCGCATAGGAATGCGGCTTCCCGGCATTCGCGAGAAGTTTTGAGAAGTCGTGAAACGAAGGAATGGTGGCTATGGGTGGACTCGAACCACCGACCCCAGCATTATGAGTGCTGTGCTCTAACCGGCTGAGCTACATAGCCAAGGGGTGCGCCCTCCGGGATCCGGAGCGGGCTTTGTTCAGGCGGGGCGCGGCAGTTTAATCGGGCTGCCCTTGCGGTTCAAGTGGTTGGCTTGCTCCCACTTCGTAGGCTGTGGTTGAATCGATCCAGGGTCGCGCACGCTGACGTCTCTGGCAGACTGCAGCGACAGGCCCCGAGGAGGCTGGATGATCGACGCAGATGGCTACCGTCCGAATGTTGGCATCGTGCTGCTAAATGCAGACGGCCGGCTGTTCTGGGCGCGCCGCGTCCATCGGGACGGCTGGCAGTTTCCCCAGGGCGGCATGCGCAGCGACGAAACCCCGCTGGAAGCCATGTACCGGGAGCTGCAGGAAGAAACCGGCCTGCAGCCGCAGCATGTGGAAGTGCTCGCCAGCACCCGCGGATGGTTGCGCTACAAGCTGCCCAATCGCTATATCCGCCATCACCAGCACCCCACCTGCATCGGCCAGAAGCAGGTGTGGTTTCTGCTGAAGCTGGTCGGAGGTGAAGACGCGCTGTGCCTGGATGCCTGCGAGAAACCTGAATTCGATCTCTGGCGCTGGGTGGATTTCTGGTACCCCGCCGTCCACGTGGTGAACTTCAAGCGCGACGTCTACCACCGTGCCCTGCGTCACTTCGCGCCGCTGGTGGAAAACATGCTGTGTATTCAGCTGGGACCGCAGCCCCAGGCGCATAGCCGTCCCGGCCGGGGTCGGCGGGCCGCCTGAGCCGAAGTCTAGTTGACAATCATTCGCATTCGCGTTGAAATGCGCGCATGTACATTTGCCTCTGCAATGCTGTTACCGATCATGACATCCGCCGCGCGGCTGCCGATGGCGTGCGCAGCTTTGCCGAGCTGCAGGCGCGCACCGGCTGTTCCGATTGCTGCGGCTGCTGCGAAACGGAAGCCCGCGCCACACTGGATCAGGCGATCGAGCAAGTCACATTGGACCTGCCGATCTTCGTGACGGCCTGATCGGACAAGCTTTTCAGCCTTGAACGCCATCGCCCTGCGCGATGGCGTTTTGCTTTTGGCGGCAAATCATTCTCATTGCGCCATCGCTTTGCGCAGACCCTTATAGTTCCGTATCCCCCCGTTCGGAGAACAGCCATGAAAGGCGACGCCAAGGTCATCGAGTTCCTCAACAAGGTGCTCTACAACGAATTGACCGCGATCAATCAATATTTCCTGCATGCCCGCATGTTCAAGAACTGGGGCTACAAAGAACTAGCCGAGCACGAGTATCACGAGTCGATCGACGAAATGAAGCACGCCGATCGCCTGATCGAGCGCATCCTGTTTTTGGAAGGCCTGCCCAACCTGCAGCATCTGGGCAAGCTGCGTATTGGCGAGAACGCACTCGAATGCATCCAGGGCGATCTGGATCTGGAACTGATGGCGGTGCAGGATCTGCGCACAGCCATCGCGCATTGCGAAGGCGTGGCCGACTATGTGAGTCGCGATCTGTTCAAGGACATCCTGCGCTCGGAAGAAGATCACATCGACTGGCTGGAAACGCAGCTCAGTCTGGTCAAGGACATCGGCGCGGAACGTTATCTGCAGTCGAAGATGCAAAGCTGAATCGGGCGCTTGTGTGCTTGTCTCGTGACGGCCTGGATGACGGCTTTGCACCCGGGTACGTTAAGAACCTATTCGCTTACCGTGGATCAAGGCGATCTACAGCACAAAGCGCCTGTTGCTTTCTTGACGGTCTCATCACGGACGGGCTATATCCAGCGTTTGCCGTAAAGATCACGCATGGCCTCCCGTCCACCACCCCGCTACGTCGTACGTCCGCACGACGCTGCCAGCCAGCGTCGCTGGATGCTGTGGCTCGGCCTCGCGTGGCTGGGCAGTTTGCTGTTGGTGGCGATCCTCACCGCCCTGCTTGGCGGCGCGTGGAAGAGCGTGGCGCCGAGCCTGGTGGATCGGCACGCGTTGCGTGCGCTCACGGCGGAGAACGAAAAGCTCAAACAGGACGTCGCCAACCTGCAGCGTTCGCAGCAAGTGAGCGACGTTGCCAACCAGGCGTTGCGCAAGACCATTACGCAGCGCGATGAGGAAATCAGCGGCCTGCGCGCCGATCTGGGGTTTTATTCGCGGCTGGTGGGTGGCGATGCGCAGCGCGAAGGCATGAAGGTGCAGGAGGTCTCCCTGCAGCCGGTGCCACATTCACCGACGGCGTGGAACCTCACCATCAGCCTTACCCAGAACGTCAAGCGCAACGACGACACCAGCGGCGCCACCACGGTCACCGTGGAAGGCTTGCGCAACAACAAAGTGGTGCAGCTCGATTGGTCCACGCTTGGGGATGCGGCGGAAAAGAACGGCATTCCATTCCGCTTTCGCTACTTTCAGCAGTTGCATACCACGATCGCGTTGCCGGCCGATTTCCGCCCCACACGACTGCATGTCACGGTCACACCCGAAAATGGAGACCCGGTCAGCCGTGCCGTCGCCTGGAACGACGCGCTCTCCAGCCCAGTTACGATCACCCAAGGGGAATCCGATGCTCAACCGTAAACGCAACGAACCGACCTCATCCTCGCGCCATGCCGAAACCAGCCTGATCTCGCAGGGCACGATCATCCGCGGCGACGTCCGCTTTACCGGCACGCTGCACGTGGAAGGCCGCGTCGAGGGTTCGGTGCTGGGCGAAGGCGCCAATGCGGTGTTCACGCTGAGCGAGCACGGCCAGGTGCAGGGCGAAGTGCGCGTGCCGCACGCGATGATCAACGGCCAGGTCACCGGCGACATCTACGCCAGCGTACGGTTGGAACTGGCCTCGCAGGCCCGCGTCACCGGCGACGTTCGCTACAGCTCGCTGGAGATGGCGGCCGGCGCGCAGGTGAACGGCCGCATCGCGCACCAGGGCGACGACCACGTGCAGCGTGAATTGCCCGCGCCGGAAGTACGCGTAGAGCCGGTTACCGCCTGAATCCGGCCACCTGGCCGCGCGCGGATCAGGGGCTCGAGCTGATATGCTTGAGTCCGCAGTGTCCGAGCCCCATGTCCGCGCTATGGAAACCATCGTAGCCATTCCCGATTACCGCCAAGCCGGCGCGCCCCTCGTCTTCACCGAGGCCGCCGCGCGCAAGGTGCATGAACTGATCCAGGACGAGGGCAACCCCGACCTCAAGCTGCGCGTGTACATCAGCGGCGGCGGTTGCTCGGGCTTCCAGTACGGCTTCACCTTCGACGAAACGCAGGCCGAGGACGATTTCGCGCTGGCCCGGGAAGGTGTCACCCTGCTGGTCGACCCGCTCTCCCTGCAGTACCTCACCGGCGCCGAGATCGACTATTCCGAGAGCCTGAGCGGTTCGCAGTTCGTCATTCGCAACCCGAACGCCAAGACCACCTGCGGCTGCGGTTCCTCGTTCTCCACATGAGCTTGAGCCAGTCCGGATGATCGCGACGAAGCTCAATACGTTCGCCGGACTCAGCCTGATTCTCGACCGCGTTTCCGAACAGCGCGACGCCATTGACTGGGTAACCGCCAAGGCCGGCTCGCCGCACGCGCGCTATCTGTTGCTGGACGCCGCCGGTGACGCATTCTTGCATCGCGAAGAAGAAGCCCTGCGTTGGCTCGATGCCAACGAGAGAGAGCAGCTGCTGGCGCACGCGTCCTGGAGCCTGCTCGGCATCGCCGACGGCCAGCCGCATTTCATGCTGGTGCTCGACGAGCAAGATGACATCGCCGCACTGGAACAAACCTTCAACGCCCGCCGCGTCGGCTTGCGCGAAGCCGGGCTGCGTCTCGCCGCGGAAGAAGCTGGCCTGTTCGCCTATGCCAAGGGTCTTGCGCATTGGCAGCGCGAAACACGCTTCTGTGCGCGTTGCGGCGCGGCGCTGCAGATGGTGTCCTCCGGCCATCGCGCGCAGTGCACGAATCCCGACTGCGGGCGTCTGCACTTTCCGCGCACGGATGCAGCGGTCATTGTCATCGTCGAATACCAGGGCGCCTGCCTGCTTGGCCGCCAGGCCGGCTGGCCGCCCGGGCGCTACTCCACCCTTGCCGGTTTCGTGGAACCCGGTGAAGCGCTGGAAGACACGGTGCGGCGCGAAGTCGCCGAAGAAGCCGGCGTGCTCGTAGGCGACGTGCACTATCACTCCTCGCAACCCTGGCCGATGCCGGCGTCGTTGATGGTGGGCTTCACGGCCACCGCACTGTCGCCCACCATCCGGCTGCGCGATGGCGAGCTGGAAGATGCCCGCTGGTTTACGCCGCAACAGATCGTCGACGGACTGGCCGACGGCAGCCTGAAGGCGCCCACACCGCTTTCCGTGTCGTACCAGTTGCTGTCGCATTGGCTGCAGCAGCGCGCAGGCCTGGACCTGGATGCGCTGATCGCGCGCTGACGCATCGCGGAGCCCGATGGCAATATCGGGGTTCGGCTGCGTATGCGTACAGCCGCTAGACAGCCGCACTGTTCGCATACAATCGCAACCAGTCAACCGAGTTACGTTGTCATGGCCATCCGCCTGCTTGCCGCGCTCATTGCTCTTGGACTGCTGCACCTGCAACCGCAGCTTGCCTGTTGGCGCGGCGACGCCGGGTTCCGGCGCTGGGTGAATCAATTGGCCGATACCTCCGGCGTGGGCCGCGTGGTGCTATCCGTGGCAGTACCGGTGGTGCTGTGCGCGCTGGTGGTCTTGCTGTTGCACCGCTTGCCGCTGGCGGATTTGCTTTTGCTCGTATTCGCCTTGGCTGTCTTGCTGTTCTCGTTCGGCCCGCATGCCTTCGAAGCCGACATGGAAACCATCATCAAGGCGCCCGACCAGGCCAGCCGCGAAGCCGCCGCACAAAGCTTGTCGGATGATGGTGAAACCGTGGCCTGGCGTACGGCGGATCTCGGCGAAGCGACCGCCTACGCCGCACTGCGCCGCCGCTTCGGCGTGCTGTTCTGGTTCTTCGTGCTCGGCCCGGTCGGCGCCCTGCTCTATCGCCTGGCGCGGCAGCTCGGCCATGACACTTCGCTGGCGCTGGATGCCGGTGCCCGCACCAATGCACGCTACCTCGCCAATGCCCTGGATTGGCTGCCCGCACAGTTGATAGTGTTCACGCTGGCGCTGGTAGGCCACTGGGATGCGGTGATCGGCGCATGGCGCCGCTGGCACCAGCACGCCGCGCCGAACAGCTGGTATCTGTCCAGTCCGGATTTTCTCGGCGCCGCCGCGCGCGCGGACGTGCTGACGGATATCGAAGGCGGCGACGGCTACATCGAAGAACGCAGCGATGCGCTGCACGAACTGCGTCGCTTGCGTGATGCGCTGCTGCGCGCATTGCTGGCGTGGTTGAGCGTGGTGGCGTTGATGGTGGTGGGCAGCTGGCTGCACTGATCGCCGATTACTTGGCGCTGCCTTGAAAGATCACGCCATATCGCCGCGCAAGGCCTGCACACGCGCTTCCAGCATTCCCGCATTCACTTCTTCTGGCGCCCGCGGCCCATCCACTACCAGTTCAACGCGCGCGCGAAAGCGCCGTGGCAACCGCGCGCGTCGCAGCATGGAATCGCGTCTGCTCCATACGCTGCCCCACAAGCCGCGCAGGGCCATCGGCACGACAGGTACCGGGCGCCTGGCGAGGATTTTTTCCACGCCGGAGCGGAATTTCGCGATGTTGCCGTCCTTGGTCAACCCGCCTTCCGGGAAAATGCATACCAGCTCACCGTCTGCCAGCGCGGCGTCCACCTCGTCGAATGCGCGTTGCAGTACGGCAGGATCTTCTTTTTGCCCCGCGATCGGGATTGCTTTCGCCGTCTTGAACACGAAGTGCAGCAGCGGCACGTTGAAGATCTTGTAATACATCACGAAACGCGCAGGGCGCCGCAGGTTCGCCATCAGGATCAGCGGGTCCATGAAACTCACATGGTTACAGACCAGCAACGCCGGCCCTTCTTCCGGCAGGTTGCGCATGCCATCCACGCGAATGCGATAGAGCGTGTTCACCAGCACCCAGGTGATGAAGCGCATCAGGAATTCGGGCACCAGCGTGAAGATGTACGCCGCCACCAATACGTTGAGCAAAGCCGCCATCAGGAAGATCTGCGCGGCGCTGAATCCCAACCTTTCCAGCAACAGCCCGAAGCAGGATGCGATCACGATCAGCAGCGCGTTAAGGATGTTGTTGCCGGCAATCACGCGCGACAAGCGGTCACGCGGCGCGCGCGATTGCACGAAGACAAACAGCGGCACCACATAGAAGCCGGCGAACACTCCGATCAAGGTGAGGTCCAGCACGATGCGCCAGCTGCCCGCCGCGTGCAGAAAGGTCAGCCAGTCCAGGCCACGCTGGGCTGCTGCGCCGGAACGCGCCAGGAACAGATCCACGCCGAACGCCGTCAATCCAAATGCGCCCAGCGGCACCAGGCCGATCTCAACGCGCTTGCCGGACATCTTTTCGCACATCAGCGAGCCGATGCCGGTGCCGATCGAGAACAAGGTGAGCACCAGCGTGTTCACCGTCGCATCGCCACCCAGATTGACGCGCGTATAGAGCGGCAACTGGGCAACCAGCACAGTGCCGAAAAACCAGAACCAGGAGATGCCCAGCACGGCGTTGAATACCGCGCGATCCTCACGCGTAATGCGCAGCACACGTGCGGTTTCGGTAAACGGATTCCAATTGAACTTGAGTTCCGGCGCAGTCGCTGGCGCAGGTGGAATCACCCGGCTGGCGAAATAGCCAATCACCGCAATGCCGATCGTCAATGCGGCAGAGAGATGCGGCCCCACGCCGGCGATCAGCATCAACATGTTGCCTGTCGTCATCCCGATCAGGATCGCCAGCTGCGTACCCATCTCCACCAGCCCGTTGCCGCCCACCAGTTCGCTGGGCTTCAACGCTTGCGGCAGGATTGCGTATTTGATCGGCCCGAACACCGTCGAATGAATGCCCATCATGAACAGCACGATCAGCAACAGGGGCAAGTGATGAGTAAGAAAGCCATAGGCCGCCAGCGCCATGGCGGCAATCTCAAACAGCTTCACGTAACGGATGATGCGCGCCTTCTCGAACTTCTCCGCCAATTGTCCGGCCGTGGCGGAAAACAGGAAGAACGGCAGAATGAACAGCGCCGGCGCCAGATTCGTGTAAAGGCCCACGTCTCGATCCGACAAGCCCATCTGGAAGGCCGCCAACATCACCATGGCGTTGCGAAATGCGCTGTCATTGAACGCACCCAGCGCCTGGGTCCAGAAAAACGGAGCGAAGCGACGACTGCCTAGCAGGGCGAACTGGCTCATGCGGATCCTTGGCAAACGGAACACCACTAGCGTAACGTGAAAGCCGCTTCCGCCACGAGCGACGGCTTTTCCCCGTGTACCTGTTACTTGCCGATGCCGTTCTTGCCTTGCATCTGGCCTTCATCCTGTTCGTCTGCCTGGGCGCGCTGCTTGCGCTGAAGTGGCGCTGGATTCTCTGGCTGCAACTTCCCGCGGCGGCGTGGGGCGTGTTCGTCGAGGCAAGCGGGGCGATCTGTCCGTTGACGTCCATCGAAAACGACTTTCGCCTTCGTGCGGGACAAAGCGGGTATGCGGGCGATTGCCTGGGGCATTACCTCACCGCCACGATTTATCCGGATGGCCTGACTCGCAACATCCAGTTCGCGCTTGGCGCCGTGGTGCTGGTCGTGAATCTTTCGGTATACCTCTGGCTGCTGCGCAAGCGACGCACACGCGCGTGACGTATGCTTGCGCGCGGAACTTGCCATCCAACGAGCACGCCATGCTGATCGCCGGAAGCTGCCACTGCGGGAACCTTAGCTTCACCCTCGACTGGTCGCCGGACCCAACGGAAATTCCGGCGCGCGCCTGCACGTGCACGTTCTGCAGCAAGCATGGCGGCGTATGGACGTCGTATCCGGCCGGCTCGTTGCACTTCCAGGTGAAAGATCCGGCGCAGGTATCGTGTTACGCGTTCGGCACGGAAACGGCCGATTTCCACATTTGCAAACAATGCGGCGTAGTGCCCTTGGTCACCAGCGCGATCGACGGAAAGCTGTACGCCGTGGTGAACGTGAATACGTTCGAGAACGTGGATCGCGCACTGCTACGGCATGCATCCTCGACGGTCGAGGGCGAAAACACGGACGATCGCGTGGCCAGGCGCAAGCGAAACTGGATCGCGAACGTGACATTCACCTAGAGAGGTGAAGACCTCGTCCTAGGTCAGCGATGCAGTGCGCGATGCGCGATGTCCTTGCGGCAGAACGCACCATCGAAGTGAATCTTCCTGATCGCATCGTAGGCATGGTCACGCGCCGCCGCGATGTCCTTGCCCAGTGCGCAGACCGTCAGCACACGGCCGCCCGCGGTAATGGCATGGCCTTGCGCATCGAGCCTGGTGCCGGCGTGAAACACCTTCACATCCGCACCAAATTCCGCATCCAGCCCGTCGATCACGTCACCACTTTGCACTTTGGCCGGATAACCACGCGCCGCCATCACCACGCCGATGGAGGGACGCGCATCCCATTGCACGTGCGTGTGGTGCAGGTTGCCGTCCAGCGCCGATTCGATCAGATCGACCAGATCGGATTTCAGACGCAGCATGATCGGCTGAGTTTCAGGGTCGCCGAAGCGCACGTTGAATTCGATCACCTTGGGTGCGCCGTGCTTGTCGATCATCAAGCCGGCATAGAGGAAACCGATGAACGGCGCGCCTTCGGCCGCCATGCCGCGCAAGGTCGGCTCGATCACTTCCTTGAGGATGCGTTTTTCCACTTCCGGCGTGACCACCGGCGCGGGCGAATACGCGCCCATGCCGCCGGTGTTGGGGCCGAGGTCGTTGTCGTCGCGGCGTTTGTGATCCTGGCTGCTGGCCATCGGCAGCGCATGGGAACCGTCGCTCATCACGATGTAGCTGGCTTCCTCGCCATCGAGAAATTCCTCGATCACCACGCGCGAGGACGCATCGCCGAAGGCATGCGCGCCGAGCATGTCGTGCAAGGCGAGCTCGGCGTCGCTCAGCGTCAGCGCCACCACCACGCCTTTGCCCGCCGCCAGGCCATCGGCCTTGATCACGATCGGCGCGCCATGTTCGCGCACGTAAGCCAGCGCTTTGTTGAGCTCGGTGAACACGGCATAGCGCGCGGTGGGAATGTTGTGGCGAAGCAGGAAATCCTTGGCGAAGGCCTTGGAGCCTTCCAACTGCGCGGCAATGGCGCGCGGCCCGAAGATGCGCAGGCCCGCCGCGCGGAATTTGTCGACCACGCCGGCCACCAGCGGCACTTCCGGGCCGACTACGGTCAGCTCCACTTTCTCGGCCTTGGCCAGTTTCAGCAGGCCCTCGATATCGGTCACTGCCACATCGGCATTGCGTACGCCGTGCTCGTGCGCCGTGCCGGCATTGCCAGGCGCCACGATCACTTCGCTAACGCGTCGCGATTGCTTGAGTTTCCACGCCAGCGCGTGTTCGCGGCCGCCGTTGCCGATCACCAGAACCTTCATGCCTGCTCCAACTGCTTAAAAACCACACAAGAACGCGCATTGTAGGCTGGGATGACAATCCCAGCACCAGCAAGACGGGAAAGCTGGGATTGTCATCCCAGCCTACGGACCCGGCGAAGGTTCAGGTATGGAGCAAGGCCAGCAAGGCCGCGCGCGGCAACTTGCCGGTTTCGTTGCGCGGCAGGCGTTCGACCAGGCGCAGCGGACGCGGCAGGAAGACCGGATCGATCGCAGCACGCAAGGCGTCGAGGATGGCGTGTTCGTCCAGCCCTGGCGCCACCACGAGCGCCGCGATGCGCCGCACGCCGATGGCATCGGCGTCGTCCAACTGGAACACCACGCCGTCGTCCACGCCGGGGATGTTCAACAAGCGGCGCGTGAGGTCGCCCAGCGATGCACGCTTGCCGGCGATCTCGAGCAGGTCGGCGTGACGCCCGCACAGTTCGAAGCTGCGGCCTTCGTCGTGCAAGGCGACGATGTCGGCCAGCACGGTGGGCGCATCGAGTTGCGGCGCCTCGATCTGCGTGCCATCCGGTTGCGGGTGCAGATGCACGCCGTGATAGAGCGACCAACGGCTATCCGTGGTCACGCGGCGCGATGCGAAGGCGCAGGTTTCGGTGGAGCCGAAAACCTCCAGCAAGGGTGCGTGGAACGTTTGTTCGGCCCGTACCGCCAGCTCGGACGGCATCGGCGCGGTGGCCGAGAGCATCGCGGCCAAGGGCGGCAGCGTTACGCCCGAGGCAACCAGCGCGCGCAGATGCACCGGCGTGGTCACCAGCACGCGCGGCTCCGGCATGGTTTCCAGCGCCACGGCGATATCGGCCGGAAAGAACGGGCGCCCCGAATACACCTGCACGTCGCCCAGCAATGGCAGCAGGATCGACATTTCCACGCCGTAGATATGTTGCGGCGGCACCGTCGCCACCACCGAAAAACGTTCGCCGACCAGCTGATGCAGCATGCGCAGGTTGCCGGCCGTGCTGGCATGCAGGCTGCGCCAGGATTTGGCATTAGAACGCGGCGTACCGGTGGAGCCGGAGGTATAGCCCACCGCGACGGTCTGCAGTGCCGGCATGGCCGGCCATGCCAGCTCAGCGGAAACCGCTTCGTGCACGGGCAACGGCGGCAGCACGTGGAAACGCTGCGGCGCAGGATGCAAGGGGCGGTCACCCACTGCATGACAGCCCGGATGCGCCGCCATCACTTCGTCCACGGCTTGCGGCGCGCGCGAGGGCGGCAGCAGGTTGGCCTGGCCGCGCAGTGCGATGGCGCAGAAGGCGACCAGGAAGGCGTAACGGTCTTCGCACAGATTCACCGCCGCCGGGCCTTCCGGCAACTGCGCGGCAACGCGCTGCACATGCGCGACGAACTGCGCGACGCTGATCGCTTGCCCGTCGTGCATCGCCACGATGCGATGCGGATCATCCATCTTCAACAGCGGCAGCAGGCGTTCCGCTTCATCGCGTTGATAGGTGTCGTAGACGATCGCCACGCACAGGCTCCTGGTTGCTGACCATGCGAAATCCCAAGCCGGCCAAATCGGTCGGTGCGCCGGCAGCTGGAATTTGCCCCTCATCCTCACGTCGGCGGCTGAATCGGCGCCCACCGCGCCCCAGGCCTGTTCCGCGGGATTCAGGTTCGGATGATAGCGCCTGTCAACGCGTTCCGGATGGTGGTGGGCGTGGTGGCCCCGCCAAGCGGCGCATCGATCACGCCGTCCAGCGCGTCACCGAAATAGGTATCGAGCGTGCCCAGGTCGCGCGCAGGCGGCTGGCCGTGGGGATTGGCGCTGGTCGATACAAGGGCGCCGCCGAAGGCGCGGCACAGCGAGGCGGCTGGCGCATGTGCGGTGACCCGCAGCGCAATGCCCTCATGCGCGCCGGCCACCCACTCGGGCACCTGTGCGCTGCGCGGAAACACCCAGGTGAACGGCCCCGGCCAGCTTGCCCGCACTTGCGCCAGTACGCCTGCAGGGACCTTGGCCATGTCGACGTAATGCGCAATTTGCGCGAAATCGGCGGCAATCAGCAGCACGCCTTGTGCAGCCGGGCGCTGCTTCAATTCGAAAATGCGCGCGAAGGCGTCGCGGTTGTGCGGGTCGCAGCCGAGGCCGAAGACCGCTTCGGTGGGGTAGGCGATGACGCCGCCTTTGCGCAGCGCGTCCGCGGCGGCGTGGAGTTGGTCGAGGGTGTAGTGCTTAGGCATCCGGCTTTTCTTCCTCTCCGCTCCGGGGAGAGGACCGAGGTGAGGGGCCAAGGCTTGCCCCGCATTTTATTGAAACCAAAATCTGCTCCGATCCATCACTACGCGAGATTGACCTCTCACCCCAATCCTCTCCCCGGCGGGAGAGGGAGCAGGTCATGCGCGCGAATCAGGCCTCGGCCTTCTTGCTCGCCGCTTTCTTCACCGTAGCTTTCTTGGCGGTAGCTTTCTTCGTGGCGGTTTTCTTTGCAGGCGCCTTTTTGGCCGCAGCCTTCTTGGTCGCCGTCTTTTTCGCTGCAGCCTTCTTCGCCGGCGCGCCCTTGGCCGCTGACTTGCGACCAAAGCGGCCGCCCTTCTTGGCCGGCGCGGCAGCCAACAATTCCAGGCACTTCGCCTCGGTCAGTTCCTTGGGATCCTGGTCTTTCGGAATGCGCGCGTTCTTCTCGCCGTCGGTGATGTAGGGACCGTAGCGCCCGTTGAGCACCTGCACGCCATTGCCGAAATCCTGGATGACGCGGTTGGCGAGCAGTTCGAGCTTTTCCTGCACGATCTGCAGCGCACGCGGCAGCTCGATGGTGTACGGATCGTCTTCCGGCTTGAGCGAGGCATAGGTGCTGCCCTGCTTCACGAACGGACCGAAACGGCCGACGCCCACGCTGACCTCGTCGCCGTTTTCCGCCTGGCCCAGCTTGCGCGGCAGCTTGAACAGTTCCAGCGCTTCTTCCAGCGTGATGGTGTGCATGCTCTGGCCGGGACGCAAGCTTGCGAATTGCAGCTTCTCGTCGGTGTCCTTGTCACCGATCTGCGCGTATGGCCCATAGCGGCCAAGGCGCACGGAGATCGGCTTGCCGCTCTTCGGATCGGTACCCAGTTCGCGCGCACCGGTGGCTTCGCTGCGGTCGACCGATTCGGTTTTCTCTTCCACCTGTTGCTTGAATGGCTCCCAGAAGCGCTTCATCAGCGGCACCCAGGCTTCTTCGCCGCGGCTTACCGCGTCCAGCTCGTCTTCCAGCTTGGCGGTGAAGTCGTAATCGACGTACTGAGTGAAATGCTGGGTGAGGAACTTGCTCACCGCGCGGCCCACGTCGGTGGGACGGAAGCGGCGGTTGTCCAGCAGCACGTATTCGCGGTTCTGCAGCACCTGGATGATGCTGGCGTAGGTGGACGGGCGGCCGATGCCGTATTCCTCCAGCGTCTTCACCAGGCTGGCCTCGGAGTAGCGCGGCGGCGGTTCGGTGAAGTGCTGGTCGGCCAGGATGTCCTTCAGCGGCACCTGCTCGCCTTTGGTCAGCCGCGGCAGACGGCGGCCTTCGTCGTCATCCTCGGCACTCTTTTGATCGCGGCCTTCCTCGTAGACCGCAAGGAAGCCTGGATCGATCACCGTGGTGCCGGTCGCGCGGAACGCGGCATCGCCACCCTTGACGTGCTTGAGGTCGAAATCCACCGACACGGTGTTCAAGGTGGCGTGGATCATCTGGCAGGCCACGGTGCGCTTCCAGATCAGCTCATAGAGCTTGCGCTGGTCGTCGCTGAGGAACGCCGCCACTTCGCGCGGCGTGCGCATGGCCGAGGTCGGGCGAATCGCTTCGTGCGCTTCCTGCGCGTTCTTCGATTTGGTGCGATACACCTGCACGTGGTCAGGCACCGCCTTGTTGCCGTAGTCGCGTGCGATCAGCTGGCGCAGTTCGCCCACCGCTTCGTCCGACAACGCAGTGGAGTCGGTACGCATGTAGGTGATCAGGCCGACGTTGCCTTCGCTGCCCAGCCCCACGCCTTCGTACAGGCCCTGTGCGATTTTCATCGTGCGGGTGGTACCGAAGCCGAGCTTGCGCGCCGCTTCCTGCTGCAAGGTGGAGGTGGTGAACGGTGGCGCGGGACGGCGCTTGCGTTCCTTGCTGCCGACTTCGCTGACGGTAAGCTGACCGTGCGCGGCTTCCTTCAGCGCCGCGCGCGCGGCCGTCGCATCGGCTTCGTTGGTGAGGTCGAACTGTTCGAACTTCTTGCCGTTGAGCTTGGTGAGGCGCGCGCTGAAGTCGCCCTCGGTGTGCTTGAGCTGGGCTTCGATGGTCCAGTATTCACGCGCCACGAAGGCTTCGATTTCTTCCTCGCGCTCCACGATCATGCGCAGCGCGGGGCTCTGCACGCGGCCTGCGGACAGGCCGCGCTGCACCTTGCGCCACAGCACCGGCGACAGATTGAAGCCCACCAGGTAATCCAGCGCACGGCGCGCCTGCTGGGCGTCCACCATGTCGAGCGAGAGATCACGCGGCGTAGCCACGGCCGCCTTGATCGCGCGCGGCGTGATCTCGGAGAACACCACCCGGTGCAGCGTCTTGCCATTGGTGAGGCCGCGCTCCTTGAGGATCTCGCTGATGTGCCAGCTGATCGCCTCGCCTTCGCGATCCAAGTCGGTCGCCAGATAGATGTCGTCGGCAAGCTTGGCGGCCTTGGCGATGGCGTCGACGTGTTTCTCGTTGCGCTCGATCACCTCGTACTTCATGGCGAAGTTGTGCTCGGTGTCGACCGCGCCTTCCTTCGGCAGCAGGTCGCGCACGTGGCCGTAGGAGGCCAGGACTTGGAAGTCCTTGCCGAGGTATTTGTTGATCGTCTTGGCCTTGGCCGGCGATTCAACGATGAGCAGGTTTTTTGCCATGTGGCTTGGGGTTCCAGGAGTCCATGCGCGGCCATTCCTGAACGGCCGTCTATTTATAGTTGGAAGCACGCCGACTTAACGGCTGTCAAGCTGGCGCGCGTGAAATCGAGGTCTGGCGCGCCTTTCCGAGATCCGGCTCACATGCCCGGCAGCCGTTGGTAGCGGCCGCCCGGCAATCCTTCCACGCAGCCCTCCAGCTCCAGCATCAGCAACATCGAGGACAGCTCGCCCGCGTTCTGCCCGGTGCGCGCCGAAAGCTCGTCCAGCGCGATCGGATCGTGCCCGAGCACGTCCATCAGCCGCTGGTATTGCGGATCGTCGCGCCAGCCGCCCGAGGTCCGCCGGATGGGTTCGGCAGATGTCTCCGCAGGCGACCGCTCCAGGCGCAGGGCCAGTTCGGCCCCGAGCGCCCGCGCGGCGGGAACCAGGGTTTCAGCGACTTCCGAGGCGCTCTCGACCAGCCGCGCACCGTCCCGGATCAGGCGGTGGCAGCCACGGGCGAGCGGATTATGGATGGAACCGGGCACGGCGAACACCTCCCGTCCCTGCTCGCCGGCCAGCCGCGCGGTGATCAGCGAGCCCGACTGCAGTCCCGCCTCGATCACCAGCGTGCCCAACGACAGTCCGGCGATGATGCGGTTGCGGCGCGGAAAGTGATCCGCCCGCGCCGCGGTTCCCGGAGGAAACTCGCTGACCAGTGCCCCGTGCGCGACTACCTGCGCAGAAAGCTCGCGATGCTTGCGCGGGTAAACCAGGTCGGGCCCGGTGCCGATCACGGCGATGGTGGGTTGACCGGCCTCCAGCGCCGCCTCGTGCGCCGCGCCATCGATGCCGTCGGCCAAGCCGCTGGTTACGACGAATCCAGCCAACGCCAGGTGGCGCGCGAACGCGCGGGCCGTACTCCTGCCCGCCACGCTGGCGCTGCGCGCGCCCACAATCGCCACCTGCGGGCGCAGCAATAGGCTGGCATCACCGGCGACGAACAGCGCGGCAGGCGGCTGCGGAATAGTTTCCAGTTGCGGTGGGAAATCCGCTTCGGTACAGCGCAGCAGGCCGTGCCCAGGCTCGCGCAGCCAGGCCAGGTCGGCGGCGATGCGCGCCTCATCGGGCTGCTGCAGCCAGTCCTGTGCGTCCGCATCCAGCGAGGACGCCTGACGCTGCAACTGTTTCACGACTTGGCTGATGCGTCCGTCCGAAGCGGCCAGGCGCTCGCGCAACCCACCCGGTCCCAATCCTGGCGTGCGCAGGGCGATCAGCCAGTCGCGCAGTTCTGCTTGCTCGTTCATGGCGGGAGTCTACGCGAGGGCGTAAACAGCAACGGCGCGGATAGACCGCGCCGTTGTGTGAGCTTTAGCGGGAACGTTACGCGTTATTCCGGCACGCGGATCTGCGCGCCCTTCTGCACCGGCTTCAGTCCATCCATCACCAGGCCGTAGCTGACGCGGTCGAAGGTGCGGAAGATCATCACGTGGCCGACGTATTCGTCCGGCAGTTTCACGAACGGATGGTCGCCGCGGGTCCAGCTGCTGTGCTCGACGTCGTCGGGCACTTTCTCGCCCGGCTGCCACAGCGAGAAGGTCATGCCGTTGTCGACACCGTCCTTCGAACCGACCGACAGCACCACCACGTCATACGGACCGACCTGGCTCAGGCGTTCCTGCGCATAGGCGATCACGCGGCCGTTGCTGGGCAGGCTCTTGGGCGGATGCGGGTAGTAGTACGGATCGTAGGGGTTGTCGTCGATCGGCATCAGGCGATCGCCGGCGCGGATTTCCATGATCGAATTGAGCAGCAACAGCGTGGACGGATCGCCGCCGCGCAGCACTTCGGCCTCGCCGATCACGGCCACTTCCATCCCCAGCGTCTTGCCGCGGAACGAGTGGTTAGGCGTGACGTGGCCGAGGTCGGTGGCCCATTCCTCGTTCCATGGCGTGTCCTGGGTCGCGACATCGGCGTCGGCAACGTTGGCCGCCATCTCGTCGCTTTGCTGGGACTCGTCGCCGCCATACGTGCGGAACACGTGGGTGGGACGCACGATCGCCCAGCGCTGGCCGGGCTGCGCATCGAGGTTGCGCACGTAGAGGTTGTGGCCCGGCGTGCCGGCGAGGGCGGCTTCTTCAAAGCCCATCACGTACGGCGCATGCTTGACCTGGTCCGGATCGACCACGCGCGAATCTTTCAGGAACTGCTTGAGCTGATCGAGCGGCACCGCGGGAATGGCTTCGCCTTCGTGATGTACCGCCGGCTCCAGCCGCAGCGACGGGCCGCCGTTGACGAACGACAGATCCAGCACGTCGCCCGGATAAATAAGATGCGGATTGCGTACCTGCGGATTGGCCTGCCAGATTTCCGGCCACAGCCAGGGCTTGGACAGGAAGCGTGCGGAGATGCTCCACAGCGTATCGCCGCGACGCACCGTATAGCTGTCGGGGTGATCGGCGCGGAGCTGAGCGCCGGCCGCATAGACGGCTACGGTGACCAGCATGCCGGCCAGCAGCCCGATGGACTTTCTGATCATAAACGGGAATCCCCCTCCCCCTGCGCTCGGGCGAGTGTAGCCGAACCGTTAACCCAAGCAACACGTGTCAGTTGGCAAATTCGTGCGCCGACAGCACGTTGAAGCACGTACAATATCCACATTCTAGACCGCGGCCGGGGTGGCTTTTTACCAATTCGCCCGCATTTCCGGCGTCCGAGGTACCTGCCAGTGTCCGTCATGACCATCCTTGAGTTTCCCGACCCGCGCCTGCGCACCAAGGCCGCGCCGGTCACCGCGTTCGACGCCGCATTAAAGCAATTCGTCGATGACATGTTCGAGACGATGTACGCCGCGAACGGCGTAGGCCTGGCTGCCACCCAGGTGAACGTGCACCAGCGCGTGCTAGTGGCCGACATGAGCGAGGAGCGCGACCAGCCCCTGGCGCTGATCAATCCGGAGATCCTGGAAAAAGATGGCTCGCAGGTGTACCAGGAGGGCTGTCTTTCTTTTCCCGGCATCTTCGCCGACGTCACCCGCGCGCTGAAGGTGAAAGTGCGCGCCCAGGATGTCGAGGGCAAAACCTTCGAACTGGAAGTGGAAGGCCCGCTGGCCGTGTGCATCCAGCATGAGATGGATCACCTGGCCGGCAAGGTGTTCGTCGATCACCTGTCGCCGCTGAAGCGCTCGATCCTGCTCAAGCGCTTGGAAAAGCAGCGCAAGCAGGCTGCGAGCGCGTGAGAGTCGTTTTTGCCGGTACCCCGGAATTCTCCGTCCCTTGCCTCGAAGCCTGCCGCGCCAGCGGCGCGGAAGTCGTAGCCGTCTATACGCAACCCGATCGCCCCGCCGGCCGCGGACGCAAGCTCACGCCCAGCCCGGTGAAACAGGCGGCGTTGGCTGCCGGCATTCCGGTCGAACAACCCGAGACACTGAAAACTCCCGAAGCACGCGCCACGCTGGAAGCGTATCGCCCCGATCTGATGGTGGTGGTCGCGTACGGCCTGATTCTTTCGCGCAAGGTGCTGGCGATTCCGCAACTCGGTTGCTGGAACGTGCATGCCAGCCTGCTGCCGCGCTGGCGCGGCGCAGCGCCGATTCAACGCGCGATTCTTGCTGGCGACACGCAAACCGGTGTGGATCTGATGCAGATGGAAGCAGGACTCGACACCGGTCCGGTGCTGCTCGAACGGCGCACGCCGATCACGCGCGACGACACTGGCGGCTCGTTGCACGATCGCCTTTCCTCGCTCGGCGCCGACGTGCTCGCCGAAGGCCTGCGTCGCACGCTCGCCGGCGAAATCTTGCTCGCCACACCGCAAGCCGAGCACGGCGTGGTGTACGCGCACAAGCTGGAAAAGACCGAAGCACGGCTCGATTTCTCGCGCGCCGCCATCGCGCTCGAACGTCAGGTGCGTGCCTTCGATCCCTGGCCGGTGGCAGAAGGCGACGTAGCCGGCGAGAACGTGCGCATCTGGGCCGCGCATGCCGTCGATCAGCATCACAACGCAGTACCGGGCAAGGTGATCGCCGCGCAGCGCGATGGCATCGACATCGCGTGTGGCGAAGGCATGCTGCGCATCACCGCCCTGCAACGCGCCGGCGGCAAGCGCATCACCGCCGCCGACTATCTCAACGCCCGCCCCGAACTACGTAGCGCACGATGAACGATACGCGTGCCCTCGCCGCGCAGGCGCTGGCGGATATTGCGCTGCGCGGCATGTCGCTGCGCGAAGCAATGGATCAGCGCGCGCCGAAGCTGCGCGATCCACGCGACCGCGCCTTGCTGACCGCGCTGTTGAACGATGGCGCGCGCTGGTGGCTGCGTTTCGACGCCGCACTCGACCACCTGCTCGACAAGCCGTTGCGCCGCAAGGAGCCGGAAGTGCACGCGCTGCTGGTACTCGGCTTGGTGCAACTGGAAGTTCTCGAGCTGCAGGACTATGCCGCCGTCGCCGCCACCGTGGAGGCCGTGCGCAGCTTGAATCGTCCGCGCCTGGCCGGGCTGGTGAACGCCATACTGCGCCGCTGGCAACGCGAGCGCGCCACGCTGCTGGCCGAGCTGGATACGCAGCCGTCGTCACGCTACGCCATGCCGCCCTGGCTGGTGAACGCCATCGCGTCCGACTGGCCGGCGCATGCCGATGCCGTCCTCGCCGACTGCAATCGCGAACCACCCTTGATGCTGCGCGCGAATCGCCGGCGTGCGTCGCGCGATGCGCTGATCGAACAGTTGCGCGCCGGCGGCTACGCCGCCGATGCGCATCCCTGGCTCAGCGACGCCATCGTGCTGCCGCATAGCAGTGACGTCACCCGCATGCCGGGTTTCGCGCAGGGGTTGTTCGCCGTGCAGGATGGCGCCGCGCAAGTGTCAGCCGATCTGCTCGATGTGCGCGACGGCCAGCGCGTGCTGGATGCCTGCGCCGCACCGGGCGGCAAGGCCTGTCATGTGCTGGAACGCGCGGATATCGCGCTGACCGCGGTGGAATTCGATGGCTCGCGCGCCGCACGCATTCGGCAAAATTTGCAGCGGCTTGGGCTGCAGGCGGATCTGCGCATCGGTGACGCGGGCGATCCTTCCGCTTGGTGGGATGGCCAATCCTTCGATCGCATCCTGATCGATGCGCCCTGCTCGGCCACCGGCGTGCTACGCCGCCGTCCCGATGTGCGCCTGCATCGCCGCGCCAGCGACATCGATCCATTGGTTGCGCAACAGCAGCGCATTCTCGCCGCGCTATGGCCGTTGCTGGCGTCGGGTGGACGTCTTGTCTATGTAACGTGCTCGCTGCTGCGTGCGGAGAACGATGCGGTAATTGAAGGTTTTCTCGCCAGCCGCGACGACGCGCGTGTCATCGCCGTGCCATTGCCCGCGGGACAAGCTGCCGCCGTCGGCTGGCAGATTCTGCCCGGCGATGGCGATCTCGACGGCATGTACTATGCCGTGCTTGAACGTGCGTAAGCCGTCACTCCCGCAGCCATCCACCCTTCCGGGGAGAGGGCTGGGGTGAGGGGCAAATCTTGCGGTGCGCCCACATCAGCTTCTGATCAAATCTTTTTTAAGAGCATTGCGAAAACCATGGGATCTATGGCCAGCGCAGCCCCTCACCCCGTCCCTCTCCCCGGAGGGGAGAGGGAGCCATCGTTCGAGCGCCGCCAATTCTGGCTACTCGTCTTCTTCGCCATCTTGATCCTCGGCATCGGCATCGGCCTGCGCGATCCCTGGCCGTCGGACGAACCGCGCTACACGCTCGCCGCCAAGCAGATGGTGGAAAGCGGCGATTGGCTGTTTCCGCATCGCGGCGTAGAGCTGTACGCGGACAAGCCGCCGATGCTGATGTGGCTGGAAGCGGCCAGCTTCGAGCTGGTGCGCAACTGGCGCGTCGCGTTCATGCTGCCCTCGTTCCTTGCCGCGCTGGGCACGCTGTGGTTTATCTACGATCTCGGCGCGCGATTGTGGAATCGCAGAGTCGGCCGCTACGCGGCGATGGCTGCGCTGATGTGCATCCAGTTCGTGTTCCAGGCCAAGCGCGCGCAGATCGATCCGCTGGTGGTGTTCTTCATCACTGCGGCCAACTGGGGTCTGCTGCGGCATCTATTGTGCGGGCCGAACTGGCGGCTGTACTGGTTTGGCTGCTTTTGCGCCGGCCTGGGCGTGATCACCAAGGGCGTAGGCTTTCTCGCCCTGCTGATGCTGCTGCCGTATGCATGGGCCGCCATTCGCCGCTGGAACGGACTCGCCGCGATCGACAACGGCGCATGGTGGCGCTGGTCGCTGGGATTGATCGCCACGCTGGCAGCCATCGCGCTTTGGCTGATTCCGATGCTGCTGGCCGCGCAAGCGCATGCGGGCGATCCCGTCTATAGCGCGTACGTCGGCAACATCCTGTTCAAGCAGACGGCGCATCGTTACGCGAATGCCTGGCACCACATCCATGGGCCACTCTTCTATCTGCCGTTGATGGTCTACAACTGGCTGCCGCTGTCGCTCACTTATCCCGGCACACTGCCGCGCTGGTGGCAGTCGCTCAAAACGAAAGACGCACGCATCCTGCTTCCGCTTGGCTGGATCGTGTTGGTGTTGCTGTTTTTCAGTGCGTCGGGTGGCAAGCGCGACGTCTATATTTTGCCGATCGTGCCAATGCTCGCCTTGATCACCGCGCCCTATCTCGAAGACATGCTCGCCAAGCGCTGGCTGCGCACGCTCGGCACGCTGTTCCTGCTGCTCATCGGTGGATGCATGCTTGGCGTAGGCATTTACGCGCTCAGCGCACATCCGGCGTTCGCCACCAAGCTGGCCTACGATCGCGGCTTCGAAGGTCCCGCCAACAGCCTTTGGTGGATGTGCATCGTGATCGGCACCGCGCAATGGCTGGCGCTGTCGATCTTCCGCGTGCGCCGCATGCACTACGCGATCGCCAGCGGCATGCTCGCGCTGTGGGTAGTGTGGGGCGCATGGGCCTATCCGTTGCTCAATGACAGCAGCTCGTCAGTGGGATTGATGGATCGCGTCGTTGCGCATCTCGGCCCGCAAGATGAAATCGGCCTGATCGACTGGAAAGAACAGAACATGCTGATGCTGGACCGGCGGGCAATGGATTTCGGTTTCAGCAAACCGACCTCGCAGCAGTTCGTGCATGGCGTGCAATGGCAGGCCGCCGCACCCGCCACGCGCTGGCTGTTCGCGCAGGAACCGGCCATGGGTCAATGCGTGGATCGAAGCAAGGCGATCGACGTCGGCCATGCGAATCGCCGTGACTGGTGGCTGTTCAAGGCCGATGCGGTAATTCCCGACTGCGTGCCGAAAAATTCGGATGAAGCGCCGGAGCCGGAAGATGCCGCGTCCTGATCGCTGTCAACTGATCGCACGCGACAACAACGCCGGCCTCAGTCGCGATCTGCCGTTATTGGCGCTAGCGCTGCAACGCGCAGGATGCACCACGCAGATCACTGGCCTGCCGCATCGCGGACGCTTCGCCGAATGGCTGACGCGCTTGCAACTTGCGCGCAAAGTACCGGCGTTCGACGTGAATATGATGCTGGAACGCATCCGTCCGGAATTCTTTCGCGCCGCAACGCGCAGCGTGCTCATTCCGAACCCGGAATACTTCCGGCCACAGGACCAAGCCGCGCTGCCGCTGATGGATGCGGTATGGGTGAAAACGCGGCATGCCGAACACCTGTTCCAGGCGCTTGGCGTGGCCACGCGCTATATCGGCTTCACCAGTGAAGACCGCTATGACGCAAGCATTCAGCGCAAGCACGCGTTCTTCCATGGCCCCGGCCGCAGCGGCAACAAAGGCACGCAGGCTTTGCTGGCGTTGTGGCGCAAGCATCCGGAATGGCCGATGCTCACCGTTGCATGGCGACGCAAGCGCGTGGAAATCGATTCGATGCCGGCGAACGTCACGCTGATCCGCGAGCATCTGAGCGATGCCGAATACCGTCGCCTGCAGAACGAACATCGCTTTCATCTTTGCCCCTCGCAAACCGAAGGGTTCGGCCACTATCTGGTCGAAGCCATGAGCTGCCGCGCTGTCGTGGTGACGCTCGATGCCGAACCCATGAACGAGCTGGTGACGGCCGAACGCGGTGTGCTGGTGCCTGCGCATGCGGTCGGCACGCAGGATCTGGCGACGTGCTATGGGTTTACGGACGTGGCGATGGAAACGGCGATCGAGCGTTGCTTGAACTTGGATGCCGCCGTTGCCGACCAGATGGGCGCTGCGGCGCGCGCGTGGTATGAGCGCAATGACGCCGCTTTTCCGGATCGCTTGTTACAAGCACTGCGCGATTCGTGATGCCTCACCGGAATTCCTGCATGGAAATGACGACAACGAGATAAGTCAGCTCTCTGCAAATTCCGCCAGGTGCCGATCGATCCCACGCTCACACCACACCAGCCGCTGCTCGATACTTTCCTGCAACAACCGATTGTTCGGCAAACTCAGATCGTTCACATCATCCTGCGCGCGCGAGCTGTGTTCGAAATGCATCGCCAGCGCACACCACTTCAACGCACGGCGCTTCAGTCCGGCGTTCTCCAACCGCACGACCAGCTCGCGATCTTCCGCGCCATAGCCTTCCATGCGCTCGTCAAAACCGTTGACGCGCAGCAGGTCCTCGCGCCAGAAACTCATATTGCAGCTCATCACACGCCCGCCGCTGCGCGAACGCGCTTTCCACCGCGCAAGCCCCGGCGCACGAAAAGCATAAAGCCGTTTGGTGCCGTCAAACTCGTGGAAGTTGGCTTTCACCCACGGCGCATACACTGGCTTGCCGCCCGCGAGCAGGCGCTGACTTTCTTCGTAGTTCGCCTTCAGGCGGCCGCCCTGCAGGAAATAGCCTGGCTCGGCCAGCATCAGATGATCGGCGATGAAACGTGGGTGGATCATCATGTCGCCGTCGAGTAGCACGATGTAATCGCCCTTGCTCGCCGCAATGCCGCGGTTGCGCGCACGCGCCGCGCGGAAACCCAGGTCTTCCTGCCAGACGTGTTTCAACGGCACCGGAAAGCGCTCGCGCGCCTTGGCGATCACCGCGGCGGTGTCGGGACCGGAGCCGTCGTCCGCGATCAGTACCTCATCCGGCAGGCGCGTTTGCGCAGCGACGCTTTCCAACACGCGCGCCAGCGCGGCCGGCCAGTTGTAGGTGATGATGATCAGCGAGACTTTCATGCCTTGCGGACAAGCTGGCGATCGAACAGCGTGCTCAACGCCAACGGCAACCAGGTGATCAGCCAGCCGGGGCGCGGACTGTCGAGCAGGTGCGGCAGGTCGAATTGCACCGCAACCGTGCCGAACACCCACAGGCCGAACACGAGCAACCCCAGCGTCGTATGCCGATTGCGCCATGCTCGCCAGCCCAGCGCCAGCCAGATGCCGGTCCACAGCAGCAGCCCGGGCAGGCCCAGTTCAATGGCGAGCTGCGCAAACATGTTGTGCGCATGGTCGAGTGTTTCCACGCCGGCATGGATGGTGAAGGCCGTGCCCTGTCCCAGACCTTGCAGAGGATGCTGCTGAAACATGTCGAAGGCCTTGGCGAAGATCTGCGGCCGCAACGACCAGCCGCGCTCCATCAATACGCTGAAACCCAGCGCGACGCCGAGCGCACCGAGCAGGCAGATCGCCCCCGCGTAGATCCACGCGCGCCGGCCGCCGCGGCACAGCACCATCGCCATCAACGCGACGAACAGCGCCGCCCATGCGCTGCGCGTGAAAGTGAGCAGCACGAACAGCGCCAGTACGCTGATCGCCATCCACTTGAACACAACACCGCTCCAGTTCTCGAACCGCCACGGCCATAACCAGATCAGGGCGGCGCCCATGCCGGCCGCGGCAAGATTGGCGTTGGCCATCACGCCGATGCCGGTAAGCCGGTCATCGAGCGGCGGATGCAGCGCAAAGTCCACCATGTCGATGACTGCCACCGCCGCCAGCACCAGGCTGCAGCCGATCAACAACCAGCGCGTGCGTTGTTCGTTGGCGCCAAACACCCACTGGCTGGCGATCAGGAACAGCAGCACGCTGAGGTTGCGCGCCGCCTCGTCACCGCGGTGTGGCGCATGGCTCCATGCCAGCGAGATCCAGCCCCAGGCAAGCAAGGCGATCACCCAGGGCATCAACGGCAGCTTCAAGAACTCGAACAAGCGCCGCGGGCGCATCACGACCAGCACGAGCACCGGCAACCACATCGTCAACGCCAGCACGGACTGGTAGGCCTTGCTGGGGTTATAGGATGCACCGGCCGGCATCACCGCCATGCCGATGATCAGCCACGCCATGCCTACGGTCAGCAGGCGCCTTATCCAGCGCGCAGCAGCGGTATCGCTCTGCTCGCTCCACGCTTCCGGCCACATCGGGTTCCGCGAGGGCAGCGTCATGCGTGTTCGCTCCGCTGTGAGCGCAGATCGATAGCCGGCGACATGACGAAATCCGCCAGATGGGCGTCCAGGCCGCATTCGCAGCGCACGAGATGCTGCTCTTTGCTGGCGAACAAAAGCTTGTTGTTGGGCAGCTCGGGATCGGCCGGATCCTGCGACGACACCGATTTGTGTTCCAGGTGCAGCGCCAGCGCGGCGAACTTGATCTGGGAACGCCGCAGGCCGGCATTGCGCAGGCGGATGTCGATTTCCAGATCTTCGCTGCCGTAGCCGTGCATGCGCTCGTCGTAGCCGTTGACCCGCATCAGATCCTCGCGCCAGAAGCTCACGTTGCAGCCCATCGGATGGCCGGTGGAACGCGCCTTGATCTTCGCCAGCCACGGCAGCCGCAGGGTATGGTGGCGGCGGCCGAAGTGCCAGGTACTGCGATCATTCTCATCGCGGAAATACGCATCGACGAACCAGCCGAAGTGCGGTTTACCGCCGCCGAGCAGGCGCGCCGTTTCCGCCACCGTGGTGCGGATGCGCGCGCCCTGCAGGAAGCGCCCCGGCTGGGCCAGGATGAGGTGATCTTCCACAAAGCGCGGGTGCGCCAGCATGTCGCCGTCGAGCTGGATGATGTAGTCGCTGCGTGCGGCGGCGATCGCGCGATTGAGGATGCGCGCCTTGCGGAAACCCTCGTCTTCCTGCCACACATGCCTGAGCGGCACGGGAAAGGTCCCGGCGATCTTGCGCAGCAGGGCGGAGGTGTCTTCGCGCGAGCCGTCGTCGGCCACGATCACTTCATCCGGCGGCCGGCTCTGAGCGGCCAGGCTGCCTAGCGCGAGGGCCAGCGCCTCCTTCCAGTTATAGGTGGAGACCATGACAGTAACGCTGGCCACGGCTGATTTGGGCATGACGATCTACGCTTTCCAATAAGAATCACGAACGCCGATGCATCAATTTCGCCATGCGTGCCGGCAAGTTTCGAGGGCGCGACAGGCCAAGTTCGGACTGCCGGGGGGGTGGCGCATCTTAACGTACCCGGCCGCACCACAACGGAATGTGTCCGCAACCGGGTGAACGTTCCAGGGCGTGACGCGGTGCACGCTGCCTGTCCAGAGGCCGGATGCCCGCTAGAATGCGCCGATGAGTTCCCCTCTTCCGCTCACGCTCGTTGTGATCACCCGCAACGAGTCGCAAAAAATCGCGCGCTGCCTGGACAGCGTGCCATTCGCCGCCGAGAAGTTGGTAGTGGACAGCGGCAGCACCGACGATACGGTGGCCATCGCCCGCGCTCATGGCGCACGCGTGGTGCAGCAGGAATGGCTGGGCTTCGGCCCGCAGCGCAACTTCGCCGCCACCCAATGCAGCCATCCTTGGATTCTTGCGCTGGATGCGGACGAATACCTCACCCCCCAACTTGCCGAAGAACTGCAGCGCCGCCTGCCTGCATTGATGGCGGGCGATGCGGCCGCAGCGATCCTGCGCCGACACCTGATCTACATGGGCAAGCCGATGCGCTGGTACCGCCCGGCAGTGGGCGAGAAGATGGCGCGCCTCTACCATCGCGACCGCGCCCGCTGGAGCGACGTGCGCGTGCATGAATCGCTGCAGTTCAAGGGCGACCCGATTACGTTCAAGGCGCCGTTCCTGCACGACAACAATCCCAGCCTGGTGGAGAAGCAGCTCAAGGTGCTGCTGTACGCCGAGCTGAAATGCCGCGATTGGCTGGACAAGAACAAGCCCGCGCGCATGTGGCAGACGCCGTTCGTATTCGCGCTGGCGTTCTTCAAGGATTACGTGCTGCGCCTGGGCTTTCTCGATGGCTGGCGCGGCTATGCGATCGCACAGACCGCCGCCAGCTACGCCGCATACAAACGCATGCGCTATTACGAAATGCGCCTGAACCCCGCTTCTCGCGACACCGCTGCAGCTGCCTTGACGCGCAGCGGCCTGGATCACTGACATGTCCAAGCACTACCTGTTGTACGGATCGGAACGCTATGCGCTGGCTATCCTGCGTCCGCTGCAGGAAGCCATTCGCGCGCGCGGCGACGAAACCGCATGGTTCTTCGACGGCCCCGGCGCGGAAGACCTGGTCGAAGACGAACGCCTGCTCACCGTGCAGGAAGTGCGCAAGTGGAAACCGATCGCGGTGATCACGCCCGGCAACCATCTTCCGCACTTTTTCCCGGGCGTGAAGGTGGAAGTGTTCCACGGCTTCAATGCCGGCAAACCAAGACATGTCTACATCCGTGGTTTTTTTGATCTGTATTGCACTACCGGCCCGCGCGACACCGCGCAGTTCGGCGCGCTGGCGCAGAAGCTCGGGCATTTCGCCGTGATGGAAACCGGCTGGCCCAAGCTCGATCCGTTCTTGAAGGAGATCGCCGGACCGCTACCGCCCGTGCGCACGCCGCCGGTGATTCTCTACCACTCCACGTTTTCGCCGTCGTGGAGCGCCGCGGAAATCTTGTACGAGGAAGTAAAGCGTCTTTCGCGCGATGGCCGCTGGCGCTGGATCGTCACCTTCCATCCCAAAATGGAACCGGACACGGTGGCGAAGTACAAGGCGCTGCAGAACGAGCACCTTACCTTTGCCGAGAACGACAACATCCTGGAGCTGTTCCCCCAGGTCGACATGATGTGCTCGGATACATCATCGGCGCTGAGTGAATTCCTGCTCACCGGCAAGCCGGTGGTGACGTTCAAGAATCGCGCACCGGGCCCGCAATTGATCGACATCGACGACGCTGCGCAATTCGAGCCGGCGATCGAACGCGCACTGGCGCGCCCGCCGGAATTGATGCAGGCGATCAAGGATTTCGGGGAGGCGATCCATCCGTACCACGACGGCCGTTCCAGCGAACGCGTGCTGGATGCGATCGATGCCTTCATCGCCGCGGGCGGCCGCAATCGCAAGCCGAAACCGAAAAATTGGTGGCGCAAGTTGAAGCTGCGCAAGCGCATAGGTTACTGGGGCCCGGCCTGACTTCCCGCAGGCTGGGCTGAGGCGCAGCCGAACCCCAACATCGCCATGCCCATCGCCGTGTCGGGTTCGGCCATACCTGAGCCCTACCTACAAGACATCTGCACAAGAGTGTGTATAAGGGCCCATAAGCCGAACCGGCTAGAATCCCGCCACCTCCACGCAAAGCGCCCAACCGTGCAGACTGCCACCACCTACCGCCGCTCCGAAGTCCTGCGCAGCCTGTGGCCATGGCTGCCGCTATGGACCGTAGCGGCGCTGGTGGCGATCTTCTCGCACGGTCCGATGCCGCTGTTTTCCACGCGCACGCTGGCCGTGGCCTGGGAAATGTGGCGCGAGCATGCCTGGTTGGTGCCGCACATAAACGGCGAACCCTATAGCGAAAAAGTGCCGCTGCTGTTCTGGCTGATCCACGCTGGCTGGTTCGTCTTCGGCGTGAACGACGTGTGGCCGCGCGTGCTGGAGGTGATCTTCGGCTGCGTGCAGCTGGTGCAGTTGTCGATGCTTGCGCACCGGTTGTTTCCCGATCGTCCGTGGGTGGCGAAGGCGGCGCCGTGGATGTTGCTGGCCTTGTCGTATGCGTTCCTGTTCGGCTTGCAGATCATGTACGAGGTGCTGCTGGCCAATTGCGTGCTCGGTGCCCTGCTGTGCCTTACGCCTACGTTGCGCCGCACCGAACCGCGCTGGCTGTTGTTTGGCTTGCTGATCGGCGCCGGCCTGCTCGCCAAGGGGCCGGTGATGCTGTTGCATATCGTGTTTCCCTGGCTGCTAGGCCCACTGTGGAACGACTGGGCGCGCGAGCACCGCACGCGCTGGTATGGGCGCGGTGTGCTGGCCATGCTGTTCGGCTTTGCATTGCTGCTGGCGTGGGCGATTCCCGCGGGCTTCGCCGGCGGCGACGCCTATCGGCATCGCCTGTTCTTCACCCAGACCGCCGGGCGCGTGGTGAACGGCACGCAGCAGGCGCAATCGCTGCAAAGCCATCCGCACTGGTTCGGCTGGTATCTGGTGTGGCTGCCGATGCTGCTGTTTCCGTTCACCGCCTGGCCGCGCGCATGGGTCGCTATCGGTGCACTGCGCAAGCCGCTGGAAGGCGGACTGCGTTTTGCGCTGTGCTGGCTGGTGCCGTCGTTCCTGCTGTTTTCGGTGATCAGCGGCAAGCAGTGGTATTACCTGCTGCCGGAGTTCGGCGGCTGGATGCTGCTATTGGCTGGCGCCATTGCCGTATTGCGCGAACGGCACACGGCGCTGGCCGAAAACTACTGGCTGGGCAGCTGGCTGCTCGGCGTGGGCAGCATGTTGTTCGCAGGCTTGCTGTTCGCGCTGCCTTATCTGACGCCCAGCCACGCCTTCCATAACGAATGGATCGAAGGCGCGGCGCCGTACAGCCGTACCTTCAGCATGGCGTTCCTGTTGCTCGGCTGCCTGCTGCTGGTACGCGGCCGCGGCGAAATGCGCCGTGTAGCCATAGCCGGATTGCTGGGCGCGCTCGCGCTCAATGCCTTGTTCACGCTGACGCTGTGGCACAAATACGATCTCAGCCCAACCGTCACGCTGATCTCCGCCGCGCAAGCCGATCAGCATCCGATCGCCTATGAGGGCAACTACGAAGGCCAGTTTCATTTTGCCGGCAGGCTGTCCCAGCCCATTGCGGAATTGCGCGATGGCGCGGCCTTGCAGGCCTTTGCCAAGGATCACCCCGACGGCCTGATCATCACCCACCCGGATAATCTCGACGCCTCTGCCTTGCGTTATGCGCTGCTGGCGCAGCCGTTCCGTTCGTCGTGGGTGGTGGTGTGGTCGGCCCCGACCGTGGCGGCGTTGCGCGCTGGCCGCACGCCACCGGAGCCTGCGCAGCCGCCGCGCGTGTTCCCTGCACCCACTGTCTCGCAGTATCACCCGCCGTCGTGAATACCTCGCTGATCGAAAGCCTGCGTGCGCAGTGCGGTGGTCCGCGTGATGGTGCACTGCTGCGGTTTTCGTTGGGCAACGCGTTGCTTGGCGCAGGGGATGTTGGTGCGGCCATCGATGAATTTCGGCAGGCCGTGGCGTTCGATCCTCACTATTCGGCTGCGTGGAAACTGCTGGGTAAAGCATGCCTGGCCATGCAGGATGAAACCGGCGCGGCCGAAGCATGGCGGCAAGGCATCGCAGTAGCGCAGCAGCGCGGGGACAAGCAGGCGGAAAAAGAAATGGCGGTGTTTCTGCGCAGGATCGAAACGCCGTAGGTCAATAGGGACTCGGCCGGTTATCCGCCGAATAGCGCTTGTAGTGCCACTGATACTGCGCAAACGCGAGATTCACGCATTGCTCGACGCCGCGATTGAGGGCCGCGCATGCACGTGGCAATTCCGCATCGTCCAGGCCTTCCGGCGCGGGCAGAAAATGGATTCGATAGCCTTCGCCGCGCGGCAACCGCTCCGCGAACGCAAACAGCACCGTCGCGCCGGTACGCGCCGCCAAGCGCGGCAACAGCACCATCGTCATCGCCTCGCGGCCGAAGAACGGTGCGAATTCACCCTCCCCCGCACGCGGCTTCTGATCGGGCAGGATACCCACGGTGCCACCCGCCGCCAGCCGCTTGTATAACGTGCGCACGCCAGCACCTTCCGCACGCACCTGCTCCGGCGCCAGCGCGCCGCGCACCTTGCGCAGCAGTGCTTCTACCGCGGCAATGCGTGGCGGCCGGTAGAGAATGGCCATCGGCGTCTTGCGACACAGCCAATAGTTGAGCAACTCCCAGCAACCCAAGTGCGGCGCGGCAATGATCACGCCCTTGCCGGACGCAAGCGCCGCATCGAACAGCGCCTCGCCGCGCACCTCGCGCACCAGGCCGAGCGCACGCTCCGCGCCTGCGCCCCAGATTTTTACGATCTCGGTGAGCGACTTGCCGCCCTCGATCATCGCCTGGCGTACCAGCTCGGCGCGTGCGGCATCATTGAGGTCCGACCGCACGATGCCCATGTTGACCGCTGTGTAGCGCGCCATCTTGCCGCCGCGGCGCAAGGCCAGCCGCCCAAGCAGCGCACCAGACCCATGCAGCCAGCGCAGCGGCAGCAGGCCGAACAAGCGCAGCAGCAGATAGACGACGTAAATGTCAGGGCGCATGGATACAGGCAGGCAACGGGCGAACGCGTAAGGGTAAAGCGGCGCGCGGCCAGTAGCGAGCGCGCGATCCTCAAGCATCCGCCTTTCCTGCCGTTGACCACACCAACGGCACGGACCTTCCAGCGGCGTTGAACCACGCTCCGCTGTCACACGCGCTTCGCCTCTTTACCGCACACCCATCGCCCTGCAGAGTTACGCGCATCTCTATCTACCGCACGTTCATCCCATGATCGCCCTTATCCAGCGCGTGCTCTCCGCCCGTGTCGACGTCGACAATGAAACCGTAGGCGCCATTGGCCCTGGCCTGCTGGCGCTGGTCGCGGTGCAGCCAGAGGACGGCGAAGCGCAAGCCAAGCGCATGCTGGAACGGCTGCTGGGCTACCGCGTGTTCGCCGACGACGCCGGCAAGATGAACCGCTCGCTGGCCGATACCGGCGGCGGCCTGCTGCTGGTAAGCCAGTTCACGCTCGCCGCCGACACCCGTTCCGGCATGCGTCCGAGCTTCACCAGCGCGGCCTCGCCCGACCATGGTCGAATCTGGTTCGAACGGCTGGTGGCATTGGCGCGCGCGGCGCATCCAGGGGTGGAAATCGGACGCTTCGGCGCCCATATGCAGGTACATCTGGTCAACGATGGCCCTGTCACCTTCTGGCTCGAGGTGCGTTAGGTGGCTTGGCCAACGAGCGACCCCATGAACGCTGTCATTCCCTTCGAAACCCGCGATTTGGCGCGATTTTTGCGTGCCGATGACAGCGAATTTTTCACTTGAAAACTGGTCAAAAAAGCAGCACATCGCTATACTGATTGGTTCCTATCCCGCGGCGGACGGTATGAACAACAAAGCCCACGAGCAACAGTCGGAAATCAAAGCGCTTATCTCCAAAGGCTTGGAGCAAGGCTATCTGACTTATGCCGAAATCAACGATCACCTTCCTGACGACATTGTCGATCCGGAGCAGATCGAAGACATCATGGCAGTGCTCAAGGGCGTGGGCATCGACGTGCACGACGCCGCCCCCGATGCCGACCCGCTCGCCGACAACGCCCCCGGCGTAGCCACCGATGACGAAACCGCCGCCGAAGAAGCGGTGGCGTTGCTTTCCGCCGTCGATTCCGAAGTGGGCCGCACCACCGACCCCGTGCGCATGTACATGCGCGAAATGGGCACGGTCGAACTGCTCACCCGCGAAGGCGAAATCGCCATCGCCAAGCGCATCGAAGAAGGCCTCACCCAGGTGCAGACCGCGCTGGCCAGCTTCCCGCTGACCATCGAAATGCTGCTGGAAGAATACGACCAGCATCTGGACGGCAAGCGCCGCCTCAGCGAAATCCTGGCCGGCTTCGCCGACCTGGAACAGGCCGCCGATGCCGCGCTGGCCGAAGCCGAGCTGGCCCAGGCCGAAGCGGACGCCGACCTGGAAGAAGACGAAGAGGAAGAGGAAGCCGCCGGCGAAGACGAAGAAACCGGTCCGAGCGGCCCCGATCCGGAAGAAGTGAAGCGTCGCATGGAACTGCTGCGCGACTACTACGGCAAATTCCAGAAGGCCTCCGTCAAAGCCACCGACATCAACGACAAGAAGGTCACCAAGCTGCGTGACCAGATGGCCGAGGAGTTCCTGAAGCTCAAGCTTCCCTCCGCCCTGATCGACAGCTTCGTGCGCCGCCTGCGCGAAGTGGTGGGCGACATCCGTCACCACGAGCGCGTGCTGATGGACGTCTTCGTCAAGCACGTGAAAATGCCCAAGGCCGAATTCCTCAAAGCCTTCCCCAGCAACGAGGGCAACCTCGGCTGGGCCGAAGAGCTCGGCCGCAAGCGCCAGAAGTGGTCGCCCAACATCAAGCACCACCGTGAACAGATCGATGCCGAGCAGCAAAAGCTGCAGGACATCGAGAAAAAGCTGTTCCTGCCGCTGACCGACATCAAGGAAATCAACCGCAGCATGTCGGTGGGCGAAGCCAAGGCACGCCGCGCCAAGAAGGAAATGGTGGAGGCCAACCTGCGCCTGGTGATCTCCATCGCCAAGAAGTACACCAACCGCGGCCTGCAGTTCCTCGACCTCATCCAGGAAGGCAACATCGGCCTGATGAAGGCGGTCGACAAGTTCGAATACCGCCGCGGCTACAAGTTCTCCACCTACGCCACGTGGTGGATTCGCCAGGCCATCACCCGTTCGATCGCCGACCAGGCGCGCACCATCCGTATCCCGGTGCACATGATCGAAACGATCAACAAGCTCAACCGTATCTCGCGCCAGATGCTGCAGCAGTTCGGCCGCGAACCGACGCCAGAGGAGCTGTCCAAGGAAATGGACATGCCCGAGGACAAGATCCGCAAGGTGCTGAAGATCGCGAAAGAACCGATCTCGATGGAAACGCCGATCGGTGACGACGAAGATTCGCACTTGGGCGACTTCATCGAAGACACCAACGCCAGCTCGCCGATCGATTCGGCCACCGAAACCGGCCTGGTGGAAACCGTGCGCGACGTCCTCGCCGGCCTCACCCCGCGGGAAGCGAAGGTGCTGCGCATGCGCTTCGGCATCGACATGAACACCGACCACACTCTGGAAGAAGTCGGCAAGCAGTTCGACGTTACACGCGAACGTATCCGCCAGATCGAAGCGAAGGCGCTGCGCAAACTGCGTCACCCCAGCCGTTCGGAACAACTGCGCTCGTTCCTCGATATCGACTGAGCACCACGCTTCACCGCCCCACAGCAAAAGCCCCGCACTCGCGGGGCTTTGCTTTTTTTACACCCTCTCCCCTCCGGGGAGAGGGCTGGGGTGAGGGGCCAACCTGGCCTCAGCGACAATCAAAGCATCATTGATGCTCGCGACGCCGACGAACGCTGGAGCCAGCGCCTTGGCCTCAGCGAAATCGCTGGCCTCGCTTTGCATCAAACGCTCCAGCCGAAGTTCCTGCAAGCCGCAGCTCCAGACCGCAGACGTTTCCCTCAAGAAACATCAGTGCACATCATAAAAAAACTGCTCCTGCACGATCTTGTCGCCCTTCACGTGATACACGCAAATCTCGCGCATGTCCTGCCGGCCACGCTCCTTCATCGTCGCATCCAGATGCATCGCCACGCTGAACCAGCCATTCGCAATCACCGGGTCGCTCACTTCGCTCTTGTGGATCTTTTCCACGTTCTCCTGGAAGTGATGACCCTTCTCCAGAATCGCCTTCAAACCCTTCACGTTACCCAGCGGACCGTTAGCCATTTCCTGCGGCTCGATGCTGATCGCATCCTTGGCATAAAGCTCGCGCTGCGCCTCTTCGTATTTGCCCTCACGGCACAACGTAACCAGACGATTGGCAACTGTTGCAGTGCTCATAACCCACCTCCGCGAAAGATAGGAATGAGTAATCTAAGCCTGGCGACGTTAAGAATATCGAAGCATCGGACCATGCCACGCTCGCGTGGATTTTGGCGCCGCGCCACGGCACCCCTTCCGTCGTCATGCTGGTATCATGCCCGGCGAGATAGGGCCTATAGCTCAACGGTTAGAGCAGGGGACTCATCGAAAGGTGCCGTCGCGCAGTAATGCGCGAACGGGAACGGGATGAATTCAGGGAACCCGCAGCGACGCGCCAGCGGATCGGTGGCAACCCTGAGCCAAGCCGGCGGTACACCGCCGGAAGGTGCAGAGACTACCTGAGGGCTACAGCGCCCTTCATAACAGGCTCGAGCGTCCCGCACCCCACCCGCGCGTTGCAAAACGTCGGAGGGTGAAGAGATAGTCCGCGCCAGAGGGAAACCTTTGGAATACGCGAATCCCTTGGTTCCAGGTTCGAATCCTGGTGGGCCCACCAAATCAGCATTGCTTTCCATGTCTGTTCGTTTAACGAAAAGTTGGCCATGCTGGCCATGTATTTGTTTAATTAAAGGAATACTTGGCCGGTCCGGCGCACGAAAGACCCCGCCGCGATGGCTGTAAGGAGTGCCCGCTGGCTTGAAGTGAGCGCCCTTTTTCCCGAAGCACTGATCGTGAATTCAGGGGCGATCCGGACTTAGCGCTTTAACCCGCTTTCTCACGAGATGGACGGGCGCGCCTGTTTCTCTGATGACGTGGCGAATGAGGAGCCTTTTAGTCCTCTGGCTGCCACGTGACAGTTCGGCGTTGATCGAACGATCGACCTTCCTAACCTGCAGTGCGCCCCTCTTTCGGATCTCACTTCGCCTTAGCCGATCAAGTTTGTCCAAGAGCGGACGTAGCTCTGGCGGCCGAGCGTAGTAAGACATATCGCATTGCAGCGCCAAGTCTCTGCGGCTGGGATAGGGAGCCCCTTTCTCTATTGACTTCATGAGCGCTGCCCGATATCTGGCAAGACGCTCTTTGTCTAATTTGCGCCTCTTCGGTCGATCTCTGAATCTGCTGCAAGGAATGTCGAGCGTCACTTGACGCCCGGCTTGTACAGGTGAAAGAAGGACTTGGAGTAGTGGGGCGTCGAAGTATGCCGCAGTCCACAGCAGCGAGTTCAACTGAGGCTGGGCATGGATCTTTCTCGTATGAAATATGTCACCTGCGTGTTGTACAAGGTCTGTCTTGTTGAACATCGGCCCCAGACTATCCAGAAATTCCCAGGGAGCCATCGCTCGAAATCTAGTCGCTGGATTCCGCGCCACGTAGCCGACTATATCCACCAAGTCCTTCTCTCCAAGCTCTGGCGTACTCAAATAATCCCAAGAGTACGGTTTCGCCCAGAGACACTCTCGACACTTTGAGCATTCATCCAGCGCTTGAAATGTGTCCGCTTCGCCCTGCGCGCTCCCGCAACCCGGACACTCAGAAACAAGCCTTAGCCCGTGAATTGAGCATCGCTCGTAAGCTTGCAGTCTCCATAACAGCCTGTCGTAGACAGAATCGCCGGCTTCCCGATCTTCTTGATAGCAACGCGGGCACCATGCGCGATGCCTTCGGGTTGCACCGACACAGTTCTTCGCGCACACATCCTGCAGCGACAGCAAGGTGGACGCCCGGATATCAGGTACATGTGTCGACTGCTCCAAAGCAGTAATTAATAGTGAGACGTCCTGGCTGTATCCGCTCAAACGTGACTGAATACACTGCTGAGGTAGCGGAGTTTGACTGGGGTTGTGACGCGACCACCACGACGATAAATGATGAAGAAATTGAAACCGAGTTGCCCCGTGCAAATAAGCTAGTCGGGTTATGAAAGAACCCAGGCTCTCGATTTCGCACGAGTCGGTGCCGCGAAGCGGTAGCTTCATGTAGTACGACGTGCTCATTTCGGCCACTAATATTTGGCTAGCGCATCCAGAACAAGCGAAAATGCCGGTGACGGATGCCGGCGGCTCGGGTAGTAGAGATGGAAGCCGGGAAACGGCGGGCACCAATCCTCCAGCACCCGCACTAGCCGACCCTCTTCGAGGTGGGGCGCGAACTCCTCTTCGGGCAGGAAGGCGATGCCCATGCCATCAAGTGCCGCAGCAACAATGTGCGGCGACGTGTTGACGATGACCTGCCCCTCGACGCGCACCTCCAGTTCACGGCGACGGCGCTCGAATTCCCAGACATAAAAACCACCTCCGGCTTGCCGCTGATTGATGCAGCGGTGCCGCACGAGCTCGCCAGGCGTCTTTGGCGGCGCATGCTCGGCAAAGTACGCAGGCGAGGCGACGGCAGCCATTCGCACTCTAGGCCCGATTGGTATGGCGATCATGTCCTTGTGCACAGCTTCACCGAGTCGCACACCAGCATCGAAGCGATCGGCAACGATGTCGCGCAGACCGTAGCTCACGTCAAATTCCATATTGATGTCGGGATAGTTGCGGAGCACGGGCACCAGCTTGGGCCAGATGATCGTGCGCAAAACATGGTCCGCACAGGTGATGCGCACCGTTCCCGCCGGCTTGGCCCGTATCGCCGTCAGCGCGTCGAGTTCCGCCTCGATTTCCTCGAAGCGCGCTCCTATGGCTCGCACCAGGCGTTCACCGGCCTCGGTGGGAGCAACGCTGCGCGTGGTTCTGGTCAGTAGACGGATGTCGAGGCGTTCTTCAAGCGCACGGATCGTCTGACAGCGATATGCCCGATGCCATCACGTAACCGCCGCCGGCTGTGCTCGACGTTCGCCTGTTTGGCTTGGGCGCTATGCACTTGTTGCTTTTCGGTCTCAGCAGCGATGCCTGCAGCCGAAATCGCGCCTCTTTTATCCCAGGAGTCCTCCGTGAAGATCCGCATGAATGTTGAGGGCCACGTCGTCTTCGCCACGCTGGACGACACGCCGGCCGCGCGCGACTTTGCGGCCCTGCTGCCGTTGTCGCTGACGCTGACTGATTACGCGCACATCGAGCGCATCGCCGATCTGCCCCGCAAGCTCTCACTGGAAGGCGCTCCCGCTGGCGTAACGGTCGATGCCGGAGACCTGACCTACTACGCGCCATGGGGAAATCTCGCCATCTTCATCGAAAGCCGCGACTACTCGCGCGGGCTGATACGGCTGGGCCGGGTGACCTCTGGCCTTTCGGCGCTTCAGCACCCAGGGCCGCTCAACGTT